>OLOM01001422.1_pt1 | contig 16162 bp, 13 predicted proteins | sample 1672531 | NCBI WGS metagenome assembly OLOM01 (sample SAMEA3136696, study PRJEB25190) | human gut metagenome | reverse complement strand
AACCAAGAAAGCCGAGCTGAAATCTATCGACAAGGAAATCGCCAAAATCGAAGCCAAAAAGGTCAAAGCTGAAACCAAAGCAGCGGAATCTGCGAAGAAAGCCGAGGCCGAAGCTGTGCTGAAGAAACTGCTGGCATCCGGTATGACGGCAGATGAGATTCTCGAAAAGCTGAAATAAAGTAATATGCCGTGTGGACTGAACGCCAGAAGTATCACATCCGGAGTCCACAAGTCAGACACGGCAAAACTTGTCCAGCAGACCTTTAATACCTTCAGAGAAACACAGGGCTATTCCGCTGCTGTCACCTCCACCATGTCCGCTTTGCAGCTGTCCCGTCCCTCTGTGACCTCTTATCTGCCGTATGAGAAAGGCGTGTACTTCCCGGAGGAAGCTGAAGCGGCGAATATCAGTGCCGGGGCAGAGAGGCAGCGACACTGCCGAGCTGTGGTTGCGCTGAGGAAGAATCCCTGCGAAGAAAACCTCTGGAAGTGCGTGGTGGCTTTTCGGGGATACAAGTTCAAGACTCTGTCTGGCTTGCCCTTTACATATAAGCTGAAGAAGGGTAAGGGAGATGAGTTTACCAAGGAACTGTGGGTCGACCGCAGAGAGGGCAGCAAGAGCCTTGTCCGGTGCGGCGTGCTTGGCGGTGATGTCCATTGCCAGCTTTGCCAGGTATAGATTGGTGCCGATCCCGGCGGTGGCGGTGATGCCGGTGGTGTACAATACCTCCCGGATCATGGTCATGGCGAGGTCGTGGGCAGACATTTTGTAATGAGTAGGAGAAATAAATATGCGCATTTTAATGCTTGGAAACAGCTATATTTTCACAAATGATCTGCCGAGTATACTGGCGGAAATCACGGGTGCCGAAGTGGTACAGAACACACGCGGCGGTGCACGCTTACGTGAGCAACTGAACCCTGAAACAAAGCTCGGCGCAAAAGCATTGGAGCTGCTGCAAAATGAAAAATGGGATTACGTCGTTTTGCAGGAGATGAGCAACGGCCCTATCACAGCAAAAGAAAGCTTTATGCAGAGTGTGAAAGATTTGTGCGGTAAAATTCGTGAAAACGGTGCCGTACCGGTTCTGTATGCGACATGGGCATACCAAAAAGACGGCAAACAGCTTCAAAAATTCGGCATAGATTACGATGAGATGTACCGCAAAATGCACGAAGCCTATGCAGAAGCGGCAGAGAAAAACCACACGCTGCTCGCCGATGTCGGCAGTGCATTTTATGAAAAAACCGAAACCGATAATCTGTTCAACGACGACGGCAGCCATCCGAACGAAGCGGGCTCGAACCTTGCCGCAGAAACGATTGCCGAAGTCATTTTAAAGGATGCAAACGCATAATGTATCCCTACTGTGCATACGCTGTATCGGAAAAATACGGCGAAACGGGGGAGCGATATGTTAGAACGCATCGGAGAAATGCATGGGCGAGAGGTTATCAGTGTTTTGGATGGCTCGCGCATCGGGTATCTCGGCGATATTGAATTTGATACACAGCAGGCGGCATTGACGGCGATCGTGGTGTACGGCCGTCCGCGCTTTTTCGGATTGTTTGGCAGAGAGAATGACTGTGTGATCCCATGGAGCGCTGTGAAGACCATTGGGGAGGATGCGGTGCTGGTCGATCACATTCCCGTAAAGCGGACACCGAAGCGCAGCTTCTTACAAAATTTCTTTGAAAACGGATAGAAAACACTTGCTTTACCCGGCATGTTGTGCTATAATAGTTCAGCGATTTGCAGATTCTGCAAGCAAAAACGCACGCCGAGGCTCTCGGATTGGTGCCGCGAAAGCGGTTTTCCCCGAAAATATCAGCCCGGCGGAGGAAAAACCAAGGAGGTATTTTCAAATGGCAGTCGTATCAATGAAGCAGCTTCTGGAGGCCGGTGTTCACTTCGGTCACCAGACAAGAAGATGGAACCCGAAGATGGCACAGTACATCTTCACGGAGAGAAACGGTATCTACATCATCGACCTGCAGAAGACCGTTAAGAAGCTCGAAGAGGCTTACAACTTCGTTCGTGACCTTTCCATGGAAGGCAAGAGCGTTCTCTTCGTAGGCACAAAGAAGCAGGCTCAGGAGTCCGTTAAGGAAGAGGCTCTCCGCGCAGGCGCTTACTATGTAAACGCTCGTTGGCTGGGCGGCATGCTCACCAACTTCACGACCATCCGCCGCAGAATCCAGAGACTTGCACAGCTGCGCAAGATGCAGGAAGACGGCACCTTCGAGCTGCTCCCGAAGAAGGAAGTCAGCAAGCTTGAGCTTGAGATCGAAAAGCTCGAAAAGTATCTTGGCGGCATCAAGGACATGAAGGAGTTCCCGGGCGCACTGTTCATTGTTGACCCGAGAAAGGAAAGAATCGCTGTTTCCGAAGCGAAGAAGCTCGGTATTCCGATCGTTGCAATCGTAGATACCAACTGCGATCCGGACGAGATTGACTACGTTATCCCGGGCAACGACGACGCTATCCGCGCTGTTAAGCTCATCGCAGGTGCTATGGCTAACGCTATCATCGAAGGCCGCGAGGGCCGTATGGGCGCTGCTGCTGAGGAGACCGAAGAAGCTGCTGCTGAGACCGAGGAATAATTTAATTTCGGTTAAAAATTCCTTTCGTTTGATATAGAGTTTAAGATTCTACAAGGAATGGTGATTTGAAATGAATTTCACAGCTAAGGACGTTGCAGATCTGCGCGCTAAGACAGGCTGCGGCATGATGGATTGCAAAAAGGCTCTCACAGAGGCTGAGGGCGATGTAGAGAAGGCAACCGAGATTCTCCGCGAGAAGGGTCTTGCAGCTTCCGTTAAGAAGGCAAGCCGTATTGCAGCTGAGGGTGTTGCATACGCTATGGTCAGCGAGTGCGGTAAGGTTGGCGTTGTGATCGAAGTCAACGCTGAGACCGATTTCGTTGCGAAGAATGCTCAGTTCATCGATTTCGTTAAGACCTGTGCCGAGACTGTTATCTATGAGAACCCGGCAGACGTTGAAGCTCTCCTTGCAACTAAGGCACACGGCTCCGATATGACCGTTGATGCTATGCTGAAGGATAAGATTCTCACCATCGGCGAGAACATCAAGATCCGTCGCTTCGTCCGTTACGAGGGCGACTGCGTTGCTTACGTACACGGCGGCGGCAGAATCGGCGTTCTCGTTCGTTTTGAGACCGAGAATGTTCCGGCAGAAGTTCTCAACGAGTGCGGCAAGGACGTCGCAATGCAGATTGCCGCTCTGAATCCGGCTTATCTCGATAAGTCCACGGTTCCGGCTGAAGCACTCGATAAGGAAAAAGAAATCCTCATGGCTCAGATCCAGAACGATCCGAAGAACTCCAAGAAGCCGCAGAACATCATCGAGAAGATGGTTACCGGCAGAATCGGCAAGTTCTATGAGAACAACTGCCTCCTGCAGCAGGCGTTCGTTAAGAACGGCGACCTCTCTGTTGAGCAGTACATTGCTGAGGAAGCAAAGAAGGTCGGCGGCACGATGAAGGTTACGGATTTCGTTCGCTTCGAGAAGGGCGAAGGTCTCGAGAAGAGAAACGACGATTTCGCAAGCGAAGTTGCCAACATGGTTAAATAATTGATTCTCTGAATCAGCACACCCCGAACGATTTTGCGTCGTTCGGGGTGTTTTTGTATCGTATAACTTTTGGAAAATATAAAATGTGCCCCGACAAGACATCAAAATCTTGCCGAGGCGCAGAACAACCGATTTTCAATTTGCGTAGCGCGTATAATAGGTAAGGTCGCCTTCCATGCCGAGAAGCTCGCTGCGGGTGATTTGTCGGCCCCAGGAGATCTGGCAGTTTTCGTAATCTGCATTTACTTCCGTCACGGTGATGGTATCGGTATCCCAGTCGATGTCCGTCACGATCATCGAGTGCTCATACCAACCCATGCGGATGTGATCGCCGATGCGCAACTCGTCAAAGTCGTAAAACTCCGTGATTGGTGCATCGTAGCCGAACAGCAGGTCGCTGATGATGGAAGCGTAGCCGAGGCATTGCGTTTCGTCTCCGTATTGCGGGAAGAAATCATCCATCAGTCCATTATAAATGTTGCAGTTTCCATAACCATAAACAGAATGGTTGCACGGCGTGTCTGTAACGCACATGGCAATTTCGTCTGCCGTCATTTCGCTTGTGTCCACACCGATATGGTTCCAGTACATGCCGTTTGGAAAATAATCTTCAAGCAGCTCAAGCCGTGTCTGCACGCCTTGCTCCGCAAGATTGCCGCTGGAAACAAATAATGGCACAGAGCTGTATGCATCTACAAGCTCTGCGGTGTCTTCTACTTCGCCAGCCGGCAAAATGCGCTCTTTCGCGGCATAGGAAGACGCGGCGTTCATTTCCGAAGCTTCTTCTTCGGCTTCCTCAACTTCATCGTTGCCTGCATCGTAGACGTACATTTCCACCTGCTCGTCATCTGCGCCAATCGCTGCAGTGTATGTAACGGTTTCCTCCGCGCGCTCCACTAGATCCCCTTGCAGGAATAGCAGACCAAACGCGGCGGCGGATATCGTCACGGCTGCCACCGGCAAGACGATTGGTAGGGAAGAGAGAAGATGTTCACGTCGGTTTTTCGGTTCTCTAAAGTGATTTTGCGGCATAAATACACTCCTCAGAACAGTATCCGGCAGCAGAAGCTTGCTGCCCAAAATTACTCTATTATATAAAATACTATGTATTTGTGACGTACGTATGACGAAAATCAACAAAATTCCTGTATTTTGATAAAAAAGTGCCCGCAGCGGAAAAACTGCGGGCACCAAACGTATCTGTTAGTCTTCGATTGCGGCTTTGCGACTCAAAACGCCGTGGAAGAACGCGGGATCAAACTTCGGCTTTCTCTGATAGGTGTAAAGGCCGTTCTGTTCCTGCTCCACGTCGGTCAGCTGCGTGTAGCAAAGACCGAACATTTCACTGTTATCAAGCAATGCGTCTGTAAGGCCCTTAAAACGCATGAGGAATTCCTCTTCGGTCTTCGGACCGGTGCCGTAGCCCCAACCGCTCTCGTCCTGACTCCACTGAATGCCGCCGTATTCGCTGACGAACGTCGCTTCGCCCTTGTAGGTCTGGCGGTGCGCGTGGTTGTCAAACAGTGTGCCCTCGGTCATCAGCTTGTCATAGTGCTCCTTAAAGATCTCCGGGTTCTGCTCGTAATCGTGCACGCAGAAAATATCAGTTGCCACATGATAGTTGCCGCTCGTATCAATGCACGGACGGGTAGGGTCAAGCGCTTTCGTTGCTCTGTAAACGATGCCGAGTGCGTCGTCAAATTGTTTCCTGCCGTCAGTATCCCATGTCTCGTTGTACGGACACCAGCCGACAATAGCCGGGTGGTTAAAATCGCGGCGGATCTCTTCCGTCCACTCCGGCAAAATGCCGTAAACGGAATCGGCATAGGAGGAATCGAGACCCCAGTTCGGGAATTCGCCCCAAACAATGTAGCCTAAGCGGTCTGCGTGGTAGAGGAAGCGCTCTTCAAAAATCTTCTCATGCAGTCTGGCACCGTTGAAACCGACGGCAAGGGAGAGCTTAATGTCGTTTTCAAGCGCTTCGTCGCTCGGCGCAGTGTAGATACCATCCGGATAGAAGCCTTGGTCGAGCACCAGACGTTGGAAAACAGAGCGGCCGTTGATGCGGAACTTGTGGCCGTCCAAGCGCACTTCGCGCAGACCGAAATAACTCGTGACGTTATCTTCACCGAAAGCGAATGCAACGTCATACAGATTGCCGCAGCCGACATCCCACAGATGCTTTTCGCTCAGCTTTATCGTGAATGTGTGCGTGCCGCAGGCGTTTTCAGCTGTGTAGCTGCCCATTTCTTTGCCTTCAAACGAAGTTGTCACTGTGAGGTTTGCCGTACCGACCAGCTCTGCAGTCACCGTTACCGTGCCTGCGGTGATGTTCGGATAATACTGCACGCGGGAAATATAAGCCTTCGGGGTGAACTCCAGCCATACGGTCTGCCAAATGCCCGTGGTGCGCGTGTAGAAGCAGCCGTATGAGTTATATTGCTCGCTCTGCTTGCCGCTCGGGATGAGGCGGTCGCGCGTATTATCTTCGGCGTAGACGGCAATTTCATTTTCGCCCGCTTTTAAAAGTGCGGTCACGTCAAACTCAAACGAAACATAGCCGCCCTTGTGTGTGCCGGCAAGCTCGCCGTTCACAAAAACTTTTGCACAATAATCCACAGCGCCGAAATGCAGCACGGCGCGGCCCTTCAGCTGTTTTTCTGTGACCGTTACAGTGCGCTTATACCACACGCCGTACATGAAATCCGTGTGCTGCACACCGGAAAGTTCGCTTTCCGGGCAGAACGGCACGGTGATCTCCCCGCTGAGCGCTGTGCCGACCTTCTGTAAGCCGCGCGCCTCACCGCTGCGGCCGTTGTCGATCTCAAACGCCCATGTGCCGTTCAGGTTCATCCAGTTTTCGCGCACAAACTGCGGGCGCGGATATTCTTTTCTCGGTATATTACTCATTTTTCGTACATCCTTTCCCCGAAAAGACGGCAAATCTCAATTTCTGCCGCGCTTTTTTTGATTACGGTTTCATTGTACGCAATCACTATGCAAAATACAATGTCGTATCATGCACGAAAATTGACTTATTCTATTGCGACACGGGGAACTTTTGAGTATAATATAAAGCAAAGGGGGCGTCAAAATGGAGATTACAGATATTCGCCACGATTGGCCGGAAAAAGCCGGGTTTACACTTGTGCGCCCAACAGGCATTGAAATCTACACGTTTTTGCACTTTATGAACAGCGTAGAGATCGAAATTAACGGGGAAAAGGTCACAGTAAGACCCGGCGCGTGTATTTTCTATGCGCCGGATGAACCACAGTGGTTTCACTCAGACAGTAACCTCACACACAACTGGGCGCATTTTGCGCCTGGCTTTCGCGTGCAGCTTTTGCGCTATCGTATTCCCGAAAATACACTGCTTTACCCACGTGCGGCAGAGTTTATCTCCGGCCTTTTCCGAAAAACGGAAGCTGCATTTTTCTCCAATGAACCGTTTCGGGAGGACTTGTTGGAAGCATACACCACAGAATTTCTTGTGCGTTTCTCCCGCGCCATAGCGGAAGAAAACTACTCACCTACGGTCAGCCGTGCAGATAGGGAAAAGATGCAGAACCTGCGTCACACGGTGCTTTCTGATCCCGAAAGGCACTGGACTGTGCCGCAAATGGCATCGCTTGCGTCTGTCAGCGCTTCGCACCTGCATGCGTTATACCGCGCGGTTTTTGGTACATCGCCCATGCGCGACCTGATTGAAGCGCGTATTCGTTATGCACAGTCTTTATTGCTCTCCGGCAGTGACTTGCCCATCACGGAAGTTGCCGAGCACAGCGGATATGCAGACCCATACCATTTCATCCGCCAGTTTAAACGCATCACCGGCGAAACACCGGCCGCGTACCGCCGTGCAAGACGATAAAGCTGCAAAAGAAAAAGCCTTATTCTGCCCAAAAAAGGGAAGAATAAAGCTTTTATTTTTCCTTTAAATTTGCTTGTCTGTTGTTAACAAAACAAAATAATTCCATAAAGAAACAGCGCCAATCTGTAATTTGACGCTGTTTTCGACTATATTCAGTTCAGCACAAAGAACTGCTCATACCAAAGGATAAACGTATAGAACGACCAGATCTTCTGCATGTTCAGCGCCTTGCCGCTCTTGTGGTCGTCGAGCAGCTTCATCAGCTCGCTTGTCACGAAGAATTTTTCCGCAATATCGCTCTGGAACGCCGCCTTGACCTTGTTGTAGTACTTATCCTCACGCAGCCAATCGTTCAGCGGAACAGGGAAGCCAAGCTTCTTTTTGTTCGCGGTACGCTCCGGCAGCTGCTTGATGGCCGCGCCGCGCAGGGCGATCTTCGTCGTTTCGTTTGCTGCACGGTAGCGGGAAGGAATGCGTGTGGAAAGCTCCAGCATCTTTTTATCGAGGAACGGCACGCGCAGTTCAAGGGAGTTTGCCATACTCATGCGGTCGGCTTTCAGTAGGATGTCATAGATCATCCACGTGTGCATGTCCACATACTGAAGCTGGGTCGGCTCGTCGAGATTCGATACTTCGTCGAAATAGCGCTTGCTGTATTCCTCCGGAACCTTGCTCGCGATGGGACGCTTCAAGAATTTTTGACGCTCTGCGCTCTGGAAAACGTAGTTTGCGCGCATAAAGCGCTGATACGGCTCCATGGCGCCGCGCACGAGGAAGTTTTTGCCCTTGAAGTTCGGGCAGTGCTTTGCGACCGTGCCGAGGGCTTTACGCACCGGGCGCGGTACCTTATGCGAATAGTGGTCAAAGTGTCCGCCTGCAAGATACATCGGGTAGCCGCCGAACAGCTCGTCCGCACCTTCGCCGGAAAGCACGACCTTCACATAGCGGCGGGCATTTTTGGCGAGGAAGTAGAGCGGGATCTCCGAGGGGTTCGGCAGCGGCTCGTCCATGTAATACTGAATCTCCGGCACCGCGTCGAAGAACTCATCTGCGGAAACCTTATTCGCGATGTTCGGTACGCCGATGACATTAGAGAAGTCCTGCGCATACGGCAGCTCGCTGTATTTTTCCTCCTCGTAGCCGACGGAGAATGTCTTGACCTTCTTCGTACCCTTGGAGATTTCTTTCACAACATAGCTGGAATCCACGCCGGAGGAGAGGAAGCAGCCGACCTCAACATCGGCGATCTGGTGCATGGAGACGGACTCCGTGAACTCCTTTGTGATGGCGTCCTCCCAGTATTCAAGCGATTTGTCGTCTTCAATCTTGTATTCGATCTTATAGTAACGCTCTACTTTCAGTTCGCCATTTTTGTAGGTGAAGCAGTGTGCGCCGGGCAGCTTGAAGACATTTTTAAAAATTGTGTGCTCGTCCGGGCTGTACTCGTAGGAAAGGTACAACGGGATCATATCCTCGTCGAGCTCTTTTTCAAAATTCGGGTGAGAGAGAAAGCTTTTGATCTCGCTGCCGAACATGAATTCCTTGCCCTTTTTGTAGTAATAGAACGGCTTGATGCCGAAAATATCGCGTGCACCAAAGAGCTCTTTTGTGTTCTTGTTCCAAATGATGAAAGCAAACATGCCGCGCAGACGGTCAAGGATTTTTTTGCCGTATTCCTCGTATCCGTGCAGAATCGTTTCGCTGTCTGTCTTTGTGGTGAAGACGTGTCCGGCCTTGATAAGCTCTTCGCGAAGCTCCTGATAGTTGTAAATTTCGCCGTTAAAGAGCAGCACGAGCGAGCCGTCTTCGTTTAAGATCGGCTGCCTGCCGCCCTCGAGATCGATGATGGAAAGGCGGCGGAAACCGAGGGCAATGCCGTCGTCAATGTAATAATGGGCATCATCCGGGCCGCGGTGCTTGATGCGGTCGGCCATTTTATGGATGACTTCTTCTTTATCGAACGTTCCGTAGTTGTGAATATAACCGGCAAAGCCGCACATACAAAACGCCTCCTTATGCTTTTATTGTTGGATCAGGGAAGAATATTTCGGCTTAAGTTTTTTGCCGCACGCTAAAATGCACGCGCGTGCCAACACTTCCAGCGCATCGAGATAACCGGGCCCAAGCTCGTTATCGCGCTTGATGATGGAGAGCTCCGTGCAGCCTAAAATAATAGCGTCGCAGCCGTCCGCGCGCAAAGCGTCGGAAACGGCGCGGAATTTTACCATGTCCGCCGGTTCACCTGCTTTTACGCAGTCGTAAATGAGCGACATTACGTTCTGCTGCATTTCGTCGTTCGGCAAAACGTAGGAAAGCCCCGCTTCGGTCAGCGCGGTTTGAAATAAGCCCATGTGCACCGTGCCGGTTGTCGCCATAATGCCGGGCTTTTTGCAGCCGGCTTCTTTTAGATATGCTGCCGTTTCGCGCACCATGTGGATAAACGGAATGTGTACGCTGCTTTGCAGTTCATCGTGAAAGCTGTGTGCCGTCACGCACGGGGTAGCGAGTGCGCACACGCCCAGCGCCTCCAATTTCTGTGCGATGTCGATCATCGGCGGCACAGGGGAGGGCTTTGTATGGTCTAAAATGTATGCGGTCCGATCCGGCACACTCGGGCGATTGAATATGATCGCGTCAAGATGCTCCTGATCGGTGCGGGCATCGGTCATGTCGGTGATAAGCTCTAATAAATACGCTGTCGCCATGGGGCCGAGTCCGCCGATAACGCCTAAACTGTTCATCAGTCACGCAGTCCTTTGTTGTTGAAATAACGCTTGTACTTTTCAAAGTAGTTGTGCTGGTTGCGGCGGAACATCAGCCAGCGCATCAGGCTGCGGTCTTTCTTGTAATAATACGAGTTAACCACTTTACCTTCGTCGATGAGCTTTTTCGCTTCCGCTTTCACGGCGGTGTCCGGGCAATAGTCAAAGATGATCTTCGTCGGGATGATTGTGTACAGTACTTTATTTGTCGCAATGGTGAGATCCATGGGCTTGTTGTAGATGACGTCGTCCGCAAGCCACTTTGCAATGTTGTAGCCCGCAGCCGTTACGAAATAGCTGCTGCGGCCCTGTCGCAGGTTCATCTCGAAGAGCTTATATTTGCCGTCACGTTCGTCGTACTTCATATCGAAGTTTGCAAAGCCCACGTAACCGATGCCCTCAAGGAAGTTCTTCATCGTCTCGTTCAGCTTTTCGTCGTAGCCGTTGATGATGGCCGCATAGCTGCCGATGCCCTCCGGGGAATGTTCCTCAAGCACGGCATTGCCGAGTGCAATGAGCTTTACTTTCTTATCCTTGCCGCAGTAGCAGTTCATCACGCGCATTTTAGAATCGTCACCAGGGATGAATTCCTGCAAAATGAGGTGATCTTTGTAAGAGGAACCGTAGATGGCGTCCAAAATCGCATCAAATTCCTCGCGGGTGTTTGCAACGAAAACCTTCTTTTTGTGCGGGAACTTGCAGTTCCAGTATGCCACGCTGTTCGAGGGCTTGATGATGACCGGGAAGTCGAAAGGCAGCTCAAGATTCTTGTGGTTCTCATACGTGCAGGTTGTTGTCTTCGGGAACGAGAAGCCATGCTCCTCGCAGACCTGATAAAAGCTTTCCTTGATGGAAAGGCGCATTAAAAGCTCTTCGCTGATGCACTCGAATTCATAAATGCCGCGCAGCTTCGTCTGGTTGCGCACAAGCATTTTGATGTAGTTGTCGCCGCAGGGGACAAGCAGTAATCTCTGACCGGAGAAGTTCTTTGCAAATTCCGTCAGCGTGCGGACAAACACGTCATCTTCTTCAAGGCGCGGTTCTACCTTTAAAACTTCCACAATGTGGCTGTGCGTGCAGGCGGGGAGGATGCCCTTGCCGACCGCTACGCTTTTGTACCCGTAAGCCTCGTGAAAAGAACGCGCCATGCCGTATACGTTGATGTCACTGCCGAGCAGAACCGGCAGAAAATCTTGTTTTTTTAATGCTTCTGTATTCATGATCTTCATTTTCCTTCCAAATACTTACGCGGTCTTTGCATCTGTGTGCTCCGCATAGCCGTTGAGAATATCATCGTTAAAGAACTGGTCGTACCACACGAGGAACGTGTAGACCGTCCAAACGCGGCGGCTGTTGTCCGCCTTGCCGTTTTTGTGGTCATCCAGCAGCTTTACGAGCATGTCGGTGTTGAAGTATTTCTGTGCCACTTCGCCCGTGAACTTCTCCTTTACGATGTTGTAATACTTGTCTTCCTTGAGCCACACACGCGTCGGCACGGGGAAGCCGAGCTTCTTTTTGCCGGCCCACTTTTCGGGCATGCGGCGCAAAGCGGCCTTGCGCATTGCAAACTTCGTGTTCTCGTCGTTTACACGGTACTTGAGCGGGATGCGCTCCGCAAGCTCCATAATCTTCTTATCGAGGAACGGCACGCGCACCTCAAGGGAGTTTGCCATGCTCATTTTATCCGCTTTCAGAAGAATATCGCCGACCATCCAGGCGTTAAGGTCAACGAACTGCATTTTCGTTACCGGGTCTTTGTCCTTTACGCGATCATAGAACGGCTTTACGACTTCTGCCGGGGACGGTGCATCGGTCTTAATTTTCAGGAGCTTCTTGCGTTCTTCCTCCGTGAACATGTACGCGTTGCCGATGAAGCGGTCTTCGAGCTTTTTGCCGCGGCGGATAAGGAAGTTGATGCCGGATTTCTTCGGCAGGTGCGAAGCGACTTTGCCGATAAAGCGGCGGATGGGGAACGGGATCTTATCATAAGCCGGTACGGCGAGCGGTTCTTTATAAATGTTGTAGCCGCCGAAAATTTCATCGGCGCCCTCGCCGGACATCACGACCTTCAAATATTTGGAAGCCGTGTTGCACACGAAATAGAGTGCCACGGCGGACGGGTCGGCAAGCGGCTCGTCCATGTGGTACTGAATCTTGCCGAAGTTGCCCCAGAACTCTTCCGGGGTAATCGTCTTGCTGTAATTCTTCACCGGAATCAGCTCGGAAAGCTCCTTTGCGTAGCTGATCTCGTTGTATTTTTCGCCGTTGTCAAAGCCGACCGTAAACGTCTTGTCCACATCGGCAGAGCAGGCCACATAGCTGGAATCCACGCCGGAGGAAAGGAAAGAGCCGACTTCAACGTCCGCAATCTTGTGTGCGTTCACGGAGTCGTCAAAGGTCTTTTCAATCTCGTCCACCCAGTATTCAAGCGGCTTGTCTTCTTCCGCGTTGAATTCCGGGATCCAGTAGCGCTGCATATCCATTTTGCCGTCTTTGTAGAAGAAATAATGTGCAGGCGGCAGCTTGTAAACATTCTTGAAGAATGTCTCGTAGCCCGGAGAATACTGGAAAGAAAGGTAACCCTCCAGTGCGCGTTCATTCAGCTCGCGCTTAAAGTGCGGGTGTTCCACAAAGCTCTTGATCTCGCTGCCGAACATCAACGTGCCCTGCATCTTTGCATAGTAAAACGGCTTAATGCCAAAGTAATCGCGCGCGCCGAACAGCCTTTTCGTGTTCTTGTCCCAAATGATGAACGCGAACATGCCGCGCAGCTTATTGAGCAGGTCGGTGCCGTATTCTTCAAAGCCGTGCAGCAGCACTTCGCTGTCCGTTTTCGTTGTAAATACATGGCCTGCCTTTAAAAGGTCTTCGCGGAGAGACTGATAGTTATAAATCTCGCCGTTAAACATGAGAACCTTGCTTTTATCTTCATTCAAAATCGGCTGTCTGCCGCCCTCGAGGTCAATGATGGAAAGTCTGCGGAAACCGAGCGAGATCTCGCCGTCCATATAATAGTCGGCGTCGTCCGGGCCGCGGTGACGGATGCGGTCTGCCATAGCGTGCAGCACGGGCTCCATAAGCTGTGTTTCGCCGCCGTCAATATAACCTACAAAACCACACATACAGTTTGCCTCCTTTTTGCAGTTGGTTTACTTAGTTTTCCTTGTGTTCGTTTTCGGTATTCTCGATCAATGCAAAAAGCGAGGGCGCCCAATCGGGATATTCCGCCGAGAGCATCTCGCCGGAAAGCTGGGGCAGGTCGTCTTTTTTAACGGCCTCGTCGTCCGACACTTTTTCGCCGAGCAGCATCACGCGGCTTTTGGCACGCGCCAGCTGCATACGGCCGTCGGTCAGCGCCTCACTCAGTCCGTCCTTCGTCTCAAAAAGAGCCGAGGGATTTTTCGGGTTCGCCGTATACAGCATGCGGAACGCGTTATACACAGCGCCGCTCAAATACAGCGTGATCTCTTTTGTTAAAGATTTGCTATTGATTTTTTTCAAAATACCAAATACAATATGTAAGGAGTTCGATATTATTTTTCGGCTCACGTTGGGGAGACCATCGTGCGTGTCTTCCTCCTCCGTTTCCGGCACATGCAGCTTTTCGCCCTGCCGGTGCGGTGTTTTGCCCAGCAGATAATCACAGGAGACCCCGTAATAATCCGCCGTGCGCACAATGAAGTCCAAACCGCATTCACGTATGCCTTTTTCGTAATGAGAGAGCAGCGCCTGCGAGATGCCAAGGTCTGCGGCAGCCTTTTTCTGGCTGATACCCTGTTCCTTGCGCAGCAGTGTCAGAATGCGCGGAAAATCACTGTTCACAAAAGTTTCACCACCTGAGTCAAAAAATAACACTCTGTAAATTATAAACGAAATTATCCGAGAAGTAAACAGATAAACGAACCTTTTTTGCGGGTTTTCCCGCGAATTTTTGGTGAAAGGGACAACGGCAGCGTTTTACCGTCCCGGAAAGGAAAACCGCATGAAATCTTACACCATTCATTTAATCCGCCACGGCGTATGTGAGGGCAATTTAGAGGGCCGTTACATCGGCCGCACGCAGTCTCCGCTTGCGCAGGAGGGCATTCAGGCGCTTTTGGAGCTGAAACGTAAGGGCATTTACCCCGAAGCAAAAAAGTACTACGCCAGCCCGTGCGTGCGCTGTGTCGATACGCTGAAGGTCTTATATCCCACCGCCGACCCGGAAGTTATTTTAGAGCTTGCCGAGTGCGACTTCGGCGATTGGGAAAATAAAAAGGCCGAAGAATTGAAAAACGACCCGAAGTTCGTCGCCTGGATGAACGGCGGCCAGCACGAGGCCCCGCCGAACGGCGAAAGCAGCATCGTATTTATGCAGCGTGTCTGCGCGGGCTTTGAGATGCTCGTTAAAAACATGATGATGACGGGAGATGAGAGTGCCGTGCTCGTCACACACGGCGGCGTCATCATGACGATCTTAGCGGCTTACGGCTTGCCGCGCGCCAAAATGACCGATTGGATGTGCGAAAACGGCCACGGCTACTCCATGCGTATCGACCCCATGCTTTGGGGGCACGGCATGGCGGCAGAGGTCTACCAAATGCTGCCTATCATCGAGCAGGGCGAAAAGCGCGAATACAGCGTCATCGATATTGCGAGAGAAGCCGCCGACCGCGCTTACGGCCAGAAAGAAGACGGCAAAACGGAATAGTTTTCCGTAACCCGGACAGAATATGAAGACAGACCGCCGAATGCGTGAAATACGCCGTGGCGGTCTGTTTCTATGTACGGGTGATTTTCTTCTTTCTGAGCAGCTGTTTTGCTGTCGGCTTTTCGATAAGATAGGTGAAAAACGCCGCCAAAAGGAGCGCACACGCCCAAAACAGCACCGTGTACTTCACCTGCCAAGCAAAGTGCCACGGCTCGCCGCCTGCGGATTGCGGCCACGCGGCAGCACCCTCCGGGGCATCCGGGTAATACGGAATGCGCCACGCTTTCAGCTTTAAAAGCACCGTGCTGTGCCAGATATAGAAATTATAGGAGACCGCCGACAAAAAAGCAGCTATGCGGTTTGAAAACAGCCATTGCACGCCTTTCGGTGCAGCATCCAAAAGCAAAATGAAAACGCAGACCATCGCAGAAAACAGAAAGCGGTAATCCACCTGCCAGCGTTGGATGATTGCCGCACGGCTCAGCCCGTCATTTAACATACACACAATGGCAACACCGCTGAACAGAAGCAGCATCAGCGCCGCAAGCGGTAAAATACGGTTTTTTTTCCATTCGCGCTCGCGCCATATCCGCAGGCGGCAGAAGAAGAGCGCACACAGCATACCGTTTGCATATACACCCAAAAACGCCGGAAACTGGTTGATGCGCAGGCTTTCTGCGTTGCCTTGCGGCAGATGTGCAAAAAGCACGATATACACCTGCGCCAAAACGGAAAGCACCGCCCAACACACAAGCGGAAAGCGACGGAACACGCGCGCGAGCAAAGGGAAGACGAGATAGAACTGCATTTCCACGCCGAGTGTCCACAGTGCTGTCGGAAATTTTGTGCCGATGTAGCTTTCCGGCCAAAACGTCTGCGTAAACGTCAGATGCGCAAAAATATCCTGCAAGTATTGCTTGACATTCGCGTAATCCGAAGGCCGCACCCAGAAAATGAGGTAGAGAAGCAAGCACAAATAATACGATGGCAAAATGCGCGCTGCACGCTTTTTAAAGAATGTGCGCAGGTTATCCGGCTCCGGCGCAAGCGGGTCGGTCATTTGCCGCGCATAGGGCAAAAAGAGGCAGAATCCCGAAAGCAGCAGCATCACGTCTACAAACATGTAGCCCGTGCGCGGCACCCAGTTTAAGCTGAAATTCCGCACACCCATAAACTGCAGCAAATTGCTTGGAAACAGATTTTGCAGCCAGGATTGCTGCCACAAATGAAACCCGGCAACG
>OLOM01001418.1_pt1 | contig 16193 bp, 18 predicted proteins | sample 1672531 | NCBI WGS metagenome assembly OLOM01 (sample SAMEA3136696, study PRJEB25190) | human gut metagenome | reverse complement strand
TATCGGGCAAGTGACATCACCTTGGCAGATTGCTGGGGTGCAAACAGAGAGGCGAAGGAGATTGATGACAACAAAGGACTGTCATCCGTTATCGTACATACACAGAAAGGATTAAGATTATGGCAAGAAGCACAAGATAAAATAGAGTGTAAGGAACTGCCTCTTGATGTTGTGATAAACGGCAACAAGAATATGGTGGAGGTTCGCGCTCCAAAGAAAGGAAGAGAGCAATTCTACACTCTGTTAGACAGCCAGCCAAAAGAAGCGTTCCAGAAGTATGGACAAAATCCCGACAAGAAGCTGTCTGTTCGTTTGTTAACCAAGCTTGGAGCAGTCTTTTCGCGACGTTTCTGGTTGTTCGACCGCAAGATGTTCAAAGAGTATTACGACTATGACATGAAGTTCAATGCTTCCTTCAGGGGCGGTCAGTTGACTAAACACGACAAGAATCTTGATGAAGTCAAATATCTGAAGTATTATCGTTTAGCGCAAGCAGCGAGAGGGTCATTATGGTTTAGGTTGTATTATTATCCTCGATTGGTTCGCTTCAGCATAAAAACTGGAATAGGACTGCATGACAACCTGAATATAGGCAAGGGCCTCATAGTAGGTCATGCAGGCAGGATAGTAATGAATAGTGGAGCCAAATTTGGGAACAACATCTTTATGACACACGGAGTTACTATAGGTCGTGATGTCAGAGGAAAGCGCAAGGGAGCGCCAACTATTGGCAACAATGTTTGCATCCGATGCAACTCAACGGTGGTTGGAAATATAACTATTGGCGACGATGTTCTGATAGCTCCGAATACATTTGTCAACTTTGACGTGCCTTCGCATTCAGTGGTAATAGGCAATCCTGCCACAATCCATCACAGAGACAATGCAACAGAAGGCCATTTAGGAAAGGTGGAGCCATGAAGAAGATAGTAGCATTTATCATAACTTGCAGGTTCAGCCCAAGGACAATATGGATGCTCTTGCGCCTAAACTTTCTTGACAAGCGTATAGTGAGAGACCACAATGTTTATATATTCCCATATCCGCGAACCAAAATACTCTTATCGAAACAGGCACGAATTATTCTTCATGGCGATATGAAGATAAATATTCCAGAGATGGGGAAAAACTATAAATCTGCCTATCTCGCAATGCGTGGCCATTCGGTAATGGAGGTGATGCTCTCTTGCGAATTGCTTGAAGGATGTGACTTGCAGATACATAATGGAGGTCAGTTCGTTGTTGACCGATTTCATGCAAACATAGACTTTGAGTTGTCTTGCGGCTGCAAGACAGAGTTAAAAGGAGAAGTTACTGCTGGGAGGCATGTGCGAGTGAAGGATTTCAATGGGCATAAGGTGAACTATGACGGATACCCTATGGCAGCACCAATCACCATTGAGAACCATACATGGTTGTGTACAGGAGCAACTATCAATCCTGGCGTACACGTCGGCACAGGAGCAGTCGTTGCAGACAATTCGAACGTAATAGAGGATGTCCTGCCATACACGTTCATTCAAGGGAATCCTGCAACGGTGGTGAAAGAGAATATTAAATTCACGATATAGCGATATAAAAATAGACATAAGAATGAAAATACTTATAATAGGCGGCACGGGAATATTGAGTAAGGCCGTGGTAGATGAATGTGTTGAAAAGGGATATGAGGTGACGATGCTCAACAGAGGGCGTAGGAAACTTTTTATCTCTGAACGAGTAGAACTGATAAAATGTGACGTTCACGATGCCGAGACAGTAAAGAGCAAAATTACAGGACGCTATTTATTGATTTCCTCTGCTTTAACAAAAAGGATATAGAATATTCTGTAGGCTTGTTTGGTGATTATGCCAAGCAATATGTGTTTATTTCCAGTGCGCAAACCTACAATACATCCGTCCGAGGAACGCTGACCGAAGAATCAGAACTTGGTCAGCCTCTATGGGGGTATAGCACAAATAAAGTTGAGGCAGAGAAGATACTAAAGGAGTTATGTGAACAGAAAGGGCTTCAATACACCATAATTCGCCCTGGGGTAAATTATGACAACAAGCGCATACCATACGGAATGTATCCACCAATGGGGCTGCATTGGGCAATGTGTAGCAGAATTCTCGTAGGAAAGCCGATTATTACATGGAATAATGGAGAGAACAGGTTGAACTTAACACGGGCAGAGGACTTTGCGAAAGGTGCGGTAGCATTGCTGGGAGTGGAGAAAGCCTACGGGGAAGCATTTAATGTCGTGGGCGATTATGTCTATTCATGGAAGGAAGTGCTTGACACCTTGGGAAAGCTGCTGGGAAAAGAAGTCAAGACAATAGATATTCCTGTTGATTACTATGCCAAAGAGCTTTCGAACGAAGAAGACCGCCAGATGCTCCTTGGTGGAAGAGCACAAGACTTGGTATGCTCAAACAAGAAACTGAAAGAAATAAGCCCAGCTTTCAAGAGTACTTACAACCTTGAGGAGGGAATGAAGTTGACGCTGGATTTCTATAAGGAGCACCATTATCTTGGAGGCTTCGACTACAGATATGATGGAGAATGCGACAGAATTATTAAGAAATACGAGAAGTCCAAGGGATTGAAGTCTTCAAAATTGGGCTTCATTAAATATTCCCACGACACGACGTTAAAAGACCGAGTGAAGTATTTTGCTGCATATTATAGGAATAGTTTCCTTGTGAAGATGGCAATCAAAATAATTAACTTGCTGCAAAAGTAAACAAAAAAGAAATATGAAACTATTAATTGTGAATCAGCCCCTGAATAACAGAGGGGATGAATCGGCACACAAAGGCTTGGTGAGATCATTGGCTGCAAATTTGCCGAATGCCGAGATAACTGTGTTGTTCGCTGGCGGAGTGAAGGATGACACTGTTAGACAATTCAATGTAACCCTTCCCAATGTTGAGTATATAATACTCCCCAATCAGTATAGCTGGAATTTCAGAAAGCGCGTACTGAAACTTAATATAAAACCGCTATGGTTTGCTCATCCTATAGTATGGAGAATATTCTCATACTACAGAAAAGCCGATTGCGTTATATGCGCACCGGGTGGCATTTGCATGGGTGGTTTTCAAGACTGGATGCATCTATTCTATCTCTACATGGCTAAGTTGGCTCGTAAACCGCTTGTCTATTATGGTCGTTCATTTGGGCCTTTCCCGACTGCAACTTGGCAAAATAGGCGGTTCAAAAAGATTAGTCTGGAGATGATTAATTATTTCTCGTTTTGTTCTATCAGGGATAAGAAAACACAGATATTGGCAGATGAGATGGGAGTTAAGTATGAACCGACTGTAGATTCTGCATTTCTGGATAGCCCAGAACAAAATATTCCTCAGGAGATACTTGATATGATTGGCGGCGAGCCTTATGTGGTTTTTGTGCCTAACTCACTAATCTGGCATTATGCATACAAGCAGTACACAAAGGTACAAGCGCTGTCCTTTTATAAAGAGATATACGAGGCCTATGTAAAGAAATACGAGGGCTGTAAGGTTGTCATGCTTCCTCAGACCTTTAATAATGGAACTCCACTTTTGGATGATTATTATTTCATGTGTGAACTAAGAGATTATCTAAACGACACTAACGTTGTTGTGGTTCCTGATACATATTCGTCTGATATTCAACAAATGGTAATTAAAAATGCCGTTTGTTTAGTCGGAGCACGCTATCATTCAGTAGTATTTGCATTAAATCAGGACGTGCCATTTGTTGCGCTAAGTTACGAACACAAGATAAGTGGTTTGCTCGAAAGTTTGGGGAAAACAGCAAACATGGTGGATATTACTCATGTGTTCGAAAGCAAAGATATTCAAAAAGATTGTGTTTCTAAGTTTAAGGTATCGCTCGACAAAGCTCAAACTGACAGTAAAGGAAAAACAGAAGCAAAGAATCAGGCGATGGAGTGTTTTAATAAGTTGCTTACATATCTACATACTTTGAATGCGTGACAACGGTATAACAATTGGGAAAGCCTTGGCTATTATGCTGATGGTTCTGGGACATACAAGATTCTCCCCTCCTGGGATTTCGTTTATCTATATGTTCCACATACCAGCTTTCTTTTTCTTCTCCGGATATTGCTTCAAGGAGAAATATATGGATGCTCCAGTTAAATCATTTATTGTAAAGAGAATTAATGGGTTGTGGCTTCCGTTTGTGAAATATGGATTACTCTTCCTTTTGCTACATAATGTATTCTTTCACCTGAACATTTATAATGATGTTTATGGCTACAATGGCGAGGTGTCTCGAATCTATGATGTCAAGGATTTTGTAGCAAAGGCCATACATATTGTTTTTACGATGACAGGAGAGGAGCAGTTGTTGGGAGCATTCTGGTTTTTGAGAACATTATTATGGAGTTCAGTAATAGGGTATGGCATACTGCGATTTAGGAATCAAGAATTGAAATTAGTACTCTGGGGGGGGTAATTTTACTTGCAAGTTATCTTCTTCTTTTAGCTGATTTAAGAGTGCCATTCTTTGCCATTGGAGGAAGAGAGCTATTGGCTACTTTCTTCTTTCTTGTAGGTGTCGCTTATAAAAGGAGTGGATTCAGGTGGGAGTACTCTTATGCAACATTGCCGATATGTTTGTCTTTACTGATAATCGGTTCTATATTCTGGCCAACGAATGTTGGGAATCCCGATTGGAGGATGCTATTTCCGTACTCTGTTTCAGCGATGGGGGGTAGCATCATATTGCTTGCTTTTGGCAAAATATTGGATAGGACTGTTTTTTTGAAAAACCTGCTGATTTTCATTGGAGACCACACGATGGAGGTTTTAATATGGCACTTTCTGTGTTTTAAATTGGTCAGCTTTGCAATCATTCAATTCTATCATCTTCCTATAGAGAATCTTGCTCACTTTCCTGTGATTGAAGTGTATTCAAAACAGGGGTGGTGGTTCGTATATTGGCTCGTTGGAGTAGCAATACCCCTTACAGTAACAAAAGGGTTCAGTTTAATAAAAACTAAAATAAATGGATAATCAGTTAGAGAAACCTTTGGTAACGGTAGCAATACCTGCTTATAAAAGGAAATACTTAAAACAGGCTCTACAGTCGGTTGTAGAGCAAACATATAATAATCTGGAGATAATAATTGTCAATGACAAGTCTCCAGAAGACATAAAGTCTGTAGTTGATGAGTTCTCAGACAGTAGAATTCAATACTATGAAAACGCAGAAAATGTAGGTGGCAAAGACCCCGTTGCAAACTGGAATGTCTGTCTATCTAAAGCGCATGGTGAATTTTTCTCCCTGCTATGCGATGATGATATGTACGACAAGCGTTTTATAGAGACATTGGTCGGTTTGTCAAGGAAATATCCTGAGTGTGATGTGTTTAGGTCGGGATTGAAGATAATCAACGACAAGAATGCGACTATTGATATATACCCATTGTCTCCAGAATTGGAAACTGTTACAAACTATATATGGCATGTAGCAAAATTATACCGATACCAAACAATATCGGAATGGATGATAAGAGTTGAGCCTGCGCGGAAGTGTAATGGATATTACCCTATTCCTTTAGCATGGGGTTCCGACTTTGTGTCCATATACCGATTTGCGGGTTTTTCTAATATGATTGTAAGTGCCTATGACTATTTGACCTATTATAGGAGGGATGGGGATAGTATATCCATGAAAGTGGATAAAACTACCTTCCCGAAGTTGTCATCTTATTGGATTCAATATGAGGTGACAAATGAGATATTGGACAGCCTAAAAGACAGCAATATAGATATTATAAAAAAAGAAAACCTGTTGTATATAAAATATAAATTACGAGACCAATTGATAAGAGGTCGTTGGAAAGATTTGATGAAAGCCTTATTTGTGATGAAAAAATATCACTTAACTGCAGATGTGTTATTAAAAGCGTTCTTCGTGAAGGCAAGTAGAATTATCTTATGATTGAAATGTGTAATAACAAGCTCCCGCTTATATCAGTAATCGTTCCAGTTTACAATTGCAGTGATACATTGCATCGTTGTGTCGAAAGCTTAAATAATCAAAGCTACCCGAATATCGAGATAATTCTCGTGGACGACGGCTCTAAAGACAGTTCTCTTTCAGTTTGTCAAGAGTTAGCCTCTCGAATCAAGTCTGTGAGAGTTTTTCATCAGGAAAACAAGGGGCAGGCTTCAGCTCGTAATTATGGTGTTAGAGAGGCTGCGGGTGATTTTGTAGCTTTTGTAGATGCAGATGACTGGGTTGATGAAAACATTTATGAAATCCTATATAGTAATTTGAAAAAGGAGAGTGCTCAAATTTCATGTTGTGGCATAGAACGCATACTTAACGACACCCATTATTCATATTTCAATGATGCTGTTGAATCATATCGTGTCATGCCCCTAAAGGAGGCTGTCGCTGAACTTTTGGATAATAAAATTATAACTAATTCGCCATGCGACAAATTGTTCAAGGCCAGTATTGTGAAATCTCAGCCGATGAAGGAAGGCGTGATATTTGAAGACTTTGAGATAATGCCAAAATGGTTGAGCGCAGCGAATACTATAGTCTATGACGGTAGGCCAATGTATAAATATAAGATGAACGAAGGGAGCACGATGACCAATGTAACCCTAAAACGACTTGACGAAGTGAAAGCAGGGCTAAGTCGCATGGAATTCTATTCTGAGAACTACCCAGAGCTGAAGAAAAAGGTACGGAAGGGTTATATGCGTACATGCCTTAATGTGCTGAGTTGTACTAGAGGGGCAGATGATCCTAATAAAGAACGTGAGGCACTACGAAAAAGAATTATTACGGAGATTAGATTTTCAGACTTGATGGCGTTGGACATAAAGAGTCAGTCGAAATATGTGCTGTCCATGATGGGACTACCCCTTTTCGATTTCTTTGCCAATAAAATGTAACTGATATGCTTGTATTGATATTTTGTATTTTAATGTTTGCTGCGCTGTATGCTATTAATAGGCGTGTGCTAAGCAGCAATTACTTGCTGATAAATCCTATATCCATGCTAATAGTGGTATGGGTTGCGGTTTTTATTATGCACTCAGCCTATTTTGAATATATAAATCATACGCCTTTTACCTATCTAATTATTTTAGCAGGAGTTTTTCTCTTCTCATCTGCATTTTGGATTGGTGTTAAAAGAGCTCCAATTAAGAAAGGTGTACACTTGCAATACAATATGTCGTTTCTGTCGAAACTGCTTGTTGCATTCATTATAGTGGATATAATGAGGCTAATATATTATTATAACCTGATGGTTAATGAGATAGCTGGAGGCGGCTTGCTCTATTTCTTGGCAAATAGTAATGAGTTTAGATTTACTTATTTAAATAGAGAGTTTGATTTCTGGACGAATGTTTTTACGTTCCTTACAAATGCAACAGCTTATTTAGGGTATGTAATTTTAGGAATTTATGTTGCAAATAAGGGAAAGCGATGGGTTCTTGGGCTAATTGTTTGTACCCTCATGGAATTATATCTGTCAATATTAACAATCTCTAAGCTGGCCTTTTCTCTATATGCCTTAGTCCTCTTTATTGCTTACTTGACAAATTTGAAGACATTAAGAGAACAGAAGAGGTTGCTAAGAAAAATTGCTCCAGTCCTGTTGGCATTACTGGTTGGCTTCTTCTTGATAATTGGTTATCAACGCAACTATACTGACACAAGAGAAGCTGGCCTTGTTGGTGGTGTTATGGATGGCATAATTGATTATTTTGCAGGACCAATGGAGGCATTTGGTAGATTAGTAGCTAACCCAAAGACAAAGTTGGGTACAATGGGAATGATTGACATCGGGCGAACTGAAACTAATGTTTACACATGGTTTTATCCTTTCTTTCGGAGTTTTTCCTATGTAGGCTTTGTGTTGGGAACTATGTTGATGGGTTTTTTTATGGGTAAATTCTATAATACCCGAAAAAAAACATTCTTTGCAGATATGTGTAACACTTGGATATGTAGCTTTATCGCATTCTCATTTTTTGACTTGTTGCTGAGTCATACTATATTTATTTTTATGTTTTTTTATGCTTATTTCGTTCACTCTTATTTTAATAGAAAATTATACGTTTACCAATGAAAGCAGCTGTTGTTATTGTTTCATATAATCCTGACGAAAGATTAATGAAGAGTTTGGAAAATCTTAATCAGATGGAGAGCGTTGCCCTTGTTGTTGTTGTTGACAACGGGTCTTTAGATAATAGCTTTCTAGAAAAATGTTCAGAAATTGCTTGCGCTGAAATTATCAAATACCGTAATAATAAGGGAATTGCTTATGCCCAAAACGAGGGTATAAATCTTTGTAGAAAACGTGGATTCAAATGGGTTCTGACATTAGATCATGACACTATTATAAAAGAGGTTCTAATAAAGAAGTATCTCGAATATATTGATAAATACGACACGAGCAATATTGGAATACTTTGTTCTGATTTTTATGATATAGGTGCCAAGAAGGATGAAATAGGAAACACCAGTCCACAAGAAATATCTCTTGCCATCAGCTCTGGCTCATTCTTAAACTTAAACGTTTTTGAAAAAATGGCTGGTTTCAAGGAACATTATTTCATTGACCAAGTGGATAATGAATATTGCTATAGAATAAGAAAATATGGATATAAAATTCTTGCGTTACCAGGAGCTGACATGGAGCACAGACTTGGTAATATCGAAAGAAAATGTTTTTTAGGAAAGTCATTCTATGTCTATAACCAAGCTCCTTTAAGAACTTTCTACAGAACAAGAAATACAATATATTTCATGCGCGAGCATCCAGACAAAGTCCTTGTTAAAGAAAAAATTCGCGCATTATTTATAGATTTCATGAAATTGATAATAGAAACAAACAGCTTAAAGAAAATTGGCTGTTATGCTAAAGGGTTATACCATGGAATTGCAGACAAATTGCCAAAATAGAAGATTTATGCGTACATCATACGATTTTGTTTTTGTTGTCCTTGCCTATCGCAATACGCAAGACTTGCGCGACTTCTTCCAGGCGAACCACATAGAGCGGTCGAAGATAGTAGTGGTCAATAGTTTCTATGACGAAGCATCAGAGCAAGAGTTCAGGAGTATAGCCACTGATAACGGAGCCGACTTCATCTCTGTGCCCAACAAAGGTTATGGTGCTGGCAATAACGCAGGAGTGACATACGCTATTGAACACTACGAATTTAATTATCTTGTCATCTCAAATGCGGACATCAAGATAGAGCGAATGGAAATGGACGTGCTGGGCAAGTATAATCCTGGCATCATCGCACCAAAGATATTGACTCTGCATGGTAGGAATCAGAACCCGTCGCGCCCTTTTAAACCAGCGGCATTATACGAGAAATTCAGATATGCTATGTTCAAGGGGGGCCACACAAAACTGATATGGGTGGCTTATGCCTATTCGAGGCTGACGAAGATTGTATATCAATTGGTAAGCCGATGGAAGTACACCATATTCTCTGCCCATGGTGCCTTTGTGATACTGCATAGTGATGTGGTGAGGCGGCTTCATCCACTCTATAATGAGCGAATGTTCTTGTTCAATGAAGAGGAACATCTAGGGCGATTGGCCGAGAAACATGGCGTAAAAACATGGTATGAGCCAAATATCATTATCCGTCACAAGGAGGACGGCAGCATGAAACTGGCTTCAGTCAATGAATTTGAGAGGGCAAGAGACTCTTTTTTAGAGTACTATAAGTTTTGGGGGTTGTAAGGGTTTAAAAGGTTAAGCGTTTAAGAGGTTAAAAGTAAAAGAAACAGGGGGACAGGTTCCTGTTTCAGATAAAATGTAATACGTAATATCGAGGTAATGCCAAGACACTCCAGACAACCTTCAGGAACAGGGATATATCACGTGATGATGCGTGGAATAAATCATCAAAACATTTTTCGTATGTGATGAAACAGAAACCTGTCCCGGTGTTTCCTATGGAGTATTCTTTGATATTTTGTAGTCATCCTGTTAAATATAACTTTAGCTTCTTTTTAACCAGAATAATGGGAGCTGTTCGTGGGATTTTTTAATTATATCAAGGTGAGGAATCAATTCTAAATTGAGCATTAACTATAAAAGTAAATATGAGCTCACTACAAAAAGTCCGAGCACTATCATTTTGATATAACAAACTACGAAATACAAGCGAAAAAGTCCAGTTTTCAGCAATAAACTAGGTTTACACCTATAGGTATAGTGCTAAATTGGGTGTAAATTCTATCATTTTGATAGCTGGTTTTTTCAAACAGCACTTTTTGCAGCGGATTCAAATAATAATATTATATCCGTCCGCACAAGTGGTCGCAGAAAGCGATATAGTGCGATACCATCGGGCGGAGCAAAATAATAAGAAATCACAAGAGTAGCTAACCTACTGAAAGATAGTGTGGATGCTGTATTAGTGGTTTTCATTCTAATAACAATTAGTAAGCAGTCAAATTAGGGCTTACCTCTGAAGTTTATATCTTTGCGCTGAACAAAAATCTTTAAAATATGTACAGCAACGAAGATTTAGAACGCTTTTATTTCAAGTACCAAACAGAGGCTTTACCTCATGATCAATCCCTCCAGTCGTTTTGTCTAAACAATAATGTACCTTACAATATCTTTTCAAAATGGTACAGAGATACTCGTCGTAAGGTTATTGCAGTTCAGGTTGATGGTCGTCCGTCTGAAAATTGTGCGGAAGAATCTGTACAATCAGTTCGTGATGGAAATATAAATACAAAACGATTCGAGAAGAGTCCCTTGTCTGAGGACAAGGTTCATTGCTCAACAGTTCGTATATGGTTGGAGCTGCGTATGAGTAATGGCTTGTATCTTTCAAGAAAGAATTTAAGCTATCAAGAGCTAAGCAGCATGATAGATAAGTTGGAGGGCTTATGTTAAACATATCAGGTCTTAACAACTTCTACTACATTCGTAATTTTACGGATATGAGGTGTAAATACGATCGCGTGTTATCCATAGTCCGCGAACAACTTCATCGTGAGCCAGATCAAGGTGATGTTTTTATTATGATGTCAAAGAACCACCGTTTGGTCCGCATGTTTATGTACGATAAAGTTGGCAGTATGCTTTTTGAAAAGAAATTTCATACAGGTTATCAGTTTATGAAAGTGGTCAGGACTGGTGATGAGGAAGTGTATCGAATCAACTGGAAAGATGTAGTTTTACTATTAGAAAATCCAGTTGTAAAATCATTGAAAATCAGGTGATTTTATTGTGTTGCAAATGCATTTATGTCAATTATTTTTCGTAACTTTACTACGTAAAACAAAGGCATAATGACAGACGATTTGCAGCACATAATATCCTCTAAACGAGAGTTGTTGGCACGGGGTGATGCCCCGCGCCCAGCTGTGAATTATACAGAAGGTATGCCGAGTGATCAAAAAGATCGTTTTATAGAATATCTGATAGAACAGAACGAAAGTCAGAAATTAGACTTGCGAGCCATGCAGGCTGTTCTTGTAGATATGAAAGAAGAGTTGGCAAAGTCTAATGAGTCATTGAATGAGTTTCGTTCAGAAATATCGTCTTTACGCTCTGAACTCCAGCAAGAGCGCAAAGAACGTAAATCATTGGAACGCAAGAATGCTCGTCTTCAAGAAAAATTAGAATTTGCGAACAAGAATCGCTTTGGTTCAAAGAGTCAGAAATCAAATAAGCCAAAGTCAACTACAGAGTCTGAAAGCCAAACAAGTGCAGACAGGAGCAAAGAGGAGGACAATTTTGATGGCACATCGGGTAGTATTGAAAAAGAAGTTAGTGTACAACCAGATGGAATAAAGTGCATAGCAAAAGATCGAGACTTGTCGAATCGTCCGAACAATTATTCAACAATGGGAATCCGAAATGGTAACGTAGAAGTTCATATGACGGATCGTTCCAAAGTACCAGGTCATATTATAAGTTCTGATGATAGCAAGATGGTCAAGGTCTTTAGCTTAGAAATGTGCTTGATAGAACATCGCTTCGAACTTGTGCATTATGCCGAAAAAGGTAAAACGCCCAAGTGGGGATATTTTCCTCAGAAAGGGCATCCCGAATTAGTTACAAAATTAGATGGGACTAAGGCGACTTCAGAGTTTATGCAGGCCATAGCCTATGAGGTTTATGTAAAGAACGTAACGTTCGGTCTACTTCATCAATGGTTGACAGACATGGGAATGTCCATATCTCGCAACACCTTGCATAACTGGCTGAAGAAAGGCAAGGCTTATTTAGATGAATTGGTGAAAGTGCTGAAAGATGTAGCATTAGAAAAGGACAGCATCGTAAATTGTGATGAAACTTGGTGTAAAGTACGCAAGTACGACCATTACAAAAAATGCTACATGTGGGTATTGGTGAACAAAGCCGAAAAAGTGGCCATATTCTTTTACGACAATGGTTCGCGTGGTCGTGAAGTGTTGACCGACTTTATAGGTGACGCAGAACTGAAGGCTCTAATGTCTGATGGTTACAATGCTTATACGTTTATAGGTAACGAACTAAAGAGTGAGAACTTGAAGGACACGATACATTTAGTTTGTTTGGCACATCTTAGGGCCAAGTTTCAAAAAGCCTTGGAACAAGGAAAGGACGAAAATGCACGTGTACTTTTAGATGTCATTAATCGTTTGTATACTCTTGAGCGTAGTTATGATGCAGAAGGCATAACCAATGAAGAACGCACAATGCGTCGTGGTAGCCTTGAGACCAAGTCACTTTTAATAGATTTGTGTCAGCATTTAGATTTAGAATTAGCAAAACCAGAGGAGCAACGAAGTGGTTATCTGACGGAAGCACTCAACTATCTGAACCACTTTTGGACAGAGTTGACAGCCTATACACAGGATGGGGCTTTCCCAATAGATAATAATATGGCAGAACGAACCGTGCGTTGTTTAACCACAGCACGCAACAACTCATTTCATTTTGGAAGTGATTTAGGTGCTCAAATGGCAGCTACTTACCATAGTATCATTAGTACGGTGAAGCTTCACGGCTGTTCTGTTTGGAGCTACCTTGGTAAATTTTTTAAAAAAATCTTTGAGGGGTGCAGGGATTATCCTTCACTCTTACCCTCTTGTATCGGACTGGAGTAGTCCACAATGTTAATTTACAATCAAATTTTTAACAAAGTCAATAAAGGTAGGCACTGAAAAGTGCCTACTCTTTGGGGTATGCCCTAAATTGACTGCTTACTAACAATTATTACAAACTAGTCTATGGCCTTACATTATAGTAAGTATTTCAATGTTGCTCATAAAGAATTTGAGCGTTTAGGAGTCTATGATGGATATCTTAATAAAGATAATTTGGAATATGTCAAGAATAAGCTAGCAGAAATACAAAAGGACATGAAGGAAAATGACGAATATATTCCAGAGATTATCTATGTAAATGGGCTCCGACAGCCTTCGGCAAGTGTTAGCAGTTATAAAGATTCTACAATATAAAAAATTATGCAAGACTACGGATTAGTATCTATAATCACTCCCACTTGGGCGTGTGCAGACTTTATTGCTGAAACAATCAAAAGTATACAGGCGCAGACTTACCAGAACTGGGAACTTCTTATTCAAGACGACTGTTCTAAGGACAATACGTTGGAGGTTGTTAAGCCGTTTATGGAGGCAGACAAACGTATCAAGTATGAATGTAATCCTAAGAACTTTGGGGCTGCAATAACCAGAAACAATGCTTTGCGAAGGGCTAAGGGAAGGTGGATTGCTTTTCTTGATTCGGATGACCTGTGGAGTGAGCAGAAAATGGAGAAGCAACTGGCTTTTATGGTTAATAATGATTTTCATTTCTCTTATACAGACTACGAAGAAATGGATGAAGATTCGAATACTATGGGGGTAAAATTGTCTGGCCCTAAGCACGTAACAAAGTTGGGTATGTACAGCTTTTGTTGGCCTGGATGCTTGACGGTGATGTATGACAGAGACCATGTTGGATTGTTGCAGATTTCAGATATCAAGAAGAATAACGACTATGCCATGTGGCTTAAAGTGATTAAAAAGGCTGACTGTTATTTGCTTAATGAATGTTTGGCTAAATACCGTAGAGGAAGAAAGGGGAGTGTGTCAACACACGGATATGCCACGATGATTCGTTGGCACTATAAACTATGGCACGAGGCTATGGGGTTGAATTGGGGAAAAAGTCTTTTTTGGACTGGAATGAACTTAGTGTGCGGAGTATATAAAAAACTACACTACGTTAAAACATATCATTGTGACTGATGAATAATACTGAAGATGTCCTTTTTAAACTTATTGCTGCTGGATTAGAAGCGTGCAATGATTATGATTTTCCACAACAGGTAGATTGGCAAAGTATCTATAAAACTGCCAACCAGCAAGGGGTGGCTGCTATTTGCTTGGATGGACTTCAAAAGCTAAATTTAAAGAACGAGGTTCCTTTCCCTATTAAAATGCAATGGATTGCTTCTGCACTGAAATTGGAACAACTGTATTACTCCCAATGGAAGGCGGCTACTGAATTGGCAAAGATTTGGCATGATTCGGGGTTACATACTTATGTAATGAAGGGATTTGTGTTAGCCAATATGTACCCCAAGCCAAGTACCCGATACTCATGTGACATGGACTGCTTTTTGACACTCAAACATGAGTGGTACGGAGAAAAAGGGAATGGTATTGTTGAAGGTTTGGGACTTCGTGTTGATAGGAGCTACTACAAAAATTCCAAATTCTGTTTCAACGGATTAATGGTTGAAAATCACCAATTCTTATTACCTATAAAAGGTTCGGGTAAAGCTAAACGCTTTGAAAAATGGCTACGGCTACAGATGGAAACTGCAGAGGATATTTATATTGAAGACTCTTATTTGCAAGTTCCATCTGATATGTTTAACGCTGTATATATTTTGGCTCATGCTCAAGAACATTTTTTTGAAGAGGGGATTGCTTTAAAACATATTTGCGATTGGGCAATGGTGTTGAAAGCTCATGCAGACAAGGTGGATTGGGATGAGTGGAAGCGTGTGTGCAAGGAATATGGGATGCTGTCGTTTGGATATGCTATGAGTCGATTGGCTTATAAGGTATGTGGTGTGACAGTTCCTTTTGATTGTCCTAAGGATGATAAAGAGGACAGACGTTTATTAGATGATACACTTTATAGAAAGACTTGTAATAATGGCAAACGTTCAGACATGCAAGTGAGAATAGACTTAGTGAAGAACATGTTTCGTAATAGTTGGAAATACCGTATGTTCTCGGACACTAACTTCCTGATATTTTGTGGAAGACGTGTTTGGGGATATTTGTTTGATAAAGATTTAGACTAGTTTTTATTTATGTTTTTCAAAAGACTCTTTGACATTGTTGCATCCCTTTTGGGGTTGCTTTTGATTTGGTGGATATTCCCCATAGTTGCGTTTTTAATCCACAGAAAGATGCCGGGTGGACCTGCTTTCTTCTGCCAGAAGAGAGTGGGAAAGAATGGTAAGTTGTTTACTTGTCATAAGTTCCGCTCGATGACGGTGAAGCATAGCGGTTCTTCTGTTTCGGTGGCTGGTGACAGCCGTATCACTCCGTTTGGTGCAAAGCTTCGTCATTATAAGATTGATGAGTTGCCAGAACTTTGGGATGTATTGATTGGTAATATGTCGTTTGTAGGTCCTCGCCCTGATGTGCCTGGTTATGCTGACAAACTGGAAGGGGATGATCGTGATGTATTGAAACTACGCCCTGGCATTACTGGTCCTGCAACATTGAAGTACAGACTGGAGGATGAAATGATTTCAGAATTCATGAAGGATTTTAGGAACATGAATTATCATGAATTAGTCACGAATTATCCTCAAATTAAAATAACTGATAATGAATATGCTGAGCTGATAGAGAAGGGTGATCAGGAAGTTGCTGTGTGGTATAACGATAATATAATCTATCCAGATAAAGTTCGTTTGAATTGCTATTACTATCGACACTACTCGTTTTGGAAGGATATTGAAATGATATTCGCTACGGTATTAGGGTTTAAGGTGAAGTTTGCAGGGGAGGAAGTATGATAATTTAGGACTGTTTAGTTTTCAAAAAAAATATATAATTTTTCAATTATGGAAAGAAAAACTATTTATCTCTGCCTTGCCCACATGAGTGAGGCTGATTTGGAACAGAAATATGTGAAAGAGGCTTTCGATACCAACTGGGTGGT
>OLOM01001417.1_pt1 | contig 16197 bp, 15 predicted proteins | sample 1672531 | NCBI WGS metagenome assembly OLOM01 (sample SAMEA3136696, study PRJEB25190) | human gut metagenome | reverse complement strand
ATATTTTTAAGAACCCCAATATAGTACACTTTACTAGATTCTCCCAAGAACTCTTTAAAAAGAATTGGAGGTTCATACCAGAAATATGTTAGGACTCGAGCAATTGAAGTAGCAATTATAATTCCAGTAAGACCAAATTTCAGTCCCAATATTATTGACAAAACTAGATTTAACAAAGCAGTACAAAGCATCACATATTTTACTCTTTGATACAAACCTGTTGCCTGTCTAAAAGTCCATATTGGTAATACTATCGATGTAAAGTAGAAATTAATTACACACGCAACTAAAACTGAATTTGGTAGCAAAAATTCTGCCCCAAGCCATATTGTTATAAAATCTGACATTAATAAATATAGACAGGCACTACAAAATACACATACCATCAAGCTTGCGGTTTGCAAAACCTTAAAAATCTGATATCTTTTCTGTTCATTTTCCACAATCACAAGATTACCAATACTTGCTGTTAGAGATGAAGTAACCATATTGGTTATATTATTTAGATACATTATCATCATACTATAATTTGAATAATACCCTACGGCTACTGTACCTACTATTATTGAAATCAAAGTATTATCTGTTGCAGTCACTAAAAGGCCTGATATTCTATTTAGCATTACTGCTCCTATATTAGAAAATAGATTTTTTGTCTCCTCCCGGTTCAACTTTTCTTTTTTATATTTCAAAAAATCATAGCGCTTAGATGCTTCCAGTGAAATACAAAAATTTGTAGCATAGGTAAATAAAACTTGAACACCTAAATATACAAAATAGTTTTTTGTCAACAACAAAACTGCTGACATAGAAACCGTTTGAAAAACATAAAAATAACTTCTAACTTTCGATAAAACAAACATCTTTTGGTCTGCTACTAGGATATTGGTTTTATAAGCAACCAAATACGAAGCCACCGTATTAGCTAATGCAAACAAATAGTATATATTAATATATGGAATGTTCTTATCTAAATTAATCAAGTATTTCAAAAATGGAATTAACAAAACTCCCACACTTGCAATTACAATAGCGATAACATTATAAAGCTTCCTATATGTATTGGTTAAAGCCGCAAGTTTTCGTTCATCATTTTCTGCCAGGGGCTTATACATTGCATACACAGCAGCAGTTTGCAATCCCAAATCTGCCAAACATAACATCTGAAGAATATTTGAAAACAATCCGTTAATACCTAAATATTCAACACCTAAAACCCTAATAAATATCGAGCGGTTAAAAAATTGAAATACTATAGTAACAATTTGATATATCGCACTCGCCGCAATATTTTTTAACGAATTATTAGTTCTTGAGTCACTCATCTTAATCCTTTCTAAAATGAATATAAACTTTATCATTACATTTTGTCACGTTTAATTTTAGGAAGATCTACAAAGTTCCATTTAATTTTATGAGCGAAATCATATCTCCCATACTTCATAAGAAATGTTCTAAAACTTGACTTTAAATAACAATCCCATGCTTTTTGACGATCATCAGGAATATATGAAGGTTTTTCCATATTGGGTTGTATGCACAATTCCTTAGTTAATTTCCAACTATCCATACAAGGCATAATAGTACGAATATACTCCTCACCTTTTGGAGAATTTACAATAACAACAGACACTCCTTTATTGTCATCAAAATTGTTTCTTACATTATTAACCCCTAAAAAATCTCCAATAGTTATATCTGCTGGGCGATCAAAACTAGAAAATGGACAAGAACCGCACGAAGGTCTGAGAAAATAATTCGAGTAAAACATACCTGCATAGGTGTCCTTGATATACACTTTTCCATTAATCACAAAAGATTCAATATGATATCTCCAGCCATATTTTTTATCTCTGAATTTAAATTCACTAATTTTTCCTTTATATTTCTTTTCAAGAAATTTAATATAACTATAATAGATTTTTTGCGATGGTACTCCATGACAAATAATATCTACCGTGAGTAACCCATCCATATTAATTGTTTTCTGCCGAGCAATATATGATTTAAGTCCTGCAATTTGACATGCAGTACCACTGAATAAAACTTTTCTATTCAATTTCAAATCCTCATACACTGAATGCATTATACCGTTTGCTGAACATTCTACGTATTTTGATCCTTGCATAGCCTTGCATTCTTCTAGTGTCTCTCCTCTGCAGTATTGAACATGTGTTCCATCAACAAGTCCAACACCATAGACAATACCGCCTTCTTGAATGACACTTTTTGCTAGTTCAAAAAAAGCTCCTCCTGATCTACTCCTACTTCTTATTTCTTGATTTTTTGATTTCAACTCCCAATAAGATTGCTCTTTTAAAGGATTTGTTTTTTTAAAAGCACATACCTGTTTACAAATACCGCATCCAATGCATATATTTTTATTAATACTAGGATACGCAAATCCTTCTTCATCAACAATCATACTTATTGCTTTAACTGGACAACTCTCTACACATGCTGAACAACCACAGCACTGAGTTTTATCCTCAACAAGACGCATTTTTCTCCTCCTTATTTTTCAATATACAGTGTAAATATGATAAAGCATTTTCTTTCTGAATTGTAATGCGTTCCTCTAAGCACTTCCAATCTGGAGTTCGATTATACAATATGCTAACATTCTCAATGGCCTGATTTTCTAATCCAAACAATTTCAATAAATTTGCTGCTCTATCATTATGAATTGCATTTCCGATTTTTCCTAAATCCACAAAAAAATTTTTCCTAAAAATAATAGAAAATGCGGTTCCATGAAAAGAATTAGTAAGAATCATTTCAGCTCGATCAAATAGTCCTAACCATTCTGCTGGAGTAACATAAGACAATTTTTTTCCTTCTTTCAGTTTAAAATCACCCATGTAATATATATCATACCCGGTTTTTTCATGAAGCATCTTGGCTGCCTTTTGAATTCTTGTAGTATTTCCCATTGCATATATAAAAATGTACTTTCTCGTATACTTAGGTGCTTTAGCACATTGCCTCCAATATGTTTGATCTTTTAAAAATGTTGGATCAATATGTATTTCTGCCTCTCTCCCAATAATATTTTTAATGATTTTTTGACCTTTAGGTTCTCTAACACTTAACCCATTAAATTTAGCCAGACATTGATAATTTTGTACATCTTTTTCTGTTACTTCAAAATTCCCAAAACTCGCTGCATAGGATGCTTTTATAGTCTTTTCATCACAAAAATCAAGCAAAAAAGAAGAATCACCGCCAGTGATTCCTCTGTTCCAAACCTGATCACTTCCAACTATTACAGCATCATATTTTAGGGCAAATTTTTTTATCGTTTGACGAAACACTCTCATAGATAACAAACTATTATTACGTAAATATTTTTTAAAGGCATTTCTTTTAATCTTTTGATATAAAGACTTAATCTTCTGTACTAAAACATTACCAGACTTAGTTCTATACATTTCTTCTATATTTTTACATTCATAATTAATTATCTCACACTCTACATTGTCGAACCCACCCACTGTAGAACATAACGCTTGAGCCTGTAAAACAGCTCCATAATTAATTGCATCGTGAAATGTCAATATTCCAATTTTCATTCAATCACCTACTTTAAATAAATATCTTATTATACACTTCTGCTTTACCAATAACAGCCATTTTCAACAGAATCTGCAGCATTCGGTTTTTCAGCTATAGTAGGGCGCACCCAATAATCATTATAAAATCTGTTTATCATAGGATTATTATCCCATCTTTTTCCTTTAATACCAAATAGAAGTTGCGTTGCACCTGCCATAACTATTGCTTTTTTCCCTAGAGCCTTTACATAAGCCGCAAGTGGAAATCCGTATGCACCGCAACCTATAATTGCAATGTCAAAATCCTTCTGTATAATTTGTTCTTTCATATAATCTAGTGCTTCAAACCAATCATTAAATCCAACTTTATTCTCTCCAATAGTTTGCACTGCTTGTATTGTTTCCAATGTAAACGGAGGCAATATTTTACTTTCACCAAACAGCTTATCTCTATTATTAAACTGATTCTCTATAGAACTAGCAAATGGATGAATAACCAATACTCTCTTATTTTCCAAAACTCTCGACCAAGGATTTTCAAAGTAATACGGTTCCAATGAACACAACTGAGCGACTATCATCTCATCTGATGCATATTTTTTAATGAAATAATCCTCAGCGTGGTTTTCAAAAGATGCTAACATATCAACCCTATGAATAGCATTTCTATACACTGCTAAAAATTGTAACATTTCTTCATCTGTAGGAATATTATCTCTACCAAAATAACCAGCATTATTATGAAGCATTTTTTTTGTCATATCAGGAATATTTTTAATTATTCCTTTTTCATATAACATACATGTATTTAGAGTTCCCATCTCTATCGTTCCTATTCGAGCAATCATTGCTGGTTTTTTTTTGTCTAACAATGAATAAATCAAGTTATTTCCTGATGCTGAAGAAATTATACTTCTTCCATAGAAGTCCCTTTGAATTGATGCTTCCTTATCAAATAGAGGACGCATCTTTATAATCCCCTTGCTTTTTAATTTTGAATACAACTTTTTGCGTCCCAAATAAGATATGATTGCAAAATCCATCTGTGATCCTCCTCCATTTTATTCATGCTAGATTATTTCTTTAAACACACAAACTGTTTTACATTTCTGACATTTAATACAAAGTGTATTATCAATTTTAGGATATAAAAAGCCTTCCTCATCTACTATCATTTGAATTGCTGATACAGGACATCTAGCATAACACGCTGAACAACCACAACACTCACTTTTATTCTTAAATAGTACTGGTACTTCAGCATTTACTCTACTCATTTTATTTCTCCTCAATATCGCTCTTTAAACTCATCAATTTTTCTTCTAATTCTTTTTTTTAATGTATAACCACCGTATCTTCTCAGCAAAGAACTTGTTACACCCTTTTTTTGCATAATTCTCCAAAAATCATCCCGTGATTTTGGAATCTTATCGACCTCATGCAGTGCAGGCTGCATATAATTTTTAATGTTTACCTGCTGACTCTCAATTTCATTTTGACATTTTTCAAATAAATCTAAGCCTTTATTTGTATTAATCAAGACCAAAGAAACACCTTTATTATCATTAAACTGAGGCATATTTTTTGCAATTCCCCAACAATCTGCAATAGAGATATCGCTAATGCGCTCAACCGTACGATATGGACAATTAAAGCACGAAGGTCGAATGGCATTATGTGAATAAAAAATATTTGCATACCAATTTGCACTAACAACTTTTTTGGTAAATTCAATTGTTTCCATGTGATGTCCCCAACCATATTTTCTTTTATCGCGAAAATCAGCTGAAACAACCGTGTCCTTGTACTTTTTTTCAAGCCAATCTAAATATCCTTCCCATACTAGTGGACTAGATACTCCATGGCATACAACATCCAAAGTGATAAGTTTTTTATATTCTTTTCCTAAGTATCCTAATAAGCCTCCTATCTGACAAGGCGTTCCACTAAAAAGAACATATTTGTCATTTTCCAAATCCATCTTGACATTTGAAAATGTATCTCCTAACCTACTTTGGATATATTTTGATCCTCGAAAAGAATTTCGTTCTTTAAAAGTTGTCGCTCTTTCATGCTGAACTGATCGACAATCATCAGACAGCTTAGCTCCATATACTACTCCGTTTTGTTCTAAAATTCTATCGCTTAACGCTGTAAAAATACCACCAGATCTACTACTCATTCTAACTTGGATATCATTATGTTTAACTGCCCACGTTTGCAGTAAATCATGTTTTTTCATTTTCTTGCACTCTTTTCTATTTTTATACTAATGTTTATGCTCCAAGTGTTTCAACAAAATATCTTTGCGACCTTATTTGTTCTTCTAAAATCTTCGAATTTACGGTCTCATAGTTGATATCAATAGCCAGTAATTCATCTATTGTATCAATATTTCTGAGTCCAAAACATTCTGTCCCCAGGAGCTTAAGCAAACTCATCATTCTTTCACTGTTATTAGGCAATATAACAAAGGTTTTCTTATTAAACAAATTGCCAAAGGCGGTTCCATGAAATGATGTTGTTACAACGTAGGTTGCATTTTTTAACAAACGAACAAATTCCAACGGTCCTGCATCTTTTATCACATAATCTGATTTCAACTTAGAGACACCTGCTCTTGTAATAACAACTGTTTGAAGTCCTGTTAGTATTTTAAGTTTATCCAAAGCCCTTTGTGTTAAGATATTCGGTACTAGTTCGTAGCATACAATATATTCCTTTGGCAAAGAATATCTAACAGCTTTTTCAGCCAATGTAGCCCAATCTTCTTTATCGATTAAAAATACTGGATCTATATGCTGTGTTGTCTTAATACCAAATTCATTTGATAAAAACTCACATGTAGATTTCTCACGAACAGAAACATGACTAAATTTCCTGAGCATTGTTTGAAACTCAGAATAATTAGACTCCTCCAGTTTGTGATAACCACCCATACTAACTGCATATGTAATTGCATCTTTATACTGATCCAAAAATGCAAGTGAAAAAAATTTAGATAGTCTTGCGCCCGGCGGGCATTTCCATAACTGATCACTTCCCACAACAAACTTACTTAATGGCTCCAATTTATCTTTTATTGCATCCAATGTATCAAAATGGTCTGTCATCACTAAATAGTTTTTATTAAACTCCTCAAATCGTTTATATGCCCTTTTTACCCTTGAATAACTTAATAATACACTAAGGTTATAATGTACTGTCCATCTATCAAAACCTTTAATAAAAATTGTTTCTTCTGTATCATAATAATCTATGATTTCTGTGTTTATATTTAATTTAAACAATGCTTGTTGTAAAGCATACGCTTGTAACATTGCTCCATAATTATGTGCATGGTGAAACGTTAAGGTATATATCATTTATATAAAGCCACCTTTCTATGCAAAATATTTATAAGCTTTGATTTCTTTTAATTCTAATATCACTTTTAATAGGTCAGCCTACTCATTTGAGGAGAATCGCAAAAGAAATACTTTTCCTAACTGCATAACTTTTTTTCAGACTTTGGTTCAATCCCTTGTCATTTACGAGACTGCATATTTATTACACTTCTTTTTATCCTTTTATTTACTTTATTAATTCAAGTTATAAATTATATGTGAAAGGTTCTTTTAATTTTTCGAATCACCTTTTCATACAATGGCCGAGCATTATAAACCATTTTAGCCATTTCCAAATCAAATTTTATATCCGGCATGATGTATTGAGGGTGTCGTAGTGGGAATTGAAGCGAATAAGCCATTACATGCGTTTCCGACATATCATTTGTGTGTGTGGCATCCTCCCCAAACCCTATATTAGACACTAAATTCACACTTGGCGTAATTGAAAGTCCACTGTTAATTGTTCTTGCAAATGACCACTGGTGGTCCCACGCACTTAGTTCTTCGCCCATTTTTGAATGTTCGTCAAACACCGGTTTTCTTATCTTAAAAATCTGACTTCCTAATCTTTGCTTCATTAGTTCTTGTACTCTATTATTATTCCAAGCACTCATTTGTAAATCATATAATTTCCAAGCTCTAGACCATGATGCCCATCCCCAACAACTAGCCCATTGTGCAAAAAAATAACTATCTTCATCACAGTCCCATTTACCCAATAGATTTGTTCCACAAATTTGCATAATTCTAGTATCATATCGATACCTTTCTAACATTTGATCGCAAAATCGAAAGAAATCAACCGTTGGAATACAATCATCTTCTAATAGTATAGCTTCATCAACATTTTCAAACACCCAATTAAAGCCTGTATAGGGTCTCTTACAACATCCCATATTTTTATCTGAATAATTTCTAAAGACTGTGCAAGGCCACTCGATATTTTCAAATACTTTTCTTGTTTCTTCACATGCTTCAGTTTCAGCTTTATTTCTTGGTCCATCCGCTATTATAAACAGTTTTTTAGGCTGTACTTCTTTTAAAATTTTATATAAAGTCTCAGCTTTTTCCTTTCTTTTAAATATTACAATACCAACTGCTGTCGTTGTCCTATACTGCATTAAAGTACTCCTCGCTTTCCCGATCACTAAAATTCGAATAGTTTATCCCTATTATTACCAATAGCCAAAAATATACTGATGGATATGTTATACCTGTCAAACCACCTAGCATCAATGAAAAAATTGTTAAATATATTACTCCAATGGCATTACTAGAACTTCTAAACATTTTCTTTAGCAAACTATACAGCATAATACAAAAGATAATGGTTCCTATTAATCCAGAATCTAATAACATTTGAAGCAAAGCATTATGCGCTGTATTAAACGCTTTCCAAATTCGTCCCAATGTTTCATAAACAATTTGATTACCATACCCATATCCAATAAAGATGTGATTCATAATTAATTTTAAAGAGCCCTTATAAATAGTATCTCTTCCTGTTAATGTAGTATCTTTTTGTAAAACATTTTCAATAAAGTTTGTTATAATTTTAATATTTAAGAAATCAAACGTCACAATAAGATAATATATTCCACCAAGTACTGCAATAAATATAGCTGGTGTTATCAGCTTCCAACTTCTTTTTGTAGAAATCACAAAAAACAATAATAATCCAATTAAAAAACCAATCATTACCATTCCTTGTCCACTTCCTTGTAAAACAGCAAATAGAAGAGAGAACCCAGCTAGTATCCAAGTTAACATAGTTATTCTCCCTTTATCTCTTACATCACTGTACGCATTTAAACCAAAGAAAGTAACCAAACAATGTGCTGTGATATCTTTACTACCTACAAAAAAAATTACTCCACCATAGCTTTTGTGTGCCACATTAGTAGCAGCATAAAAAAAGGATAAAATCAATAATATTATCCAAAAAATAGGCAAATAATCAAAAAATAATATTTGTAATTTTCCTCTTGGATTTTTAAAAAACATCCATATGCCAAATACGCAAAAGACATCACATAATAGCCACAAGTATTTACCTGCGTCAGCATTACCGTTTAATATCATTCCAGGTACATAAGACATGAAAAATATAAAAATCATCATTTCAGAAAAACCTAACTTGGGTATTATAAATCTCCGTTTCCTTAATAAAACGATTAAAAATGCTCCTCTCAGCATAAATGTTAAATACTGATTTGCAGGAATGTTATTTATAATTCTTTCTGGAAGCAACCACATAAATAATATAAACAGTAATAAAATGCTCTGTTTATTTATTATCCATATACATTTTTTATTCTTCACATTTTTCACCTAGATCTTTCAGTAAATTAGGAGATATATTTTTGTGAGATTTATCATGACTAATTACTTTGGCTGGTATCCCTGCTATCGTCACTCCATTCTCAAAATTCTTAGTAACAACCGCATTTGCACCTACACACACATCATTTCCAATTTTTATATCTCCCAGTATTTTTGCTCCAGCACCAATATAAACATTGTCTCCTATATGAGCAGCTTGATTTATTCCACTTGTTGAACCAATACAAACATCTGCCATAATTCTACAATTTTTTCCAATCTTGGCAGTTCCATTTATTATTACAGTTCCATAATGAGGAAGCGACAAACCGGGTCCAATCACATTAAGTGGAATAGTATATCCCAGTTTTATTCCCAGACATGTATAACGGTATTTATAATATATTTTCAGTAATTTCCCACTAATTCCTTTACCGCAATTAGTATAAAACTCAGCCTTTCTCAAAAAAATCTTGTATTTCCATATTAAGTTAGGCCATCCACCTATCACTTTAGGTTTTCTACCTTTATGCTCATCTGCAATTCTATCCTGTTCTAAATAATGCTGCAGATCACTTCTGCTGCTAATCATTTTGCTTTTCCTCAATCTTTCTTACAAATCTTGCTGGATTTCCTGCCCATATCTCATTTTCGGGAATACTTTTAGTAACTACAGATCCAGCACCAATAATGCTATGTTTGCCAATATTAACACCCTTTAATATATAAGTCCCTGCACCAATAAATGCTCCTTCTCCTATATAAATTGATTTTGTTTTTATAGGTGCACCCGGATAATTACCTTTTATCCGTTCTGAATAATCAAGTGCATGAAAATCTGTATCATATAACCTGCAGCCAGATCCTACTAAAACATTATCCTCCAAAACAATTTCTGAGGCACACGTAAATGCTGTATTTGAAATACCACAGTTATTTCCTATTTTCACCATTGCGCCATCAAGTAGTTGAAAGTAAGTTCTATCTCCCACACCTATTGGATTTGCCCATGAAGCAGAATTAATTGTTACATTATCGCCAATTATAATTTTACCCGATTCATAATGTTTAAAAATATAGATATTTCCTCTTACACATAAGTTTTTACCATAAACAACACCATTTAAAAGGAACTTGATTTTGTTCAACGGAGTATATACCTTATATGTAATTGCATTATGAGCCTTTTTAAGTTGGGTCCATATCTTCATATAGTTCTACATTCCTTATTGATTAATTATTTCTTTATATATGGTCATTACACCACTGCTATTTATCATAGGATCGTGTGTAATCCTTGCATGTTCCTGCGCTTTTTTTGTTACACTTGCTATTTGTTCTTTACAATCAAATACATATTTAATGTAGTATGCAAGCATATAGTATTCATCATACGGATATACAAATCCTTCTTCATCTCTTCTCAGCATGTCATTCACACCGCCAACATCCGAAGAAATACATGGTGTTCCTAACAACATTGCCTCACCCACAGAATTAGGTGAATTTTCAATCGTTGAAGGTGAAACAAAAACATTACACTTAAGCATTTGATTTCTCATCTGCAATGCATTTTGAGGTCCCAGAAATTCAACTCGACCATCGAGTCCATATTTTTTGATGAGTTTCTTAATATATAATCCGTATGATGAACCATTAATCCAATTACCTAAAATTATATTCTGCCCGGCAACCTTTATTCTTAAATCTTTATATTCATCCTTTATCAATGACGCAGCTTTCAACAGAATATGCAATCCCTTCAAAGGTAATAACGCTTGACTAGCAAAAATGGTATGACTCTCACAAGTATCATAATCCCAAGTTTCTTCATAAAAAGGATCTCTCAACGTTTCATTAGAAAAATGATATTGACATTTAGGATTGACAAGATCAACACAAGCCTTATCCCAAGAAGTTCTTCCCATCACATGCTTGACCATTTTAAGGCTTTTTTCTTCAAACTCTCCTCGATGAACATAAGCTTTATATGTATCATAAACACTATTTTTTGTAAGAAATTCCTTAAGTGTGCATTTTCTCACATCTGCAGCCGTCATCCCAGCAAATAAATGATTTGCGTAGACTCCCACTAATCCTTGAATGGAAATAACCACTCTATCAAGCATCCCCAGTCTTTCTGCAACCCTACACATCGAATAGCAGTATTCAAATTCTGTACCATGAATATGAACAACATCTGGATGTTCATTCCTTAGAATCATTTCAAAATATTTTTCAAAAGTTTCAATTCCGGCAGTACCTTTTCTTAATTTTTTTCCATCTGCAGCAAATCCGTAAAATTTAAAATTATCTTTGCTTCCTTCAATATTTTCTTTTTGAGTATACAAAGGATAACATAGCACTAATTTGAAACTCTTATCTCTCAGGAGTCGCTCTGACAAACCATCTAACCAGCCACCTCCAAAAAAGGATCGTTTATTTTCATTTATTATGGAATCCACCATTTGAGTGGCAACATTAGTAAGCCAAATCACTTTCATAATCTTTCAACTCCTTCTAATTTATAGTAATTACCCTAAAAATGATACTAGTTTGTCCCCCCAGGCATGATAATCTAATTTAGTTTCTGCTGTATATCTTGCATTAATTTGCATACGGCTCTTTTTTTCTTTATTAATATTTATCGCCCGCCGATATGCCTGAGAGCACTCTTCTGGTGTGGCACCCTCAAAAATAATTGCATTCACATCATCTTCCAAATATAGCTTTGTATAATCACCGACATCCGAACAAACAGGAATCACTCCATATGCCAACATTTCTGGAACTTTACTCGGAAAATTTGATTCAGTTATAATATTCTTCTCTCTAGCTAAAAATAAATAGTCCATATTTTGATATAGTTCTAATAATTCAGCATATTCCAAACGACCATGAAATACCAATACACCACTCAGCTTATTTAATACTTCCTCTGAACAATTCGCCGCTTCAATGAGTTTATTCGGTTTTAGAGTTGTAAAATGAAATCTTATTTTTCTCTGTTCATCTTCATTTAACAACAATAATCCTTTCAGCATGCCTTCCAAAGAATCTTTATTCGTTGCGGCCCCAGGATAAATAAAATCATAACATTCCTTTTCTTTTACAGATAAATCACAACAAATTTTTAAATTGTTACAATCTGTCAAGCAAGGTAACACCATTGTTTGGCATCCAATATCTGAAAAATGCTTTGCAAGCTTAGTGCTAATACCTATAATTTTCTTGTATTTCGGCATGAACAAATCAAAGTGGATTTTCCAAAAAATATAATCTAGGCTAAACTTCCCGCCCGTATATTGGTGTGCTTGAAACCATTCGACGATACAATATGCCATATGTCCAATTCGGTTATTCTGTGCATAAGAATGAAAAAGACGTTTAGTTACACTAATATAATCGGTATATACAATTATATAATCTTCTTGTTTAACATCTTGTTTGCTCAGGCATTTCACAATTTTTCTTCCGAAGAACAAATGATTTGTAAATCTAAATGGAAGTTTACTTTTTTTCTGAGTGATGTTTATATAATCAATGCCTTGAATTTTTCCGTTTTCCTCACCGTCAAGTAATTTTTCTCCTTCAAGCAACCCAATTACTAAAACTTTCTTACCTGCATTTTGCAAGGCTAATGCCATATTTCGAATGTAATTTGAATTTGCTGTTCCAAATGGAAAGGGATCACTACAACATATAATATATCGATTAGTTTCCATCTTTTTTTTGTTCTTTTCATTCATGCCTTTACCTTCTCATATACATCTTCCATACGACTTATATGTGCTTCCAATGAATATTTTGCTTTAACAATAGAAATGCTTTTTTCTGCTGCTTTTTCACGTTGTGGTTTGTTTATTAAAAGATCAACGATTGACTTACTCATTGCATCACAATCTCCAGCTTTACAGCAATATCCATTCTCTCCATCATGCACAATCTTGGGAATCCCACCCACATTTGTACTTACAACTGGGAGACCATACCCCATTGCATCTAGCACTGACATCGGCATTCCCTCGTTATAAGATGGTAAAAAGAACACATCTGCTTCCCTGAGCAGTTTATCCTTCGTATCACCACGAACCCATCCAGGAAATTCTACATTATCGGATACACCTTTTTCATCAATCAATTTTTTGATTGCTTTCTCATCGACTTCACTTCCTGCTCCAGCTAAAACAAACTTCACATTTGGTATACTTTTTTTCACTTGCGCTATAACCTCTGGAATATCATAACAACCTTTTCTTTTTCCTAATTCACCAAGAAACAGAACTGTATTATTACAATCCCTCTGCATCCTTCCTTCTAAAGCATCTTCATGAAGGACGCTATAGTTTTCAATTATTTCAATTCTATCTTCCGGAACAATCTGGCTCAGTCGTTCTTTCCATTCCTCAGAAAGAGCAATTAACACGTTACATTTACTATATACTTTTTTAATCTTGTCTTTTTTTTCTTCTGGTGCGTTTACATAGAATTCGTCAAAGTCGGCGCCATGTATGTGATTAACAATCGGAATTTTGCGCCAAGACGCCATATAAATAAATGGCATCTTTCTATAAAATGATGGTCCAAAAGAAGAATGAATATGAACCACATCCGGCTTGTGAAACATAAGCACATATGCAAAATGAAAATATCCGCAAATACCTTTCAAAAGCTTGTCAAATTTGCTTCCATCTCTATAGGACTCTACATAAGTTATTTCATAATCCTTCTCTAGTTGTGATCCTCGATATCCATTTACGACAGCAGCTATTCCACCTTTTACCATTCTATTTGGAACAACCATACATATTCTTTTCATATTTACTTTCCCCTTATCATTGCATTCCAAATAAACTTTGTATTTGTCACCAAATACCTCTTAAACAATCTCTTTGGATCCTGTATCAACCGATACAGCCATTCCAAATTGCTCTTCTGCATCCACTCTGGTGCACGTTTAATATTCTCTGCATAGTAATCAAATCCGGCTCCGACACCAAGCATCAGTCCATCAATTTTCCCCTGATGTTCTGCCATCCATTTTTCCTGTTTCGGAGCACCAAGGCCAACCCATACAAAGTCTGGATTCACTTCATTAATTCTCTCTACAATTGCCTTGTCTTCCTCTTCTGTCATCGGGCGAAATGGAGGACTGTACATTCCTGCAATCTGAATTCCCGGATAATTTTCATTCAACTTTTTATAAAGAAGTTCCAGTGTTTCCTCTGTACTTCCATAAAAATAATGACGGTATTCTTTCTCCGCTGAGATTTTGAATATCTCTCCCATCAGGCTCGGTCCCGTTGTTCGTTCCATGTTTTGATATCCACGTTTCCTTCCTACAGAAGAAAGTGGTCCTCCATCTGGAATGGCCATAAGTCCTCCGTTTTGAATGGAACAATAGGATGGATGTTCATAGCTTGTTACTGTCGTGTGAACATTCGACACACAGATATAATCTCCTTTTATATCATCCAGATTCTTATCTAGATACTCCAACAACCATTCCATATTGATAGCCGCTATATTAACGCCCATAATATTACATGTAGGTATCTGCTTCTTATCCACTTTTCTCTGATAGGTACTTCTCATTTCTATCTTGTCTCCATAAACATTTTCAATCAAACTTCCTCTATACCTTCCTCACAACTTCCAGCCCCACCGTAACCTTCATCTTCCTTCCCAGAAACTCCAGTTCCAGCACAGCTGTCCGTTTATGCCGGTCGATCTTCATGACCTTCCCCTGATAGTCTTTCAGAGGTCCATCCGTTACAACCAGTTCGGATCCAACCAGATATCCTTCGGACATCTTCAGAATCCTCTCATCACCCGTGTATCTCTGAAGGAATTCTACTTCCTCCTGATACAGCGGAATTGCTCCATCATCATCACCAAGTGTTTTTGCAAACTCCAGAATTCTTTTCAGAAGTTTCTGAAGTTCCTGCGGATAGTCACTGACAAAGAAGAGGTATCCAGGCAATAAATGAGCCAGCTGTTTTGTTGGCTGGCCTTTTACTTTTCTATATTTTTCATACGTTGGGATAAAGCATTCCTCGTATGCATCCGGATGATAATGACGGAATGTCTTACATAATTCCAGAACTCTGTCTTCCTGTCCACTTCGTACCCATACTGCATACCACATAACTTTATTCACTCAACTTTCCCTGATTTTAAGTGTGCTTCGCCCTATCACAGAGAATTCATGGAACGTATCATTTCCTTCTCTGTGACTCTCTTCTTTCCCTATGACCATATACACTGGAAACGCGGCGACGCGACGATTTCTTCCTGTATAATCCTGCCTGCCGCTCATCTGATTCTGATAAACTGCAGGGAATCATTTCTGCCCATCTCAACTAGTCTTAATTTCCTAACATCCTGCTTCTACCTGTAATTCTCCGTTCACTTTCCGAACATTGAATACAAGCGGATGTTCTTTTCCCCACTGGGGGTCTTCCTGCTCTTTCTGATTCCACTCTTTCCATATATTAATGAAACTGTTATGGATCAGATTTTCTGCTTCCAAACGCGCCTGAACTGCTTCGTCATAATCTTCAAAAAGTCCGACATAATACCGCTTCCCTTTGAATCCGATATCCACACGGTAACGGTTGCTGTTCTTCAGATAAAAGACACCTCGGAAACCACTTTCATTGTCTCTTCGTTTCTTTCTCTTCTCCAGAACTTCCACACAGGTTCCATCAACAAGATGTCTTCTCTGTGCAATCTGCTTCTGGTTCTTGTCTTTCAGACATCCACAGCTTCTGTTATTGCCATCCATCAATGCACCTGCTGATACATCGATCTCATTCCCACATTCACAGACACAATGCCAGAGTACAGAACCTCTGTGGTCTCTGTGTTCTGTCGGATACATGGCAGTAAGTAGTCCAAACTTCTGTCCACTTAGATCTCTGGGTCTTCTT
>OLOM01001416.1_pt1 | contig 16198 bp, 13 predicted proteins | sample 1672531 | NCBI WGS metagenome assembly OLOM01 (sample SAMEA3136696, study PRJEB25190) | human gut metagenome | reverse complement strand
TGCTAGCATTAGTAATTCCATTTTCAAATGAATGGATAAATAATGGATTGTTTATTATAAGTTATTTAGTTGTAGGATTTGAAATATTAAAAAAAGCTGTAAGAAATATATTTAGAGGAAAAGTTTTTGATGAAAACTTTTTAATGGCTGTTGCAACAATAGGTGCATTTGCAATAGGCGAATTTCCAGAAGCTGTTGCAGTTATGTTGTTTTATCAAGTTGGTGAATTATTTCAAAGTTATGCTGTTGATAAATCTAGAAAATCAATTGCAAGTTTAATGGATATAAGACCAGATTATGCAAATATTGAGAAAGATGGAAAAATTGAAAAAGTTGATCCTGATGAAGTGAAAATTGGAGATATAATTATTGTAAAAACAGGAGAAAAAATACCATTAGATGGTGTTGTTGTTGAAGGTAGATCAAGCTTAGATACAATGGCATTGACAGGAGAATCTGTTCCAAGAGTTGTAAAAACAGAAGATGAAGTATTAAGTGGATGTATCAATAAAGATGGTTTGTTAAAAATAAGGGTAACTAAAGAATTTGGAGAATCAACAGTAAGTAAGATTTTGGATTTAGTAGAAAATGCAAGTAGTAAAAAATCAAAATCTGAAAACTTTATTACAAAATTTGCAAAATATTATACTCCAACAGTAGTTATAATAGCTGTACTTTTAGCATTTATACCACCAATAATATTAAAAGATTTTAATACATTTTCAGTATGGCTATATAGAGCATTGTCATTTTTGGTTGTATCATGTCCATGTGCATTAGTAATATCAATACCATTAAGTTTCTTTGGTGGAATTGGTGGAGCATCTAAAATGGGAATATTAATAAAAGGAAGTAACTATTTAGAGGCATTAGCAAACACAGAAACAGTAGTATTTGATAAAACAGGAACATTAACAGAAGGAATTTTCGAAGTTCAAGATATTTATGCAGAAGGAATTGAAAAAGATGAGTTATTAAGAATTGTTGCACATGCAGAAAACTATTCAAACCATCCAATTGCTAAATCAGTAAAGAAAGCATATAACAAAGAAATTGACGAAAAAATCATAAAAAATCCACAAGAATTAAGTGGAAAAGGAATCTGGGCTAAAATTGATGAAAAAGATATTTTAGTTGGAAATGAAAAGTTAATGTTAGAAGAAAAAATAGACTTTAAAAAATGTGATGAAGTAGGAACGATATTATATGTTGCAATTGATAAAAAATATGTAGGATATGTATTAATTGCAGATAAAATAAAACAAGATTCTCCAAAAACAATTAGAGAATTAAAAGCAATGAATATTAAAGAAACAGTAATGCTTACAGGTGATAAAAAAGAAGTTGGAGAATATGTTGCTAAAAAGTTAAATATGGATAAAGTTTATACGGAATTATTACCAGATGGAAAAGTTGAAAAAGTAGAAGAATTATTAAAACAAAAGAGTGAAAAGGGAAAGCTTGTATTTGTTGGTGACGGAATAAATGATGCACCTGTTTTAACAATTTCAGATATTGGTGTTGCAATGGGTGGACTTGGATCTGATGCGGCAATAGAAGCAGCAGATATTGTTATAATGACAGATGAAACTTCAAAAATAAGTAAAGCAATTAACTTGTCAAAAAAGACAATGAGAATTGTTCGTGAAAATATTATTTTTGCAATATTTGTAAAAATAGCAGTTCTTGTATTAACTGCATTTGGAGCCTCTACGATGTGGGAAGCTGTTTTTGCAGATGTAGGAGTTTCTGTTATTGCAATAATTAATGCTTTAAGAATGTTGAATATAAAGAAATTTGAATAATAGAGAAAAACGCAATCTTAATTGATTGCGTTTTTTATGGAATGAATATGATTTTGAAATTATTTCTTGTTAAAACTCAAACATTCTACAACAAAATCGTTTGCAGAATTTCCATCTACATCAACTTCTAAATATTGAGAAGGAATGTAGGTGATAAAAATTCTTTTGCATTTATCATTGATAACCCAATGATGTTTAATTAATTTTGTGTAAGTGTTTGTAAGTGTAATTTTACAAGAAGTGTCTTTTCCAACACTTGCTTTTATGATAACAAGTCCTCTCAGACCAGTACCAGTAGAGAAAACGTAATGTCCTTTTTCAAAGAAGAAAAGTACTAATTTGTTATCCATTAAAAAGCAAATGCTCCAAGTGATTGCTACAAAAACAATCACAGGTAAGATAATCAATAAATTCCGAGCCATATTTTTCCCTCCATTACATAACTCAATTGAGTGATTACATTTGTAAGTAAAAACTTACAAAATCAAGGTGCTTTACCTTAACAGGTAAAATAATACCATAAATTTACATAAAAGTCAATTTGCATTAAAAATTTTATATATAAAGACAAAGAACAAACTTAGAACATGGATTCCAAGTTTGCTCTTTGTAAATATCGTTACAACGGTTTATTTTTTTTCTGTCAATTCTTCCTTGAGATGCTTCATTGCCAAATCGTGCTGGTTGCAAATATAATATCCGTATTTCTCAAATTCCTTAGAGCGATCATCTAATTTGAACAAACCATAGGCTAGATTATATTCAAAATTTTGTTCTGGTGTAGGAATATCAATTTTCCATTCAGGAATATTTAAAAGTGCTAAGGCATGAAAAAGTGAAAAGTAGTTGAAAGCAGCAGCAGTAGTGATATTAGGATAAATTCTGATGTATGACGGATTAGCTAATTCTTCCATAATTCGTTTTGCAATTTCATCTTGTATTTGTCGCATTTCTTTTTTAGTAAACTTTTTTTGTGGAAGTTTTAATGTAAGATAAAACAGATTGTCAAACTGGTTATAATCAATACTATACCAATATTCATTAGGAATTGCTTTGGGATAGGAAAGAGCTTCTGCGATTAATTTACAGCAACTTAATTCAAGTCCCATCCACTGAGCAGATTCAAGATTTTCCATAAATTTTTCCAAATTTTCTTTTTTAATCATCATGTTGTTTTCCTCCAATTGTAAATTTGTGACAGAAAAAAATCGACAAATGTCAAAGACATCATATATAGAGTATAACACTAATTTACATAACTTGCAAGAGTGACAAAAAATATTTTGGGCAAAATATAGACATTTGAGGTTAAGTAGTGTAAAATAATTAAGTATAAAATGGAGAAAAATAATGATAAGAATAAAAGATATAAAAATAAGAGAAGATTTATTAGAAGAAAAAGTATTAGAAAAAGCATTACAAAAAAATAGATTACAAAAAGAAGATGTGAAAAAATGGTATATTTATAAAAAATCAATAGATGCCAGAAAAAAAGAAGACATTTTCTATAATTATACAATAGACATTGAGTTAAAAGATAAAAATAAAGAAAAAAGATTTGAAAAAATTGAAGAATATAAAATGCCAGAAAAAAGAAGTAATGGCGTATACTTAAATTATGGAGGTTTTCTATGAACAGAACAGAAACACAAGTAAAATTCAACCAGTAATAATAGGAGCTGGACCAGCAGGTTTATTTTCTGCATTAATCTTTGTTGAAAATGGAATAAAGCCAATTCTAATTGAAAGAGGAAAAAGAGTAGAAGATAGAGTAAAAGATGTCGAGGAATTTATAAATAATAGAAAATTTAACCCTAAATCTAATATTCAATTTGGAGAAGGTGGGGCAGGAACATTTTCAGACGGAAAATTAAATACTGGAAATTCAAGTATATATTCAAGAAAAGTACTCGAAGAATTTGTAAAATTTGGTGCGCCAAAAGAAATAATGTATGTTGCAAAACCACATTTAGGAACAGATAATTTGGTAAAGATTGTGAAAAATATTAGAGAATATATATTAGAAAAAGGTGGACAAATATTTTTTGAAGAAGAAGTTATAGATTTTGAAATAAAAAAAGGTCAGATAAAATCTGTAATAACAAACCAAAAAAGAAAAATAGAAACAGATAGTGTTATATTAGCAATTGGACATAGTGCAAGAGATACATTTAAAAAATTAAATGAACTAGGAGTAAAAGTAGCGCCAAAAAACTTTGCTGTTGGAGTTAGAATAGAACATTTACAAAAAGATATAAATATAGCTCAATATGGAAATAAAACAAAATTGAGATTAGGGTCTGCAGATTATAAATTAGTATATCATGCCTCAAATGGAAGAACTTGCTATACATTTTGCATGTGCCCTGGTGGAAAAGTAATGGCCTCAAATTCAGAAGAAAGTTCAATTGTAACAAATGGAATGAGTAATTTTGCAAGAGATGGAGAAAATGCAAATAGTGCATTACTTGTAAATATATCTATTGAAGATTTTTATAAAGAATCGCCATTAGATGGAATGTATTTTCAAGAAGAATTAGAGAAAAAAGCATTTGAATTAGGCGGAAAAAACTACAATGCACCAATACAAAGAGTTGAAGATTTTCTCGAAAATAAAACAACAACAAATTTAGGAAAAATAAAGCCAACATATATGCCTGGAGTAACATTTGCCAACCTGAATGAAATATTGCCAGAATTTGTTTCAAATACATTAAAAGAAGGATTAACAGAATTAGACCAAAAATTACATGGATTTGCTGAACATGATGCAATAATGACGGGAGTAGAAACAAGAAGTTCATCACCAGTACAAATAACGAGAGATAAAGAAACAATGAATTCAATTAATGTTCAAGGACTATATCCATGTGGAGAAGGTGCAGGATATGCTGGAGGCATTATGACAGCTGCTATTGATGGAATAAAATGTGCAATAAAAATAATTGAAAAAGAGTAAAATTATAATATATTTAATGAAAAAAATTCCAGCATAAAAAACAAAGAAAAAATCATTATAAGTGAGTATAAATTTGAAAAAAAGAGATATAATAAAATTAGCATATAAAATTTAAGAAATTTGAACCAAAAAAGTGTTGCAATAGAAAAAATTATATGCTAAAATATGTATAACAAATAAATAATTAGAACAAAGCAAAAACCCTGCGTAGTGCGTGTAGACAGAATTTTTAGAACCTACAAGTTTAAAGAGGGACCTTAAATCTTTGAATATGGCGTGCAAGCTTACACTTTAGCATTTGTAAAATTACATTTCGAGTAGTAAGAAGCCCATGAGTATTCAAGAAGGAACCCACCTGTCGAAGACAGGTCCTTAAAAATTCAATCAACTTACGGCTAATGTGGGGATTGCTTTTTTTGTGTGTAAAAGCTTTTAAAAATTATAAAGAATTTCTTAAAAAGCTTTTCTTTTTTTGAAAAATATAATATAATGTATTTGCGATTTTAATATATTCAAAAGTGCTGATTCTTGCGAAAGGAAGGATATTTTAATGAAAGAAAAAAAGAAAAAAAATAAACAACATAGTAATTCAAATAAAAAAAATATGAAAAGTCAAAAAACAAATGCAAAAAATGCAAATAATAAGTTAATAGAAAAAGATACTAAAATGAAATTCAAGTATAAACATCCAAAATTAGCGATAACATTAAAAATATTATTGGTATTAATAATATTATTAGTTGTTGTTGGGACAGGAGTTATAATAGGACTTGTATATGGATTTTTTGGAGATGATTTGAAAATTGATTTATCAAAATTGACAATGATAGAAAATACAGTAATAGTAGATTCAAATGAAAACGTATTAGCAGAACTAAATGGAAAAGAAAGTAGAAAAATTATTACACTAGATGAAATGTCACCATATTTACCTAAAGCATATATAGCAATTGAAGACGAAAGATTTTATCAACATCATGGAGTTGATTTAAAAAGAACAACAGCAGCAATTCTTTCATTTGTAACACATTTTGGAAAATCAACAACAGGTGGAGGAAGTACAATAACACAACAATTGGTTAAAAATATAACACAAGATAAGGAAAGTAGTGGAATCAACGGAATATTAAGAAAAGTAAAAGAATGGGCTAAAGCATATCAAGTAGAGAATGAATTAAGTAAAACTCAAATATTAGAATTATATTTAAATTTGATACTTGTTGGAGGAAGAAACTATGGAGTTCAAACAGGAGCAGAATATTATTTTAATACAGATGCATCAAATTTAAGTATTGCACAATGTGCATTTTTAGCAGGAATAAATAATTCACCAAATGCGTATAATCCATATTCAGGAAAAGATAATACTGAAAAAATTAAAAAAAGAACAAAAACAGTATTAGGACAAATGAAAAAATGTGGATCTATAAATCAAGAAGAATATGATTCAGCAGTTGCTGAGGTTGAAGCAGGATTTAATTTTGAAAATGGAGTAAAAGGAAATGTTTATTCATCACATACAGATGCATTAATTTCACAATTGATAGAGCAAATTGCACAAGAAAAAAATATTTCTAAAACAGCAGCAGAAACATATTTAAATACAAGTGGATTAAAGATATATTCTACACAAGATGTAGATATTCAAAAAATAATGGAAGATGAAATGTCAGAATCTAGATATATATTGAGTGGAAAAGATACTAGTGGAAATGATGTAACAGCAGAAGCTGCAGCAGTCGTAATTGATCCAGAAACAGGATATGTAGTTGGAGCTGTTGGACAATTAGGAGAAAAAACAACAGCAAGAGGATTAAATAGAATAAATAGTCCAAGGCAAACAGGGTCATCAATAAAACCATTATCAGATGTATTACCTGGAATTGAAGAAGGAATAATAACACCTGCTACAATATATTTGGATACAAGAACAACATTTGGAGGAACATGGACACCAAAAAATTATAATAGATATACAGGAAAAAGAACTGTTAGATCAGCATTAACAACTTCTCAAAACATCCCATTTATAAAAATACAAGCAGAATTAACTCCCCAAAAAGGTATTGAATATTTAAAGAAAATGGGAGTATCAACATTAGATGATGAAAAAGATAATAATTTAGCATCTGTTGCAATAGGAGGATTTACATATGGTATTAGTCCATTAGAAATGGCAGCAGCATATGCAATGATTTCGAATGATGGAGTATATATTAAACCAACATTTTATACAAAAGCTGTAGATTCTAATGGAAATATAGTATTAGAGCCAAACCAACCAACAGAAAGAGTATGTTCAGTACAAACAGCATATATAGTAAAAGATTTAATGAAATCTGTAGTTAATGATTCAGCAGGAACAGCAACATATACAAGAATTAGTGGAATGGATTTAGCAGCCAAAACAGGAACAACAAATGAAGATAAAGAGAGATGGATGTGTGGATTTACAAACTATTATTCATGTGCTGTATTATATGCTTTTGATGAACCAAGAACAATTACAAAATCAAGTAAACAATCATCAGGTTTAATATTTGCTAATATAATGAAAGAAATACATAGTGGATTAGAAAAATCAACATTTAAACAACCAGACGGAATTGTTTCTGCACGAGTATGTAGAACAAGTGGAATGTTAGCTTCAGATAAATGTACAGATACATATTCAGAAATATTTGTGGAAGGAAAACTACCAGAAACTTGTGATGCACATCAAGGAACATATACAATTTGTACAGAGTCTGGATTATTAGCAAATCAATATTGTCCAGAGTCTTCAAGAAAAGTTAGAGAGACTGGTTATGTAATAGAAAAAGAAAGATTAGATTTATGGAATACATTAGAAGGAAGGGAGAGTGAAAACTCTGCACCAACTGAATATTGTAATATTCACAAAGCACCAGAGGAAAAGCCAACAGAGAGTACAAAGCCAACAGAAGGCACTAAACCATCTGAGAGTACAAAACCAACAGAAAGTACAAAGCCAGCTGATGATACATCAAGTACAAAACCAACAGAGAGTACTAAGCCAACTGAGAGTACTAAACCATCTGAAGGTGAAACTACACCAACTCCAGATCTACCAGAAGAAGATACAAATACTGAAGAATAATAAGAATTTTTGCCTCACAATATGTGGGGCAAAAAGCATAAAATAGAATAGAAAGGAAGGCATATATGGATATTTATTTTTACAACACATTAACAAAACAAAAAGATTTATTTAAACCAATTGAAGAAGGAAAAGTTAAAATATATTCTTGTGGACCAACAGTATATAAAGATGCAACAATAGGAAATATGAGAACAAACTTATTAAATGATACATTAAGAAGAGTTTTAAAATATAATGGATATGAATTAAAACATGTAATGAATATTACAGATGTAGGACATTTAGTATCAGATGGAGACGAAGGAGAAGACAAAATGTTAAAATCTGCTAGAGAAGAACATAAAAGTCCTTTAGAAATAGCAGAACATTATACAAAATTATTTTTTAGAGATTTAGAAAGATTAAATATTGAAACTCCTGAAGTTGTATGTAAAGCAACAGATCATATAAAAGAAATGTTGGAAATGGTTCAAAAAATAATGAAAAATGGGTATGCATATGAAACTTCTACAGCTATATATTTTGATGTTTCAAAATTAGACAAATATGGTATTTTATCAGGAATAAACTTAAATGACCAAAAAGCAGGAGCAAGAGTTGATATAGATCCAGAAAAAAGAAATCCATATGATTTTGCATTATGGATAAAAGCACCAGCAAATCATTTAATGAAATGGGATAGTCCATGGGGACCAAGTTATCCAGGATGGCATATTGAATGTTCAGCAATGAGCACAAAATATCTTGGAGAGGAATTTGATATACATACAGGTGGAATTGATTTAGTACCAACACACCATGAAAACGAAATTGCACAAAATAAAGGAGCTTGTGGCAAAAATCCAGCACATTATTGGATACATGGAGAATATCTATTAATAAATGGTGGAAAAATGTCAAAGAGTCTTGGAAACACATATTTAATAGATGATATAATTGCTAGAGGATATAGTCCACTTGCATATAGATTGTTTAATTATTCATGTCATTATAGAGGAAAATTAAACTTTACATGGGAAGGAATTGAATCAGCAAATACATCTCTTATTCGTTTAAGAGAAGGATATCAAAAACACTTAAATGGAAATTCAGATATATCTGATGAAATAATTGCAGATATGGAAAATAGATTTCATCAAGCAATAAATGATGATATGAATATGCCACTTGCATTAAGTGTTGTATGGGAAGCAGTTAAATATCCTGAAAAATCACCTAAAATAGCACAATTACTTAAAAAATTCGATACAGTACTAGGAATAAAAATTGATGAAGTACAAGAAACAAAAATACCACAAGAAATTTTAGATTTAGTAGAAGAAAGAAAACAAGCTAGAAGTGATAAAAATTGGAGTGAATCAGATAGATTAAGAGATCTAATAGCAGAAAAAGGATATATAGTAAAAGATACGAAAGATGGGACAGAAGTTCTTAAAAAATAAATGCAATATTGAAAGGAATATTAAGAATTATGATAGATTTTAAACAAATAATAGCAGAATCAATTGCACAAATAACAAAAATAGAAGTTAATGAAATTAAAGGATTTATAGAAGTTCCAAAAGAACAAGGAAATGGAGATTATGCATTTCCTTGTTTCAAACTTGCAAAAACACTAAGAAAATCACCAAATGTAATTGCAGATGATATAAAAGCAAATGTAAACATATCAGAAAAATATGTAGAAAAGATAGAAGTTGTTGGAGGATATCTTAACTTTTTTGTAAATAAGGAAACACTTGCCAAAGAGATTCTTCAAGAAGTTGATGAAAATGAAGAATATGGAAAATCAAAAATTGGAAATGGTAAAAACATAGTAATAGATTATTCATCACCTAATATCGCAAAAACATTTCATATAGGGCATTTAAGAACAACAGTAATAGGTTCAGCATTATATAATATTTATAAATATTTAGGATATAATGTTACAGGAATAAACCATTTAGGAGATTATGGAACACAATTTGGAAAACTAATAGAAGGATATAAAAGATGGGGAACAGAATATAATCTTGATGAAAACCCTATCGAAAAATTAACAGAAATATATGTTAGAATTTCAAATTTATGCAAAGAAGATGAAAGTGTTTTAGAAGCATGTAGAGATAATTTTAAAAAATTAGAAGATGGAGATCCTGAGTGTGTTGAATTATGGACTAAATTTAAAGATTTAAGTTTAAGAGAATTCCAAAAAGTTTATGATATACTTGGAACAAAATTTGATTCTTGGAATGGAGAATCATTTTATACAGATAAAATGGGTGAGGTTATCGACTTATTAGAGAAAAGTGGAAAATTAGTAGAATCACAAGGAGCCAGAATAATTGATTTAGAAGATTACGGAATGGCGCCATGTCTAATTGAAAAATCAAATGGTTCATCAACATATGCAACAAGAGACTTAGCAGCAATACTTTATAGAGCACGTACATATGATTATGATAAAGCATTATATGTAACATCATATGAACAAGTTTTACATTTCAGACAAATATTTGAAGTAGCTAAATTATTAGGACTTGATGAAAAATATATCAAAGGATTAGAACATGTATCTTATGGAATGGTATTACTTGAAACAGGAAAAATGTCAACAAGAGAAGGAAATGTAGTAAAACTTGAAGATTTATTAAATGAAGCAATAGAAAGAGCAAAGAAAGTTATAGAAGAAAAAAATCCTGATTTAGAAAATAAGGACGATATAGCAAAAAAAGTAGGAATTGGTGCAGTTGTGTTTAATGACTTAGCAAATAGTAGAGTAAAAGATGAAATATTTAATTGGGACAAAGTATTAAACTTCCAAGGAGAAACAGGACCATATATTCAATATACTTATGTAAGAACAAAAAGTGTTATTGAAAAAGCAGGAGGAGTTCCAAAAATTGAAGATGTTAATGCAAAATATTTGTTAGATGAATATTCAAGTAAGATATTAAAATTAATATATAATTTTGAAAACATTTTAATACAAGTAACAGAAAAGAATGAACCATCAATATTATCAAGATATTTGATAGATGTTGCAAAAGCATATAGTAATTTTTATAATGAAAATAAAATTATTACAGATAATAAAGATATACAAAATACAAGAGTATTTTTAACATATGCAACTGGTAAAGTATTAAAAACTGGTGCAAATTTATTAGGAATACAAATGCCAGATAAAATGTAGAAGGGAAAAGTAAAATGGGAAAGAAGAAAAAAGCATTTGAAATAAATTTTGGAACTTTACTTTTAATCATTATTGGAATATGTTGCATTATATTTGCTTTTAAAAACTTTTCTAAAGAAAAAACAAAAGCTGAAAATAATCAAAATGAAAATATTAATTCGACTGAAAATATAACAGAAGAACAAACAGAAGAAAAAATATATTCAAATAATGTAATAAGTTTAAATATAGGAAAATTATCAGATTCATGGAAAGTTGTAGAAAAACAAAATGGTTCAATAATATTTTATATACAAGGACCTATAAAACAAAATGAAGATGGAACTACAGATGATATTAGAATAAATGTTTATCTTGAAAAAAGTAGTATGACAAATGATGAATTAAAAACACAAATGTTAGAACATTCTGTATATTCAAATATAGAATATACAAAAATACAATTAATTGATGATGTTCAGTGGAGACAGTTTGATGCTGAAAACAAAGAGCAAAAAGCAAAAATTCTAGCAATAATGAAAGATGGATATATGTATGCAATTGAAATTACAGGAGAAAAAAGTTTATATGAACAATATTATAATGAAGCAATGAGAACTGTTATGACAATAAAATTTGCGGAAAGAATTCCAGAAGATTTAGCTCAGAAAACAATTTATAATTATGATAAATATGTTAATTTAAAGACAGGAGGAACAAAATATCTATTGAGTAGTTTAAATCTTTCAAAAACTGTCGAAGAACCAGAAGAACAATTGCCAGAGGAATATTCAGAATATACATTTACAGGAATTAAATATTCTGATTTTGAAGATGCAATGACAAAATATATGACAACAGATGTATTGAAAAGTGAATTTAGTGAATTTATAAATTATAATGGTGTCTTATATATGAAAGATGTAACAGGAAAACAAAGTGATTATATGATTAATCAGATAACAGAAAAAAGCATAAAAGGTAATGAAACAACATATGAAATTGAAAAACAAAATATGAACAATTTTATAACATTAAAACAAAATATAACATTAAAATATGCAAATGGAACATGCGTAGTTTCAAATGTAGAATCATAAGGCTGAAAAGTTTAATTTTTAGCCTTTCTATATCTTTAAGGAGGATTTTTTTATAATGGCAAATTTAGTTGAAGAAACAAGAAATATAATGAAAAAGTATGGTATTAGAGCTAATAAAGATTTAGGGCAAAACTTTTTGATAAATAATGAAGTTGTTGAAAATATTGTTAATAGTAGTGAAATTTCTCAAGACGATATGGTAATAGAAATAGGACCAGGACTTGGAACATTAACAAAGTATTTATTAGAAAAAGCAGGAAAAGTATTATGTATAGAATTAGATAGAAAAATGATAGAAATATTAGAAGATAGATTTGAAAAATATTCTAATTTTGAAATTATAAATGATGATGTCTTAAAAGTTGATCTTAATAAAATAATTAAAGAAAATAAAGAAAATGAAAAAATCAAAAATGTAAAGATAGTAGCTAATTTGCCATATTATATTACAACTCCAATTATAATGAAATTATTAGAAGAAAAACTAGATATAGAAAGTATAACAGTAATGATTCAAAAAGAAGTTGCAGATAGGTTAATAGAAATTCCAAGTGGAAAAAATACAGGAGCAATAACATATACAATATATTATTATTGTGATTCAGAAAAAATTATGGAAGTGCCTAATAGTTCATTTATACCTGAGCCAGAAGTGACATCAGAAGTTATAAAAATGAAAATAAGAAAAGAACCTGTTGTTAAAGTAGAAAATCCAAAGGTAATGTTTATGATAATAAAAAGTGCTTTTATGCAAAGAAGAAAAACATTATTAAATGCTTTGACAAATACACAAGTTTTTATAAGCAAACAAGAAGGAATAAAGATTTTGAATAAACTAGGTTTAAATGAAAATGTTAGGGCTGAAAATTTAACAATTGAAAATTATGCTGATTTAGCAAAAGAAATATCAAAATAATAGGAAGGAATGTGATAAAAATGAAAATAGTTTTTATGGGAACTCCAGATTTTGCAAGAGATTCATTAGAAGCAATATATAATGCTGGACATGACATTTTAGCAGTTGTTACAAATGTAGACAAGCCAAAAGGAAGAGGAATGAAAATGATTGCAACACCTGTTAAAGAGTTTGCTATTGAAAAGAATTTACCAGTATTTCAGCCAGAAAAAGTAAAGAAAAATGAAGAATTTATAAATGAAATAAAATCTTTAAATCCTGATATAATATGTGTTGTTGCATATGGAAAAATATTGCCAAAAGAAATATTAGATATACCTCAATATGGTTGTATAAATGTTCATGCATCACTTCTTCCTAAATATAGAGGTGCAGCACCAATTCAATGGTCAGTACTTAATGGAGATAAAGAAACAGGTGTTACTACAATGTATATGGATATTGGTATGGATACAGGTGACATGATATTAACGGAAAAGGTAGAAATTGGTGAAGATGAAACAACAGGAGAGTTATGGAATAGACTTTCAAAAATAGGAGCAAATTTATTAGTTGAGACATTAAAACAAATTGAAAATGGAACAGCTCCAAGAATTCCACAAAGTGATGATTTTACTCTTGCACCAATGCTTGATAAAGAAATGTCAAAAATCGATTGGCAAAATAAATCTGCATTAGAAATAAAAAATCTAGTTAGAGGATTAAATCCTATAATGGGAACATATTCATTTTTAGATGGAAAAAAATTCAAGTTCTGGAAAGTTGAAATATTACTAAGTCAACCAGAATATGAAAGTCAAGATAATGGCACAATTATAAAATCAGATAGTAAGGATGGATTATATATAAAAGCTAAAGATGGTATAATTAAAGTTCTTGAAATTCAGGCTGAAAATGCAAAAAAAATGAATATTGGGGATTTTCTAAGAGGAAATACTATAGAAGTTGGAAAAAAATTTGAGTAAACATAAGAAATGCAAAATTGACATAATTATACTTGATATGCTATAATATGTGGTATGAGGTAAAACCTTATATATGAATGCTCACCTAATTACAGGTGAAAAAAAACAACGAACCAAGAATAGGAGTGTGCGACATGTTTAGTACTAACATTGTGACCGTTAACAATTTCTACAAGCGTTTGGCATCTGTTTTCATTGCTATTGCTTTGATGATGATGACTAGCATGCTTGTAGCATGTGGCAAGAAGGAGGATATTGTTCACAGCCAGGAGTGTAATGTCATAGTTGAAATTGGCTCTTCTGGATATAGCTTGGGGGACTATGAAGATCAAAATTTGGTAACTTATACATTTTCAGAAGAGGAGTTAGGAAGTAATGAAGAAATAAGGCAATGTCTTAAGCAATTCATAAATGATAATGCAAATGCAGATGTTGTAGTTGCTGAATATTTTTTTAATGGTAAATATGAAGATACATCATATGAACTTAGAGGATTTTATGCAACCAATGATAAATGCTATAGTTATTACATTACTGTTAGTGCAGGTGATAGTTTGACTGAGGAACTCTATGAACGGCTAAAGGAGGAGTGCAAAAAGAAAGAAAATAACTTTGAATACGTCGTGCTGAGAACAGATGAGGAGCTTCAACATGGCTCTGAGGTTCAAATTGGTACAGTAGAATGGTGTGAAAGCCATATCATGACCAATAAGGACATGGAAAGTAAAATTATCAGCTATGTCAAAGAATGGACACAAGTTGATGACATCGAAAATATTATTGTTGGTTCTTTTCATTGGTCTTATGATGAGTCCTATAGCATTTTTGCCAAAGTTGATGGAAAGTGGTATGAAGGCTATAAATGGGAAGGCTACACCAAGATGCCGTTAACAGATGAAGAATTTGATGAGATTGGGACATTTTCTTCAAAGTGTTTGGTTGAATACTATAACAGTGACTTCTATGAAAAGGAAATGGGGGAGTATTAGGCTAGTGTAAAAGAAGATTGATTTCAATTAGTTCGAGGTTCAGTTTAAAAATTCTTTGATTAAAGGTTCAAAAACAGGGTTCTGTAAAAAGGACTCTGTTTTTGGTTGTAATTGTAATTCCTATTGTACCACTCTTTTCAGTATTTATAGAAAAACTTCCAGAATCACTTGAGTTAACCTAAGTAGAACCATATGTCATAGTTTTAGAATTGATTCCTTTTTCTGGAGAACCATTGGTGCTATTGACTTCAACAATAGTAATGCCTTTGTATTGATAAAGTATGTTTTCTGTTTTAGAAATAATAATAAATCAAGTATTTTTACGTTTGTCGTAGAAATAACACGTTTATCTATAAAATATTTACTTTTAAAAATATTTATAATATAAATATAATTGTTGGAGGAGAAAGTGAAAATAGAATTAAGAAAATTATTAAACAGTAAAATGCCACGAGACTCTATAAAAATTAATATTGAATATAATACTTCTCAAAAAGAAGAAGTAGATAATCTTATAAAATATATAAATAGATATAGTAAGTCAATTTTTTTAGAAGATAATTATATTATAGAAGAAGTATTATATAGTGATATTGTATGTTTTTATAGTGAAAACAAAAATAATTATTGTAAAACAATGAAAAAAGTATATAAAACCAAAAGTAAATTATATGAAATTGAAAAAATGAGCACGAATTTTATGAGAATATCTAAAAATTGTATAGTAAATATAGAACATATAAAGAATTTTGATATTAGTAAAACAGGAAGTATAATAATAAATTTAGATGATAATACTTTCAAAATTGTATCAAAAAGAAAAATAAAAGATGTAATATATTTTTTAGATGAAAGGATGAAATAAAATGAAAAAAATTTTTTATTTAATAATGGGTTTTATTATATTTTTGAGTGTGTATATACTGGTGGAATATATAGTTGTTGGAATTTTAGGAATGAAATTAATCTTTATTGAATTGCTTAAAGAAGATATACTTCATTGTGCATTTTTATACAGTTTGAGTTTATTTAGCTATTTTATAATAAATTATATTAGTAATATCTTTGTGGTAAAAAGCTTAAATAAAAAAATTGAAAATATAAAAATGGAAAGGAAAGTGAAGCTAAATGAAACTAATATTAGCATCAGGTTCACCTAGAAGAAAAGAATTATTATCATTAATAA
>OLOM01001407.1_pt1 | contig 16269 bp, 12 predicted proteins | sample 1672531 | NCBI WGS metagenome assembly OLOM01 (sample SAMEA3136696, study PRJEB25190) | human gut metagenome | reverse complement strand
AGCCGACACCAACGCCAACAGTAGTGCCAACGGCAACACCAACATTAAAGCCGACAGCAATTCCGACAGCAATCCCAACGGTGATCCCAACAGCGACACCAAATTTGGCAAACAACAAAATCACAGCTATGATAAATAGCAACAACAAACTTGATGTTACACTTGATTTTGAAAATGTGGATATGAATGATGTTAATGTGTATGTTGCCTTTAAGAATAACGGTAAGCTTGTGGGAATGAAAATGCCACAGGCAAGCGAGTTAAAGGGAATAGATTTGATTGATAAAGAGTATACTGATATAGAGGTTTATGCTTGGGATAATAAGCAGAAACCGTATGCGAATATAGTACGTATCGTTAATAATGTACAATAAACAAAAAACTGATGTGGAAACACATCAGTTTTTTTGTTATCTTATAAAATTAGTTTTTCATAATATTTCATCTCTTATTAACCGATTATACCGCAAACGTCCTCTGCAATTTGCTCAGGAGTAAGACGGTTTGCTTTGACGATTTCTTCAGGGTTATATCTGTCAAGAAATTCTTTCTTTAAACCGTAATTCAATACCTTGATGTCAGAATTACCGTAAAATCTTGCAATCTTTTCGCCGAAACCGCCGTCTAAAACACCGTCCTCGACTGTTATAACAATGTCATGGTTTTCTTTAAGCTGTTCCAAAAGCTTATCGTCAGTACCTGTAATGTAAATCGGGTTTATAAGTGTAGGTTTTACACCTGTTTTGTTTTCGATAATTTCAGCCGTTTTTGCACCTACCGAATAGAATGAGCCAAGTGCAACGATTGCAATTTTACTGCCGTTTTGAGTAACTTCATATTCATTTAGCTTGCTGAAGTCCTTTGTAACCTTTTTGCCGTCTGATACAACACTGATAGGTACACGGATTGCAACAGGGTGGTCGTTTTGCTCAATACTCCAATCAAGCATTGCAAGGTATTCTTCCTTTGTTGTCGGTGCAAGATAGACAAGATTAGGAATGTTAGACATCATCGGAATATCATATATGCCAAGGTGAGTAACGTCATTCATACCGTAAACAGACGCCCAATATACAAGGATTGTTGCGGGACTGTTGTTGATACATAAATCCTGTGAAAGCTGGTCGTAGGTACGTTGAATAAATGTGCTGTAAACACCGTAAACAGGCTTGCCGCCGTTCTTTGCGATACCTGACGCAAGTGCAACGGCTGTTTCTTCAGCGATACCAACGTCAACAAACTGTGAGCCTGCCTCTTTTCTCTTGTCCTCTGTGAAACCGAAAACGGTAGGTGTGGCAGATGTAATTCCGACAACGGTCTTGTCCTCTTTCATTTTCTTTAAAAGAATATCGGCTGTCATTGAAGAATAATCTTCTCCGCCGTCTTGCGACATATCGGATTTACCTGTTTCAAGGTTGAATGGACCGCAGTAGTGCCAATTTTCCTTGTTTTCTTCTGCTATTTTGTAGCCCTTACCTTTTTGGGTACAAATGTGAACAACTACAGGATAAGTGCTGTCTTTAACCTGCTCGAATGCGGTGATAAGCGAATCAATGTCGTTTCCGTCTTTTACAAATACATAGTCAAGTCCCATTGATTTGAAAAGATTACATTCCGATTTACCGTCTGTATCGCGAAGTTGTTTTAGGTTTTTATACAAACCACCGTGATTTTCTGCGATAGACATATCGTTATCGTTTACAACGATTATAAGATTGCTGTTAAGCTCACTTGCAAAGTCAAGTCCTTCAAGAGCCTCACCGCCCGAAAGTGAACCGTCACCGATTACGGAAATTATATTTTCACTGTCACCCTTTAAATCACGACCTTTTGCAAGACCGCAGGCAAGTGAAACGGAAGTTGAAGTGTGACCGATTGTAAAGAAATCGTGGTCGCTTTCGTCGGGATTGCTGTAACCCGATACATCATCATACTTGTCCTCGTACAAAAACGCATCTTTTCTGCCTGTAAGCATTTTATGCGGATAGCTTTGGTGAGAAACATCATACACGATTTTGTCTGTCGGTGAGTTAAAGACATAGTGAAGAGCGATTGTCGCCTCTACCATACCAAGATTAGGACCGAAGTGTCCGCCGTGCTTGCTTAGCTTTTGCAAAAGTGCTTGACGCATTTCGTCTGCAAGAATGTGAAGCTGTTCACTGTTTAAATTTTTTACGTCTGTCGGTTGATTGATTTTTTCAATATACATTTAAAATTCCTCCATAAGTTTATTTAATGTTATTTACCTATTTTGTTTTGGATACAATGACTTTAGCAACGTCAATCCCAAGATAATTCGCCTGTTTTCACGGCTGTTTCGTAACGGTCGATTTTGTAGTTCAGTCGCTTTAATGTGACATTCATTTGTTCCATTTGGTAGAGTAGATTTTTTCTTTGCTCAACCAAAAGCTGAAGTCTTGCCGGAATGGTTTCGTCACCCTCTTGACAAAGCTTGACATATTCGATTATAGATTCGACAGGCAGACCGGCACTTCGCATACAAATAACGTGCTCAACCCAACCTAAGTCGCTTTCCTGATAATCACGAATACCGCTTGATGTTCGTGTAACAGGAGGTATCATTCCGATACGTTCATAATATCGCAAAGTGTCCTGCGAAATATCGTATTTTTCGCTTACTTCTTTTATAGTCATTAAAATCACCTCGCATATATTTTTTATTTACAAGTATATTATAATACTTGGAGTTTACTCTAAGTCAATAGTTTTTTGAAAATTTTTTGAAATAAATTAAGTGGAGGAGAGAATTTCGTATAAAAAAACAGGCAAAACCTTTCGGTTTTGCCTGTCTTATTATCATTCGATAATGAATTAGTTTTCTTCGTTAATCTTAGCTTGAGCAGCTGCAAGTCTTGCGATTGGCACACGGAATGGTGAGCATGAAACATAGTCAAGACCAATCTTGTGGCAGAACTCAACTGATGATGGGTCGCCGCCGTGTTCACCGCAGATACCGATGTGAAGTTTTGGATTAACCGGCTTACCAAGTTTAATAGCTGTTTCCATAAGCTTACCAACACCCTTTTGGTCAATCTTAGCGAACGGATCGTTTTCAAAGATTTTAGCGTCATAGTAAGCGTCAAGGAACTTACCTGCGTCGTCACGTGAGAAACCGAATGTAAGCTGAGTAAGGTCGTTTGTACCGAAACAGAAGAAGTCAGCTTCGTTAGCAATTTCGTCAGCTGTTAGAGCCGCACGAGGGATTTCAATCATTGTACCAACTTCGTACTTAAGTTCGATGCCTGATGCAGCGATTTCAGCGTCAGCTGTTTCTACAACGACTTTCTTAACGTACTTCAATTCTTTTATGTCGCCGATAAGCGGAATCATAATTTCAGGAACGATTGTCCAATCAGCGTGAGCCTTTTGAACGTTGATAGCTGCACGAATAACAGCCTTTGTCTGCATTTTTGCGATTTCAGGATATGTTACTGCAAGACGGCAACCTCTGTGACCCATCATAGGGTTAGCCTCGTGTAAACCGTTGATAATATCCTTAATAGCCTCAACGCTCTTGCCTTGAGCCTTTGCAAGCAATTTAATATCTTCTTCTTCTGTAGGAACGAACTCGTGTAGAGGTGGGTCCAAGAATCTGATTGTTACAGGGTTACCTTCAAGAGCCTCGTAAAGTTGCTCGAAGTCACCTTGTTGCATAGGAAGAATTTTATCAAGAGCTGCTTCTCTTTCTTCAACTGTATCAGCACAAATCATTTCTCTGAATGCGTCAATTCTGTTGCCTTCAAAGAACATATGCTCTGTACGGCAAAGACCGATACCTTCTGCACCAAGCTCCTTAGCTTTCTTAGCGTCAGCAGGAGTATCTGCGTTTGTACGAACTTTTAATGTTCTGTACTTATCAGCCCATGACATAATTCTGCCGAATTCACCTGCGATTGATGCGTCAACTGTTGGGATAATACCGTCATAGATATTACCTGTTGAACCGTCAAGTGAAATTGTATCACCTTCGTGATATTCTTTACCGTTAAGTGTAAACTTCTTGTTTTCTTCGTCCATTGCGATGTCGCCGCAACCTGATACACAGCATGTACCCATACCACGGGCAACAACGGCTGCGTGAGATGTCATACCGCCGCGAACTGTAAGGATACCTTGAGCGGCTTTCATACCTTCGATATCTTCAGGAGAAGTTTCAAGTCTTACAAGAACAACCTTTTCGCCTCTTGCAGCCCATTCTTTAGCGTCGTCAGCTGAGAATACAATCTTACCTGCTGCGGCACCCGGAGATGCACCAAGAGCCTTACCCATTGGTGTAGCAGCCTTTAGAGCGGCAACGTCGAATTGTGGGTGAAGTAGTGTATCAAGGTTTCTTGGGTCGATCATTGCAACAGCTTCTTTTTCTGTTCTCATACCTTCGTCAACAAGGTCACAAGCAATCTTCAAAGCAGCTTGAGCAGTTCTCTTACCGTTTCTTGTTTGTAGCATATAAAGCTTTTTATTTTCAACAGTGAATTCCATATCCTGCATATCTCTGTAGTGATCTTCAAGAAGTTTGCAAACATCCTTGAACTGAGCAAATGCCTCAGGAAATTCTTCTTCCATCTTTGCGATTGGCATTGGTGTACGAACGCCGGCAACAACGTCTTCACCTTGAGCGTTTATAAGGAATTCACCCATAAGCTTCTTTTCGCCTGTAGCAGGGTCACGAGTAAATGCAACACCTGTACCGCAGTCATCACCCATGTTACCGAATGCCATTGACTGTACGTTTACGGCTGTACCCCATGAATAAGGAATGTCGTTATCACGACGGTATACGTTAGCTCTTGGGTTATCCCATGAACGGAATACGGCTTTAACGGCACCCATAAGCTGTTCTTTAGGATCTGATGGGAAGTCTTCGCCAATCTTTTCCTTATATTCAGCCTTAAATTGTGATGCAAGTTCCTTTAGGTCGTCAGCTGTAAGCTCAACGTCAAAAGTAACTCCCTTTTCTTCTTTCATCTTGTCGATAAGTTCTTCAAAATACTTCTTACCGACTTCCATAACTACGTCTGAATACATCTGAATAAATCTTCTGTAACAGTCCCAAGCCCATCTTGCGTTACCTGACTTCTTAGCGATAACTTCAACAACGTCTTCGTTAAGACCAAGGTTCAAGATTGTATCCATCATACCCGGCATTGATGCTCTTGCACCACTACGAACAGAAACAAGAAGTGGGTTTTCCTTATCGCCGAACTTCTTACCTGTGATTTCTTCCATCTTGCCGATGTACTCGTTGATTTCAGCCATAATATCAGGATTGATTGTACGACCGTCTTCGTAATATTGAGTACAAGCCTCAGTTGTAATTGTGAAACCCTGCGGTACCGGAAGACCGATATTTGTCATTTCAGCAAGGTTAGCACCTTTACCGCCAAGCAACTCTCTCATAGTTGCATTACCTTCTGTAAAAAGGTAACAATACTTTTTTGCCATTGGATTCTCCTCCTAAAGTTATAAAAATAGTAGCGACGGCGTCTGCCGCCATATGTCTGTATATTAATTATACCATAAATAAACGAAATGTCTATATTATTTATTCAATTTTTTTATAATTTGTGAAAAATATATCATTGTTTAGATATTTTTTTTATAAATCGACAAAAAAACACCGATGTGTCGGTGTTTTTTAGATTAGTTTTTTACGTCTTTCATTTCAAATACGTTAATTTTCGGTGCTTTGTATGACTCAATGTAGTCAAGTGTTTCGTCCACGTCATTGAAAACTTTGTAAAGAAGTTTACAGCCCGCTCTCAAAAATTTTTCCTTGACCGCAACTTCAAGCATATCAATCATTGCGTTGTAATATCCGTTTACGTTAAGTATGGCGATAGCTTTGTTATGTCTTTCAAGCTGTTTTAGAGTAAACACTTCAAAAAATTCCTCAAAAGTGCCTATTCCGCCGGGAACAATAACAAAAGCGTCCGCTCTTTCTTCCATTATACGTTTTCTTTCACGCATTGTGTCCGTTCTGATAAGTTCCGTACAGTCTTGGAAAATACGGCCGTCAACACCCATATCTTCATCATCAAAGAAATTCGGTACGACACCGACAATTTCGCCTTTCTTTTCATAAACACCGCGTGCAACCGCACCCATAAGTCCGGATGCACCTGCACCGTAAACAAGTCCGTGACCTCTGTCAGCAATTTTACGTCCGAGTTCTTCGACTTGGCTGACATAAGATTTATCTATTGTGCTGCTTGACGCTCCGAATACACAAATTTTCATAATACATACCCCTTTCTGCCTGTTATTTTTGAGAAAAACTGTTGTAGAAAACAGTTTCGTTTAAATTTTTTCTGCTTGAATGAGCCGCCGAAGGCTCTGCGTCGTCTGACGGATAACCTGTCGGTAAAAATGCAACGGGAACATAATTTTCAGGCAAATTGAATTGCTCTTTTACGTCCTTCGGATTAAATGAGCCTACCCAAGTCGTTCCGAGCCCTACGCTTTTTGCCGCCAACATCATATGCGTTGCAACGATAGCCGCGTCGATTTCGCCCTCGTCGTGTCCGTCATTTCCGCGCGTCCAAGCTGTTTCTTTGTCGTAACATACAAGGAAATTAAGCGGCGGATTAAATGCAAATTTCGTGCATTTGCTCACCTTTTCAAGTTCTTTTTCGTCGGTAAGTACAAGTATTCTCTGTGGCTGAAAATTTACGGCAGTAGGCGCTGCCTGCATTGCCGCAAGAATATAATCTATCTTTTCTTTCTCTACTTTTTTATCAGAAAATTTTCTGAGCGAAAATCTGTTTTTTGCCAATTCTAAAAAATCCATTTTTAATCACTCCTCATCGTATTCTTTCCTTATTATTGTTATTTTATCATAAATATTATTGTTTGTAAATAAATTAAATTTTAATAATAATTGAATTTTTTATAAGTGTGTGTTATAATATATGCAAATGAGAAAAAGGAGGTTTTCCGATGTATACCGTTGATTTACACAATCATACAAAATTCAGCTATGACGGCTCGAACACGCCCGAAGAAATAATTGAAAATGCAATCAGACATGGTGTTGACGTTATCGGTATAACCGACCATCAATTCTCAATCGGTGAAAATCTTCCTATATATTATGAATATATTCAGCATTGTAAAATAAAATATGCCGATAAAATAAAAGTTCTTTGCGGTCTTGAAATCGGTACACGTCCGACACCGCCGGAATCGCTTCCGCGTGCAACGGAAAATTTTGATTATGTACTTTTTGAATGCCTTGACGATACAAGGGCAATCGACTTTTATGAATTTTTGGAATGGCGAAAGCTGTTTAAATGCAAAGCAGGTCTTGCACATACCGATATTTTCAAACTCGGTGAAAGATACGGACTTGATATAATAAAAATTTTACGTGACAACGATATTTTTTGGGAACTGAATACTTCGGGAAATTACATATATTATTATGATTTTCTTACCAACGAAAAGAAACAGCAGATAATCAAAGAAAGCGGAATTCCCGTAAGCGTCGGTTCTGATACGCATTACATTGCGGAATATCGTAAAAAACAGATTCGCCGTGCGAATGAATTATTGCAAAAATTAAATATTCCTTTACCATAAAAATGACGATTTTTAATCGCCATTTTTTTATTGTTAAAAATAAAATCGAAAAAGTTTTAAAAATATTGCTTAAAATCGAATATTGTTATATAATATAAATAATTGGGATAATAGGAGTGATATTTTTGAAAATAAAGAGTGTTTCAAAAAAATCCGTCATACTTATGGAGTTTGACTGGGTTTTGTTTATAGCGACAATCTGTTTGTCGGTGTTTGGAATAGTGATGATTTATTCGGCTACGCGAACATTGCAGTCGAATACGAATGTAATAGTGCAGTCGGGTGCAATGGTTATAGGTTGTGCGGCAATGCTTGTAACGTGTTTTTTCGATTACGAACAGCTTAAAAATCTCGTCAAACCGATTTATATATTCGCCGTCGCGATACTGCTTTTGGTATTGGTGTTTGGTGTCAGCGGCGACTGGGGTGCGAGGAGCTGGATCAGATTCGGTGCAATCGGTATTCAGCCTTCGGAAATCGCAAAAATTTGCTTTATAGTAACTTTTTCGTGTCACTTATCCAAAGTGCATGACGATATAAATAAACCGCTTACGATTTTAGGATTGTTACTTCATATCGGCGTGCTTGTAGGTTTGATTTTGTTACAGCCTGATATGGGCAGTGTGTTGGTATTTTTGTTTATGTTTATATGTCTTATGTTTGTTGCAAAACTTTCATATAAATATATATTGCCGATTGGTGTGGCAGGTGTCGCGTCATTGCCTTTTATATATAAGTATGTACTTTCGGAATATCAGCAGAAACGTATTCAGGTATTTTTCAATCCAAACCTTGACCCAAGGGGCAGAGGCTATAACGTAATTCAATCTAAAATTGCGGTCGGTTCGGGTCAGCTTTGGGGTAAAGGATATTTGCAGGGAACGCAAAACCAAATGGGTTATTTGCCTACTAAATATACCGACTTTATATTCAGTGTAATAAGTGAGGAATTTGGTTTTATCGGTGCATTGCTTGTTACGGCGGTGCTGTTCTTCATAATTTATAAATGCTTTAAAACCGCTCAAAAAGCCGATAATGCTTTCGGAAGATATATTTGTGTCGGTGTCGGTGCAATGATGTTGTTCCACGCATTTGAAAATATCGGTATGTGTATCGGACTTATGCCTGTTACGGGTATTCCGTTGCCGTTTGTAAGCTACGGTGGTACGTCACTTGTTGTGAATATGATTGCAATAGGACTGGTGCTTAGTGTGTCGTATCACAATAAACCGCGAAGTGTGTTTGACGTATATTGATAATTAAGACTGTCGACAAATTGTCGGCAGTCTTTTTTGTTTACTCACAAACTATCGTCGATTGAATATTATATAGTAAGGAGGCAAGAATTTCTCGCTTGCCTTTTTAAAATATTTGAGGGGAGTGAAATTTATGTATATATTGGTTGGATCGGTCACTACTGCGACAAGACTTAAAAAAGTTGCAGAAAAAATTATCGGCTTTCCGGCATATGTTGTGCATACGCCGTCCGCTTTAAATCAAGGTGGCTGTTCCTATTCCGTGCGTGTTGATGACCGTGCACTTAATGAAATCAGAAAGATAGCCGGCGATAATGAGATTCCGATTAGACGGATTTATATAGAAAGAACAGTAAACGGGGAGCGTGTTTATGATGCTGTATCTTGATAACGCGGCAACGACTTTGAAAAAGCCTTTGTCGGTGTATGCGACGCTTTTTAAGAGTACCCTGTTTTCGGGCGGAAACGCAGGACGGGGAGGACATAAGATGAGTATGGACGCAGTGCGTGCTATTGTAGATACACAAGATTTGATTGCACAGCTTTTTAATATAAAAAAAACCGAAAATATTGTTTTTACGCAAAATGCGACGTATGCTCTGAACACTGCCATTCTCGGCACAATGTCAAACGGAGGACATATTGTCGTTACGGAGATGGATCATAACAGCGTTTTAAGACCTGCTTGTTTGCCGGGTAATTACACCGTTGTAAAAGCGGATAAGAGCGGATATGTACACGCGGAAGATGTTGAAAAGGCTGTGAGGAAAGATACAAAGCTGATTGTCTGTACCCACGCGTCAAACGTGTGCGGAACAATTCAGCCGGTGTATGCGATAGGAAGAATAGCGAAAAAGCATAAAATACCGTTTTTGCTGGACGTTGCACAAACGGCAGGGAGCATAAATATTGATGCGGAAAAAATGAATGCGGATATGATAGCTTTTCCGGGACATAAAGGTCTTATGGGACCGCTTGGAACAGGCGGATTGTATGTGAAAAGTCCGGAAGAACTTGCACCGCTTGTGACGGGCGGAACGGGAAGTAATTCGGAGAGCGTTTCCCAGCCGAAATTTATGCCCGATAAGTTCCACAGCGGTACGATGAATACACCTGCAATTAAGGCTTTGGGGGCAGGGGTTAAGTATGTTATGAAATACGGCGTTGATGTAATCGGTAAGTATGAAAAAATGCTTTCCGAAAAATTTAAAGAAAATTTGATGAATATGGATAATGTTACGGTATACGGGAATGATAACAGTGTTGCGACTGTCGCGTTTAATGTGGCAAATCTCGGAAGCGAAGAAGTTTTTGAAATGCTTAAGGGCAAAGCGGCGGTAAGAGCGGGTTATCATTGTGCACCGCTCGCACACAGAGCGATAGGTACATCGGATAGGGGAGCGGTCAGAGTGTCGTTCGGAGTTTTTAATTCAAAAAATGATGTGGCGAAAATGACTGATTATGTGCATAAAATCAGTAAAAATGTGTCGGGATAGAGAAATCTGTCCCGGTACATAAAAATGACAAATTTTTTTGAAAAAAGTATTGACAAATGCTTTTTGGTCTGTTATAATTAATCAAGTCAGTTGGTGAGTAGAGAACTCACTGAAAGACAGATTGAATTATGCGGGTGTAGTTCAATGGTAGAATTCCAGCCTTCCAAGCTGGTCGCGTGGGTTCGATTCCCATCACCCGCTCCAATATATGTGTCTGTAGCTCAGTTGGATAGAGCAATTGCCTTCTAAGCAATGGGCCGGGGGTTCGAATCCCTCCAGACACGCCAATTTCTTTTTGAAATTCAAAAAGAGTTTAGTGTGCGTAGATAACTACCGCCATCATATGGTGGGTATAGTTCAGCTGGTTAGAGCGTCAGTTTGTGGCACTGAATGTCGTGGGTTCGAATCCCACTACCCACCCCATTTTAATTTTAATATACAGGGATATAGCCAAGTCGGTAAGGCACCAGATTTTGATTCTGGCATGCGTAGGTTCGAGTCCTGCTATCCCTGCCAGGGCCATTAGCTCAGTCGGCAGAGCACTTGACTTTTAATCAAGTTGTCCGGGGTTCGAATCTCCGATGGCTCACCAAGTGAAACCGCTTAAATGTATGTTTAAGCGGTTTTTTTACTGCTTATTATATTTTGAGGCTGTATATTACATGTATATTACCGCTATATTTTGTTTATGGCTCGAATGGATTCGCTTGTGAAAATGTTGTAATTTGTGTTGGAGTGATGATGTTGATGCGATATGATTGAAATAGTTTGTGTAACAGTGAATCACTCTTATCAAACATTGAATGTTTTTCGGAAAAAGTGTTGAAAAACAAAAAATATAAAGAAAAAAGTGTTGAAAACATTAGGTTTTCAACACTTTTTTCTTTGGCAGGGGTACAAGGACTCGAACCTTGGGCACGCGGTTTTGGAGACCGCTGATAAAATCCTCTGTAACCCGCATGAATACTACGTTTTCAGACAAGGTAATTGATGCGTATTACAGTTTGTATTACAATTTTTGAAAACGCTATTTAATGCATTTGTTTATTCAAAAAATATCGCATTTTTAATCTTTTAGGATACTATCAAAAAGATAAGTACATGTCCTTATTCACTTTCTTTTTTGGTGAAGTTATACATCTCTAATTGTTTGTGCAAGTATTCTCTGTATGTATAGTTTTTTTGCTGTGCCTCAATTTTGTAAATTGAGGTAAAATATGTTAGCAACACGACATTGATTGACAAACAAAATATCTTTTGTTATAATAATATTATATATAATGATAACATTAAGATTAATAGATGTCTATACATTCCTATGGGGAAGATTGTCAGAATGTATTTGTTATATGATTTATAAATTAGGATTGAAGTTATAATATAAAAATATGAATTTGGTACAGTAGAAGTATATATGAAACAGTTTATAGGAGATTAAGAAATATGAATAATTCAAATTCATTACATACTATGGCAGATACTATTAATATGAAGTATATGAGCCAGTTAAAAATGGATTGCATTGCAAACAGAATATATACAGAGGAAACTCGTGATAGAGTTGAGGGCTCATTCCAAAGGGATTTTACTAGGATTATGTATTCATCATCTTTCAGAAGATTACAGGGGAAAATGCAATTGTTGGGAATACAAAATGATCAGTTTTTTAGAAATCGTTTGACACACAGTCTCGAGGTAGCTCAAATTGCTAGATCTATTGCCAATGAATTAAGATATACTTCAAATGAAATTTTTGTAGTAGAGGCGGGTTCTCTAGCACATGACATTGGCAATCCACCATTTGGACATGCAGGAGAAAGCGAATTAGATAAGATATTTTGTAAAGTGGGTGGCTTTGAAGGTAATGCACAAGCTTTGAGAATATTGACTAGTTTAGAAAAAAAGAAGCCTGATTTTAGAGGTTTAAATTTAACATATAGGACATTATTAAGCATAGTAAAGTATTTTAATAAAAAACAAGGAAATAATAAAACAAATAAGAAATTCATATATGATGAGGATTATGATTTGCTTAAATCTTTTATAAGTGAGAATCATATTACTATACGTACTTTAGATGTACAGATAGTTGATTTGGCAGATGAAATAGCTTATGCCGCTCATGATTTGGAAGATGGGTTAAGAGTAAAGGCGTTTATTATTGATGAGATTCTTCATGATTATCATTCAAAGTATGGAGATACAGAATCATATCAGAAGTTAAAAGAATTAGTTGAGTTAGCAAGAAAAGAAGCTGGGTACGGACAAAAAAATATAAATTCAGCAGAATATAGTAAGATGTTTAGGCAAGAATTATCATCTTCTATTATTTTTACACTGATTTCGGATATAGATTTAATAGATATTTCAGAGGAGTTTAAGATAAAAACGGGAACTCAAAATACACAAGAATTGGGATTCAAAAACTATTCAGAAATGGCAGAGGGGCTAAAAGAAATAACATTTAAGTGTATAAATCATAATAATGATGTATATTATTATGAACAACGAGGAAAAGTTTTATTACGTTACTTAAATGATTTGTACACAGAAAATACCATGTTTTTGCCACCTGAATATAGAGCAAAAGAAGTAATAGCTCAATATAATATGGATTGTGATGAAGCAAATTTACAAAAAAGGCTAATATGTGATTATATTTCTGGAATGATGGATTCTTATACAATATCGACATATGAAAAAATCTCAGGAAAATCTTTTGATAATATTTTAGGTGATGTAAAATATATAGATGAACGAAATGACTTTGATTTCAACAAAGAAAAAGGAAGGGTATAATATAATGAATAAATTAATGGGTTTTTATGAATTGAAAGAATCTTCTTTGCCCACAATTCCTTGGAAAGTTTATACACCTGATGTTATTTTAGATGAAAACATTTTATGGACTATTCGTTCTGCAATACATAAGGGAAATGATTTGAATTTACCAAGAGTTGTAGGAAAAGAGGCTAAAGAGGCTAAAGAATTTGCAGATGATTTATATAAAAAGATAGGAGAAAGAGGTATTGTAATATTTTATCCATATTTTATAGCAAACAAAAGCGGAACTTTAAATGTTTTTTATGACAAGGTAGTTATTGAAGCAGTCAACAAAGATTTGTGGAATTTAGTTACCAATCAGGATCTCGATGTGTCTTTGATTTATGATATGGATATGAATTTACAGTTATGTATTGGTAATGAAAAATTTCTTTCCGATGAAGAGTGCAATCAATTGCTTTCTTATTCAAAAAAAGTTAAAAATATTTTTAGGGATGATATACTGGAAGGTCATTCGATTTTATTAGAATGGAGTTATGCATGTGATTGTGATAAAAATGGTCATTCAGTTGGAAATTCTTATTTAGTCTTTTATGAAGCACGTACAGTATGATTAAGTAAAGTATTGTAAAATTAAATTTTTTGTTTAATGGCGAATTTAGATTATGCTTGTGTATGTGAATTATTACAAAATAATTAGCATTTTATACTTTGATAGCGAGTATGTTCAAGGGATATAACAAATATACAAAATGATTATGTCGGGATAATAACATTGTGAAAAAATCAGTACATTAACATTATATTCTGAATTACAAAAATTATTTGCAACATCAATTCCTGAGTGCATTCTTCGAGGTTTGTGTAAATGCAGAATGGTGTGGAAAATTTTATTTAAGTGGCTGAAATTAAATTTTGGTCACTTTTTGTATTATCAAAAACTTAGCAACTATCATAGCTGATGTTATTAGTGAAGAACATTCTTAATATTATTTGATATTTTTGGAGAAGTTTAGACTCAAATTTACCATTGTGGTTGCTCAAAATGTCTATATCCATATATCAAAAACTGGTTTTCATGCTCTTTGGAATGTAACCAGTGCGACTGTTATTATAGTTTCTTTGTTGCGATATTGTATTTGTACTTGAAATAATTTGATTTTTCGTCAGACTTAATTCGAGAACGTTATTTTAGGGTAGCAACGTCAAAAGATTTGAATGAATTTTGTATTTCACTATAATATTTTATCAATAATTTTTTATAAAAGCGAAATTATTAATAAAATATTACAAAAGAAATAAGTAGTAGGAAATCATACCTTTATAAAAGAGGATTGAATACTACTAATAAAATTCAATCCTCTTTAGTTATTTAATAAAATTTATCTTTATCTTTTGGATTTTACAGTAAAGCTAATATTGTAGTTGAATAACAGATAGTTTTATTGTTTATGTAGTTTATTATGATTCTTCAAATAGCATTTAAATTCTGATTTGGTGTATGTTTTAACATCTTTAAAACAATACCCTTTAAAAAATTCTAATCCGTATTTTATATAAGTTTCATTAGCATATCCAAGCAATGTTTTACTAATTTCATCCCTTGAGGCAGATTCGCGATATTTTGTTTTCGGGTTAGAATTATCAGAGTTTTTTTCGCCATTATAGACCAAGATATAATTCATAAATTGTCTGGTGTTCGATATAGTTGTTTTAGTTATATCTGAAAATATTAATATGCTATTATAAATCTTTTTAAATAGTTTTTGTTGGTGTTTCCTGTCAATATAGCCATTTTTAAATTCTATAAATGTTACATTTTCATCATCAGTAAATGCCATCAATGCATCATTTGAATCAATAGAACCAATGTGTATTTTTTTACAATACGCCTTTACTATTTTATCGAAATTTATTACATCTTCTGTACATTCAGTCATATACATTTCGTTTGCATCATCTTTTGATGTTTTCTTTAAAGGTGAGATATAGTCACGATCTTTAAAAATGTCATAATCATCCAAATTAATCATTTTCATACCTCGCATTTTCTAAGTCTTGTAAAGGTCTAGCTAATAATTTATATATTTCTTCAGGATTTTCTGTGACGTCTTTTATTATAGAAGCCTCATCTTCCATGCTGGTTAAATAATATTTACATTTATCAGCTATTTCATATTTTGAAGCATATACCTCAATAGCTTTCATAAAATATGGACTATGTGTGTTAAGCAAAATATGCATATTAAATTCTTTTTGTATCAATACAATTAGCTCAGCGAATAGTAACTGCCATTCGGGATGTAAATGAATTTCAGGTTCATCTAAAATAACAGTACCATTATGTTTTAAGTACCCATTCATTAATAGTTGTTTTATTATTACAAATGTTTTTAAACCGGTAGAAACACTGGTTATATTTAATTTTGTGGAAGAGTTCCGTTTTTGATATTGTAATACAGAACTATCTGAAACGACTGTGCCATCACAAACAGAATTTATTTTTTCATATATTTTATCTAACTTGTTATTTGTTATAATTTCATCAGGTATTGTTGCTTTGGCGTTTTCTGGAAATAACTTAGTTATTAAGTGGTGCCTGTGACTTGGATTATTAGTTATTCTATATAAGCTCTTATTTTGTATTTTTACTTCATCAACAACAAAAGGATCATCAATATAGATTGCTTCCGACTGTAAAATGTGTAAGTTTGAATATTCAGCAATAGAATTATTTTTAATTTTTATAGCACTTGTTTTATCTTTTATTATAAGTTTGATATTTCCTTCGCTATTGTTGTCATCATAGATGTTATTTATCTGTCCGTTAAATTCAGAGATAAAGTATCTCAAAATAATTCTATTATACATTGTTTCATTTGTTATCTGCAGAATTTCTACTATATTTCGTGCCAAATTTAGTAATTCTGGTTCATCAAAATTTTCACCATATATTTCTTTTAACTTGTTGGAAATTTCTTTGCTATTTTCTATATACATTTGCGGGTTTTTAAGAAATTCCTTAATATATTCAGACAACAAAGTATAATTCAGATTTTCCGAAGGAGAAAATATATAAAAAGCTCTTTGGCATAAATTAAATAGAGCATCTTCTTTTTCTTTAATTATTTTTT
>OLOM01001402.1_pt1 | contig 16300 bp, 14 predicted proteins | sample 1672531 | NCBI WGS metagenome assembly OLOM01 (sample SAMEA3136696, study PRJEB25190) | human gut metagenome | reverse complement strand
TCGCCGCAGGAGGAACGCTCGCCGGCTGCTGCGCCATGGCGGCAGGCTGAGCTGCAGCAGGTGCTGCAGCCGCGCCCTGCGCCAGTGCGCGCTCGAGCACTTCGACGCGCGCAGCGAGCGATTCAAGCGTAAGGTCGCTTTGCGGGCGCACCATGCGCGTGAGGCCAATCTCAAACGACAGGCGCGGATTGGTCGACGTGCGCAATTCCGTATTCAAATCGCCCAGCACGCGCAAGATATACGCGAGGCGATCGATTCCAAACATTTGAGCCTCGCCCGACATGCGCGGCAGCGAGCTTTGCGGCGCGTTCACGGCAACCGCCCCATCGGTGAGCGACAGCACATACAAATCGCGCACGTACGCGGCCAAGTCGCGCACGAATCGAGCCAAGTCGGCGCCCGTTTCCACATATTCGGAAACCCAGGTGAAGCACGCCGCCGCATCGCGCGTGGCAATCGATCGAACAATGCCACTCATGTCGTCGACGTCGAGTGAGCCCAGAACATCGTTGGCAACTTCCATGGTCACGTTGCCGTCGCCGAACGCGATAAGCTGTTCGAGCATGGTAAGCGCATCGCGCATTCCGCCCTGAGCGCGATGCGCCACCAAATCGAGGGCGTCGCCTTCGAACTGCACGTCTTCCGCCGTGCACACAGCACCAAGGCGGGCGATGATTTCCTCGTTGCTCAGACGGTGGAAATCAAAGCGCTGACAGCGCGATTGAATGGTTTCGGGAACTTTTTGAGGATCGGTGGTGCACATGATGAACACCACGTGGCTCGGGGGTTCTTCGAGCGTTTTCAGCAGCGCGTTAAACGCCGCGATCGAGAGCATGTGAACCTCGTCGATGATATAGACCTTGTAGCGCCCGCGCGTGGGAGCATATTGAACGCGACCGATAATTTCCTCGCGCACATTATCGACGCCCGTGCGGCTTGCCGCGTCGAGCTCGTAGACATCGGGATGGTTGCCCTCGGCAATGGCGAGGCACTGTTCGCACGTGCCATCAGGAGCGGGCGTGGGCCCCTTCTCGCACAAAAGCGCCTTGGCGAGCAGACGCGCCGTCGTGGTTTTGCCCGTGCCGCGGGGGCCGCAGAACATGTAGGCGTGGCCTACTTTGTCTTGCTCGATGGCGTTTTTGAGCGTGCGCTCGATATGGGTTTGGCCCACCACGTCTTCAAACGTTTGCGGGCGGTACTTGCGGTATAAGGCTTCCGACATCGCGTAGGTCCTTCGCATTCGTGTGCGGCGCTCGCGGCGCCTTGTGCATTCCGCCCTATTATAGAAGAAGCGCCCGGGGTTGCCGGACGCTTCTGAAAGAGTTCGCCGTATTGATAGAAGCTCGCCCGCTAGATTTTCTTCGAGATAGTGCTGAAGCAGGTATAGGACGCATCGTCGGTTTGCACCGATGCGTTGTAGACAATCATCCCATTCTCGGTGTACCCATCGCCGCCAGCAAATATGCCTACGACCATCGGTTTGCCGTTTGAGGCCGTGCCCGTAAGCGTTGCCGTCACGCGATGTTTACCTTCTTCGGTGGGTGCAGAATACAGTGTACCTTTCACGGTGCCATCGACCTTCACATCGGTATCGTCGGTAACGCTTCGCAGAGCGGCAGCGGCGGCATGGTTGGAATGCTTGCCGCGCGTCCAAGTAACGTTCGCGGTTACTTCGCCCGTTTTCTCATCGAGGCTCACGATGTCGATCTTAGTAAGGCAGCCGCCCTCGTCGGTATCGGCATCGAACTGATCATACGTCGCCACGAGCGGGCTGTAGCTCACAGAGGCAGAGTTGCTTGCGCTCGCATCGGGCGCCCACGACGCGCCATCAAAGCGATAGACGTACTTTACATCGCCCTGCACACTTTCAAACCATTCGGGCTCGTACGCCACCGAAACGGTGCACGTTTGAGCTTCTTCGTCAAAATCGACGCCTTGAATATTTTTCAAATCAGACGAGCTCAACGTGCCCTGGGGGTCATATACGATACCCGAAACGGCCTTCGTCGAAGCGTTCGATGCCTCGAAGTTCGGCACGTAGGAATCGCCATCTTTCGCATAGGTTGCCACAACGTCCATCGTGGTGCGGAAGGCACTGTTCTCAAACGTCGCCTTGGCATTGAACACATTCGCGCCGTCGTCAGCCACGTGGGAATCGGAAACATCGAACGCAGTAAGCGCGTAATCGTCGTTGTCAACATAAGGGCTTTGCACCAAAACGCCATCGGAAACCAAGGATTCCTCGGTCGCCTCGAAATCACTTTGCACCTGCGACTGTTCAACTTCCACCTTCGGAGAAGCGCAGCCGGCAAGGGCAGCAAGCGCGCAGGCCGCAAACGCAATCGCAACAGTGGCACGCAGCCATGAGGCATGGTTCATTTTCAAACGCTTCATTTGCATCACAACTTCCACGACGCAACCCAAAGACCCTGGGCATTCATCCAGCCTTCTGAAGTAACAGGCGCGGCACCGCCCACCGCCTCGGCGGTACCGTACACAAGGCCACCTGCGGCAACAAGGGATTGATCGTCGGAATTGAAGTTATCCAAACGAGGAACAGCCGTCCATGCGCCGGAATCGTCGATGATGCCCCAATCGTCTGTCGCGAAATCTTTTGCATACGCCATGCCATCGGCAAACGGCTTGGCTTCCGAGAAGAGCGGCTGAATCTTCCATTCGCCCGATTTCGCATCGAGGTAACCCCACAGGCCCGAAACCGAATCCTGCGCAGCAACCATTCCGCCGCCCGCGTGGTTAATGCCGCCCCACAAGTCGACAAGCGTTGCCCATTGCGTAGACTTCGCTGTCGGGTCTTTCACGAGGGCGCCCGTTTTATCGATAAGACCATATGCCGTGGTGCCATTCATGCCAGTGTAACCTGCTTTGGCCCACATGTCGACGCCCTGCAACTCTATAGTGGCATATCCGTCGTAAAACGGCCCCGCGTCAACAATGCTCACGCCATCGTGGCCAGAACTCGCGCTGAGCGCTTCGTTGCCTTTGCTGTCGATGTAGATAGCCTTGCCATCTTTGATGCCTTCGAAGCCCACACCATCGTGAAAGAAGATGGGCTGCTTATAACAATAGCAATCGGTTTCGGTAGAGCTTTTCGCTGAGTCGAGCGCCCACGCACCGTTCTTATCAATCGCAGCATAGCGATTATTGTGCTTGATGCCGTTTTTCTCGTCGTCGAGCTTGCCCGAAACGAACGCCACGCCGTCACTGAACGACGTGGCGGCAATGTAACCGCTCACCACGAGTTCGCCTTGGGCATTTACGAAACCTGCACCCTTGTCTTCGGAGTACACCAGGCCAAGCCCATCGCTGAACATGCGCGCTTGCTCGTATTCGGGCTCGATAGCCCATTCGCCCGACTTGTCAATATAGCCCCATTTTTCGGTATCGGGATCTTGTGCAGGGAACGGATCATCGTTCATCACGCCGCCCGGCAAATCATAGGCGCATCCAAAATCGGGGAAATAGGACTTTGTCCCGTTGTTCGGCGAATACGTCGTCACAAGACTGGGCGATTGCCCCGGCAAACTTCCAAGTGACTCGAACTGACACGGAATCGCTTGCGTCCCCGCCGCATCGACAAAACCCCATAAATTCGTTTCGGAATCTCGCACCGCATACAAATAGCTGGTATTTTGCGAACTCTGTGCGCTTGCCGCCTGAGATTGGGACTCCATTTCAGAAGCATATGCCGTTTGCCCGCACGTCGCTCCCGCAGCCAAGCAGGCTGCAGTGAGCATGCATGCAACAGAAATGCCAACAGTCGCAAAGCCGCGTGTGTACAGGGCATTTTTTGCAACGCTCATGTGCGTTCCCACCTTTCCTTCGCTGTTTCCTTTGTCCGTATTATAGAAATTACAGGCAGCGGTGTTAGGAGGTTTTAAGCGGGTAAATTTATTTTTACCTTAGCCCAAGACTTCGGAACGCGCTTTCGCGAGCGGCATGCCCAGAAAAGAGGCTCCGTGGCAAAGAACGTGCGCCCCCGCCCGCGCCAATACAGAAAAGGCGCGCCCCGATGAGCACGCCTTTGAATGTGTATATATAGGTACGGCACAACCAAGTCGCGTTATTCGCGTGTTTGGAATGCGATGTGACAAGGCGACATTACTTCGCATGCTTGGCGTTCTTCGTTTTGTCGCCCTTCTTCGAACTCATCGCCGCTTTCACCGCGCCGATAAACGCAGGCGCCACCGACACCGCGACAATGCCCAAAACGATAACCTCGAAGTGATCCTGCACAAATGGGATGCCACCGAAGAAGTAGCCCACGAGCACGAACAAACTTACCCACGAAATGCCGCCAATGGCGTTGAACAGGGTGAACTTACCGAAATTCATGTGGCCCGTGCCCGCGATGAACGGCGCAAACGTGCGGAAGAATGGCATGAAACGCGTAATGACGATGGTAAGGCCGCCGTATTTCGCGAAAAAGTGATCGAGCTTGGCCATGCGCTCGGGCGTGAGCGCCTTGATTTTGCCAGAATCGATAATGCGCGCGCCGAAGAAGCGGGCAATCCAGTAGTTCGACGTGTTGCCCAGAATGGCAGCCACATAGAACACGATGAGCGTGGCCCAAATATTCAAGCCGCCGCCGTCGGCGGAAAACACGCCCGCCGCGAACAGAAGCGAGTCGCCCGGCAAAAACGGGAAGAACACCAGGCCCGTTTCAATGAACACGATAAAGAACAGCGGCGTATAGACCCATACCGCACCGAGCGAAATGATCCAGCCAGCAATGGCGCCTCGCGGGTCGGAAAGCAAGTTCAAAAAGAATTGAATGACGTTCACGAATGACCTTTCATCTGGGATAGCTCCAAAGAACGATAGCTTGAAGCCGCTTCGTTTCCGAGAAACGTTACCCCGATTTTGCAAAAAGAGGGGCCATATGGCCCCTCAGAACATGCCAATGCATTGGATAGGCGTGGGCGCTCGCCAGAGGCCCCTTATGGCTGCTTCGTCCCCGACCTGACCAGGTTCGGAACATGGCGCCGCCCAAGCCCATCCAAGGCATTTGGAACGTGCCCAGTATACCCGAGCCGACAAAGGGGCGAGCCCTTCACCTTCTGCGCAACAAAAAACCCACGGACTCTCCGCGCCCAGCAAAGGCGAATCATGGAGCCTCAGAAAGACCGAAGGGCGAAAAGATTGGTCGTTCAATCGACGCCCGTGCTTCGCCGTTGCGCTATACTCTCGCCGTTGAAAGGGGCCACACGAATACGCATGAACATAATTCGCATTTCGCGCTTGCAGCGAGGCATGCGCTTTCCGACCCCCACGCACTCACGCCGCTCGTTCTGCTCATGGGCTTTCTGGGCGCTTCCCTTCGCTATGCCCTTGAAGTTGCCCTGCCTGCGCAAGGGGGCTTTCCCGCAGCCACGCTCATCGTGAATATCTTCGGCTGCTTTACTTTAGAAATCATCAACCAATATGTTGGTCGGCGCACGCAGCTGCCCGCGCCCCTTGTAAAATCGATGGGCATTGGACTTGTGGGCGCATTTACCACCATTTCCGCGTTCTCGACCGAATGCCTCGCATTTTTGCAAGCAGGGCGCTACGAGATTTTCGCAGCATACATGGCCGCGACCATCGCGACAACGTTCATTGCGGCACTCGCCGGGCACCGCGCGTCGCGCGCGCTCGAAGCGCATCGCGCCCGTAAGACGGAAGTAGGTGCTGCGCGATGAGCGTACTCTCGTTTTTGGCGGTAGGCCTCGGCGGCGCACTCGGTGCGCTGTGCCGCCATAAAGCCTCAACCTTCATGAAGCTCATTTTCAAAAGCGCGTTTCCCTGGCCCACTTTCTTCATCAACCTGTGCGCCTGTACCATTGCGGGTGCTGCCCTTGCAAGCTCCACGGCCACAAATCAAACCTTTTATACGGCACTGACCATGGGCTTTCTTGGCGGCTTCTCCACGCTTTCGACCATGAATTGCGAAGCTGTCGACCTGATACTTGGCGGAGAGCGCGCTTTGGGCGTTGCGTATGTGGCCGCGACCTATGCGTGCACACTGGGCGCCGCAGCGCTTGGATTCGTCACGGCGCATCACATTCTCTATTAGTTTCTTATCGATACTATAAGATGAAGAACGTCACCGCAATCGCTACCGTAAACAGAGCTACGCTTACCGCCACGCCAGTGTAATCGCGGGCAGCGAAGGCATATTCGTCATAACCGATTCGACCGAAAGCGCGATAGCAACCAATATTTTTAGTTTGGTTTATAAAATAAGGTTTCTCAAAGTAACTATTGACGAAGTGCATACCCTAGATTGCGATTCGCGAAAAGACGCATCCAGATTCGCACGAAGACGCCTGGTCGCGAGTTTTGGCTCGATACCTTCATGCGACAAAACCAGAACAGGGTACGCACTTCGTAAAAACTTTATTTACGATATATAGTTTCTAAAAGAAACTACTATCCAATACCACCGAGCGCGATACCGAGCACAATCACGAGTGCCGTAAGTCCCACGAACACATAGCGCGCCATGGGTTCAAACCACGCCCCCAAAGACTTTTTGCGACCGAGCTGCGCTTGAGCCTTCGCGAAACCTTTCGGGCACACCCAGAAGAACATGATCGCCGCGCACAACGCGCCCAGCGGAATCGCGTAAATCGAAACGAAATCCATCCACGCCCCCACTGCGTTGCCGTCTTCGATAAACACGCCTACGCCAAGCGCCACGACGAACACGACGAGGACCGCAGCCCAGCGCGGCATGTTCAGTTGGCTCTGCAGCGCCTCGATAGGCGGTTCGAACAAATTCACCAAGCTCGTAAGCGCAGCGCACGCCACCGCCAAGAAGAACAAGAAGCAGAACAGGCCGCCGAACGGCATATCGGCAAACACCTGGGGCAGCGTGATGAAGAGCAGCGGCGGACCTGAAAGAGGATCAACACCGAGCGCGAACACCGCAGGAATAACCACCATGGCGGAAAGCACCGCGGCGAGCGTCGAAAACAGCACCACGTTTTTTGCCGACGACACAACATCGACGTCGTTCTTCAAATAGCTGCCATACACCAGCGTGCCGCTACCTGCGAGCGACAACCCAAAGAACGCTTGGCCAAGAGCCAAAACCCACGTTTGCGGATTTGCGAGCGCCTCCCAATGGGGCACAAACAAATACGCATAGCCATCGAGCGCGCCCGGCAGCATGGCCACGCGCACGAGCAGCACGCAGAACAAGACGAAGAAAATGGGCATCATGATTTTATTCAGGCGCTCAATGCCGCGCGATACGCCGAACGCCATAACGGCAAGCGTAATGGCAAGCGCCGCCACATGGTATCCAACGCTGCCAAACGGCCCGGCAATCGAGCCAAAGAACGCTGCCATATCGGGTTGCGTCACCAGCGTTCCGCACGCAGCCTCGATAAGATATTTGATGAACCAGCCGATGACCACGGCATAGCCAATGGCAATGCCGAGCGCGCCCAGCACGGGAATAATGCCAATAACACGGCCGATTTTGTCACCATTTTTCACGCCGCGCATTTCGAGCGCCTTCGAAAACGCACCCATAGGGCCCGTTCCCATGGCACGGCCGAACGCCATTTCGCCAATGACGCCCGTAATGCCCAACACCACGACGAAGAACAAATAGGGGATCAGGAACGCCGCGCCGCCGTATTGGGATACGCGATACGGGAACAGCCAAATGCCCGAAAGGCCCACCGCCGAGCCAATGCAGGAAATAATGAATGCGGTTTTGCCGCTGAACGAGTCTCGCGATGTAGTGTTTTCGGCCATAAGGGCCCCTTTCTGAATTGCAACCCGCTCACGATAGCAGACTTCGTGTTCAAGCCGCATGTCAAACGAACATTTCGCTGGTCAATAAGCGCGCGAAAGGGCACAGTGGGCCAGGGCGGTACTGGCCAATCAAAGCCGAGGCGTGCAAAACAAGCCCCCCATCTGCATAAGCCAGCCCGCCTTCGTCGGCGCGAGCGCGCGCGAGCGCAATCTTCGACTTCCCTCGCCTAGGCCGAAACGCACACTGCCGCAACCGCAAAATGTTACCAAGGTAACGAAACGGCGGCATTTAGCACTCTCACTTGCAGAGTGCTAAAAAGCTCCTATACTGCAAATTGTCAAAAGAAAGAGCGAGGCGATGGCCCCGTACGAGAAAGGCAGTGAGTCATGATGTTGGTACCTGCACGTAGGAACGATTTCTTGAGCGACTTTTTGAGCGACCCTTGGGACATGGGATTCTTTGGGAACCGTCCGCAAGGCCAAAAGCCCGCACCGGCCATGATGAAGACCGACATCAAGGAAACCGAGAAGGCTTTTGAGCTTGACATCGATTTGCCGGGCTTCAAGAAGGAAAACGTTCACGCCGAGCTGCAAGACGGCTACCTTACCGTGAGCGCGAACACCGAAACCGAGACCGAAGACAAGGACGAACAGGGTACCTATCTTCGCAAGGAGCGCTTCACTGGCAGCTGCAGCCGCAGCTTCTATGTTGGTGATGACATTTCCGAAGACGACATTTCCGCGAAATTCGAAAACGGCATCTTGAAGGTTACCGTGCCCAAGAAGCAGCTCCCCGCACCCGAAGAGACCAAAAAGGTCATCGGCATCGAGTAATTGATTTTCCCGAGTCTCCCCTTTCTATAAAAAAGCCGGCCCGCGCAATGCGGGTCGGCTTTTTTGCTGCCCATGGGAGCGATGCATGAACAATAAGCAAGCTCTTTCGCTATTTCGACTTCGGCTCTTCAAGCATGCGCTCAATCAAATATCCCTCGCGCACGCCGCGATCGCAAATACGCAAGCGTTCCCCGTCGAGTTCCTCGAAGACCTCGACAAGAATCGCCAACCCGCACACAATGGTGTGAATTCGCTCGGGAGAGACGTGCAGAACCGCGTCGATGAACGCGCGGCGATGCCCAACGACGTCGCGCAACATGCGATTTACATCGTCGCGCGTAATTTCTTCGCTCGAAGCGCCAGGCACAACCCATGCGTTCACTTCCGAAAGCGCGCGAATGGAGCCGCCGACTCCGTAGAGTTCTTGGGCCGAGCCAGTACAGGCGCCCGTTTTGTCGGCGGCAATAAGCCTGCGAACGCTCGCGCGAATGGCCGAAATCTCGTTTTGGGTGGGCAGAATGTCGCCCACGAAACGCTTGTATGAAGAAAGCGACCCCTGCGGCAAGCTCGTACGCGCAACGTCGATGCCATTTTCAATAACGGTAATCTCGGTCGAACCACCGCCAATATCGATAAGGGCGCCATCGTCCAACGTACCGCGCGATGACGCGCCCACAAATCCCAAATGCGCCTCATCGGCATTCGAAAGCAGCGAAATCAAGCAGCCCGCGCCCTGCTCGATTGCCGCGATCGCCTGTGCGCTGTTCGAGATATTGCGCAGCACAGCAGTCGCGAACACGTCAATGCGGTCGGGCGACAAATAGCTCGCACGCTTTATGCATTTTTTTACCGCCAGAATCGCCTCGGCTATACCTTCGTCGGAAAACGCCCCATCGACGATATATGCCGCCAAACCCGCCATGATTTTGCGGTTCATGATGGTTTTGAACTTGCGTTTCTCGGGACACAACACGTCGTAGACGCACAAGCGCACCGTGTTCGACCCAACATCAATGACCGCATACTTCATAGAGCAATTCCGCCTTTCAGAATTTCGTGATGCAACATTTAAGTATACCGATTGACGCGAGACGCACGTAAAGCGTATGTCAAATCGCCAGAACACAGCAGCGCAAGCCATGGAGCAATTCCGCCCCGCAAGCCCGCGTAGCGTCTCGATTCCTCACGAATTTTTTTACCCGGTTTATACCCATTTTTCATAGGTGTCTTTATTGCTACTATGGGGTCATCGAAACACGGCGACGAAAGGAACCATCATGAAATGTCCCTGTTGCGGATACAACCTGCCAGACGATGCGAATTTTTGCGCGTCATGCGGAACGAACGTGAGTGTCGCTTCGTCGGCCACCGCGGCCACCACAACAAGCACCGAGGGCAGCGGGGATGGCGCGCAGTCCACGACCGAGCCGCATGCGGCGCCCAACAATGCGGAAAGCGGCGCGCCTGAAGCGCCCGACCCGACGAACGCATGCGGTGAACCAGCTCATTTCGGCGGCTCAATCGGCAATTCCTTCAGCGTGCATCAAGGAAGTAACACGGCATCGCACGTTGGGCAATTCCTCACAACCAAAAAAGGCAAAGGCATTGTCGCGGGCGCAATCGCTGCCGTGGCGGCCATTATCGTAGCGGCCGTCATTGGCTTCAACATGGCGAACAACGTGCCCGAAGACACCGTGCGCCAAGCGCTCCTAAACAGCTCGACCGTAGCTGATGGCATCGTGGCAAACGACTACGTTACCGCCCAGCCTTACGATTTGAAAAACCTCAAAATCGACAAGCAGGAAGACGAATCGACGGGTGAAATCGGTGCGGCAATTACGGGCAGCAACAAAGCGCGCCATGTATATTTTTCGGGATCGATGGAAAACGATTTCTTCAAAACCGATTTCACAGGCGAGGCCTACTACGTCAAACAGGGCGACACATGGGTCAGCCTTCTTGGGCCTTCCATCACCGGCAACACCACCACGCCGCTGCAAGGCGTCGGGCGCATAAGTGAAGCCTCGGAAAGTGACGACTACGAAATATCGAATTTCTCTTCGACGCTCGATTCCAGCAACGGCGCCTACACCTCTACCGCCACGCAGGACGTTTCGTATACGTTCTGGTTCGCGACCGACACCGCAACCAATACCCGCACGTTCGTTTTCGACGGCAATTGTTGGAAGCCCACGGGCGATACAGCGGTTTCCAACATGCAGACAAAAACGAACTTCGCGGGCAAGAAGTTCGAATACACCGATACGGGCAGCGGAATGTTCAAATCGGGTACGACCAATTCGACGATCGAATTCACGAGCGATGGTGAAAATGGCCAGGTCGCAGCCACGTATTCGCTCGATTGGAAGTACTCGGGCGACACATCCAAGGGCTCATCGGGCCAGTACTACCTGCCCGTCAACCTTTCGGGCAACCTCACTGGCGCAATTGAGCACGAATTCGGCAAAGACAATTTCAGCATTGAGCTCAACGACGCCGAAAACCAGGTGACGTTCACAGGCGGCGAATCGTATGCGACGATTTCGGCGGGCGACGGCGAGTCGAACACCATGTCGCTTTCGGCCGCGACGAACACAAAGTATTTCGAAAGCTCCTTCCAAACCTCAACGTACCGCATGAGCATGGGCACCTACGTGGAAAAGGCGTAAGGACAAGCGACGCCAAACCGCTCCGACGCCGGGCGGCCCGAATCGGCCCTATCGCGTTATTTGTCGATTGCCTCAATCGAGGATCGGCCAATCGAGCCACCCGGCATTGCTTTATATGAGGCACATCGCAGGCGTCGTTTCGCCCGCTACCTTACCTTCTTCAAGGCCTTCATTCGCCTCTCAATGTACTTCTGATCAAACACGCCTTCAGCGACGCAACGTTTCACGATATCGCCCGAGCCCTGGGCGATATCGGCGTCGACGTCATGCTTGAGCTCAACCCACGTTGCGAGCATATGGCGAACTTTATCGCACGCAACGCCGCTCGCCTGCTTTGGGAAAAACACAGCTGCGATTTCGCTCACGCCATCGCCTTCCGCATACGCCTGACGAATATCGATCTGCAATTGACGGGTTTTATCATTTTTCGCGGCCGTCTTGCATTCTTCGCTGCAGAACTTTTTCGGCACGCCGCGGCGACGAGCGAGCGAAAATGCCTTGCCGCACCGGGCGCAATAGCCGATTTTCACGTCGCCGAGCTTTTTCGAGAACAAAAACCAAAGGTACGCGAGATAGGTGTCGAAGCTCAAGAAATCATCGTCTTCGGTGGAACGGAACAAGTCGACGCGCACGCCTTCCAAATGCAGCGATATGAGCGCCTGGACCAAATGGCGAAGCGAGACCATGTCGTCTTCGCAGAGCTCCGATTCCCGAACATCAAGTTTGCCTTCGACGGTTGCCGCGTCGAGCCGAATCAACGAAGCCTTTTCAGCTTCCCCCTCGGCCTCGCCAAAACCTGCAATAGTCTTTTTCGCCTGATCGATAAGCGCAGCCGCATGGGCGCCATCATAGAAGCACGAAAGCACCAGGGCAAAGTCGAGCGGCGCAATTTCGCACTCGAACGAAAAGAGCGTAACCGTAAGATAATCGGCACCATCTGGGTCGTGTTCGATGTCGCCTACCACATAGTCGAATTCGTCACCCACGAATTTCTTCAGCCACGGCATGTTTGGCATATGCGCTACGTAGCCATTTTCTATGGAAGCATCAACGGCGAACGAAATAGCGAAAATCGAGAAGTCATTTCCCGTTTCAACATTCTTCACCAGGGTTTTCGCGACGAGCGCTTCCGATTGCGATTCTTCATCGGCCTGCAACACCGCGAGCGGCTTGCCGCCATTCACCACTTCCTGCACCGTGACAACCGCACGGACCACATTCGCGGCGCTTTGCCAATCGACAAGCGACTCGCGCACATCCGTTCCGAACAAAGGGCCCGTTTGCAGAGCCAGCGGCAACAGCCCATTTTTGTCGACAAAGGCGAGGTCTTCTATGCCGGTTTGCGACGCAGAGCGCGGCATGGCCGAATCAGAGGTCGTAAAGCGTTCGGCTGCATTCGCCGGCACGAACTCGAGGCACGGCGACTCGCCTTGCGCCAAACGAACATTGTGCACGGGAATTCGGCCTTGCGGAGTTTTCAGTTGGTCAATTACGTTCATATCGAAATCCAACGGTCGACGGTATCGTGCAATTATTTTACCCCGTTTAAGCGTTATTTTCGGGGAACAACCTAGCTCCGAACCATCCGAGACACACCTCCAGTAAAGCCTAAACACGAACTGCGGAAGGCTGCCCGCAAAGCCGAGCAACGCTTCGCAGGCTAACCCTGGAAAGGGTCGCTTTGCCTGCAGTGCATAGAGCCTCGTTGCAAGGCGCGCCCATGCTTTCGCCGCAGCGGCCCTTCGTTCGCTCGATCCGCAACGCGATAAGGTCCCGCTACTGCGAAGGTATTTGGCCCGAACCAGAGAGACCCATGGGCGCTTCGATGGCAACCGTATCGCCAACTTTCGCAAGGCTGCCGTCACTCGGAGCGACCAGAATCTCACGCCTTCCGTATGCATAGCTGCCCATTTGGTGATCCTCCGTCGCAAACACCAGGCCTTCGCTTGCGATATAGAAATGGGAGCATCCGTCAAGCGGATTTTCGACATCAACGCCACTTCCCAGCGCAGGGCTCATCAAGCACATGTTCGTGATATCCCTCACGACTGCGTTCGTGCTCAGAATATCGCTCGGATCGGTGGCGAGATATGCAGTGACCGCATCGGCAACGGCCGATTTTGCCTGTTCGGGAGTGAGACCAAACGCCGATACAGGGTCGATGGGATCGCCCGTTTCCAAACTGTAAGCGCACCCCGTTACCGTCGTCGAGCCATGCGGACCCCATCCTGTGTCGTAGCGCTGGTCGCGCACGCATACGATGTCGTTATCGATATAGGTCAGCGTGATAGAGCGATACTGGCATATGAACACGATGGCGCCTCCCATGTCTTTCGCGGTATCGGGAGCCGCATTCGTCTTCTCGACATCGGTGCGCATGGATTCCTCGAGGGCAGCGTTGATTTTATCGACCGCGTCGCTTTGCGTCGAGGCCTCGATGTGCGGGTAGTACCACTTCTGCGCCTCGCGTTTGCCCGGCGCATCATATGGATCGACCGGCACGCTCACATCCATCGAGCGAGTTTCAACCGAATATGTGATTTCCTCGGGCGCTTCGACGGTTTGCTCGTTTTGGGTCTGCTGCGCAGGGAGCCACACGTCGGTGTAGACGCGGTAAGCGGCATATGCCGTGCCCGCAGCAAGAGCCATGGCCAGCGCGACCAGCACGACCATAGGCACGCGGCGACGCGAGCGATGTTTCGTGGCATTCACCGCGCCACGCAACGTTTCGGGACACTTTGGCGGGACGTCCTCTTGAGGCACCGAAGACGCGCCACATGCGCCGGCCTCACATGACTTTTCGGGTTCATCCGCAAAAGCGGCGCTTTCGAGCGAGGAATCGCTGAATGAGGAATCGCTTTGCAGGGAGCCGTTTGACGAGGCATCGCTTGACGAGACATCATTCCTGCCCGAGTCCGCCGCTTCCGACGCAAACGTCGACACGACGGCCTTCGCAGGCGCAGCTGCAGGTGCAGCGGCCTCCCTGGACGCAGCTGCGGGGTTGACTGCCTTCGCGGGCGCGCCCGTTGGCTCAACAACCTTCGTGGGCGCAATTGCCGCTACCGGCTTTCCGCAGTTCATGCAGAACCTTGCATCACGGGGAAGCTTCGTGCCGCATTTCGTGCAATACATGCCTGACCCTCCATTTGGATTCGCTTCTTTTGCTCGGTATTGTAAGCCCTGACGTATCAGACGCATGCAACGGCCGCACTATGCGCGCATGCCTCCACGATTTTTTTACCCGATTTATTCCCCTTTTCAGGAACACGCCTTTTGACTATTCTTGCATCGTTGAAACAATCCCCAACGAAAAGAGGGGCCATGTATTGCAGCCATTGCGGAACAGAAAACGAGAACACAGCGAAGTTTTGCCGCCAATGCGGAAACGCGCTCCAAGCAAACGCGCAATCGAATAGCGCACCGTCGGCATTTGAGCAGGAAATCAGCGCAAGCAAGGGCCGACAGAGCGTCGCGAACTTCCTTCGTGCGTTTCAAGCCCACGTTGCCCCGCAAGCTAAAAACTATAGCGTCCTCAACGCCCAATGCTCCCAGATGGAGATGCTTGAACGACAGCGTGCCGACTTCGAGAAGCGCGTAAAATCACCCGTGCTCCTCATCTTAGGCATAGTGCTCATCGTGCTGGGCATTGGCCTGATTGCTTCGTTCATTTCTTATATGCAAGCGCACATCGACGAGGCGGTCATCATCGAGAACCCAACACTTGCCGATTACCTTGACACCTTTGTCGCGCTGCTGTTCCTCGCCGGTCCTCTTATCATCGGCGGCATCATCATTACAATCTTCATCGTCCGCAAGGTGCGTGCGCCAAAAACTCGCACGAAATTCGACAGCCAATACGCTCAGGCCAAATCGGCGGCCCAGACAGCCGCCAACGAAATTTGGCACAATTACGAGTCGTTCGCAAACCACCAGCTCGTAGCATTCAAGTACGCCAACCCCTGGCTGCTCGACGCTTTAGCCCGCATCGTCGCCGACGGCAAGGCCAATACGCTCACCCAAGCAATCCAATATTTCGAAAACGAGAGTTACCAGCAAGAAATGAAGGGCATCGCAAACGCGAACCTCTACGCAACGCAAGAAACGCTCGAGCGGACAAAGTCTATTCAGCGTCAACTTGCCTACATCGGTGTCACGTCCACTATTGGTGCAATCGGCGCATGGCGCAACTAGCCATCGCAAAAGCGCGTATATCTCGAGTGCGTCTTACGACTTCTTCATGATCTCGGTTTTGCATTTCGGGCACACAATGCGCATCGTGCCCTTGCCGCGCGGGATGGAGAGAATTTGCCCGCACCCTTTGCAGCGAAAATACTTCGTGGTCTTGCGATTGACGTACATGGTGTCGAGCATGTTCCACCAACGCTTTGGCTTCGCCGATGCCGCTAGCCACTTCTGGTTTTCTTTCTCTCGTGCCGCAATGTTTTTGGAATAGCAGCGCACGCAGCATACGATGAGCAGGACAAACGACACCCATGAAAGCACGCGCCATCCAAACAGGATTTCAAGCACCATGCAGATCACGGAAGTCACAAGCAACGCGACATTGAAATTATCCATGCCGCGACGGCCGACCATGAAAGCGCCGATTTTATACGGCAATTGCGCGAAGAAGTTTTTCATGAGCGTCTTTCCTCATATGCAGATATTTGAACATGTAAGAGCATAGGTATTTACGCGCCGGTGATCGCAGGCTGTTGAAAAGCCGTCACCGGCGCGCGCCGCATGCGACGAAACCGCCATATTCCACCGCGCGGCAACCCACGTCGCATGAAAACGCACGAAGTGCGTACCCTTTGCGCCAAACTCAAGTTGCAGAAGGCATTCGCCCCATAAAACCCCAGGTCGCGTGTCATCGATTATAAAGTGACATACGCTTTTTCAAAAGAGGGTACGCACTTCGTGCGTTTTTATGCAATGGCATTGCGAACCTTGAGGTGCAAGACGGCGCTCCATACGAGACGATATGAGCAGGACATAGCAACATTGAGAGCCCCTGCTGCATGCAATTC
>OLOM01001385.1_pt1 | contig 16465 bp, 10 predicted proteins | sample 1672531 | NCBI WGS metagenome assembly OLOM01 (sample SAMEA3136696, study PRJEB25190) | human gut metagenome | reverse complement strand
AAAATTTATTTCTGAAGTAAATGGAAAAGAAATAAATAGAGAGCCAACAGTAGATGTATCAAATTTAAATAAAAACATTGATGGAGCAAAAGTTACAACAGCTACTTATAACCATAACAAAAAACCAGTAGCAGTAAAACCAGGAGATATAGTTACATATACAATAAGAGTATATAATGAAGGTGAATTGGATGGTTATGTAGGAGAAATTACAGATTATTTACCAGCAGAATTAGAATTTATAAATGATGTAGAAAACTATCCAGCTGAAACAGACTTTAATGCAGGTTATGGTTGGAAAATTGATGCAAGTAATAATAGAGTAATAAAAACAAATAAACTTGCTTACTCATCAGAAGCAGCAGACAGAGATCAAAATGCAAGCAATTTAATAAAAGCATATAATGGAACAACATTAGATTACAAAGAAGTTAAAGTAAAATGTAGAGTAAAGAACTCTACAGAATCATTAAAGAAGATTACAAATTTAGCTCAAATTACACAAGAAACAGACAGTAAAGGTGGAGCAGTAACAGATAGGGACTCTGTACCAAATGGAAACTTTACATTACCATCAGATACAGATTTACCAACATATAAAGATGACGAAATAAATTCTGAAAAACAATATATACCAGGACAAGAAGATGATGATGATTTTGAAAAAGTTATTATTCAAGAATTTGATTTAGCATTAAGAAAATTTATATCAGGAAAAAATGGAACAACATTAATAGGTAGAGAGCCATCTGTAGATGTAACAAATTTAGCAAATGGAACAGCTACAACAGCAACATATAATCATCCAAAGAAAGCTGTGGATATGGCAAGAGGAGATGTTGTAGAATACACAATAAGAGTATATAATGAAGGCTCAATAGATGGATATGCAAATAAAATAGTAGATAAATTACCAGCAGAATTAGAGTTCTTACCAGAAAACGAAACAAATATACAATATGGATGGCAAGTTTCAGAAGATGGAAGAACAGTAACAACAGATTATTTATCAGAAGCAAGAGGAGGCATTCCAGTTTCTACAGCAACAACTTCAAATCAAAATTTAATAAAAGCATTTGATGGAACAACATTATCATATAAAGATGTAAAAATAGTATGTAAAGTAAAAGATACTGCAGAATTTGGTAAGAAATTAACAAATTTAGCAGAGATAACAGAAGCAAAAGATTCTGAAGGAAATGATGTAATAGATAGAGATTCTGAAACAAATAATATGCAAGTTCCAAGTGATGAAGAGTTACCAAATTATAAAGATGACGAAATAAACAACGAATATGTACCAGGACAAGAAGACGATGATGACTTCGAAAAAGTTAGAGTAGTATATTTTGATTTAGCATTAAGAAAATTTATTACTGCAGTAGATGACCAAGAAGTAACTACAAGAATACCAAGCTTAAGCATTGGTGAAGATGGAAATATTAAATATGACCATACAAAAGACCCAGTAGAAGTAGAAAACGGAGATGTAGTTACATATACAATAAGAATATATAATGAAGGCTTAATAGATGGATATGCAACAGAAGTAAAAGATGATATTCCAGATGGTCTAAAATTCTTACCAGATAATCCTATAAATAGGGAATATAGATGGCAAGAATCAGAAGATGGACAAAGTGTAACAACAGATTACTTAGCTAAGGCACAAGAAGAAAATGACGGAGATAATCTAATAAAAGCATATGACCCAGAAAAAGGACTAACAGAAAACAATCCTGATTACAGAGATGTAAAAATCGCATTCCAAGTAACAGAACCAAATACATCAGATAGAATATTAGTAAATACAGCAGAAATTGCTGATGATAGCGATAGTTCTGGGGATCCAATTGATGATATAGATTCTACTCCAGATAACAACAATGAGTGGAACGAAGAAGACGACTTAGATAAAGAATTTGTAAAAGTTAAATACTTCGATTTAGCCCTAAAAAAATGGGTAAGTAAAGCAATCATAATAGATGCAGACGGAACACAGACTGTACAAGAAACAGGACATACAGGTGACGAAGATCCAGAACCACCAGCAAAAGTAGATTTAGGAAGAAGAGATATAAACAAAGTAACAGTAAAATTCGAATTCCAAATCAAAATAACAAACGAAGGTGAAATCGCTGGATATGCAAAAGAAATAACAGATTACATCCCAGAAGGACTAAGATTTGTACAAGAAGACAATCCAGATTGGTACACAAGAGAACCATTGAATGGAAGAGAAAGAGTTGCAACAAAATTACTAGAAAATACATTGTTACAACCAGGAGAAAGCGCAACAGTATCAATATTATTAACTTGGATAAATGGACAAGATAATATGGGCTTAAAAACAAATATAGCAGAAATAAGCCAAGATTATAATGACAGTAATACACCAGATATAGACTCTGTGCCAGACAACTTTAAAGAAGACGAAGATGATATAGATGATGCACCAGTAATGCTTACAGTAGCACTAGGTGATGCAAAATTATATATCGGAATAGCAGCACTAGTAGTTATAGCACTAGGTGGAGGAGTATTCATAATTAAGAAATATGTAATTTAAAAAATCTTTAAAACAAAAATGCAAAAAAAGAGGGTATTCGGATTAGATATCCTCTTTTTTATATAAAGGTTATAAAATATTAGTAAAGAATTTATGAGTGCTAAAGATGATATAATAACTGGTATAAATTTATTAGACATATAGAACATTGATTTTTTGATATAGATTGAAAAAATAGAAATTTTATGATATCATAGTAGTTACCATAAAACGAGAAGTAAAGGAGAAAAAGTATGAGTGATATGAGTAAAAATACAAATCTAGAAATAGCTGTTGAAATTATGGCAGCTAAAATTGCAAAAATGTCTAGAGAAGGATATACAGCTGAAGACGATAAAATGAAAAAACTGATAGATGAAAGAAATAAAATGTATATTGGAGAAGAGGATGTAATAGAGAAAATAATAACAGAATACGGACCAGAAATAAAAAAAGATTATATTAATATAGAAGGAGAATAGAATATGGAAGAAAATAAAACATTAGAAGAAGTATGTACTGAATATAAGCTTTCAGAAGACGAACGCAACGAAATAGGAAACAAAATAAATGCGATTATGTTAGCAGGAAAGAAAACAAGTGAGCAACCTATAGCAATAATAGATATTGCACCTCCAGGTTCTGGAAAAACAGGTTTAAACGGATATGCCTGTGCACAGTTTAAGGATAATAATGCTGTTGTCATTAATAGTGATGAATTAAAACCATTTCATCCTAGAATAGATGAATTAGCAAAAAAATATCCAGAATATTATACAAAAGTAACTAATCAAGAAAGTAATTTTTGGACAGACAATTTATTTGATGTTGCAGTAGCTAGTAGGTATAATGTTATTTTTGAGGGAACAGGTAGAAACTTAAAACTATTAACAAAGATGATGAGCAAAATGCATGGGTACAAAATAGTTGTAAGAGGAATGGCCGTTAATGAACTAAATTGCTTGATGTCAATAATTGAAAGATATGAAGGACAAGTAGAACAAAAAGGCTGGGGAAGGTTGGTAATGGAAGATCATTTTTATAAAGCATATGATGAAATGCTAGAAAATATCCAAGCGATAGAAGAATCCGGAATGGCAGATATTGTTGAAGTTTATACAAGAAGTGACAATCCAAGTAGACCACTAAGAATATATAGTAGTAGAAATAGAGAATTTAAAGATGCAAGAACAGCTGTAATTGTTGGAAGAGAAAGAGACAGAAAAAGTGCAGAACAATATTATGAAGAAAAATTTAGTAAAAGAGGAACAAAACAACAAAGTTTCCAGAAGAAAAAGAACTTCTAGAAAAAATAACAGAAATATATGATAGAGAACAAGGAATACAATTATAAATTTGAATAGAGGGATGATTATGAACGAATCAAAAACAATAAAAGATGTTGTGGAAGAGGTAGAAAAATCTTCAACAACCTTTGAAAAAACAAATACTGACTTAAAAAGAAAATTTTTAAAATGGAATATAGAAGCATTTAATATGATTGCTTCTTCAGTAAGTGTAAATAGAGGCTCATTTGGAACTGGCTATCCATTTTATGTATTGGATGAAAATTTAAATGGAGAAATTCCAATTATTTCGGAACAAATTAGATATAACAGGCAATTAGTAAGAGATGGGGAGCCTGTACAAAAATCTATATGGCAGTGTAAATCTTGTCTAGAAAGAAATTATGATATAATGCCAGATTTAAAAATAGTATGTAAACCATGCCAAAATATGATAGATTCATTAAAGCCAAGAAAAATTATAAACAGATTACCTGACTTAGACATGTGGTTAGTTTGTGAGGACGGAAGTATTGAACAAGCACAAGCTGAATTAAGCAAATTACTAGAGAAATATAATATGCGTACATCAGATGTTTCTCCATTACAATCTTTAAGTGATGTTGTGAAAATTTCAACAAATTTAAAAGACGGAGAATTTCCAAAAGTATTTTTGCCAATAGATGCACATATTATGGAAAAATCAAAATTGATGGAACTAGTAGAACAAGTACCAGATGAATTACAATTAGCAAAAGTAGAAGAAAGAAAACCATATTTACCAATTAGACCAAAATCACTTAGAAAAGAATGGCAATATGATGACGAGGCATATAACTTTATTTATGATTATCTTTCAGCTTTTACAGCATTTAATTTTACAGAAGGAATGAAAGAAACACTACAAAAGAGCAGAACTAGAGTAATAAGAGAAAATACGCCAGAAGAATTGTTCGATTTTCTTACGCAAGCAGCAACTCCAGCAAACTTTAGAAGATTTCAGGAACATGAATTAGAAGAAATTTTTTATAGAAGAATAACAGGATGGGGCGAGCAACTAACAAAGGAAAGAGGAGAATTAGAAGAAGACGAGGGACCTGAACTTGAATAATAAGGAGGAAGATAGAATGGGAAAAAGAATAGATTTACATATTCATACAACAGTTTCAGATGGAGCATTAACACCTAAAGAAGTAATAGATGAAGCATATAAAAATGGAGTATCTGTAATTGCAATAGCAGACCATGATACAGTAGATGCATATAATGATGAATTATTTGAATATGCAAAAAGTAAAAATATAAAGATAATAAATGCAGTCGAGATTTCTACTAAAGCAAAAAAAGCAGGAGTACATGTATTAGGATATAATCTAGATTTAAATGATGAAGAGTTTAAAGAAAGATTAAGTAAAATTAGAAATGCGAGACATAATTATTTACATGATGTAGCTAAAAAGTTAGAAGAACTAGGATATTATATAAATGTAGAAGAATTAGATAAGATAGATGCTGTAACAAAAGCACATATAGCTTTAGATGCAACAAACAATCCAAAAAACAAAGAAAAATTATTAGCAGAATTTGGGCATATTCCAAGTAAAGGAGAATTTATAGAAACAATAATGAACGAAAATTGTCCTGCATATGTAAAAAAGGAAAGTGCAACTCCAAAAGAAGCTGCAGAGATTATAAGAGCTGCAAATGGAAAAGTTGTTTTAGCACATCCAGTAGCATATGTGCATGAAGATAATTTGACCGATGAAGATATTTTGGAAATTGTTAATGATATGAAACCTGATGGATTAGAAGCTAACTATTTGTATGTAGATAGATATGACAAAAAATTTAATGAAACAGAGAAGTGGAATAAATTTGCAAAAGAACACAACTTATTTGTTACAGCTGGTTCTGATTTTCATACTAAGGACGGACTTAGACCAGAAATAGGTTTTATAAATACAGACTTTGTTTTAGCAGAAGAAGTTATTGAAGAAATTATTAGAAATATAGAAAATAAAGGTATATAGAGTTTTTTAGTATAAAAGACTAAATATAAGATAAAAGAGAATTGTAAAAATGTGCAATTCTCTTTTTTATGTGCATATAAAAAATTGATAGTTTTTTAGGCAACAATGTTAAATTACTTAAGTTCATACTAATTGCAAAGTTAATTGTCCTATATACAAATGAATTTTAAACCACATCCATAAAGTTCATCTAAAACAAATCGGGAAAAAAGGAACGTCCCCAAATCCCTCTTCGGGAAAAAAGGAATGTTCCCAAATCCCTAAGGGTTTTACAAGATACAATGAAAGAACAATGGCAATAAAAAAATATTTTTTAAAATGTCATAATAATTTAATATTCTAAAAAATGTAGAAGCAAAAAACTTCAAAATAAGCTTCCGTAAAGAGGTAGAAGTAAACAAAACGAAATCAAAAAAAATGGAAAAATCTATATATTGAAATGAAATTTTTTCTATGATAACATTTTTTTGATATAAACAAAACAAATAGGAAAGGGAAAAGAGCTATGAAAAAATACATATTTTTTATAGTAGGCATTGGAATAATTCTAGCAGGATTATTAGTTTATAATGTTTACAATGTGCAAAAAGAAAATACCAAAGTTTTTGAAGACCCTGGATATATATTGCAAAGTGCAAGTAGTCAGAGCCAAAAAATAGATAAGTATTATTTCAATGCAGATGAGGAATACAAAATTAAAAATAATCAAAAGGTTATTTTTAAAGATACCAGCGGGGATGAAGTTACAACAGGAAAAGATAACTTCATACACTATAATAATGGAGCTATAAGTAGTTTAAAGAAAGGTGTATTAATAAACCTTGCTAATATAGAACAAGATCCAATTACATATTATAGTATCGCTGCAAACCAAGTAGTAAACAAACAAGGTGATAACTATTGGATAAATCATCTAAATGGAAGACTACAATTTACTAATTTAATATGGAAAATTTCTGATACTAAATATTTAATAGCTGGAAATGGAATGACAGTTTTATTTAATGATGGAACAACAAAAGAGATAAATGGTTATTTAGAATTAGAATATTTAGATAATCAAGTTATTAAAATATATAATCAAGAAATTATATATCAAACAATTTCTAGCAATGTAAATATTTCTTTACCAGATAATATAGAGATAAATCTACAAAGTAAAACAGTTAGTAAAAATGGCGAAACAAGAATGAACCTTGCTAATATGGTAATTGATTCTGATGATAATGTAGAAATTCAAGAACAACCTGAACAAGAAAATAATGACCTAAATGAAATAGAAGGTATATTACAAAACCAAGTAGATGCACAACAAGCAGCTCAAGATGCTGAAAATGCAAACAATGGAGAAAATGATGGAGTTGCAGGACAAGGTGGAAGTGCTCAAACAGGTGAAGGAGCTGTAGGAACAGATGGAACTACAGGAACAGGAGAAGGTGGTTCTTCAAATTCACAAGTAAATGGCGGAGGATCAGAATCTATAGTTCAAGATTTACCAGAACTTGTAGCTCCTGTATTTAATGTAGAAAGTTTTAATGTGGATTCAATAAGTGTAAATGCTCAAATAACAATTCAAGATGATGAAGCAAGACTTGTTAGAAATTCATACATAAAAATACTAGAAAATTCTACTGGAAAAACAGTATATGCAAGAGAAGAATCTATAGGAACATATAATATAGATGTTTCAGTTTCAACATTAACACCAAATACAGATTATACATTAGTAGTAGAATCTGCTTATGATGTAGATGGAATAACATATACTAAAAACTTTGTATACAAAATATTTAGAACAAAAAGTGTTGGAATAACATTCGAAAAAGATGTATTTACAAATAGCTCTTTAAAATTTAAAGTTTCTGTAGATTCAGATTCAAAAGTAAAGAGTGCACAATTATCTTTAGTATCAAGTTCAGGAACAGTAGACCAAACATATGAAGTAGGAAATGGAACTTTAGCTGGACAAACAGCAGAATTTATAGGACTACAATCAAATACAGAATATACAATTAAATTAACAAATGTATTATATGATGGACAAATAATTTCTAATGGCTTTGAACAAGAAAAAACATTTACAACATTAAAAGATAAACCAGAAATAAGTGGACCAGAATATGAAATGAACAAAAGGGACTCTACATTTACATTAAAACTAACAAATGTAGTAGATCCAGATAATGGAATACAAGGATATAGATATGAAATATATGATACAAGAACTGGATTAGACGAAGCTCCAGTATATACAAAAGAAGTTTCAAGTAATGAAGAAATAATAGTAAATGTAGATGAAAAAATCTTATCAAGAGGTGTACCATATACATTTAAAGTAATAGCATTATTTAATGATAATGAAAAAATCGTTGAATATGAAAGCGAATATAGTGACATTATGAAAATGGATGGTGTTGCTTTCCCAACAGTAAGATTTGAGAAAGAAACAATTACATATGAAAGAATCCAAGGAAAACTAATAATAGAAGATCCAAACAATACAATAAGTACAGATGAAACAAATACATTATTAGTAACATATACAGATTCAACAGGATATACAAGACAATTCTCATATCATGGTGGACTAACAATACCAATTGATGTAAATGATTTAAGAAGTAATGAAACATATAAATTTAGAGTTTATACAACAGTTGATCTAAAAGATGAAAATGATCCAATAGATGAATGTTACATTGGTGGAGCAATTATAAAAACATTAACACCAGACACATTAATGGGTTCATTTATACAAAACAATGAAGATACAAGAAATACATTTAACCTTAGCTTTAAATTAAGAAGAGTAAATGATGACACAAGTGGAAGTATAGATACAGTAAATCCAGATGATGAAACATTAAAAGACTTGGAAGCTAATACATTAGCAAATCTAGAGTTTAGAATTTATGCAGGTCAACCAATCGAAAATGCAGATGGAACTGTAACTATGCCAGGAACACCAATAAGAACAGTAAATATAAAAGATGAATACTCACAAGATCCATACAAGAGTAAGATAAAAGAAGAATATTATGATACATCAAAAACAATAACACCAAAATTCTTCGGAGCAGAAAATAAAGACTTTAGGGATCAAAAATATACAATTGAAGTATTAAATGCTTTTGACTATACATATGATGGAGGAAATAAAATACCTTTAACAGAAGGTTTAGGATATAACTATTATGTAATAACAGCAAACGGATATATTCCAGATTATCCAACACAAACAGAACAAGCAATAGATGTTACACCAATAAGAAATCGTGATATAGAAAGTCCAAGAGCAGAATTAGATGCCCAAACTGTTGTTGGATATAAAGCTCAAGCTAAATATGATAATAGTCAAAATTATGCAACAAGTGTTGTATACACAATGATAGATAGTTCAACAGGACAAGTAATTGGAACACAAGAACTTGAAGTAGGAGAAGATGGAGTTATACCAGCAGCAACATTTGATGTTGGAGATGGTACAAAATATGGAACTCAAGATACAGATCAAGCTAGAAGAGGTAATAGTTATTACTTTACATATAAAGTATATTTAGACTTAAACCATGATGGAACAGGAGAAACAGAATGGCCATTACCAACAGACAATGTTACATTAAGATCACAAACAGTAACAGCACAAAAACAAGCACCTAGAATCATAATGTATCCATCTATCTCAACAGAAAATACAATAACATATAAATATAAATGTGCTGATATAGATAATGCATTAGAAAAAGATGAATTCTATGCATATATAAATACAAGTAACAAAAAAGATACAAAAGCAATTAATGCAAATACAGGAGATACATTTGAAGAAGTTACATTCGAAAACTTAATTGCAGGAAACTTAGAAATAAGAACAGCAACAAGACTAATTAAAATAAATACTGCAATAGAAACAACATTAGGATATCAATATTTCGAAGGAAAAATTGATATATCAGATTTAACATATAGAGTTGAATTAGAAGAAAATAGTGTAAGTATAACTGTTTCTGGAGATGAAGCAAAATTAGATAGAATAACAGCATTAAAAGTAACTTTCGAAGATACAGCAAGTAGAACAGTTAAAATAGTACAAGACTTACAAGTTGTAAATAACAACATGTTAACAGTAAGCTTTAATGATATATCAGACTTATTAGACTTAGAAACAGAAGTAACAGTAGAAGCTTACTATGATACAGGAGTTACAGGATATGATGTACAAAGTGATTATGTAGCATATCAAAAAACGTATAAATCAGGAGAAGAGGTTTATTACTATTCTATAAATAAAGAAGGAAACCTTGTACCAACAACATCTGTTAACAGCAATATGTTTGAATCAACAAATGCAAATACAGATAGTGAAACTTCAGAGACATTTAATTTAATAAACCCAATAGATAGTAGTATTACTGCATTAGAATTAAATTATTCACAAAACGGATTTACATATCAAAATGATGTAGTATTACAAAAAGAAATTGGTTTACAAAAACTAACAACAGATGGAAGTAATATAATTAAGTTTAACTTAATTATTCCAGGAATTAGTATGCTAAAAGATGGTAGTACAAGTGAATTAGACATAAACGAAGAATTAGACAGAGTACAAATTAATGCAACTTTAATAAATAAAGATACAATAGAAATAAAAGACAATATGATAATTGTAGAATTATGGAAAACAGATGAAAACTTAAGTAATAGTGAAAAGGTAAGAGATATTGAGATACCAGTAAGTGATTTTTCCGGTACTGTAGAAATAAATAATCTTGAACCAAAAACATATTATTATATAAGATTTAAAACAAATATACGTAATAAGAACGAAGTATCACAAGATTATACAGAAAAATATTTATATGACGTAGATGCAGATACAGTTGGAAGATATTATTATTTCTCTACATTAGCAAATGTAAATGTAGACAATATTAATGTAGTATATGATCCTGTAACATATAATGAAAAATATGTAAAAGTAACATATACACTAGATAAAGTATTAGGATATCAAAAATTAAGACATGTAATATACAGATGGAGTGATGAAACACAAGATTACACCGAAGAGGTAGCAAACTTTGAAGACGATTTACCAAAAGCACAAATGGAAGAAAAAGTTTCTGCAAACCCAGGAAGTATATTTACATTTGGAACAAAATATAAAATAGTAATAACACCAATTGCTGTTATAGCAGATGAAAGTGTAGAGGGTGGACAAAAAGAAATAGACTTAGGAACAAAAGAACAAGAATTCTATTTAAACCCATTATCATCACCACTAGTAGCTATACAAGGTTATCGTCAAGATACTGTAAAAGAAGATGGACAAATAGAAACAGGAACAAAAATAAGATTTACAGTAACAATGTATGATGATGATAAAATAGCTGTAAATGATAAATATACAGTAAAAATTTATAATCAAAATCACGAAGAAATTACTCCAGAAGAATATAAAGGAGAATACAATACAAGTGATGTAAATAATGAATTTATCTTAGAGAACGTAGCAAAAGACCAAAGTTATACATTAGAAGTAAACTTTGACCTAGACTATACAAATGATGGTCAAGAACCATATACACATGACAATAAAAACACAAGAACAGTAGAACCAATAAATGAAAGTGGTATCTCAGCAGGTAATATAACATCTGTAAACAATAGCACAGAAACAAATAAGATAGACTTATTATTCTACAATAGTTATAAAATAGAAGAAATAAAACAAATAAAATATTCTATTTACAACACAAGTGGATACAACCAAAGTGATACAGAAGACTTTATACCAAATAAAACAACATCTATAACAGATAATGAAACATACTATTCATTTACATTAAATAAAAACTTACCAACAGAAGGTAGATATTACATAGAAATACAATTCTTAGATGAAAATGGCGACATTGTAGACACAGCAAGTGTAGAACATATTTATATAGCAAACTAAATAATGGGGGAATAGTTTTTCCCCCTCCATACTAAAAAATAGGGGTGAATAATTTGAGATCATTAGCAGCAGGAAATAAAAAAAGATTTGCAATTTTTGCAATTATAATAATCATAATAATCATATTATTAATTACTTGTCTACGATTAGCCTTAAATCATGAAGTAGAGGAGTACCGAATAGAAAGTAATGTAACATTATATGATAGTGAATATGAACCATTACAACCAGAAGAGGCTGGAACAATTATAAAAAAATGGGATGGAAATTATTACTTAACATTAGATAATACAAACGAAACATATAAACTAAATCCAGAAGTAGTAAGCTATAATGGAAACAACTCACAAGTTACATTATATGGAGATGTATTTAAAGTATTATTAGATGGACAAGTAGAAAAATATTCTAAAGACACAACAATACGAAATACTTCAGAAGATGCATTTTATAAAATTGCAGATAGACAATATTTAATGATAAGCAATTCTATAAAAAATGAATCTGGAAGTATAAGTACTTCAAAATATTTATATATAATTATAGATAAATCAGGAAATACTTTATTATTAAATAACGAAATATATGCAAGAACAATAAATCCAATTGTACTTTCTACAAGTTCATATAGATTTGATATAGCAAATGAAAAGTTAATAGTAGGAAATGAAGAAATTAACTTAAAAGATATTATAGGAAGTACAAATGAATATGTAGAAAAAGAAGAAGAAAAAGATATGGATTGGCAAAATCTAATTCCAGAATACAATGGAGGAACTTCAGAAAATGGAAGCGATAATTCTGGAAATGGTCAAAACGCAGATGGATCTGTAATAAACAACCAAGGTGGAGCTCAATCAGGAACAAATGCAGGAACAAGTGGAAATGCAGGAAATGGTGGAGATACAATAATAAATAATAGCAATTCAAGTACAAACCAAACACCATTATCTAAGAGTGTAAGTTTAAGAGGAGCAATAGCTACAGCTTCTTACATAGATATAGAATATGCAGTACAAGATCCACAAAATAGGTATCAAACAGTTTATGCATTCGTAGAGGCTGTGGGATATGAAAACACAATAGCATTAGATAAAAATGCTACAACATATAGGTTAACAGACTTAGAGCCAAATACAGAATACAAAATAACATTAGGCTATAAAGAAATTACAGAAGATAATGAAGTCGTAGATAATATAGAAGATGTATTATCTGTAAGAACAACAAAAATCAATGCAAGTATTGATATCACAAGAGTAGGAACAGGAAGTAAAAAAGTATATTTTAATCTAAAATTAGATCAAAATTATGCATTTGATTATGCAAAAATTGCACTATATGTTGATGGTGTAAAAGAAAGTGACATGGATGTAAACTTAACACAAGCTGTAAAGACAGATGGTTGGTCAAATGTACTTACATATGAAAATTATGGAAGTGAAATAACAGTACAACTAGAAGGAACATCACATGACGGAAGTGTAGTTAATACAAATATTCAAGCAAAATATAGAAATTATTAAAAGGAGGGTGAAAGAACATGGAACAAATTTTAGTTGCAACAATGAGTAGCATTGGTTGGATGCTAGGATTAACATTCTTAGGTTTAGGAATAGGAATTGGAATCTTAGGTTCAAAAGTAGCAGAAGCTGTAGGTAGAAACCCAGAAACAAAAAGTGATATTGTACATTCAGTAATGACAATATTAATAGTAGTTGCAATATTCTTATTACTACTATTCGCATTTATATTTTTATTATTATTTTACAATCCTTTAACAGTATAGTAGGTGAAAGTTATGGAACTAATAATACCAGCGGTTGTAATAGTCTTAATAATGTTTATCTTCACATTCTTTATGTTTAAAAACTTAGTAAAAAGAATTAACAATAGTACCAAAAAGTACTTTTTAGATAAACTACAAGACTTTGACTATATAATAGCTGAAAAAAAAAAAAAAAAAAAAAAAAAAAAAAAAAAAAAAAAAAATAAAACTTTTAAACGAAGCTAAACAATCAGGAGAAAAAGGGGAAATCGTAGAGATACCGGAAATTAAAAAGCAAGAAGAAAAAATCGTATATGATATCCCAACTCCAGAATTTAGGGAAGCAGGGTTCTTTAAGAACTATAAAGGTTTAAACAAAGAATTTGATGTTAATGAAGAAAAGATTCTTAAAGACTTTATAAAAATACATGCAGATGATGACACAACAGAATATAAAGAACTAGATGCATTTTCTAAGTTATTTACACAAAATGCAATATATGAATCTTTAACACTAACACCAGAAGAACAACTGGATTTGGTAGAAAGTGTTTTAACTAAAGAAAATAAATCATTTATAGAGCCAATCATTAAAACAATAAAGAATTTTAATGTTTTAGAAATGTTGGACAAAATAAAAGAAAGAATGGATAAAATTTCTCCAACAATATATGTATATGTTAGTGGAGACAGTAACAAAAACTATGATTATTTAAGTTCTAAAATAAAAACACAATTATATAAGAACATGTCTAAAGGTATTATAATAGAATACAAAGACAAATTATATGACTATAGTATATAAGGAAAAAGGGTGAAGAAATGAGCGAGCATATTAGCAATCTTGTAGAAAGTAAATTAAAGAAAATTAAAGAAGAGAAAAATGTATTTGATACAGGAAAAGTAATTAGGCTAAAAGATTATATTATAGAAGTATCTGGCCTTGAGAATGTTGCTTATTATGAAAAAGTAACAATTAGAGGAAAAGGAATGGGATATGTTAATGAAATAAAGGAGAACTCTGTAATAATTTCTGTTGTTAAAGAAGATAAACCAATAGAAATTGGAGATACTGTAAATACAACAGGGGAAAGATTTAGAGCAATCTTCGCAGAAGAAGCTTTAGGTAGAGTTACAGATTTATTCGGGGTAGATTTATTAACAGGAAGAGCATTCGAAAAATTTAAATATATAGATATAGAAAGACCAACAGTACCTATAATGGATAGAACACCAGTTAACAGACCAATGCTTACTGGAATCGCTGGAATAGACTTAATATACCCAATTGGTAGAGGACAAAGACAATTAATAATAGGTGATAAGAAAACAGGAAAAACACAAATTGCTTTAGATACTATAGTAAACCAAGGACAAATCATGAAAGAAAAGTCTAATAAAAATGATATTATATGTATTTATATAGCAGTTGGTAAAACCAAAAAAGAAATTAAGTCAATATACAACGAGCTATTAAGAAGAAATGCATTATCATATACAATGATAGTAGCTGCTACAAATGATGATAAAACTACAGTTCAAAGTTTAATACCATATGTAGGATTATCAATAGCAGAAGAATACATGATGCAAAAGAAAGATGTAGTAGTTGTAATAGATGACTTAAAAGCACATGCACAAAGCTATAGAGAAATAAGCTTAATATCAAATAAAGCACCAGGAAGAGAAGCTTATCCAGCAGATATATTCTTTTTACATTCAAGATTATTAGAAAAAGGATGTCAACACAAATGTGGTGGATCTATAACAATTCTTCCAATAGTAGAAACAAAAGGTGGAGATATAACAGATTATATTTCTACAAACATTATATCTATAACAGATGGACAAATTGTTCTATCTGAAAAACAATTTAAAAAAGGTCAAATACCAGCTATAAATTATGGTGTATCTGTTTCAAGATTAGGTGGAGCAGTACAAACAGAAGATATGAAAAAATTAGGTTCAGGCATAAGACGTGAACTTCTAAGTTACTTAGAAACAAAAGAAGTATACGAACTTGCAAATATGGACGAAATGAGTCCAGAATTAAGAGAGAAAATGAGAAAAGGTAAATTAATAGAGCAAGCTCTAAGACAAAATAAATTTTCTCCATTAACACAAGATGAAATTAAAGAAAGATTCAAAATGTTAGGTGAGGATGCTAAATGAGAATAAGAAATGTAGTAAAAGTAATGAATTTTCATTCTTTACTTAGAGTAGACTCTGCAAGAAGAAATGCTGAAAAGTATTTTGAGTATGAAAAAGAAATTACAGATTTTGCAGATAACATACTAAATAATAGAAACTTAATATTGGACAAAAAGATATTAAAGTTAAATAAAGAAGATAAACCTTTAAATGTTTATATTGGAAATGACTTAGGTTTTTGTGGAAACTTTAATACAAATGTAAATGATTTAGCAAAAGCTGATGCAGATATCGATAAAATTATTATAGGAAAGAAAATCATAAATGAAAAAAATAATGTGATTTTATCAATGACAAAAGATGAGTATCCAAGTAAGATAGGAGAGATTGAAGATATTTTGTATGATGCAATATTAAATGCAAAATATAGTGAAATAAATATCATCTATAATCATTATTATAATATAAGTAAAATCGAGCTTAGAAAAAAGAAAATATTACCAATAGAAAACATAAAAGAAGAGGAATCACAAGAGAAGAAGCATCACTTAGAGGACTTTGCAATAGAGGGAGATATAAATAGTATATTAAGAAATATAATTGTACTATATTTATCTTACGAAATAAAAATTGCAACAGAAAATAGTTTCGCCTCTGAAAACATAATGAGACAAACTATTACAAAGGAATCTTTAAAGAAATTAGATGAAATAGAAGAAG
>OLOM01001384.1_pt1 | contig 16469 bp, 19 predicted proteins | sample 1672531 | NCBI WGS metagenome assembly OLOM01 (sample SAMEA3136696, study PRJEB25190) | human gut metagenome | reverse complement strand
CGCCCACTCGCAGTAGATCTCGTCATATTGAGCGGCCCGCTCGGTGATCTCCGTGCTGGGGGTGCCGGGATAGCTGGAAATGAGCGCACAGCCGGCCTCATAGAGGCCTCTGGCTGCGGCCTCGTTGCCCAACATCAGTTTCTTCATGGGTGAAAACCCCTTTCCTGGAACTTGCCCGCCGAAGCAGTCCGACGGGTCGAAAAAATGATCATTTTTATCATACCATAGTTGACAATCGCCCGTAAACTGCTATTCTGGACAAAATCACGCGTTTGGTGTATTTTTTATTGGAAGGAAAGGCTTCCCGTTTGTACCTGCTGAAACACCAGACATTTTGTCGAAACCTGGCGGAAGTTGCGGTTTTTAAGTTTTCCAATATTTACCAATTTCGTCTTGAGTTTTCTGTCCCATTGTGGTAAATTGTGGATGGGTTGTAAAATCACTTTACAGCCAATGAATATTCTGGAAAAGATTGCAATAGAAGCTCTTTTTCAGAGGGGGGAGAACAAGGTATGGAAATCAACCGAACCATTTTGATTGCCGATGCCAGCGAAGATTTTCGCTCCGTTCTGGTCGAAGCCCTTCGACTAGAAGAGGGGTTGGACGTCGTCGCCCAGACTGGAGACGGTCTGGAGGCCATCCAACTCATCCGGGAATGGAAACCGGACGTGCTGGTGATGGACCTGGTCCTCGGTCGGGCTGACGGCTTCGATGTGTTGGACTCCGTCAGGGGCATCCCGCGCAGCACGCTGATCCTGTCCAGCTTCGCCAGAGGATGTATGGCCGACCAGGTGGCCAACCGCGGCGGAGACTACTACATGATGAAGCCCTGCCGCATCTCATCGGTGGTCGAGCGCATCCGGCTGCTGGCCAGCAAGCCCTGGGACGAGGAGGGTCCCGACGGCGAGATGACCGCCATGGCCCGCCAAAACCTGGAGTCCAGCGTCACCTCCATCATCCACGAGATCGGCGTTCCCGCCCACATCAAGGGCTACCAGTACTTACGGGAGGCCATTATGATGACCGTGCAGGACATGGACGTCATCAACGCCGTGACCAAGGTCCTCTATCCCGACGTAGCCCGGAAATATGGCACCACCTCATCCCGCGTGGAACGCGCCATCCGGCACGCCATTGAAGTGGCCTGGGACCGGGGCGACCTGGACACCTTACAGAAATACTTCGGCTTCACCGTCAGCAACGCCAAGGGCAAGCCCACCAACTCCGAGTTCATCGCCATGATCGCGGACCGGCTGGTGCTCCAGCGCCGCCAGGGCTAAGGCAAGACGGCCCCAAATTTCCCCCTTTCCCATTCCTCTCCCTTTCCCATTCCTCTCCCTTTCCCAGCCGACCCCGCGTTTTTTCCTTCCGTATCGCTTTGTGTAAAGAAAATTCTATGTCATACTCCATTCAAATCCACCCGAACCCGCGCAGGTCTCATGTCTAGACGCGGATCCGGGTGATTTCTTTTTTGGAAAAACTTCTGCTTGACAGGCAGCCAAGCGTGTGCTATACTACCCCAGTAAAATAAAGTAGGAAGGTTCCGCCTGCCTCACCCTCTGTGCCCTGCGCTTTGGGTCAATACAGTCTGATCCCTGCACCCGATGTCTCCGACCCTTTGGCGCGAGCAAAAATTGGGTGTCGGTAGGTCTGTCATGCGGATACCTTTTTGCTGGTATCCATTTTTTATTGCTTTTTTCAGAACTGGAGGTGCGTCCATCATAGCTCACACGGCTCATCAGATCAACGAGGAAATTCACGACAAGGAAGTACGCCTCATCTCCGCCCAGGGGGAACAGCTTGGCATCATGCCCCTGGCCGAAGCCCTGGCAAAGGCCGGCGACGCCGACCTGGACCTGGTGAAAATTTCCCCCAACGCCGTCCCCCCCGTCTGCAAGCTCATGGACTACGGCAAGTACCGTTTCGAGCAGACCAAGCGGGATAAGGAGGCAAAGAAAAACCAGCGGATCGTGGAGATCAAAGAAGTGCGTATGTCCCCCGGAATCGACGTCAATGATTTCAACGTTAAGGTCCGCAACGCCCAGCGTTTCCTGTCCGATGGCAACCGGGTCAAAGTCGCCGTCCGCTTCCGCGGCCGCGAAATGGCTCACACCGACATCGGCAAGCGCCTGCTGGAAAAATTCGCGGCCGACTGCGCCGAGGTGGCGACCATGGACAAGGAGCCCAAGCTGGACGGACGCCACATGACCATGTTCCTGTCTTGCAAACAGAACAAAGACACCAAAAAGTAAAATCTGACAAAGGAGATTTCCGTCATGCCTAAGCAGAAAATCAAGACCCACAGCGGAGCCAAGAAGCGCTTTAACCTGACCAAGAGCGGCAAGGTCAAGCGTGCTCACGCCAACAAGAGCCACATCCTGAACAAGAAGACCACCAAACGCAAGCGCGGCCTCCGCGCCGGCGCTTATGCGGACAAGACCAACGAGGCCGCAATCAAGCGCATGATCCTGTATAAATAAGATTTTTACCACAAGACATAGGAGGCTGACACAATGGCTAGAGTGAAAGGCGCGATGATGACGCGCAAGAGAAGAAACAAGATCCTGAAGATGGCCAAGGGCTACTGGGGCGCTAAGTCCAAGCACTTCAAGATGGCCAACGAGCAGGTGATGAAGTCCCTGACCTACGCATACGTGGGCCGTAAGCGCAAGAAGCGCGACTTCCGTCAGCTGTGGATCACCCGGATCAGCGCTGCCTGCAAGAGCAACGGCATGAACTACTCCACCTTCATGCACGGCCTGAAGCTGGCCGGCGTGGAGATCAACCGCAAGATGCTGGCTGAGATGGCCGTCAACGACAAGGCCGCTTTCACCGCTCTGACCGAGGTTTCCAAGGCTAAGCTGGCCTGAGATCCTTCTCATTGAATCTGTGAACAAACCCCGCGACCTAAGATAGGCCGCGGGGTTTTTGTCGTTCGTTGTGGGGGAAAGGCTTATAAAATACTATACCGGTTAAAGACCTCCAGCAGGCCCTCTGTCGTCACCTTGGCCTTCTCCTCCCCTGCCTTGTCCAGCACGATCTGGCCGTGGTGGAGCATGAGCAGGCGGTCGCCGTACTCGACGGCGTAGCGGAGGTTGTGGGTGACCATGAGGGCGGTGAGCTTTTTCTCCTTCACCACCTTGCCGGTGAGGACCATGATGGTCTCTGCCGTCTTGGGGTCCAGGGCGGCGGTGTGCTCGTCCAGGATGAGGAAGTTCAGCGGCGTCATGGTCGCCATGAGCAGCGCCACGGCCTGCCGCTGGCCGCCGGAGAGGGCGCCCATTTTCACGTCGAGCTTATCCTCCAGGCCCAGGCCCAGAGAGGCCAGCTCCGAGCGGTAGAAGTCGATGCGCTTGCGGTTGACCCCAAAGCCCAGGCCAAAGCGCTTGCCCTTGTTGTCCGCCAGGGACATGTTTTCCAGCATGGTCAGGTTGGGGCAGGTCCCCAGGGAGGGGTTCTGATACACCCGGCCGATGGTGGCGTAGCGCTGAAAGTCCTTCTGCTTGCGGATGCTCTTGCCGCCCACCAGCACGTCGCCCCCGTCCAGGGGGATGGAGCCGCAGAGGATGTTCAGCAGAGAGGTCTTGCCGGAGCCGTTGCTGCCCACGATGGAGACGAACTGGCCGTCGTCCACGGTGAGGTTGAAGTGGTCGAACAGGGTCATTTCCGTCACGGTGCCGGCGTTGTAGATTTTCGTTAAGTCTCGCAGCTCAAGCATGGATGATCTCCTCTCCCTTTCGACCGGCCAGCACCAGCACCAGCAGGAACAGCACGGCGGTGATGAACTTCAGCATATTGGCGGGCAGACCGGCGTTGATGGCGATCTGGATACAGAACTTATACAGGATGCTGCCCAGCAGCACGGCGGTGGTCCCCTGGGGGGTGGCCAGGAAGCGCAGGCCCTTCACCTTCCGCAGGCCCTGGGCGGCCTTGGAGCTGGTGAAGAAGCGGATGAGCGAGATGCCGATGATGACCGTCGCCAGGCCAAAGACCACCTGGCCGATGCCCATGACGGCGGAGTAGCTCCGCTGCTCCTGGCACAGGACGCTGCCGCACAGGGCGACGAGCGCATTGGAGATCACCACGCCCAGGATCTTCATGTTGCCCTTGTTCTGGGCCAGGGTGGTGACCAGGGTCCCGTTGTCACCCACGGCCCGCAGGAGCAGGCCGGACTTGGTGCGGAAGTAGAGGTCCAGCAGAAGCTTCACCACAATGGCCAGGACCAGGGAAATGATGAGCTTTCTCCAGCCCAGGGTCAAATTGCCGAACAGGGCCATGACGCCCTTGGAGGTAAAGATGGTGTCCACCGCCCGCTCCACAGTCACGTTGGACCCGGCGATGAGCAGGTTGATGGACGAGAGGGCCGTCATGGTGATGATACCGGCCAGCAGGTCCCGCACGCCCAGGCGCACGTGGATGAGGCCGGTACACAGCCCGGCGATGGCCCCCGCCGCCGCCGAGCAGAGCAGCGTCGCCCAGGGGTCCACACCCTTCAGAAGAAGGATGGCCGTCACCGCCGCGCCCAAGGGGAAGCAGCTGTCCACGGTCAGGTCTGGAAAGTCCAGCACAGAGTAGGTGATGTACACCCCGTAGGACAGCAGGGCGTAGATCAGGCCCTGGGTCAGGGTAGAAATGATCAGGTCTGACATAAATGTCATCCTCCTTCGGTCAGGTTACGTTCTCTGCGAGCGGGGCAGAGGCTCAGGCGTTGGCCACGTCCTCGGCGGACTGGGCCACGTCGTCGGGCAGGGTGATGCCCAGCTGCTCCAGAGACTTGCTGTTGATGTAGGTGGAGTAATTCTCAATGACTTCATAGGGCATATCCTGGCAGGTGGCCTCGCCGGTCAGGACCTTGGCGGCCATCTTGCCGGTCTGGATGCCCAGCTGGACGTAGTCCAGGCCGGCACCGGCGGCACAGCCCTTCTTCATCTGCTCAATCTCAGAGCCATAGACGGGGATCTTGGCCTCGTTGGTCTTTTCCAGGATGGAACCCAGCACGCCCACCACGTTGTTGTCGGTCAGGTTGGAGAAGCAGTCCACGCCCTTGGCGATCAGGTTGTCCACGGCCTGGGTGACCTCGGACTGGGCGGTGACGCCCACGGCCTCGACGGTGAAGCCGTACTCGGCGGCCTTCTCCTGGTACACGCCCACGGAGTAAACGGAGTTGGATTCGCTGGTGGTGTAGACGATGCCGATGGTCTTGGCGTCGGGCTGGAGGGCGCGGATGAGCTTCAGCTGGCCCTCGACGGGCAGCACGTCAGAGGTGCCGGTAATATTGCCGGAGTCCAGCTTGGCACCCACGGGGTCGGTGATGGCGGTGAAGATCACGGGGATGTCCTTGTCCTCGGCGGCGGCATAGCAGGCGGTGGCGGAGGGGGTGGCGATGCCGACCATCAGGGCCGCGTTCTCGGCGGAGAAGGACTGGGCGATCTGGATGGCCATGTTGTCGTCAAAGCTGGCGTTCTGATAGTCGATGGTGTAGTCGGTGCCTTCGACCAGGCCGGCCTCCTGCAAGCCCTGAAGGAAGCCCTCGCGGCAGTTGTCCAGGGAGGCGTGCTGGCCGTACTGGCTGATGCCGATGACGGGCACGTTGCCGTCGGCCTTGGCAGCAGTGTCGCCGTCGGTGCTGTCGGTGGTGGCGGTGTTGCCGCCGCAGGCGGCCAGGCCCAGGACCATGGTCAGGGAGAGGGCTCCGCAGAGCAGTTTTTTTAGGTTTTTCATGTCAAGTCGCTCCTTCATAACATTTGGTAAAAATAGAATGATGTGTGCGATGGTGGGGAGGGTCTTTCTGCCAAGGGTCCGGGGGCAACAAAAAAAGCCCTGTTCCATCCGTTGTTTCCAACGACATGGGACAAGACTGACTTCCTGCGGTACCACCCAAATTGACGCATTGCGCCCGCTCCGTTCGCGTACCATCATACGCGCCGCCCTGGTAACGGGTGCGGTCCCCGTCGGCCACTACTGCCCTTCTGCCAGCGTCTGCAAAGGAAGGGGTTCGGTCCGCCCTCGTAAGTCCATTCTCTCCTCGCCGTCCTGCCGCGCTTGCACCGCCCGCGGCTCGCTAAGAGGCAGAGCGAAGAGGTACTACTCTTACTCACCGGTTTGCTTTCCTTTAATTAAATAAATCATATCACGCCGCCCAGCCCCCGTCAAGCACACTTTTTCACAAATGCGTTTCCCTTCCCGGTCAAAAATCTGAGCAGTGGGACCAGCACACGAAAAAACACCCACCAGAAACAGCGCACAGTCTGCTTTCTGATGGGTGTTCGTACATGGAATTAAGGGGCTGTTACCGTGTTCGTAGTGACGGTTTTGCTGTCAGTCATACCGCTAGCAGCAGTAAACGTAATAACGGCATAATAAGACACACCTGACGTACCACTATAGGTATATGTACCAGAATGGGAATTTACATTTGCAGCAATAAGACCATTTGCAGTTGTTCCTGCAACCGTAGCAACACATGTGCCATTTAATTTATAAATCTTGATAGACAGCACACCGATCCTAGTCGATTTTTTATTTTTTCCTTTCACCGAATACCGAACAACTACCTTGCCCTCTCCGCTACCCTGTTTTAGTGTAGCTGAGCACGACGCAATCGTTGCACTAGACTGTGGCTCCAGATCTGCTGCCAGTGCACTTCCACAAAAAACGAAAAGGAAGCAACACATCAACGCTAAAGTAATCGAAGCTTTCATACTACTCTCCTATCAAGTCTATGATTTTTTCCATTTGTTCTAACTCTACATCTCCAATAATCGTGATTTCAAAACTTCCATCTGACCAAGTGGCCGTGAATGTATTTACATTGGAAAAATATAAAACATTCTTCCGTTGCTCTGATAGGTCACGACCTCTCCATCATCCTTTTCATAAATCGTAGCCTCTAAGTCGCTGGGATCATGATAGTGGGCAACCATAACAAGATACCCATTATCTTCTTTTTCATTGTAGTATTCACAAGAGACAGACTCCATATAGTCTTCAACACAGTGTCTTTCCGGCTCCATAGGTTCATAGCCCTTTAAATATCCAAGCGGTAGAAACTGTTCTGGAATCCCAACCTCTTCGGCCGCATCGTAAAAAACCTGATCCATATTTCCAGTATTCTTTGCGGCTTCCGTAGGAATTGAAAATTGGAAGGTCTCTTCTGTCCAACGTCCGATTGCACCAAATACGTCGATTCCAGAAGCTTGTACCGTAATCATACTACCAAACAGCAAAACTGCAATCAAAGCAACGATCAAGCTTTTTTTCGGTCGAAACCGAATGACTTTTTCTGTTCCCTCCGGTAACTCCTTTGCATACTCAGTATCTCCCATCGGATAAAGCGACTGGCCCTCACCTTCCGGGATGTTGTAATATGTTTGGAACTCCTTCCACGCTTGCTCTACATCAGGAATCCCTCTGGTAGGGTTTTCTTGTTCCCGCTTTTCTAACACCTCCAAAATATGAAAAATCGCCTCTTCATTTTCCTGGCCTGGCTTCATCGCATCTAAACGAAGGATTTCTTCCAGTTCTTCTGTACTCAACTGGTCCAGATAGGCATTTCTTTCATATTGTTCTCTTTCCGCCATTTCATGAACCTCCCCTACTTAATATATGCCAAAAAAACCGGCAATCTGACATCATTTCAAAAAATTTTTTATTCTTTTGCAAAATACACACGAAGTTTTTTCCTGATTCGCTCCAATCTCTTTTGGCTGGTATACACTGAAATTCCAAATTCCTGCGCCACTTCCAAATGACTTGCTTTGTCCAGCGTAAGCCGCTTGAGAAGGCGATATTCCTCCAACGATAAAGCATTCTGAATCTTTGTCAAGATGGCGCCTTCGTCCAGCTCCCCCACTTTCTCTATCTGCTCGTCTTGTTTTCCAATCTCTCTGAGAAGTTCACTCTCTAAAGAAATACAGTGCACCATATCCTTATAAAACAATTCCTGATTTTTCTTGATTTTATTTCTTAATGTAACCTTTAACCATCCAGCAGGATTCGGATGTTGCATCAGTTGGTCAACATGATTGATGGCTTCATGGAAGGCATCTTGAACAATATCCTGTGCCTGACTTTGATTTTTCATTACGATGTTAGCATACGACAGCAGCGTTCCAAAATATTCAGTATACAGCGTTTCAATGAATTCATTTTGATCTAAACACACATCCATTCACCTCTCTCAAATTCCACCTATTCTTTGCATAGTTCTCTAAACAAAGAAGTTTTCATTTTTAATCCAACCTAAAAGTTTCTATTGCAAGAATAACTTTATAGTGCAGTCATGTCAAGAGTTATATGAAAATTTTATTTTTGCTCCGATAGTTCTATTCTTTTATTTTATATTCATTCTACAAATTTTGCGAAATATAAATTTTTTTAAATTTCTTTTCAAAATGATGTCAGATTCTCGCCGAAAATGGGATATATATAATGAGGATCCTTTTTAGCACAAACAACCTTCACACGTTTTAAGACAAAATCCAAATCGCTGGGACGCCAGTATGATCTGGAAAATGGTAAGGAGAATAGCAATGAAAAAGATTACTTCCCTCTTCTTAGTGTTGAGCCTTGTTTTCGCATTGGCCGCTTCGGCAGGTGCAGAAGAAGTGTCCGCATCCAACAACTCTGATCCCCGAATCTTAGCGACCGTAGACGCCTCCACATTCTCTAATGCACAGTTAGAGAGCATGAAGGAAAAAATCCAGAGCCTCAGCAACGAAAAATATGACGAGTTACTTGCCTACTTAGTTTCCACTACGACCGACGCCGAAGCTTTGAGAGATTCTCTTAGCCTGGTAGGTGTTGAGTTATCCGAAGTCCGCCACATGTCCCGCAACCCAGAAGCCGTTGCCACTGCCTCTATTGTTCCTCTGACCGAAGCATACCAGTCAAACATGTACGTCTACGATTCTTCTCGTACTGGCTCTTCTAACAAGCGCATCTCCGTTTGCTATCAGTTGAAGACGAAAGAATCCAAGCCTGGCAGCTATGATGCTGTAACCCTATTCTTCGATTCCAATTGCGCCCAATATGTGTCTATTTCGACCGATCAGAACTATTCTGGTGTCAAAAATGCAACTAAGGCTACAAAAGGTACTGTCGTATTTAATTTTTATGACAAAATCGCTGGAACAAATGTTTCACATAGTACTGTCGAAGTAAAAAGGACGTCTACCGCCTCTCCGTTGTACTATAGCGCACTTTGGGACCACTCCTTTACCAAAACAAACGCAACCGTAGCCATGAATCCTTCCGTGTCTTTCGGCGGTGAGGGTGGTGTCTCTGGCTCGATTGGCGTATCAATTTCTTTTAGTAGTGCCGAATCCTCTTGGCAGTTATCCGATGCAGGTTATTATTCCTAACACAAATTTTTTCTGCTACTAGGCTAGAAATTCGAGATAAAGTATAAGTAACTCTATCTCCTTAGCTCTATAACTTCTGATGTTGTGTTATATGTTGCATCTATTTTCACACAGAAAGGAGCCTTCTCATGTCAAAACGATGGGCCCTCCCATTTCTAATCTTTGGGTTGTTTCTTTTTCTGCTTACTGGATGCCATCAGAACGCAGATAAGACTGGTGCTAGCATCAGCGACAGCCAGCTTTACGCCACGGCGTATGGCACCTTCCTGCAAACGCAGCGCTGGCAGCTCAAGGAGATGGACGGTCTGCTCCAAGAGATCGAAGCCCTGACCCCGGACGACGCCTATGCGCTGGGGCATGTGGTGGGCCGGGCTGCCGCCATTCAAAACGCGGGCGACGCCTATCACGCCCTGCTGCTGAACGTGCCGGACCAGGTCGTTCACCAGGTGATCCCGGCGGAGCAGGACCAGGCGCAGGCAGCTTATGCCAACGCCCAGCAGGACTTTTTCGCCGCGCTGTCTGCCCAGACAGACGCCGCTGCCCTCACCGGCGCTGACTTTACCGCCGAGCTCCCCGCCCTGCGGGAGGCCTTTGACAAGGTCAACCTGACGCAGGATCAGCTGGAAAACCTGGCCAACACGGATGACAACGCCGTCACGACCTACCTCCAGAACATGCAGGACTTCGCCGCGCAGTTGACCAAAGCCACAACCTTATTGCAGTGACCAAAAGCCAGGCTGGAAAATTTCCGGCCTGGCTTCGTCTTTTCTCTAAAAACTTACGGCTGATAGATAGCGTTCAGGCCCGCCCAGGTGGAACAGAGGGGAAGGTTCCGAGGGGCGAGCCTGTCAGCTTGAGCAAATATATCGATGTAAAGGAGGAGTATGCGTAAGTTACACTGGCTACCTTAGGCGTGATGCTGTGCCTTTTTCATGGTCAGGTAATCGGACCACTGCTGTGCAGCCAGGATAGAGACCACTGCGGCGGGCAGAGCCAGGAGCAGGGGGTGGATGATGGTGATCGTATTCAGCACGGCGACATAGGCCACGAGGACCAGGAGCATCACCAGAAGAGCAACCAGATGAGCATGTTGGGTTTTCATCATTCAACGAACCTTTCCTAATAGAACTCAGAAATTTGATCTATGGAGAAAAGTAAGTTTTCCGGCCGGTCTTGCTTTCTCTATCTGCTTGCATTATACTAGATCGAGTTCCCTTTGTAAAACAGGAAATACCCACCGCTAACATCAAAGTTTCTCATGGAAAGAAGCTCTCAGAATATCCATCAAAGTTTTTGATGGAAAGGAGGTATCATGGACCAAAACAAACGCGTCGCCCTGCTCACCGCCATCGACCTGGGCAACCTGACCCGCGCCGCCGAGCAGCTGGGCTACACCCAGTCGGGCCTGAGCTACGTCATCAAGGCCCTGGAGGCCGAGCTGGGCTTTCCTCTTTTAGTGCGCTCCCGCGCCGGGGTCCGCCCCACGGATGAGTGCCAGCGCATTTTGCCGCTCCTGCGGGAGCTGGACCGGAAGAGCCGCCAGCTAGAGCAGGAGGCGGCAGACATCCGCGGGCTGGCCGTCGGCAACGTCTTCATCGCCACCTTCCCCTCCATCTCCCGGTTCTGGCTGCCCCAGATCTTACGGGATTTCGCCCAGCTCTACCCCGGCATCACCGTCTCCATCCGGGAGAGCGGCCAGGAGGAGCAGGACGAGTGGCTGCGGGAGGGCGCCATCGACCTGGCTTTTTGCAGCTATCACGACTCCCCCTACCACTGGATCCCCTTTTTGGAGGATGAGATCTGGGCCGCCGTCCCCGCCGGCCATTCCTTGGCCGCCTGCGATGAGATCGACCTGGCCAAGCTGGCCGACGAGCCATTTATTTTAGAGGACCGGGCCTATGACTATGACATCACCCGCGTCATCACCAACGCCGGCGTCCACCCCGACGTCCGCTGGACCTCGAAAGATGAGCTGGCCATCCTGGCCATGGTGAAGCTGGAGCTGGGTGTCTCCGTCCTGCCCGCGCTCTATCTGCACGAGGAACACCCCGGCGTGGCCGTCCGCCCCCTGGTGCCCCGCGCCTTCCGGCAGCTGGGGGCCATGGTCCCCGACCTGGACAGCCTCTCCCCCGCCGCCCGGCGCTTTTTAGCCAGCGCCCGGAAAACGATGGGGATCTCCCCTTGACTTTTCGGAAAAATTTGTGTTAAGATACGCACAGAAAACTCATTGTGTTGTGTCGCACCATGCGTAAGTCCAAACACCGGACTTACGCATTTTTTATTTTTTCCCAAGAAAGGAGTCTGTTTTTCATGTCTCTCCCCTCCCCTGCCCGCGGCAAAGGGCTTGCCGTGAGCATCCTCTCCCTGTCGCTGCTGACGGTGATGGCCGGTGCCGCCGTGGCCCCGGCTCTGGGCGTCATCCAGGCGTATTTTTCCGGCACCAGTCAGACTGTCGTCCAGCTCATCATCAGTATCCCAGCGCTGTTCATCGTCATCACGAACCTGTGCTTTCCCGCCCTCTCCCGCCGGTTTTCCACCAAGACGCTGGTGCTGGGCGGGCTGCTGCTCTACACCGTCGGCGGCTGTGCCGCCGGGCTGTTTGATCAGATCGCCCTGGTGCTGGTGATGCGGGCCTTGGTCGGCGTCGGCGTGGGCATTTTGATGCCACTCTCCACCGGCCTGCTGACCTTTTACTATCCCCCGGAGCGGCAAGCGGCCCTCATGGGGTACGCTTCGGCCATGAACCAGATGGGCGGCGTCATCGCCACGCTGTTGGCGGGGCTGCTGTCTCAGCTGAACTGGCGGGCCAGTTTCCTGGTCTATCTGTTGGGCCTGCTGAGCATCGTCCTCTGCCTGGGCTTCCTGCCCAGCGACCGGCTGGATCAGCCCCAACACGCAGAAGAAGCCAGCGCCGCCGGCTCCCCGTTCCGCACGTATTTCATCTATATCCTGGCCATGTTCCTGCTCATGTCCATCTTCTTCGTCTATCCCGCCAACTTTGCCCTGGAGACCACGGCAGAGGGCGCTGTGCCCGCCCAATGCATCGCCGTCATCATGGCCGGGGCGGACCTGGTCGCCTTTGTCGGCGGGCTGCTGTTTGTCCATCTCCGGCGGGCCATGGGGCGCGGGTGCAAGCTGCTGGCCCCCGTCCTCTTTCTGCTGGGCTTCCTGCTGCTGACGCTTCTGGGCGGTTGGCCGGGGACCCTGCTTGGCTCGGCCTGCATCGGCTTTGCCAACGGCGTGGGCATCCCCTTTCTCATCTCCGAGGCATCGATGCAGGCGGGCAAATCCGCCGCTTCGACGGTCATGCCCCTGCTCTCCGCCGCAATGTACCTGGCGCAGTTTCTTTCCCCCCTGCTGCTGGGGGCATTGCGGGGCGTGCTGGGGGACCTGCCCCACCTGGCCTATTGGTTCGCAGTGGTGCTGGCCGTCCTCTTCCTCCTCTGCTCCCTGCGTATCCCGGTAGGGCGAGGGGCACGGCGGGCGTGACCGTTCATTTTTGCAAAAAAATTCGTTGCTTTTTTATCTGGTTAGGGTATAATAAAAGTAGGGAATTCCCTACTTTCCATTCTTAACTAGGAGGTACTGTTCCATGACCGAACGCACTTTTGTAGATAACCCAGCCGTTTATGCCATGAAAATCTTACAAAAAGAACTTACGGCAGAAGTTAAACATGCTGGACTTACCTCCGAAGATGATGTGATTTCCCTCGTCAAGGAAATCAGAGACAGTACCTTAAAGTGAACGTTAATTTTACGTAGAGCCTAAAAAGCCTTCCCCGAGGGGGAAGGTGGGCCGGCTCGAGCCGGGTCGGATGAGGGCCACCTGTCGAACGGAATCGGTCGTGTACAAAACCACCCCCGCACGACGCGGAACCACCAATCAAATCCATCTGGCGAAGCCAGACTCCATGGGTGGTGGGGGCTTCTCTATGTTTCTACCTTAGTACACTACGGCTCAGGTGCAGTAGGTAACCCTCATTCGTCTGCTTCGCAGCCACCTTCCCCCTCGGGGAAGGCTTTCGCTTTTGCAAAACATATTCTAATTATAAATCCCCCGCAGAAGCGCCGGTCGTTCCGGTGTTTCTGCGGGGGATACGTTATCTTCTCATGAAAAAATCAAGTGACTTAGTCCTTGGACCACTTGACGCCCTGGGGGGTGTCCATAAGGGTGATGCCCATGGCCTTGAGCTCGTCGCGGATGCGGTCGGCTTCGGCGAAGTTCTTGGCCTTCCGGGCGGCCTGACGGGCCTCGATCATGGCCTCGACCTTGCTGTCCAGGCTGTCGTCCTCTTCCTTCTTGTTGTAGAGCAGGCCCAGCACGTCGGTAAACTCGTGCAGCATATCCAGGCAGGCAGCAGCCAGCGCCTTGGTGGGGTTCTTCTCCACTGCGATGTTGATGGCCCGCACCAGCTCGAAGATGACGCTGATGGCGTCGGCGGTGTTCAGGTCGTCGTCCATGGCGTCGTCGAACTTCTGGCGGTAGCTGTCAAAGGTCTCGGTGAAGGCCTTCTCCTCGGCGGTCATGTCGCCGTCGGCGCCGTTCTTGGTCAAAAACTCCAGGTTGCTCTCGGCGGTGTAGAGACGCTCCAGGGCGTTCTGCGCCATGATTAGGGAGTCGCGGGAGTAGTTCAGGGGAGAACGGTACTGGGCGGAGAGCATGAAGAAGCGGACGGCCTCGTACCCGTAGGCTTCGGCGGCCTCACGGACGGTGAAGAAGTTGCCCAGGGACTTGGACATCTTCTGGTTGTTGATGTTCAGGAAGCCGTTGTGCAGCCAGTAGTGGACGAAGGTGCAGCCATTGGCAGCCTCAGACTGGGCGATCTCGTTCTCGTGGTGGGGGAACTGCAGGTCCTCGCCGCCGCAGTGGATGTCGATGGTCTTGCCCAGGTAGCGGTTGGACATGGCGGAGCACTCGATGTGCCAGCCGGGACGGCCCTGGCCCCAGGGGGAGTCCCAATAGGGCTCGCCGGGCTTGGCGGCCTTCCAGAGGGCGAAGTCCAGGGGATCCTCTTTGACGTCGTTCACGTCGATGCGGGCGCCGGCCTGCAAGTCCTCGATGGGCTGGTGGGAGAGCTTGCCGTAGCCCTCGAACTTCTTGGTGCGGTAGTACACGTCGCCGTTGACAGGATAGGCATAGCCCTTGTCGATCAGGGTCTGCACCAGGTCGATGATCTGCTGGATGTTCTCGGTGGCCTTGGGGTGGACGGTGGCGTCCCGCACGCCCAGGCCGTGGGCGTCCTTGAAATACTCCTCGATATACTTCTCAGAGATCTCCTGCGAGGTGGCGTGCTCTTCGTTGGCCCGCTTGATGATCTTGTCGTCCACGTCGGTGAAGTTCTGCACGAACGTGACTTTGTAGCCGCGGTACTCCAGATAGCGGCGCAGCACGTCGAACAGGATCATGGGGCGGGCGTTGCCCACGTGGATATAGTTGTAGACCGTGGGGCCGCAGCAGTACATCTTGACTTCGCCGGGGGTGATGGGCACGAACTCCTCTTTCTTCCGGCTCATGCTATTAAACAGCTTCATTTTGTTGGTTCTCCTTCCGTTTGTTCTCTTCTTCCTCGTGTTTTTTATCCAAATACTCTTCCAGCCAGGAAAGGCGGGAGTTGATGGCGTCCAGCTCCTTCTGCACAGGGTCGGGCACGCTGACCTGGTCCACGTCACCCACGAAGTTGGTCTTTTCCCCGGCGATGCGGACCACGCGGGCGGGCACACCCACGGCGGTGGCGTCCTCCGGGACTTCCTTCAAGACCACCGCATTGGCGGCGATGCGGGCCCCGTCCCCCACCTTGAAGGGGCCGAGGACCTTGGAGCCGGTGGAGAGCAGGACGTTGTTGCCGATGGTCGGGTGGCGCTTGCCCTGGTCCTTGCCGGTGCCGCCCAGGGTGACGCCGTGGTAGATCAGGCAGTCGTCCCCGACCTCTGCCGTCTCGCCGATGACGATGCCCATGCCGTGGTCGATGACCAGGCGGCGGCCGATCTTCGCGCCGGGGTGGATCTCAATGCCGGTCCAGAAGCGGCTCCACTGGGAGATGGTACGGGCCAAAAACTTCATCTTGTGACAGTAACAGAAGTGCGCGGCCTGGTGATACATGGTGGCGTGCACGCCGGGATAGAGCAGGAAGACCTCCAGCTTGCTCCGGGCAGCCGGGTCGCGGGCCTGATAGGCCGATAAAGTTTCTGTCAAATGGAACATGATTTCCGGTCACCTCACAAAAAATTACGGTCGGTTTGCTAGCCTATGCTATGTCCGCCCAACCGCCGGCGGAAGCGGGGGGCCTGGGGCAACAAAAAACCGCCCCCTGACCCCAAAAGGTCAAGAGGCGGCAAGATCATTCAACGTCGTTGTCCGCGGTTCCACTCTCGTTTGTCACTCAAGACGGCTGGTAACGGGGCCTGACCGGAGGGCATCTGCATCCCCCTCGCTCCCGGGCGCACTTTCGCCAGTCTCCCCGCAGGGCGGCTTTCAGTCGGTGACCGCCCCTCTCTGTCCGGTTCTGACAGGGTACTCTTCCCGTTCCACACGAGATTCAATTTGTCGTTATTCTACCATGCCCCCGCCCGCCTTGTCAAGAGTGCGTGTCCTGTGCTATCCTGAGAAAAAACGCCCTGCATTTTGAAAGGAGCCACTGCCATGCCAGACTTTTCCTATTGTAAGCTGGAGATCTTCGTCCCCGCCAGCCATTTCTCCGCCGTCCAAACGGCCCTGTCCGAGAGCGACGCCGGGCACATCGGGGCCTATGACCAATGCCTGTCCTATTCCCCCGTCACCAGCTTCTGGCGGCCGCTGGCCGGGACGCACCCCTATCTCGGCGCGGAGAATACCCTCTGCCAGGCAGAAGAATTCAAGGTGGAAGTGACCTGTCGGACGGAGCAGGTAGACGAAATCATGCAGGCAGTGAAAGCCGCGCACCCGTATGAGGAGCCGGTGATCAACGTGATCCCGCTGTATCGGACCAGCTTTTGAGAATGGTGTCCGGCGGAGCCGGATGGATTTTATGACTGGTTCCGTTGGGCACGTTGTTGCCTTAGTACACAACCGATTCCTTGCGCAACGTAGCCCTCATCCGTCCGCTTCGCGTCCACCTTCCCCCTCGGGGA
>OLOM01001382.1_pt1 | contig 16478 bp, 13 predicted proteins | sample 1672531 | NCBI WGS metagenome assembly OLOM01 (sample SAMEA3136696, study PRJEB25190) | human gut metagenome | reverse complement strand
GTGCAGCTTCTCTTTCTTCTACTGTATCAGAACAGATCATTTCACGGAATGCATCGATTCTGTTACCTTCAAAGAACATATGCTCAGTACGGCAAAGTCCAATACCCTCTGCTCCAAGCTCACGAGCCTTTTTAGCATCTGAAGGTGTATCAGCGTTAGTACGAACACCCATTGTTCTGTATTTATCTGCCCAAGCCATAATACGACCAAATTCACCAGCAATTGTAGCATCTACTGTAGGGATAATTCCATCGTAGATATTACCTGTAGAACCATCAAGAGAAATAGCATCTCCTTCATGGAATTCTTTTCCTGCTAATGTGAATTTCTTATTTGCTTCATCCATTACGATGTCACCACATCCGGATACACAGCAAGTACCCATACCACGAGCAACTACTGCTGCGTGAGATGTCATACCACCACGAACTGTCAGGATACCCTGAGCGCTCTTCATACCTTCGATATCTTCTGGGGATGTCTCAAGACGAACAAGAACAACTTTTTCCCCTCTCTCTGCCCAAGCTTTGGCATCTTCAGCAGTGAAGACAATCTTACCACAAGCAGCTCCAGGAGAAGCTCCAAGTGCTTTACCCATTGGTGTTGCAGCCTTTAATGCAGCAGCATCAAACTGTGGATGTAATAATGTATCAAGGTTACGAGGGTCGATCATTGCAACAGCTTCTTCTTCTGTTCTCATTCCCTCATCTACTAAATCACAAGCAATCTTTAAAGCAGCCTGTGCTGTTCTCTTACCATTACGTGTCTGAAGCATGTATAACTTCTTGTTCTCAACAGTAAACTCCATATCCTGCATATCTCTATAATGATCTTCAAGAGTCTGGCAAACCTGTTTGAACTGTTCAAATGCTTCTGGGAATTTTTCTTCCATCTGAGCGATTGGCATTGGTGTACGAACACCAGCAACTACGTCCTCACCCTGTGCATTTGTAAGGAATTCTCCCATAAGCTTCTTCTCACCTGTAGCAGGGTCACGAGTAAATGCAACACCAGTACCACAGTCATCTCCCATGTTACCAAATGCCATACTCTGTACGTTAACAGCAGTACCCCAACTATAAGGGATATCGTTGTCACGACGGTAAACATTAGCACGTGGGTTATCCCATGAACGGAATACGGCTTTGATAGCTCCCATTAACTGTTTCTTAGGATCATCTGGGAAATCTTCACCGATTTTCTCTTTATATTCAGCCTTAAACTGAGATGCCAGCTCTTTTAAATCTTCTGCTGTAAGATCAACGTCCTGACTTACACCTTTTTTAGCTTTCATCTCATCGATTAATTCTTCAAAATACTTTTTACCAACTTCCATAACTACATCAGAATACATCTGAATAAATCTTCTGTAGCAATCCCAAGCCCAACGTGGGTTTCCGGATTTAGCGGCAATAGTTTCAACTACTGTCTCATTAAGACCTAAGTTAAGGATAGTATCCATCATACCTGGCATGGAAGCACGGGCACCTGAACGAACTGATACAAGAAGCGGATTCTCTTTATCACCAAATTTCTTTCCTGTAATCTCTTCCATCTTCTCAATGTACTCATTAATCTGTCCCTGAATCTCATCATTGATCTCACGACCATCTTCATAATACTGAGTACAAGCCTCTGTTGTAATTGTGAATCCCTGTGGTACAGGTAATCCAATATTTGTCATCTCAGCCAGATTGGCTCCTTTACCACCAAGAAGATTTCTCATTGTGGCATCGCCTTCTGTAAACAGATATACCCATTTTGCCATTGTTATGTTCCTCCTTCAATTAACTATCAACATTACTTTATGCGCTTTCCTCACGCGCAATATGAGTATAGCACAAACGAATAAAAAATGCTATAATTTTCCGTCATTTTTTTGCAAAAATTTATCATAGACTATATTTTTTTGCAACATTCACGATAATTTTAATTTTTTTATACAAAAGAGACTATTTGATAGGGTGTTTGTCGTTTAATTCGTTGGGTGGACAATCAGATATTTCAATCCACGCCTCCGCGAAGGAGGCGACGTCAACGTGTTGTAGACTGGCATCATACTCGAAAATTTCAATCCACGCCTCCGCGAAGGAGGCGACCGCAACATATTGTGATACCTCAGCTATCATGTACATATCTAGTCTCAACAACTTTTTTGTTCGCTATTTTTAGCTTTATATCGCAATATGTTATACTATTTTTCCTTTTTTAAGTGCGAATAGCCTGCGTTTTTTGCGTAGCTTATGATTCGCGCTATGTTTAATTTTTAATATTTTCTATATTTTATTTCAAGGTATTCCTTTTTAACAAAGATGATAAGAAACTTTTTCTTTCTACATTTGACTATATCTAAATTTAGAAAGATTTTTGAAAAAGGGATTTTATCGCAGATACGATTGTTTATCTCAGTCGAGAAGACTCCCACCTCTTTCAGGTGGTGAGTGACAGCAAATTTGTCTCAGTGGGAGTCCAATCTCCGACTGAGATAAACGCTCCGCGAGGATGCGCAGTGATTCTGTAAAGAATATGTCAGCTTACGCTGACCAGAATCACGCGCCAAGTCTCGCAGCGGCTCGACTTGAATTTGTGCCCTGGAATCAGATAATTAAGGTTTCTTCTAAGTCAATACTTGTTTTTGTTCCGTAGTGTTCTACTTTATTTTTGTAAGCATTGCCTAGATAATAGAATCTTAGGCTATCTTTATCCATATCAATTATTTCGAGTAGTTTTGCTTTTACCACCTTTGTTTTTGCATTATCCATAATGCATTCAAAAACAGAATTTTGAACTCTTTGTCCGTAATTCTGACATTCTTTTGCTACTTTTCTTAAACGTTTTTTCCCTGAAGCTGTCTCTGTATTTACATCATATGTTATTAATACAAGCATTTCTCACCTCTTATTTCCACAAAAAAACAGGATATTCATCCAAATCCCCGCGAATAAATCTGGCTAACAATAACGCCTGAACATGAGATATGAGACCCCATTCTATTTTATCACCGAGAAATGGATGTTTGATTTTATCACGTTTTCTGCCCTGCCATGCACTAATCATTGTTTTGCGTCCTGTGTCGTTCATTAAGACCGCTCCATTTTCCTTTTTTACAAAATGCTCCGGTTTAATCGTCTTTTTATTAATTAATGTTAATACAAAACGATCTGCATATACAGCTCTTAATTCTTCCATTAAATCTAATGCTAAAGAGGTTCTTCCCGGTCGGTCTGTATGAAGAAAACCGACATAAGCATCTAAACCGACTGCAGTTAAAGCTGCGGCACATTCATTTGCCAATAATGTGTATGCAAATGATAACATGGCATTGACATTATCTAATGGCGGACGTCGATTTCTGTTTTCAAAGAAAAATTCTTCTTTATTTTGTAGAATCAATTGGTCGAATACAGAAAAATACTGACTTGCCGCATTGCCCTCAATTCCTCGAATGCTATCCATTGAATCACATTCTAATAACTGCCGAATGTGCTCATCCAGATTGGCGGTCACTTTTTTGATGGCATCCACATCAACCTGCAAGGCATGGTCTCTTGTTGCTCTTTCTAATACCCATTTGCTGTTGTATATTTTACCAATAATCATATTTCTGGCAATAGGGATACTATCTTCTAGCGAATCTGAAATTCTATACTGCTGTTTTCTTAAAATAACATTTCCCCTGTTCTCTCCGCTTACGGATGCTAAAAACTGTCCATTTTGATTCATAAAGCTTAGGGAAATTCCTCTTTTCGCACAGGCTCCCATTAATGCAGGACTTGCTCCAGTGTAGCCAAAGGTCACAATTCCTTCGAGATTATGTAGTGGAAGCCGGATAAGTATCTTCTTTTCCTCCAGAACCAGCACATTTTCTCCATCTAATGCAAGATAACGTTCTGGAGTTGTTACATATAGTGTATTTAATAATTTTCTCATAACTCCCCGTCTTTTATCATTTTTAAAATGTAAGTGTGTACTGACTTTTTCTTTGAAAGCTGTGGCAGACATATATTTTTCAGTGAACAGGCATTGCAGGACTTTGTTCTTTTAATATTTGGTGTATACTGCCTGTCAAAATACTGATGCATCTGTAGACATATATTTTCCACTTCCTGACGAAGAAAATCTGTTATTTCCACATGTTCTCTTCGTTTTGTTGTCCCGCAATATAAGTCACCTTCTTCTATTCTTGTACACATCATTTCTTCAAGGCATATTGCCTGCGCCACAAGTTGTAAACGGTCAGCATTATTTTCTTTTGGCTCTCCCTTTTTGTATTCTACCGGATGTACTTTATAGAGTCCTTCTCTCCCATATAGACGTACGCCTTCTTCTCCTTCTTTGCATTTTTTAAATTCTACCACATCACAGATTCCACTAATCCCAAGATATTTAGAATATACTCTCATCTGACGAGAAACAACCAGATTCTTTCTCGTTTCTATCTGCGGGCCATCATGTGCCCGCTTGTGCATAATGTTTCCCTCTACTGTCCGTACATTCTCTTCCCATTGATTTTCGATATGAATTAATGCCCACTGTCTTGGACAAAATACAAAATGCTGGATTCCAGAAAGCATCAGATAATCTTCTTCATTATAAACCTTCATATTCTTCCACCGCCAGTTCAGGTAACTCGTGGCAGATAATCTCATAATCTTCTATCTTTCTTGGATTACGAACTCCTTCTTTCTTCTTAATCTCAATACTATTATGCACTTTGTGAGAAGAATACTGTCCAATCTTACAGTTATGTTTCCACCAGTATAACTTATGCATTACCATACTTCCGTCTGGTCTTGCAGAGGAACTGTCGTTTACAAACAGAGTGCGGATAGCTTCTTTAATTTTTTCCGCATCTTCTTCGGTAAAACCTGTCTTTTCAGAAAGCTGTACATTAATGCTTCCCTTTAATATGTAAACACCAAAGTCTACTCGATGCTTCATTCCCATTGTATCAGAGGATTTTCCTTCTTTATCTTCACTATTTACACTTTTTGTAATCTGCATACTTGTGATATCTATTGGATCTACACTGAAAGCTGGCTGAACAGATACCGGACCACGGATACCTAGAGATAATTCAGAACCTTTAAATGCAAATACCTGTCCAAAACTTCTAACATCCATCCACTCTTTACAAGCAATTTCATATCCTCTTTGTGCATCTGCTTTCTTTCCTTTTTTCATCAGACTGAACAAAAATATTTTCTCCTGCATCTAAAAGACGGTTTCGTATCTTTCTTTTAATGCAGACATCGGACATTTCTCCGTATCCTTCATAGGTAACTCGCGGCATGTTCCCGTTTAAAGGATCCCCATTACAATTAGCATTCTCTACTACGATAATTCCTTCAAAATCAATCTTGTTCTGTAATACACCCATTTACTTTTCCTCCTCTTCTAACTTTTTCATTTTTTTCTCATCATTCTCTTTTTTGATTCGCTTTGCTTCCTCAATAATTTCATATCTCTGACTGTCAAATCCCAAACAAAATGTACCATCTAAATTTCGTTTTTGCTGAAATTCTTCTTCAGAAATAGTTGCTGAAATTTCTCCAAGTAATGTCTGGAGGTTTCGGGCTCTCCCTCTTAGCTTCATTTCATATGGTTTTAAATTTCTCTGAATAATCACCCATGTATCACATGGATTTTCACAAAACTTTGCGTAGTAACGCATCGCTGTTGTATTTCTGTCTATCTTCTCCTCACGCAATACCCACGCTTCAATCGCATCTGCGATAGCTAACATTCTTCCGCACTTTGCGTCTAAACTCTCTGGTGATTTCATAACCAAACACTCCTCTCCTTTTTCTATCAAATGCTTTCTTGTCAACGCACAAGCTACTGATAATACCTGTTGCCATAAAGTTTTACTTTTATAATTTTGCGGATGCTGTGCCCGATGCACAACCTCTCTCATGATATCTACCGGCACTCTTTTCCCATCAACAATACATGGCAGAATTCTTTCTACCGTATTCGCAATCACTTTATCTGTTCCTTTTATAGAATTTCCCTGCTCTCTTCCATAAGTACATAATGCGATTTCATATGGAGAAGGTGCTCCTGTAAAATAAACTCGTTTCTGCAGTTTCTTATTATAAGAAGAAACATTCCATGCACAGCCTCTGTGCCACTGCTCGATTCGTTCAATCAGTTCATTTCCATCTGCTCCAAAGTACTCTCTGCTAAATATCACAGATAATCTTCCTGTCGTTGCTGCATCTACTCCTAACAATACAAAATGGCTGTCTGCCCGCACATTTCCATGATATCCTCTGATTGCTCTGTTAAATCGTTCAGCTACATCTTCCTGTATTGATACTGTCTTATCCTCTTCTTCTCCATAAAAAGCTGCAAAAATATCTTCCTCTTCTTCATAAGCAGATGCAACACCCTCTGTACTTTCCAGAATAGATGGTACATTCTCTGATTTCACTCCCCACAGAACAAACTCTTTATCTCCTACTTTAACTCCTTGCCTTTCTATAAGCCACTTTAACGCATTATGAACTTTCTGTGAAGCTTCATAACTGATAGTATATGCTTCTCCGACATCATGAAAACGTCCACGATAAGTAAAGTTTGTCTTATCATTAGAAGATATCATCTTTGCTTTATCGCCGCTGTTTCTTATTTTAGAAGGGTGATTTACACATAACCTTTCTTCCCTTCCTGTTACCTGACAAAAGCCAATCTCTCCTCCATTACTCAGATAGTAATGGATATAATTTTCCTGCAGCTTAGTATCTTCACATAAGTTAACTGCATCAACCTGGAAACGAATAAAGGCATCTTTTTGATCACCTACTGTTAATTTCTCGCTTGCATTCTCCCATTTTTTAGTCAAATGCTGTTTTTCATCCAGAGAAAAGATTCCTCTTTCTATAAGATCATGTATTAGTCGATTTTCTTGCAAATATTTATAAAGAACTTCTATCTTATAATCGCCATACTCTGAGTCACACCACTTTTTTAAGTTCTCCATGTACTTTTGATGATGCTCCTCATTCCTTTCTCCCGTATAGAATTCGTAATCACCAGCAAGATACTTTATCTTATCAAAAAGAGGATGTGGAGCCGCTCCCGAACTACGGCTTGCTGATTCTTCTGTTACAGGAATTACTGTATCTGAATCTTTTACTGGAAGAAAGCTTATCGCAATCACTTTTCCATCTTTTGACAACTGTACTTCGAGATGCGCCTTTTGTGTGGAATGTGCTATCTTTAACAATCCCTCTTTTTCCTGTAATTCCAGATTATCATAAGTATCATACAACGCTCTCATCCAGCTCATTGTAGCTCACCACCTTCCTGATATCCAGAAAGAAGTTCCTCCTTGTCCACTCCTAAGATTGGAATATTACTAAGTTCTTTTTTCGTACCTTTTCTTAAGAAAATGGTATTTTCACATTCTTCTGGGCGGCAAAAATGAATAATACCGTTCTCCATCTGTGGATGCCAGAATCTTGAATATAAATTTCCCTCGTCATTCTGATTAGGATAGCATAAAGAATGATACATTAATCCAAAAGAAAGAATTCCTTTATCATCATAGTATCCCGGCTCAGACATATCTCCTGGTTCAATATAGGCGGGACATTCTCTTGCCCCTAAAAATATATCTCTTCTTCCTCCTTTTTCAAGAGCACGCTTTGCCACGTAATAATGCTTGTTTTCATTCCAATCTTCCTGTAAATCAGGTCTTCTCTTATTAAACTCAAAATGTGCAGAAATAATATAGGCAACATCAGACAAATATGTATAATAAGAAAGATCATTTCCTCCATTATACTTAATCGGTCGGATTCCTTTTCTTTCTGTACGAATTGGATTTAAAACCTTAACAGATTCTATGATCCAATCGATAGAGGGTTTCCAATAATTTCCACACACAATTCCTTTCAATGTCTCATAACTTGGAATCATCATGCTGCTTTTTTCTCCACCTATCTTTGTCATGGGGTCTGTAAATAATGCGTATTTCCCATAGACTTTCATAACAATTCTATTTGGTTTCATATTTCCTCCTTTCATATTTATCTTCTATCTATTTATGTTAAATTTATAATTTATCAGGGTCTGCTTCCAATAAAATTCCCATTTCTTTTTCATCATAAAAAGCATAATTAAGGAGGTAGACTCCCATATCTTCTTTAAATGTAATTCCACCAGCATCATAAATTTGTCTAAACTTATACCGATTAATATTTAAAGAATATTTTTTTGCTTTTTCTAACAGCTCCTTTCTTTCCGTCATACTTGTATATACCGTCACATCTTCTATCTGCCTCATTAACTCCTGTCCTTCTTCGAGATATGGAACAAGAACTGTTGTCATATCCTCGTCAATGACTTTAAAGTTTTCTGCCGCTCTTTTAAATTGAATCTTCCAGTTTAATTTCGGACCTGTTTGATTTCTCTTAAGAGTCAACAACTCATAGATACTTCTTCTGCCTCCATCTATTGGATATTTAAAATTCCCACTACATTCGCTATCATTATAATAATCATCGAAATATTCTTTCATAAGTTCTGGTAATAAAATGTCCTTTTTCTCCTGTTCTGCCTTATAAAAAATAACATTACTCCACTTTTGACCAAGACGAATTTCCGACATATGTTCGTAGCTGCCCTCTTCTAAATTAATGACATAACAATAGCCCATGTTTCTTTCTCCATTTCGATTGACACGTCCTGCAGTCTGTACAATAGAATCTAATTTGGTCATATTTCTGATTGCCGCTTGAAAACTGATATCTACCCCTGCCTCAATTAAAGAAGTACTGATACAGAGCACCTGCTCTTCTTTCTTTAAAGCTTTCAATAATTCGTCTAAAACATCTTTTTTGTGTTCCGGACACTGGTATCCTGTTAAAAGGAATAATCGGGTATCCTGGGCTAAAACACCTTTGGTATTTTCTATATTTTGAGTTGCAACATCCTCCTTATTCTTCTTTAAATACTGGAACAAATCTTTCGCTGTCTTTATTTTATTTACGACAACTAAAAGACTGTTTACCTGTGCTTTTCTTTCCCATATAAAAGTCGCTGCATTTTCAATTGTATATGGTTTCATGGCACAGCAATTCTTTATTTCAACTCTTTTTAACTGCGTGAAATTTCCCTCTACCGCATTTATCAGTTCTCCTTTTACATTTTCCAGACTTATATCTTTAGAAATATTACTGAAATCCGGCTGTGTTGCTGTACATAAAATCGTTGAGGTATTCCCCACCCGATTCAAAAAATTAATTGCCCCGTTAAATAAAGCCATACATTTGACAGGAACCGTCTGAATCTCATCAAATATAATTACTGCATTCAACAGATGATGCATTCTTCGCATATCTCTCGTTCCTTTTCCATAAAAGGTATTTAAAAACTGCACCATTGTTGTAAATACAATGCGGTTTTCCCATCGTTCTGTAAGCAGTCTGTAGTCCCGTTCCTCTCCCAAACTGTCCAACATTCTTTTATCATCTTCTGTTACATTAGAGTGATGTTCAAGCAAATCACAATTTTCTCCTAAAACCTCTCTTATAACCTTTGCATTTTGTTCAATAATCGTTGTATAAGGAAGAACAAAAATAATTCTTTCCTTATTTGTTCTCTCGCTATGTTCTAACGCATATCGCATACTCGATAAGGTCTTTCCTCCACCTGTCGGAACAGTTAATGTATAAATGCCACTCTCCTTCCTGCCTGCTTCAAAACATTCCTCCGATATTCTCTGACGGATTGCATTCACTCTTTTTTTACTTGTATCTTCTAAAGTCTCTGACTTCTTTTGCAATCTAGAAAGGTACTCTTCAAACTTTTGCTTATATACTTTCCAGGTCATTTGAATTTCGTCTTGTGCCTTTTCATAAGAAGCAAAATCCTCACCAGTCTCATAGCACATACTGCTTAATCGGTCGGCATCTATCAACATACTGTAAATTAGCTTTATAAAGAGATTTGGCATAAAGTTGGCATCATTTTTTCTCTTATTTTTTGCTTCACTTCCTGTAGAAGATTTTAGAATGAGCAGCTTTATCTCTTCAATAGATTTCTTAAAAAGCTGTTCTATCTCCTGCTCCGTAATCTGTAAATCCTTAAAAAAAGCTACTTTTACCTGCTCATAATCAGTAAGTCTGTTTTCATCCTGAAGTCTCATCAATAATGGGCTGTCTCCATTAAAATCTTCTGCATCAGGAAGTCCTCCATGATGATAGCAAATAATATCTGCGAGTAGTTCACCCACTATCCTTCCATTCGGTCCGTACTTTCCTGATAAATCATAAATATATTTTGCTCCGTAAACACCATGATCAATACCAGATTGTCTTTTACTTTCTATCCCCTCTTTTGCCCGTCTCCATTCTTCATGAATAAACCTCTGAAACTTAATGCTGTATTTTCCAAAATCATGAAGCAAACCAACAAGAGAAAGCGTACTTTCCAAAGTAACTTTTTTATCAGAATATAGCTCTTTTGAGCTAACAGTTCTCCTCAAGTCAACTCTTTTCCCCATAGCTGCTGCTAATTTCTGCACTTCTCTGATATGTTCTTTTAACTCCTGTTTTTCGAAATCATTTACACGAAATCTAGCTATATAATCGTTCATCTTATGAATCCTCTTCTCCTCATTTTTTTCTATTCTTTATTATCTTTTCAATATTTCCCGGTAAACCTTTAACCGGAATTTATCTGTTTCTATCGATTTCCGCATTTTTACTAATACCTTGAACTCCTTCGGTGCTTTTTTTAAAAAACGGAAGACCTCATCCTGATATACGCAGAAGAAGGATCTGTCCTCAAAAATAAGATCAAGAAGTTCCAGATACTGCTTAATGCCTGTTTCTTTTTTCTGATATCTCTGAAAACGCTTTTCACTATCTATACTCCCGCCTTTTTTTATCAAAGGGATAAACGAAAGACATCTTTCCCCGTCCAGTGTCATCTTTAAAAGGTAATATACTCCATAATAACCATCAATCCGTTTTCTCGTCAGAAGATTCTCTTTTAATAATCGAACAATGACTGTCGTTATCTCCTCTTTTGAAAAACTGTTGTACCGTCCAGCATTTTCAATATATCGGGGGTTCTGTAAATTGACTTTGGTACCACGGAGCATAGCACAGACCACATTTTCTGTGATATAATCCTCGTTCAGCGCAACTGTCTTTAAGATGTCCTGAGTTAAAAAGTCAGACAACAGTTTCTCGTATTTTTTTATCAGTGCTTTTTCCTGCTCCCGGATACGGACTTCCATTTCTTTATCGAGTCGCTTTATTTCTTTTTTTAGCTGTTTCCGCCAGATAGTAAGGGAGTTTTTATAACACGGAACGTGGATGACACCGATGGATGTAATCCCGGATCTTGCTGCAAAGACTTTGGTATCTCCCTGTAACACACCTTTCCCGGAAACATAATGATAGCTACCCAGCAGTTCTTTTGCATCATGAAATGCTGTTTGGAAGCGTTTTTTCCCAAATTCTTTCTCTATCCCATCAGCAAAACGAATCTGTCCGTTTTTGATTAGAATCCCAGAGCCGACAAAAACCGTAGAAAAGTCATCCCCTTTTACCTGGCATTTCAGTGTCGTGTTATAAGTACTGGTGAAACCGGATGGGTAGTTAACAGCATCAAGCCGTTTATCTAACCACTGCTGGTATCTGTTTACATACTTTTTCACTTCGGTATACATCCTGGATGACAAACAGACATCCTTCCGGCATATGGTCTTACGCATTTCTTCTTTTATGATGGCTGGTGCAGCCGGTTTGATGTAGGGAGTACGTATCATGCCATTTCCGGTATATTCTACAGAAAAACATTTGCTGCTGTCTGCCTGGCAGGGAATCTTTGCCTCCGCTTTTTTAAGGCAGATGTAAAAGCCCTGCGTAGGATGTGCTGTATAAGAGTGGGTATTCCCTTCCTGGATATATAAGGCATGCATGTTCTTTTTGACTGCTTTTTCATAGGCTTTCTCTATATTCCGGAGATTTTTCTTTACATGCCGAAGAACGTAGGAAGTAAACGTAGCATTGTCTTTCTTTTCATATCCATCTGTATGAAAAGAAAGCGGAATCTGGTATACAGCTAGGCTTTTTTCCAAACTGTCTCTGTTCTTTGCATAAATCAGATTAATCTCTGTCTGTGACGGTTTCTGGTTTGATAAGGATAGTTTCATAAACAATGGATTATCTTCTTTTAGCAGCATCTCTATATGCGGTTTTGCCCTGTTGTAATCTTCTTGAAATGTTTCTCTTTCTGTTTTCCGTTTTTCCCTTTTTTCTGATTTTCTTAATCTTTTTGTTTTTCTGGGAAGGACATCATCTGAAAGGAGTTCTCCCTGTTTTGAAAATACCAATTGTTTCATGTTATAGGAAAACTTGTAATTACCAGATTTAGATTCTCCAATATATTCCGCTATCTTGGGCAGGTAACCAAACCTATTCATGTTTTTAATGATATTTTCTTCTGTATGCATATCAAGATACCACATAACATCCCCTCCTATCGTATTTGGCTGATAAAACGGATTAGGTCAGCCGGAGTCTGTATCTCGTACATTGGTGCGAACGCTGCGTATACCGATGCGATCGAATCCCCCTGATTCCATTTGGCAGCCTGTTCTGTGTTCAGAAAAAACATTTTCTTTGCCCTTGCGTGGATGTTTTTCATCCATTCTGTTCCAGATGGGTTCTTATTGTTACGGTAATCGCCAAGAAACAGGATAAAACTGTCCTTTTTCAGATATTTCCGGTTCTTTTTCCATAGCATCTCTAACGGACGGTTGTAATCGGAATACACCCCTTTTGCCGGAACAGCCTGCAGGACACTCTGAACAGCTTTATCAATACTATCCGTCTCCATGATTTCCGTTACATCATAGAGAGAGTTAACAAATACATATGCCCGACAGCCTCCGGCGAACACATCTTTTAATAGGTACATGAACCCCAGCATCATTTCTGAAGCTTCTTTACATGAACCAGAAATGTCAAGAATAAGAATGAGATTTGACCTGTTGCGTTTTGGCTTCGCAAAACAGACCTCAAACGGGATACCGCCGGTCTTGCAGGCAGCCTGTATCGTCTTTCCCATATCAATCCTCCGTCTTTCCTGTGTGTTTAAATATCTTCCGAGCCTTGTCTTAAAGGAAACGATATTCTGGCGGATGTATTGGTAGATATATTCTTTTTCTTTCTTGTCCAGTTTTTTAAACGGTTTCTCCATAAATTCCGGCAGAGTTTCCTCTAAAAGCTGTACAGCTCCCCCGCCGATAAAATTCTTCCGGTGTATTTTGGAGACCGATTTTTCGGTAAATTGCCTTGTCAGTGCAAAGAGCCGGCTATCTAGTTCTACTTGAATCCGTTTCTCTTCCCGTTCCAGTCTTTGAAGTTTATTTTCCAGTTCTATCTGCTGATTTTTCAATTCTTTTGTTTCCCGTGCAATCTTATCTTCGATATATTTTTCGTAGTATATGACCTGTATCTTTGCTTTTTCCAGTATCTCAAATATATTCTGGTAGATTTCAAAAGCATCCATTTTTCCGGATAATAACGCTTTTTCTGCTTTTTCCGGCAGTTTTTTTCGAAGGGACTGAAAAGTTTTCTTGGAGTCCTCAGAAAGTTCTGTTTGGTCTTTGGACAGGGAAAGTAGCAGATTCTTCTCCTGTTTTGTAAAATACTGTTTGAATTTAACTTCCTGTTTTTTTAGGTAATTTTTCTGTGTTTTGGGGATATGAAGCATTTCCTTTTCTTCTAAGACTGCTTTCCTTTTCTCTTCGATTTCCTGTCTGACACCGGTAATCTCTTTTTGTGTCTTTTCTTTTTGGGACTTACTGTATTCCATCTGTTCTTGGTGTTCTTTCCGAATCCGTTGTTTTTCTCTTGCATATGATCCTTTGTAATCTTTTATATATTGGCAAAAATAGTCGGAAAAAGAATCGGCTTCTTCCTTGTTCCGACAGAAACACAGTTTCATTAATGGAATGATCTCCGCTTCTCTTGTAAAATCTGTCTCTTCATTTTTTAAAGATAAAAAGCGGCTGATCTTATTCTGTGTGACAGCATATCCCCTGTCATTTAAGTATCCAGCAAATTCTGTTATATAGTCAAAAATCATTTTTTACCACCTCTAAAAAGAATTCGATTCTGCAAGACACTGTTAAGACAACTCTTTGACATTCGGCAGAATACCTGCATCCCGTACCCTCATCTGGTCTTCTTTGTTCTTGCACAACGTACACAGGGAATCTGCAATATTAAAATCTTTATCATCCATCAGTTTCTGCAGATAGCCAGCCCATGTGATGCCTTCTGAAATAGACGGAATCTGTTTCAGGCACAGGCTCTGCAACTGGTAAAGACAGGATGCCACCCCTTCGATGATTGTTGGAGATGCTTCTGCTTTCATTTTCAAAATCTCCATAATCTCTTCTTTTGTTTTTCTTGGAAGATACAGATAATTGCATCTTCGCTTTAGTGCATCGGATAAGTCCCTGTAGTTGTTCGATGTTAGTACGACAACGGGCTCCATCCCTTCTTTTGCCTTTACGGTGCCATATTGGGGAATACTCAAGGAGAAATCATCTAAAAACTCCAATAACGTGTATTCTAATTCTTCTGATGCTTTGTCTACCTCATCAAAGAGCAGGACATACCGTTGCTCTCCCCAGATAGACTCTAATACCGGGCGACGGATTAGAAAATCCTTTCCATAAAAATCAATCGTTTTTGCTACATCCATCGCTTCGTTAATCGTCTTCCCATCTAAATTTTTCGCTAAAGTACTCTGTATTGCCTGGATGGAAAGTAGCTGTCTTTGGTAGTTGTAATCGTACAGTATCTTGTCCGCAGTCAATCCCTCATAAAACTGAACACGCAACACAGAAAGCCCAAAGGCTTGTCCCATTGCTAAAGCAAGACTTGTCTTTCCCTGCCCCGGGTCAGACTCGACTAATAATGGGACACCATGTAGTGCCCCATAAGCTGCCATGACAATCTCATCATTTGGCAGGTACCCATTTTTTGTAAGCTGTTTTCTGATATCTGATAAACGCATATTTTCCCCCTTTTTCTTCATCCTTGTCTCATTTTACCACAGGGCATCTTAGCCTGTGTGATTTTCTAATCAATTTGTATAAATCTTAGCATATAGCAGAGAGATAAGAATTTTTATAATAACTTTCAAGAATGCCCTGCATTCTTGCTGCGAGATAGTGATCCAAATGATTTTAATGCATGGTAACACCCATATTCAAATTGTAACATATATACTTTATAGTCACAATATGTTATTTTAATCTCCGCAACTTGCATTAAAATATTTTATCAACAAAAATACACAGAAATTTTTATATACAAAACTCTTATAATTCATTTGCTCTTTCACATACTGCCTGCTATAATCATCTACATATATTTTAAACGAAGGAGTATAAACTTTGATATTTTATATTGATGAATCCGAATCTATTAATAATCATCTCTCTCATAATAAGCATTTTGTAATTGCTTTAGTCAGAGTTCTTAATAAAAAATCTTTAAAAAGATCTTACAAACGATTTGTTTCTTCTAATTATGATAGACTTCTTGAATTAGATAAAGATAAGTATCACCCCAAAACGGGAAAACTCATAAAAGAAGGGGGCAAAATGTTCTCTAATGAAACTTTTAAAGAACTTAAAGGTTCCCAGTTTGACAAAGAAATGAAAAAAAGTTTTGTTGATTTCTTTTCTCGTAAACCATCATTTGAATTGTATATCATTAAAATAATAAATTCAGAATTAACTGATCAATTTTGCCAAAATACTGCGAGAGTGTTTAATTACACCATAAAGTTAGCTATGGAATACTTTATACATAGGGAATATATTCCAAAAGAAGATTGTTCACTTCAACTTGATGAGCGAAATGAAAAAACTGAATCAAGATTTTTTCTCGAAAATTATCTTAATACTGAACTATCCATGAATGGAACCACTGACAAGAAATTTGATGTTACATATTATGATTCATCTGATAATAATCTTATTCAAATTGCTGATGTTTTTGCAAATCTATATTACTCTCATTTGCAAACAGGTGGTTATAAAAATGAATTAAAAAAATTAGAAGAAGCAGGTATCCTAAAATTTGTTTTTACTTTTCCTAAACAATAATGATTTTTTCTTGGAATATTGACAGTTTTTCTTGCATATGATAAGATAAAGCTACCAACAGTAAGTCCTATATCAGTGCCATTATCGAGGTAAGTGTCATGTGTTGGCATCGCTGCTAGGCTATTGGTAACTTAGTATAATTAGACCAATCTCTTGATTGGTCTTTTTATTTTACCAAAAAAAGAACCCACACCCTTACAGGCATGAGTCCTTTTAAATTTAACATTCTTGATCTTACTATTAAGTCACTCATATTAATCCTTCCTTTCATTGTTGTGGTCAAGCTTTTTTATAACACTTTGACCTAATTATTGCTACAGGGTTT
>OLOM01001374.1_pt1 | contig 16523 bp, 13 predicted proteins | sample 1672531 | NCBI WGS metagenome assembly OLOM01 (sample SAMEA3136696, study PRJEB25190) | human gut metagenome | reverse complement strand
GCATCGCACCTGCGGGGCGGGCTGGCCGTCGGCCGCACCGCGTTGCCCCGAGTCCGTTCGGCGCGCGGCGACCGAGGTGCTCCTTCTTCCTGGGGCGCGCTTGCCGATGAAATTTGCGTATGCGAGCACCTGTGGCGCCCCCGCTCGGGGGCGTCGCTTATTATAGTGGGGTTTCAGCGAAAGCACGGATTGCGGGGCGCGGGCTCCGCAGTGGGGAATCCACGGGAAGGCGAGTATGTCCACGAATCGTCGAGGGCGAGGGGAAGCGCAGTTCAACGGAGGCGCGCATATGCGTGCGACCGCTCCTGCACGCGCGGTTGCCCCTGCGCGGAAGCGGCGCTTCGGTCTCTGGACCGCGATCCTCATCGTGGCCATCGTGGTGTTCCTTGCGGCTGCGTTCGCCTTGGGAAGCATCCTGTTCACTTATCACGAGGGCCAGAAATCCTACGACGACGTGGCCGATAAGGCGTTTCTCTCTGACTCTGCGCTCTCCGACGCGTCCGGCGTATCGCTTGCCGACCTCACCGTCGATTGGGATGCCCTTCTCGCGATCAACCCCGATACGGTCGGGTGGATCTTCATCCCGGGCACGAACGTGAATTACCCCATCGTCCATGCGCCCGAGTCGAATCCCGACAAGTACCTCACCATCGATTTCCAGGGCAATTCGGGCGGATGGTGGCTGCCTACCTACGGCACGCCGTACTTGCTCGCGTCGAATGCCGCCGACTTCTCGGACAAGAACAATATCGTGCAGGGCCATCACCTGCAGAATGGGGAAATGTTCGCCGCGATCGCCGATTTTGCCGACGCCGAGCAGTTCAACGAGCATCGCACGGTGTACTTGCTCACCCCGAAGGGCTCGTGGCGCTTGCAGTCGGTGTCGCTTGTCCACTGCAGCGGGTCGGAGTCCATCGTGCAGACGAAGTTCGAAAGCGACGCCGCCTTCACTTCTTACGTTGCCGACAAGATTAGCCGCAGCATCGTCGAGTGCGACCCGGCGGCGCCCGATGCGTCGGCCATTTCCCGCTTCTTCATGTTTTCCACCTGCGATAGCAACACAGATGCGCGCTACGTGCTGTGCTGTGCGCCGGTTGAATATGCCGCCGTCAATTCTTCTGGTACGGTGCCTGAAGGCTCGGCCGCGAATAATACGAACAATGCGAACAACGCAAATGGCGGCAGCGGCGGGATCAGCATGGTCGACCCCGCTACTGCCGCGACAATAGACGATGCAGCAAAGGAGATCGTTTCATGAGCACTTCGATACTGCCGGGCGAACGCCCCGACCGCCTCGAAGAGGAATGTGCCGTGTTCGGCGTCTTCGCCCCTGGTGAGGACGTCGCGCGTATGACGTGCTTCGGCCTGCAGGCGCTTCAGCACCGCGGGCAGGAAAGCGCGGGAATCGCTGTGGGGGATGGCGAGACCATCATGGCTTCCAAGGACTTGGGCCTGGTCACACAGGTGTTTGACGAAGCGAGCCTCGCTGCGCTCACCGGCTTTGTGGCAGTCGGCCATGCCCGCTACTCCACTTCCGGCGCCGCGGCGTCGTGGGAGGCCGCCCAGCCCCATATCTCGGCAATCGACGAGACGCTCATCGCCCTCGCGCACAACGGCACGCTCGTGAACACGAACAGCCTGCGCGCCCGCCTGATCGATGACGGCATCCAGCTTCGCTCGGGAACCGACTCCGAGGTGGCGGCGAAGGCGATCGGCGACATTACCAAGAAGACTCATCACCTGCGCGAGGGCATCCGCTTCGCCATGGAGCACCTGAAGGGCGCCTACGCCATGGTGCTCGCAAGCCCCGACTGCCTCTACGCCTTCCGCGACCCGAACGGCATCCGCCCGCTGTGCATGGGCAAGCTTCCCGACGATCGCGGCTGGGTCGTTTCCTCCGAGACCTGCGGGCTCGATATCGTGGGCGCGGAATACGTGCGCGACGTGAACCCGGGCGAGATCGTGCGTTTCAGCAAAGACGGCGTCACCTCCGAGCAGGGCGTGCCCGCCGGCCGCCGCGCGAGCTGCATCTTCGAGTACGTGTACTTCGCCCGCCCTGACTCGGTGATGGACGGTCAGTCGGTCTACCAGGCCAGGCGCAACATGGGCCGCATCTTGGCGCGCGAGGCTCCGGCCGACGCTGATCTGGTGCTCGGCGTGCCCGACTCGGGAATCCCCTCGGCCATGGGCTTTGCCTTCGAGAGCGGCATCCCCTACGCCGACGGCATCGTGAAGAACCGCTACGTGGGCCGCACGTTCATCCAGCCGACGCAGGCCATGCGTCAGCTGGGCATTCGCTTGAAGCTGAACCCGCTGCCGAGCGTCATCTCGGGCAAGCGCCTTGTCGTGATCGATGACTCCATCGTGCGCGGCAACACCTCCAAGAAGCTCATCGAGATGCTGCGCCAGGCGGGCGCCACCGAGGTCCACATGCGCATTGTGAGCCCTGAGGTGCTCTGGCCGTGCTTCTACGGTATCGACACCGACACGCGCGACCAGCTCATCGCTGCGAACATGACCAACGATGAGATGTGCGAGTGGATGGGCGCCGACTCGCTCGCGTTCATCAGCCTGCCCGGCCTGCGCGAGTCGCTTCCCGACGTGCGCGAACCTAGCTTCTGCGAGGCGTGCTTCTCGGGCGACTACCCCGTGGAGATTCCGCCCTCCACGGCCAAGAAGAGCTTTATGACCAAGGCGGATTTCGCCGCAGAGTACGCGCGCGAGAGTGAGAAAGCTGAGAAAACCCAGGTCACCCTGTAGTTGCTTGCAGGATGGGAATTTTTACGAGAAGGAGCGAAAAGTGAGCGAGGAAATCACCTACGCGGCGGCGGGCGTTGACACGGCCGAGGGCGCGCGAGCGGTCGACGCGATCAAGGAAACCGTGCATTCAACCTACCGCCCCGAGGTCGTGGGCGACATCGGCGGCTTCGGCGGCCTGTTCTCCATCGCGGCGGCGAAGGGGATGGAAGACCCGCTGCTCGTGTCGGGCACCGATGGCGTGGGCACCAAGCTCAAGGTGGCCCAGCTTGTCGGCAAGCATGGCACGGTGGGCATCGACCTTGTCGCCATGTGTGTGAACGACATCCTCGCCTGCGGCGCCGAGCCGCTGTTCTTCTTGGATTACATCGCGATTGGCAAGCTGCGCCGCGAGCATGTGGCGGAAGTCGTGGCGGGCATCGGCGAGGGCTGCCGCCAGGCGGGCTGCGCGCTCATCGGCGGCGAGATGGCTGAGCACCCCGGTGTTATGGACCCTGACGATTACGACCTGTCCGGCTTCACGGTGGGCGTGGTCGATCGTCCGAAGATGCTCGATCCCGAAAGCGTGCGCGAGGGCGATGTGCTCATCGGACTTGCGTCGTCGGGCTTGCACTCCAATGGCTACTCGCTCGCGCGCAAGGTGTGCGTGGAGGGGAAGAGCACCGAGGAGCTTTTGGCCCCCGTTGACGCGCTCGACGGCAAGTCGGTGGGCGAGGCGCTGCTCACCCCGACGCGCATCTACGTGAAGCAGGTGCTCTCCGTGCTTGCCGAGTGCCCCAAGGCTGTGCGCGCGCTTGCGCACATCACGGGCGGCGGTATCACCGAGAACCTCAACCGCGCGCTGAATTCGCAGGTGAACGCCCAGGTTAATCTGGGCACGTGGCCCGTTCCCGCCATCGTGAAGTACGTGTGCGAGGCAGCCGACCTTTCCGAGGGCCAGGCGCTCAAGACCTTCAACATGGGTGTCGGCATGGTCTTGATCGTCGACCCCGATCGCGCTGATGAGGTCGAGGCCGCCCTGGCCAAGGCCGGCGAGACCACCTATCGCGTCGGGCGCATCGTCGCCGGCGCGGGCGAAGTGGAGTACACGGGCGAGGGAAACCTGTACGGCTACGAAGGGTAACTCTCTTGCTTGCCTGCTGATGGGAGGCAGGCCCGCTGCGGGGCGAACTGAAGCGCTGCACGTGTCCATGCTCGGCACGCGCAGCGGCGCTCGCGGCACGTGCTCCCAGCTATCCAGATCTCACCCGTGATGCTTTTCGTTAAGCCTGGTGTGTGGGTGGGCCTCGCCACGCAGACGTCGCTGCTCACCACCACGATCACGATGCTCGCCGCGCCGCTCGGCGCGCTCATCGGCGCGGGAATCTCCCAGGGCGCTGGCAAGCTCGTGAACGTGGCCATGCCGTTCGCGGTGACGTGGCTGCTCGCGAACTTGCAGCCGAGCGTCATCTACTTCGCGATCGTCGGCATTGCGGTAGTCGCCGCGATCGTCGTTATCGCGGTCGGGCCCGAGACGCGCGCGAAGCGCTTGGGCTAGACGCCGTCACTGCGCTACAATAAGCGGCTGGCGCGCATGAGGCGCGTCGGGAAAGATAGGGAACAAAGTAGTATGCCAGAGCAGAGCACGCCCGCCGCATCCGCGACAACGCCCTCGCGCGAGCATTTCGCATCGCGTTTGGGATTCATCCTCATCAGCGCCGGGTGCGCGATCGGACTGGGGAACGTGTGGCGCTTCCCCTACATCACAGGGCAGTACGGCGGCGCGGCATTCTTCCTCATCTACCTGGTGTTCCTTGTGATTTTAGGGTTGCCTGTCATGGTGATGGAGTTTGCGGTCGGGCGCGCGTCGCAGAAGTCGGCGGCGCAGGCGTTCGACAGGCTGCAGCCTTCGGGCACGTGGCACTGGTTCTCCTGGTGGGGCTACATCGGCTGCACGGTGCTCATGATGTTTTACACTACCGTGTGCGGCTGGATGCTCTCCTATGTGCCGAAGATGGCGTCGGGCGTGTTCAACGGGGCGGATGCGCAGATGACAGCGGCCGTGTTCTCTGACATGCTCGCCGACCCTGTGGGGCTTATCGCGTGGATGGTGGTGGCGGTCGTGGTCGGTGCGGTTGTGTGCGGCATGGGCCTGCAGAAGGGCGTCGAGCGCATCACCAAGTGGATGATGGCGACGCTGTTCGTGGTTATGCTCGTGCTGTGCGTGCGTGCGGTGACGCTGCCAGGCGCGGGGGAGGGCATCGCATTTTACCTCGTGCCCGACTTCTCGCGTCTGTTCGCGGGCGTGACGCCAGCGGAGCAGTGGGCGACGTTCAGCGATGCGGTGTTCGCCGCTATGGGGCAGGCGCTCTTCTCGCTTTCGCTCGGCATGGCCTCGATGGAGATCTTCGGGTCCTACATCGGGCGCGAGCGCAGCCTCACCGGCGAGGCCATCTCGGTGACCGCGCTCAACACCGTCGTTGCCGTCCTGGCGGGCCTTATCATCTTCCCCGCATGCTTTGCCTACGGTGTAAGTCCTGACCAGGGGCCGTCTCTTGTGTTCGTGACACTGCCTGTGGTGTTTGGGCAGATGCCTTTGGGCAGCGTGTGGGGCGCGCTGTTCTTCGTGTTCATGAGCTTCGCCGCGCTTTCGACGGTGATTGCCGTGTTCGAGAACCTCATCAGCTGGTCGATCGACAAGTGGGGCATCACCCGTCGCCGTGCTGCCGCGATCACGGGCGTTCTCGTGCTTGTGCTGTCGCTGCCGTGCGCGCTCGGGTTCAACGTTCTTTCGGGCGTGACCGTCCCGGCGGTCGGTGACATCCAATCGATTGAAGACTTCATCGTGTCGAACAACCTGCTTCCCTTAGGCGCGCTGTTTTTCGTGCTGTTCTGCACGACGCGCAGGGGCTGGGGCTGGGATGGCTTTCTCGCCGAGGCCAACGCGGGCAAGGGCGTGCGCTTCCCGGCGTGCGCGCGCCTGTGGCTGAAGTACGGGATTCCGGTGCTGATCCTCGTCATCTTCGTTTTGGGGTACGCCCCGAAGATTGCGGCATGGCTGGGGCTCGCAGGGTAGCTTTTGGGGTCGTGCAAATTTCGCAGGAAGATGCCTGCCGGGGTATAGCACTGCGCTCGCGTTGCCGTCATCGATGCTAATCAGTTGACGCTTGCGCTTCTGCGGCGGAATCGGCGCGCCTTTTGCGTATACTGTTTGTTGCTGTGTCGCCGGGCCATTCTTTCGATGGCTCGGCTCATCTTGCGGAAAGGGCGGTTACGTGACCGACAAACTTAAGATTGGCGTGCTGCTTTCAGGCAGCGGAACGAACTTGCAGGCGATTATCGACGCGGCCGCCGAGGGCTTGCCCGTCGATATCGTGCTCGTCGTGTCCTCGCGCCCTGATGCGTACGGCATCGAGCGTGCTCATGCGGCGGGAATCCCCACGCTCGTGATGAATCGCGAGAAATACGCCGACGTGCTCGCCGCCGATGCGCAGATCGTCGAGGCGCTTCGGGGGGCGGGCGCGGAATACGTGGTCATGGCGGGCTACATGCGCAAGGTGACCTCCGTCATGCTCGACGCGTTCCCCAACCGCGTGCTCAACCTGCACCCGGCGCTCCTGCCGTCGTTTAAGGGCGCGCACGCCATTGCCGACGCGTTTAACGCAGGCGTGAAGGTGACAGGCGTCACGGTGCATTTCGCGAACGCCGATTACGATAAGGGTCCTATCGTTGCGCAGCGCGCGATTGCAGTGGCCGAAAACGATACGCTCGACGCACTCGAGGCGAAGATCCACGACGTGGAACACGTGCTCTATCCCGAGGTCCTCGGGCTGATCGCCGAAGGGCGCGTCGCCGTCGATCCCTCCACGAACAAGGTTCACATCAGCTGATGGCAACTACGACGCCGGCCCTCTGCGCCGGCGTTGTCAAGTGCGGCGCCACCTCGCGGCGGCGTCCGGAACGCGATGCCGGCACCAACACCGGCGTCGATGGCGCGACGCTCAAGGCCCCTTAGCGCTGGCGTTGGGAAACGGTTTGAAGAAAGGACAGCTCCATGAACAAGGCCGTGCTGCAATCCATCATCGACGACTTGAAGGCGGGTCGGACCCCGCAGCTCTCGTCGGATGACTTCCCCTGCTTTTCCGCAGAAGCGCTCGCGGGGAACAACCACGTTGCCCCCGAATATCTCGACGTCATCGCGAAGAGCCTGACTGAGGCCGATATCCCCACGTTCGAGCGCGCCATCCGCGCCGTCGACGAGGGCGACCTGGCATGGCTTGGCTTCAAGGTGATCTACGACGCTGCCGAGGCGCAGAGAAACACCGACAATGAGGTCACCAAGAAGTACGGCGACCAGGGTTCCGCCGACGGCGAGCCGCTCGTCTTCTTCTGCAACGACGCGAAGGAAATCGTCTCCTCGCGCACGCCGAGCCCGCGCGATACGTTCCAGATGAAGGACGTCACGCGCGGTCCTTCGATGCACAACGAGCAGTTCGAGGGCCTGACCTGGCGCTCCGTTGCGCTGTTCGACCAGGTGCACGTGTGGCTTCTGGGCGCCTCCGACGTCGCGAGCGAGCTTTCCGCGCTCGCGACCCACGTCGGCTTCAAAGTGACGGTCGTCGACTACGACCCCGCCTACATCTCCGAGGAGCGTTTCCCCGACGCCGCACGTATCGAGCTTCCGGGCGACAACTTCGACGGTCTTGACGAGTACCATGCCGTCCCTGCCGATTACGTCTGCGTGCTCACGCGTGGGCACATGTTCGATCCCGAGTCGTGCGTGTGGGCGGTTCGCCACAACGTGCATTACGTGGGCATGATGGGCTGCAAGGGGAAGAACACCACGGTGCACGACCTCGTGACCTCGCGCGGCGTCACCGAAGAGCAGTGGGAGTCTATCAAGCGCCCCATCGGTTTGAAGTTCGGCGCGAAGACGCCCGCCGAATTGGCGATCGCTATCGTCGCCGAGCTCATCGACGTGCGCTACAAGGAGCGTTACAGTGATGAGGCCCGCGAAAGGCACGAGCAGTCGCTTGGTCGATAGCGACTCGTCCTCCTGTTTTGCGCGAGGTGTGCGCTGGGCGTGAGGCCGCGCACCCTTAAAGAAGTTCCAATCCCTTGAGAGGAGAACATACATGGCTGATCCCAAAATCAAACGCGTCCTCATGTCGGTGACCGACAAGACGGGCGTCGTCGACTTCGCGCGTGCGCTGCATGACGAGTTCGGCGCGGAAATCATCTCGACGGGCGGTACCGCGAAGGTCATCGCCGAGGCGGGCGTTCCGGTGACCCCCATCGACGAGGTGACTCATTTTCCCGAGATGATGGACGGCCGTGTGAAGACCCTGCACCCGATGGTGCACGGCGGGCTTCTGGCGAAGCGCGACAACCCCCAGCACATGGCTGAAGCTGCCGAGCACGGCATCCAGATGATCGACATGGTCGTCGTGAACCTGTACGCCTTCGAGAAGACGGTGGAATCCGGCGCCGATTTCGGCACCTGCATCGAGAACATCGACATCGGCGGCCCGTCGATGCTGCGCAGCGCCGCGAAGAACTTCGAGAGTGTGGCCGTGGTCACCGATCCTGAAAGCTATGACGACATTCTCGCCGAGATGCGCGAGAACGGTGGTGCCACGAAGCGCTCGACCCGCGCCCGCCTGGCCTTGAACGTATTTGAGACCACGAGCTCCTACGACGGCGCCATCGCCGATTGGATGTTCGAGCAGCTCGCCGAGGAGGACGACTCCCTCGAAGCAGAGGGCGAAGGCGAGTTCCCCGACTACTACGACCTGTACATGGTCAAGCAGCAGGGGCTGCGCTACGGCGAGAACCCGCATCAGGAAGCGGCGTTCTACCGCTTGCCCGGCTTCGAGAGCGAGCACAGCCTCGTGAACGCCGAGCAACTCAACGGCAAAGAGCTTTCCTACAACAACATCCTCGACACCGACGCCTGCTGGTCGCTCGTGCGCGAATTCGACGAGCCCGCCGTGGTCATCTTGAAGCACCAGAACCCGTGCGGGTCGGCCACTGCCACAAGCGTGGTTGCGGCCTTCGACAAGGCCTTCGCATGCGACCCGAAGAGCGCCTACGGTGGAATCATCGCGGCAAACCGCGAGGTCACGAAAGACATGGTCGATCACATCAACGAGAACCATCTGTTCGTGGAGGTGCTCATCGCGCCCTCGTTCGCGCCTGACGCGCTCGAACTTCTGCAGAAGAAGAAGAACCTGCGCGTGCTCGCCACCGGCGGCGTCGACGCGCCTTCCGCGCTCGAGTTCCGCTCGGTCGACGGTGGCATCCTCGTGCAGGACGTCGACCGTGTCGCCGAGGACCCGGCCACTTTCACGGTGCCCACCGACCGCAAGCCGACCGACGAGGAGATGCACGAGCTGCTCTTCGCATGGAAGGTGTGCAAGGGCGTGAAGAGCAACGCCATCCTCGTGTCGCGCGACCATGCGGGCATCGGCATGGGCCCCGGCCAGCCGAACCGCGTCGATTCTGCGCTCATCGCCTGCAAGCGCGCCCATGAGGCGTGCGAGCGCATGGGCGTGCCCGCGGAGGGCTTGGTGTGCGCGTCCGACGCGTTCTTCCCGTTCCGCGACAACGTGGACACGCTGTCCGAGTGGGGCGTGACCGCCATCATCCAGCCGGGCGGCTCGATCCGCGATGAGGAATGCATCCAGGCCGCCAACGAGCACGGTATCGCCATGGTCTTCACCGGGCATCGCCACTTCCGCCACTAGGGACAGGGACGAACCTCAACTGTGAAGTTCAGCATCAGAAATCTGCTGGTCGGCCTCGTGCTCATCATCGTATTGGCGGTGGTGTTCTTGCGGGGCGACCAGCTGGCCGAGCTTGTCGAGACCATGCAGCGCGGTTCGACGATCCCGCTCGTCGCGGCCATTCTCACCCAGCTGTGCAAGTACGTCTCGCAGAGCTTTGCGTATTCGTCGTGCTTCCGCGCGGTGGGGGAGCATATGGCCCCGCGCGCCACGCTGCCGCTTGTGTTCGGCACCTTTTTCATGAACACGATTGCGCCGTCGCTCAACCTGGCGGGCACCACGCTCGTGGTCGACGACGCGCGTCGCCGCGGAATCTCGCCTGGTAAGGCGACGTCGGCGGCGCTGCTCATGCAGATCACGATCGACGGCGCCTTCTGCACCATCATGATCCTGGCGTTTCTAATCCTGCTGGTCACGGTGGGCCTTTCCCCCGTGTGGTTCCTTTTGGGCATGGTAGTGATGTTGCTCGTGGGCTGCATGATCGGCGTGCTCGTCCTGGGTCGCAAGCGCCCGGCGCTCATGCTGAAGATCCTGCGTCCCATCGAGCGGCTGGTGAATCGGGTTCGCGGCGTGTTCAAGAAGCCGCCTCTAAAACCCTGGGTCGAGAACATCGCCTCCACGTTTTCCGAGGCGGCGGGCTTGATCGGCCACAGCCCGAAGCCCACGCTCAAGGCCTACGGGTGCTCACTGATCGCGTCGACGTGCGAGCTGAGCTGCTTCGCGCTCGTGGGCGTGTCGTTCGGCGTGACGAGCCCCGAGGCTCTCATCTGCGGTTACGTGGTGGCGACGCTGTTCGCCATGATTTCGATTACGCCGCAGGGCGTCGGCGTCGTGGAGGCCGCGGTGGTCGTGGCGTTCACGATGTTCGGCGAGACGGCTGCAGCGGGCACGGCAATCGGCCTGGTGTATCGCGGCATCGTGTTCTGGATGCCGTTCTTGATCGGCGCCATCCTCATCCAGCGCACGAAGACTTTTCAGGGCGAGGGCAAGAAGGCCATGGAGGGTACCGAGAAGAACCGCCTTGAAGGCGCCGACAAGATGGCGAAGGAAATCGACGCAATGGTGCAGGCGGGCACGGGCGCCATCCCTCCTGTGCTCGAGCGCGAAGAGCCCCGCAATCGCCGCAACGGCGCCGATCGCCCCTCGCGGGGGAGATAGCCAGCGCATAGTGGGATAACTTATCAAGGAGTCTAAGGAGAGTCTTTCTGTGGATTTCAACAAGCTGCTGGGTATCACCTTTCCCGAGGCGAGCGCCACGTTCGTGCGGGCGGAGCTTCCCATCACCGACGCCATCCGCCAGCCGTATGGCTTTGTGCATGGAGGCGCTACGCTCACGCTGCTCGAAGCGGCGGCGAGCCTCGGTGCTGAGTTCCATACTGATTTATCGCGCGAGCTGCCCTTCGGGGTGAACGTGAATGTCACGCATCGCAAAAGCGGCGTCGACGGCACGTTGCACGGTGAGGCGGTGTTCGATCGCGAGGAGACGAGCTCTAAGGGCTACCGCAAGCTGTTCTGGAACGTCTGCGCGCGCGATGATGGGGGCGACGTCATATCGGAAGGCGTCATCTTGTGCGTGGTCGTGCCGCAGCGCGTGACGATCGACAACCCGCATCTATCGACCGCACCGGCTCTTTCCCGCTAGGCCAATAAGCTCGCGGGCGGTGCGCCTGCCTAGGTAAACGAGCTCGCGCGCGGTGCGCCTGCGAGCAGAACTTGCATCTTCGCCCGCGGCGCGCCGGCATCACGGCGAAGGAGCTTTCTCTTCTCATAAAAAAGGGCTTGCCAAGCGAAGCCGTTATGGTAATATATCGTTTGCTGTCGCAAACAGCACTTCGGGATGTGGCTCAGCTTGGTAGAGCGCTGCGTTCGGGACGCAGAGGCCGCAGGTTCAAATCCTGTCATCCCGACCATCGAATGCGAAACGGTGGTCTCCTCGGAGGCCGCCGTTTTTCTTTTCTGCGGGTTGGGTTGCATATGTTAATTCTGTCCATCTACGCCGTTTTTCCCCAGTTGTGATACCCTTTCTGCTCAGCGCAAGCACTGCATTCATGTGCGATTTCGTCGCATACAGGAACGTATTTGGAGGAATGTATGAAGATCTTTGGTATGGGCACTCCGGAATTGCTCATCATCCTTGCGGTCATCCTGCTTATCTTCGGGCCGAAGAATCTCCCGAAGCTCGGCAGCGCTCTCGGCAAGACCGTAAAGAACCTGCGCGACGGCATGGGCGCTGGCAAGAAGGACAAGAAGGAAATCGAAGAGGCTGAAGACGAGGAAGAAGTCGAGGAAGTCGAAGAGGAAGAAGCGCCCGCAAAGAAGACCGTGAAGAAGACGGTCAAGAAGAAGAGCGAGTAACACTCATCCATATCGATGGATTTGCGGCGCGCGCAGCGGTAAAGGCGTGCGCCGCATTCGTATGTTTATTCCCAAGTAATCGGGATTGAACGGGGAAAACGGTGCATCAAGCGATGCGCCGCTTCGTGTTTTTGAAGGGACTGACCATGGCAGACAGCAATTACATCCTGACGCCGGAGGGCCGCCAGAAGCTTGAAGAGGAGCTTCACTACCTCGAGACCGAGAAGCGCGCTGAAGTGGGCGAGCGCATCAAGGTTGCCCGCGAGTTCGGCGACATCTCCGAGAACTCCGAGTACGACGACGCTAAGAACGAGCAGGGCATGATGGAGGCGCGTATCGCCGAAATCGGCCGCATTCTCTCCGAAGCGACTGTCGTCGAGGCGCCGAAGCGCTCCTCGAAGGTGACTATCGGCTCCACTGTCACCGTCGACATGGGCGGCCGCGAGCGTGTCTTCACCATCGTGGGCGGCGCTGAGGCCGACGTGGCAGCCGGCAAGATCTCCAACGAGTCTCCTGTTGGCGCGGCGCTTCTCGGCAACAAAAAGGGTGACGAGATCGAGACCACAGGCCCCACTGGCCGCGTCATCAAGATGACGATTCTAAAGATCGAGCACTAGGATTAGCATGGCTGAAGAAACTACCAAGCAAGTAATTGAAGACGACCCGATTGAGGTTCGCAAGGCGAAGCGCGCGGCGCTTATCGAGGCTGGGGAGAATCCCTACGGCCATGCGTTCCATTACACGCATCACCTGGCCGACCTCGACGAGAAGTACGCCTCGCTCGAAGACGGCGCCTCCACCGAGGACGAGGTCGATGTGGCGGGCCGCATCATGGCCAAGCGCGTCCAGGGCAAGATCGCGTTCTTCGAGTTGCGCGACGCGACGGGCGACATCCAGCTGTTCTGCCGCATCAACGCACTCGGCGAGGAAGTCTTCGCTGCAATGAAAGACCTCGACGTGGGCGACTGGATCGGCGTTCACGGCACCATGATGCGCACGAAGCGCGGTCAGCTCTCCGTTGCCGTCACGGGCTACGAGCTTCTGTCCAAGTCGCTGCGCCCGCTGCCGGAGAAGTTCCACGGCTTGGCAGACAAGGAAACGCGCTATCGCCAGCGCTATGTCGACCTTGTTATGAATCCCGAGGTCAAGAGCACGTTCGAAAAGCGCTTTAAGATCGTGGCTGCCATCCGCCGCTATATGGAGCAGCAGGGCTTCTACGAGGTGGAGACGCCGTTTCTGCATCCTATTCTGGGCGGCGCGAACGCGAAGCCGTTCGTTACGCACTTCAACGCGCTCGACCGTGACTACTTCCTGCGCATCGCGACCGAGCTGCCCTTGAAGCGCCTGCTCGTGGGCGGTTTCGAGAAGGTTTTCGAAATCGGTCGCCAGTTCCGCAACGAGGGCATGGACCCGTACCACAACCCCGAGTTCACCACGATGGAGGCCTACCAAGCGTTTTCCGACCTCGACGGTATGATGGAGCTCACGCAGGGCTTCATCCAAGCCGCCGCCATGGAGGCTTGCGGTACGCTACAGGTTACCTACCAAGGCACCGAGATCGACCTGTCGGGCGAATGGCGCCGCGCGACCATGATGGAGCTTGCAAGCGAGCATGCGGGCGAGGAGGTGTCCTTCGACCGCACGCGCGAAGAGCTCGTCGCCATCCTGGAAAAAAACGGCGGCCATGTAGAAGACGCATGGGGCAAGGGCAAGCTCATCAGCGAGATCTTCGAGGCCGTGGCCGAGGAGAAGCTCGTGCAGCCCACCTTCGTGTGCGACCATCCGCTCGAGATTTCCCCGCTCGCCAAGAAGAAGACGGACAACCCCGAGCTCACCGAGCGATTTGAGCTGTTCATCTGCGGACACGAGTACGCGAACGCCTTCAACGAGTTGAACGACCCCGTTGACCAGGCCGAGCGCTTCCGTGCGCAGGTCGAGGCGAAGGATATGGGCGATGACGAGGCAATGGGCTACGACGCTGACTACATCCGCGCGCTCGAGTACGGCATGCCGCCGGCGGGCGGTGTGGGCGTGGGCATCGACCGCTTGACAATGCTGCTCACCGACTCCGCCACCATCCGCGACGTGCTGCTTTTCCCGCATATGAAGGATGAGGCACCTTCGAGCGGTAAGGCTGCTGCTGCGGCTGCGGCGGCGCGCGCTGCGAAGGCGGAGGCTGCTGAGGCAGCGTCCGAGCCCGAGTCGATTGACTTCTCGAAGGTGGTTATCGAGCCGCTGTTCGAGGAACAGGTCGACTTTGACACCTTCAGCAAGTCAGACTTCCGCGCTGTTAAGGTGAAGGAATGCGTCGCCGTGCCTAAGTCCAAGAAGCTGCTGCAGTTCACGCTCGACGACGGCACCGATGCTGACCGCGTCATCCTGTCCGGCATCCATGCGTACTACGAGCCCGAAGAGCTCGTCGGCAAGACGCTCATCGCGATCGTCAACCTTCCGCCGCGCAAGATGATGGGTGTCGAGTCCTGCGGCATGCTGCTTTCCGCCGTGCACGAGGAGAAGGTCGAAGGCGACGCCACCGAGGAGCGCCTGAACCTGCTCATGGTAAGCGACCGCATCCCCGCAGGTGCGAAGCTGTACTAGGCGTTTACCGACTCGCAAAGTCTTGAAGGGCCGTCTGGACAATGTCCGGGCGGCCTTCTTCGTATCATGGCTAGCTCGTCATGCGGCCATGATGCATCCGAACCGCCTTCGATTTGTTTGGGTCTTGTTGATTTGCTTCGGGCTGCTTTCTGTATTATGTATACGGACTTTCTCTGCATTAGCACTCACTTGACAAGAGTGCTAGTATGAATCGCAAACAAACGACCTTGTGAGAAACGAGGATACATGTCATTCGACAAGTTCACTGACAAGGCGCGCAAGGTGCTCGTGCTGGCGCAGGACGAGGCCCGCGGCCTTCACCAGCCCTATGTGGGCACCGAGCATATCCTGCTCGGGCTGATTCAGGAAAAAGAGGGCCTTGCCGCTCAGGCGCTCGAGCGTCTGAATATCAAATACGACGCGGTGGTGCAGGCCATCCGCCAGGTGGTGACCATCGACGAGAGCGCCGATGTGTCCGGGCACCTTTCCTTCACTCCGCGCGTGAAGCGCGTGCTCGAGAACTCGCTGCGCGAGGCTATGCAGATGGGGCAGTCCTACATCTCGACTGAGCACCTGCTTTTGGGCATCGTGCGCGAGGGTGAGGGAACGGCTCTCGACGTGCTCGGCCGCCTGGGCGTGAAGGGCGATGATATCCGCGGCGCCTTGAACGATCTGGTGGGGCAGAGCCCGGTCTATGCCGGCCGCAGCGCTTTCGATGCGATGGGGCCGTCCCCCGATAGCATGCTCAAGGAGTTCGGCACCGACCTTACCAAGAAGGCATCCGACGGCAAGCTCGACCCGGTTATCGGCCGTGCGGGCGAGATCGAGCGCGTCATGCAGGTGCTTTCGCGTCGCCAGAAGAACAACCCGCTGCTCATCGGTGAGCCGGGTGTCGGCAAAACCGCAGTCGTGGAAGGGCTCGCGCAGCTTATCGTCGCGAACCAGGTACCCGACCTTCTGCGCAACAAGCGCCTGTTCACGCTTGACGTGTCTGCGCTTGTGGCGGGCAGCAAGTATCGCGGCGAGTTCGAGGACCGCCTGAAGAAGTGCATCAAAGAGGTGCAGGACGCGGGCGATATCATCCTGTTCATTGACGAGATGCACACGCTCATCGGCGCGGGCTCTGCCGAGGGCTCCATTGACGCCGCGGCCATCTTGAAGCCGCCGCTGTCGCGCGGCGAGATTCAGGTCATCGGCGCCACGACCATCGACGAGTACCGCAAGCATCTGGAGAAGGACTCTGCGCTTGAGCGCCGCTTCCAGCCCATCACCGTCGGCGAGCCCAATGAGGAGCAGGCTATCCGCATCCTGGGCGGCTTGCGCGATCGTTATGAGGCGCACCATCAGGTGCACTTCACCGACGAGGCGCTCCAGGCAGCCGTGGAGATGTCTGACCGCTACATCCAGGACCGCTTCCTTCCCGACAAGGCGATCGACGTGATCGACGAGGCCGGCGCGCGCATGCGCATCCGCAACATGACGCTGCCCAAGGAGCTGCGCGATTTGGACGATAAGCTGCGCGAGGTTCGCTCCAAGAAGGACAAGGCCATCGGCGCGCAAGATTTCGAGACCGCAGCCGAGCTTCGTGACAAGGAAAGCAAGCTCAAGACCGAGCGCGAGCAGGCCGAAAAGAAGTGGGAGGAAGATACCTCCAAACAGGTGTCCCAGGTCACGGTGAAGGACATCGCCGATGTGGTTTCCATGACCACGGGCGTGCCGGTTTCCAACTTGACTGAGGCCGAAACCGAGAAGCTCCTTCGCATGGAAAGCGTGCTGCACGAGCGCGTCATCGGCCAGGACGAGGCCGTGACGGCGCTCTCGAAGGCCATTCGCCGCAGCCGCGCGGGCTTGAAGGACCCGAAGCGCCCAGCGGGCAGCTTCATCTTCTTAGGGCCTTCCGGCGTGGGCAAAACCGAGCTTTCCAAGGCGCTCGCCGAGTTCCTGTTCAATTCCGAGGACGCGCTTTTGAGCTTCGACATGTCCGAGTACATGGAAAAGCACAGCGTGAGCCGTCTGGTGGGCTCGCCCCCGGGCTATGTCGGCTTCGAC
>OLOM01001367.1_pt1 | contig 16582 bp, 10 predicted proteins | sample 1672531 | NCBI WGS metagenome assembly OLOM01 (sample SAMEA3136696, study PRJEB25190) | human gut metagenome | reverse complement strand
AGTACAGCTGCACAGCAGTATGGCGGATTTACAGTCCCGGAAGTGGATAAGATCCTGGCACCTTATGCAAAGAAAAGCTATGACAGATATATTGAGGAGTTTATGCAGTATTCTGATCCAAGCTGGGCAGGAAGAGAAGAAAAGGCCATTGAGCGCGCACTGGATAAAGTCCGCAGAGATTATGACCAGGGCTGGCAGGGAATTGAGTATAAGCTGAATACAGTAGGGTCCTCCAGAGGAGATTATCCTTTTGTCACTGTCACACTGGGACTGGGAACCGGACAGTTTGAGAAAATGTGCAGTATGTCACTTCTGGCAGTACACAAAGGCGGACAGGGTAAGGAAGGACACAAGAAGCCTGTACTTTTCCCGAAAATCGTATTTCTTTATGATGAAAAAATCCATGGAAAAGGAAAAAGCTGCGAGGATGTTTTTGAGGCGGGAGTAGACTGCTCTTCAAAAACAATGTATCCGGATTGGCTTTCCATGTCAGGCAAGGGATATATTGCCAGTATGTACAAACGGTACGGAAAGGTGATCAGCCCTATGGGTTGCCGTGCTTTCCTGAGCCCATGGTACGAAAGAGGCGGTATGTATCCTGCTGATGATAAGGATGTGCCTGTATTTGTAGGAAGATTTAATGTTGGAGCAGTAAGCCTTCATCTGCCTATGATCCTGGCTAAAGCCAGAGCAGAGAGCAGAGATTTCTATGAAGTGCTGGATTTCTATCTGGAAATGATCCGGAGCCTTCATATCCGTACCTACGAATATCTGGGACAGATGCGTGCCTCTACCAATCCTCTTGCTTACTGTGAGGGTGGTTTCTACGGCGGCCGTTTGAAACCAAATGAAAAGATTGGTAAAATCCTTAAACCTATGACGGCATCCTTTGGAATCACAGCTCTTAATGAGCTGCAGGAACTTTATAATGGAAAATCCATTGCAGAGGATGGCCAGTTTGCACTGGAAGTTCTGAAATATATCAACGAAAAAGTAAATAAATTTAAGGAAGAGGATGGATATCTCTATGCAATCTATGGAACTCCTGCAGAGAGCCTCTGCGGACTTCAGGTAGAACAGTTCCGTAAAATGTATGGAATTATTGAAGGTGTTTCTGATCGTCCTTATGTCAGCAACAGCTTCCACTGCCATGTAACCGAAGAAGTCACCCCGATTGAAAAACAGGATCTGGAGGGCCGCTTCTGGGAACTGTGCAACGGAGGTAAGATCCAGTACGTCCGTTATCCCATCGATTACAATAAAGAGGCTGTCCGAACTCTCATCCGCCGCGCCATGGCTCTGGGTTATTACGAAGGAGTCAATCTTTCCCTGGCCTATTGCGATGACTGCGGACACGAAGAACTTGAAATGGATGTCTGCCCTGTATGCGGCTCCAAAAACCTGACCAAAATCGACCGCATGAACGGCTATCTCTCCTACAGCCGCGTCCACGGTGACACCCGCCTCAACGAAGCCAAAATGGCCGAGATCGCCGAACGAAAATCTATGTAATCTCAAAAAGAAGGATGTAATTCAAAATGAATCACATCCTTCTTTTTATAAGCCTTCCTATTTTCAGACAATCTCTTTTTATGATACATCTCCAAATATGAGTATTACCTTCCCAATCTTCTCAAAATTATCTCAATACCAGGGGCAGGCCCCGCCGCCTCCCCGTCCGTCTCACCAACAAAGTAAAGTTAACAAAAGCTCCCTCATATCTCAAACCGGAGCTCCTTCCATACCTAAAAACAACAACACCCCTCCCGTCAGACACCAACGCGAGGGGTGTGCAAAGGGGACGCCGCTATGCGTCCCCTTTGCAAAACATCATTTAATTATAGTCCCCGTCTTCTCATAAACCCCATCCTTCGCATGGGCAATATCCGTAATAATAGTCCGGCGTCCGTCTCCTTTTTCAACAAAGTTGACGCCCGCTTCAAACTTCGGCAGCATAGATCCCGGTGCAAACTGATTCTCATCCATATATTTCTTAGCATCTGCTACAGAGATTTCACCCAGGAATTCTTCATTATCCATGTCAAGATTCAGGCTTACCTTCTCTACACTGGTCAGGATCAGCAGAGTATCTGCATTTAACTCCTGAGCCAGAAGTCCGCTTGTCAGGTCTTTCTCGATAATAGCACTGGCACCGTTTAAGGAAACCCCCTGCTCCATAACAGGGATACCGCCGCCGCCGGCTGCAATGACGATCTCTCCGGCATCTACAAGTGTGCGGATCGTTTCAAGTTCTACGATTTTCTGCGGCTTTGGTGCAGCAAGGATTCTTTTGTAGGTACCGTCTGCAAGCTCTGTGACAAAATTACCCTTATGTTCCTCTGCTTCTGCTTCTTCCTTGGTCAGGACACGGCCGATGATCTTCTCTGGCTCTGCGAAAGCGTCATCATAAGGATCGATCACAACTTGAGTCAATACAGTGGCAACCGGTTTGTAAATACCTCTGGAAAGCAGCTCTGCACGGATGGCAGTCTGAAGGTCATAACCGATGTAACCCTGGCTCATGGCAGAACATACGGACATAGGTGCAAATGTATAATCCGGATGTGCCTTACCGAATTCATTCATAGCAGTATGGATCATTCCGACCTGTGGTCCGTTACTGTGTGAAATTACTACACGGTTTCCTGCTTCTACAAGGTCTGCAATAGCTTTGGCAGCTTTTTTTGTGGCAATTTTCTGCTCTGGCAGAGTTGTACCTAATGCTCTGTGGCCCAATGCAACTACTGTGATTTTTTCGCTCATGGGAAATACCTCGTTTCTTTATTTTTGTTGTACACAGGTGGCTGTGGTTCAAGCCTCCCGAGATAATCATAATGATACACTATATTATAAAAGACTGTCCGGGGAAATGCAATAGATTCTTCTCCGAACGGCAATTAAAAACGAATAAAAAAATAATAATAATAAAATAAACAGCTCCCGCATTGCTGCAGGAGCTGTCCATTTTTTGAGGGGGGAGATAGAGAGTGGTTTTCATCTATCCAAAACCTATTATAGGAGAAAAATATGTGCAAAGTATGTCAATAATCTGAAAGAAACAGAAAAAATATAAAAGAATTATAAACAAAAATTAAAGTAAGTATATATTTACTCCAATTGCTTGCTTTCCGAAAAGGGACATGCTAAAGTAAAGACAGAGTTACCGGATCTGAGGTAACCCTCATCTGTTTCTGCATTCTGCAGAGATGATTTTCAGGCACTGTTTCGGTGCATTATTTCACAAAACATCATTAAATGGAAGACGGAGATTGATGATCTGTCTGGCAAGGAGGGGGGATGCTTATGTCTGTATGATTGTTCTGTACTCCTGGATAAGATGCAGACCTGTAGGCTGAGATGAAAAAGAGCCGGCAGTAGGAATGCGGCATGAGAAACGACAGTAAAAGATCGCAGATTGCGAAATTTTCATGAAATAAATTATTAGGAGACGATAATATGAAAAATAGAATATGGAATCAGACGAAAGCAGCAGTACTTGCCATGGTAGCTATTCTTTCAGGCATCTGCGTACCATTTCAGGAAATGCAGGTATCAGGGGCAGAACTGGTGGCGCCGGTTCTGAATATAGAACAAAGCGCAAAATGGACAGATGAGGAAAACTATAAGGCAGAGCTGACCCTGCGGCTTAGCGGACTGAATACTCTGAAAGATGTCAGTAAAGTGGATCAGGAACAGGAGAAAATCCAGGCGGAAATGGAGACAGAAAGCTTTACAGCAGATGAGGGAGAGAAGGCGGAAGAAGACTTTGGGGAAGGTGGAGCAGCGGAGAAAGCTGAAGCTGCAGAGGAGACAGAAGTCAGAGAAAGTGTGGAGACTGGCGAAGACGCAAAGACAGAAGAGGTTTCTGGTAAAGTTGACAATCCTGTGAACGAAACTGAAAATCCCGCAATGTCGGAAGAAAAGAAGGAATATATTCTGACTACATACATATCTGAATATTTCCTTCTGGATACAGCTTCTCTTCCGGAAGAAATTACAGCAGAAACTGTTTCCATAAAGAACCAGAAGGGAGAAGATACGGAAATCCTTCGCCTTACGGAACATCTGCAGATGGAAAAAATCACAGAGGACTATTATGTACTGACTGTTCCGGTAACACTGCGTCCGGAATATCAGCTTTCCTGGGAGAAAAGAACTTATCCGGTGGTACAGGATGAACCCTTACAAAAGGATCAGACGGGCTTGGGTACATTTTTACAGGAAAAAAAAGGAGAAGAACTTCAGACCCTGGTTTCCAATCCTTCCCCTGAGTTGTTGGTAAACGCGGCAAAAACAGGAATCGAAGCAGTTCTTAGGGCAGATGTGGAGAAAACAAAAGCCGGGCAGCCGGTAAATTATATTCTGGATGTGACCAATACAGGCCAGCTTCCTTTAGCAGACATTCAGTTTTCAAGCAGTTTTTCCATGGAAGATATCCGGGCAGTGTGGGAGTCTGAATCAGATTTTTATGTAGATGGCAAAGAAGCAGTTCTGGCTGCATTAAACCCAGGAGAGAGCAGAAGACTTCGGATGACGCTTCTGCCGGATGAAAATAAGGAGGGAGATTTGTTTCACACGGTAACTGTAAAAACAAAACATCCGGGACGAGAAGAACTGATTGGCTGTCAGGCTTCATGCCAGATTAAAGTAGAAGGACTGAAGGCCTCTTTTGAAGTGGAAAAAACAGCGGACAGAACGGAAGCCTTTCCGGGCGATACGATTACCTATCAGATATGTATCCGTAATACAGGAGAAAAAACACTTCATTCTGTTCTGAGCACAGAGAGATTTCTAAATGCAAATATTCAGGCTCAGTTTATGCCAAAGGAGGGAGTAACCTTAAACAGTACAAGAACACAGGCGCTGATTTCCAGCATTGCACCGGGAGAGGCTTTGGGGCTTTATGCGGTTGTAACGATTCCTCAATATTTTGAAAGTCAGGAGCTGGTAAATGAGGTAACTGTTATTTCTGATGAGACCGGGACAACGAATATGAAATCTCGGTCAGAGGTGACTGTGAAGTCTGCGGAGGTGACGGTAACACCACAGATCACACAGACCTATTCTTCTTATCAGTCCTATGGGTCAGGTTCGAAATCAGGGAGCGCCTATGAGACAGCCTCCAAGCCCAGCACAGGAGATGATACAAAAGGAACATTTTTTCTTGCCTTATGTGTGTGCGCAGTTATTGTAGGAGCGGCAGCTGCCAAAAAACAACGTTGAAACGAGAATGGAGGTGTGCTATTCTAATATAGAGTATATAAAAATATGGAGGACATCAATGAAGTTAATATCCTTATTAGAGCGTCTGGAGTATACCTGTATTCAGGGAAGCACAGACCAGGAAGTTAAAAACGTTGTATATGATTCCCGAAAGGTAGAAGAGGGTTCTCTTTTTATCTGCATCCGCGGGGCGGTTGTGGACGGACATAAATTTGTGCCGGATGTGATCGCAAAAGGTGCGAAAGTTCTGGTAGTGGAGGAAAAAGTTGAGGCTCCTGCAGATGTGACTGTTATTCTTGTGGAGGACAGCCGCTATGCCATGGCATTTATTTCTGCCGCATATTTCGGATATCCGGCAGAAAAATTGAAAACGATCGGTATTACAGGAACAAAGGGAAAAACCACAACTACCTATATGGTAAAATCCATTCTTGAAAATGCCGGATATAAGGTGGGGCTCATCGGAACTATTGAGGCCATCATCGGTGATAAGGTGATTCCTGCAAGCAATACCACACCGGAATCTTATATGGTTCAGAAATATTTCCATGATATGGTTGAAGCAGGCTGTGACTGTGTGGTAATGGAGGTTTCTTCCCAGGGACTTATGCTTCACAGAACACAGGGCTTTGTCTTTGATTTTGGTATTTTTACCAATATTGAGCCGGATCATATTGGGCCAAATGAGCATAAGGATTTTGATGATTATCTCAGATGCAAATCTATGCTGCTCCGGCAGTGTCGTGTGGGAATCGTCAACAGAGATGATGAACACTTTGAGAGAATTATCGAAGGGCATACCTGTCAGCTGGAAACTTACGGATTTTCTCCGGAAGCTGATCTGCGTGCAGAAGATGCACATATGGTAGGCGGCAAAGGATATCTCGGTATCTCTTATCAGCTGAAAGGACTGATGGAATTCCCGGTTGAAATTGATATTCCGGGTAAATTCAGTATTTATAATTCACTGACTGCAATCGCAATCTGTCGTCATTTCAATGTATCACAGGAAAACATCATCAAGGCACTGAAAGTGGCGAGAGTCAAGGGTCGTATCGAGGTGATCAAAGTTTCTGATGAATTTACATTGATGATCGACTATGCACACAATGCAATGGCACTGGAGAGTCTGCTTACTACATTAAGAGAATATCATCCGCATCGATTGGTCTGCCTGTTTGGCTGTGGAGGAAACCGTGCAAAATCCCGCCGTTATGAGATGGGAGAGGTCTCTGGCAGACTGGCAGATCTGACGATCATCACATCCGATAACCCGAGATTTGAAGAACCGCAGGATATCATTGATGATATTAAGATTGGCATCAGTAAGACTGATGGAAAATATGTCGAGATCTGTGACCGTAAGGAAGCAATCGCATATGCGATCCACCACGGAGAACCGGGTGACATCATTGTCCTCGCAGGAAAAGGCCATGAGGATTATCAGGAGATCAAAGGTAAGAAATACCCGATGGATGAAAGGGTACTGATCGAAGAAATCCTTCAGGAGGATAAAGAAAGAGCAGAAAAATAAATGATTTATGCGGATATTATCGTGGACATTTCCCACGAAAAAGTTGACCGCAGTTTTCAGTACAAAGTTCCCGAAGAACTGCAGCACAAACTGCAGGTGGGAATGGTGGTGACGATTCCTTTTGGAAACGGAAATCACGAACGAAAGGGCTATGTGATCGGTCTTTCAGATACACCGGCATTTGATACATCACGTATGAAAGAACTTACGGGAATCTGCAGCAGTGAGGAAACTACGGAGGAGAGGCTGATCGCGCTTGCCGCGTGGATGAAAAACCAGTATGGCTCCACTATGGTTCAGGCACTGAAAACCGTTCTCCCCGTGAGAGAAAAGGTCAAAGCCAAAGAAAAACGATATATCATATTGAACGTCAGCGAAGAAGAGGCGGAAAAAATTGCAGGGAAGCTGGAGAGTGGACGATGTAAGGCAAGGGCAAGGCTTGTGCGGGCGCTTCTTGAGGAAAAGAAACTCGATTATACAAAAGCATCCAAAGAACTCGGCGTAACGGCTTCTGTTTTGCGTCCACTTGTGGATGAAGGTATCGTTCAGGTTGTGCAGGATGAAGTTTACCGCATGACTGTAGACGGGGCGAACATTCCACATGAGGAACTTTCAATTCTTACAGAACCGCAGCAGGAAGCTTTTGACCAGATTCAGGAAGAATGGAAAGCAGACCCTCCCCGGCCGGTTCTGATTCATGGAGTCACCGGAAGCGGTAAGACACAGGTTTATATGAAACTGATCCGTCAGGTGATCGATGAGGGAAAACAGGTTATTGTGCTTGTTCCGGAGATTGCGCTGACATATCAGACAGTTCGGAGATTTTACGGCTGGTTTGGTGAAAAGGTTTCCGTACTGAATTCCCGTCTGTCCGCCGGAGAACGCTACGACCAGTTCAAAAGAGCCAAGCGCGGTGAGATCCAGATCATGGTAGGACCGCGTTCGGCGTTGTTCACACCGTTTTCAAATCTCGGTCTTATTATTATAGATGAAGAACATGAGCAGTCCTACAAGAGCGAAAACAGTCCGAGGTATCATGCGAGAGAGACTGCACTTTACCGTGCACAGATGGAAAATGCCCGCCTTGTCCTCGGTTCGGCGACACCGTCGCTGGAAGCCTATACGAAAGCGAAGAATGGTGAGTTCCGTCTTGTAAAGCTTAAAGCCCGGTTTGAAGACCGACCGCTTCCGAAGGTAAGCGTTGTAGATCTCAGAGAAGAATTGCGGGAGGGAAATCGTTCGGTTTTGAGCCGCAGTCTGACAAATGCTATCGAAAACCGACTGGAATGCGGAGAACAGGCAATTCTTTTTCTGAACAGGAGAGGGTATGCAGGATTTGTTTCCTGTCGTTCCTGTGGTGAAGTTCTGAAATGCCCGCATTGTGATGTGGCTTTGACGGAGCACAATAATGGCAGACTGGTCTGTCACTATTGTGGATATGAACAGCCACGGGTGGAAAAATGTCCGGTATGCGGTTCGCCTTATATCGGAGGATTTAAGGCAGGAACGCAGCAGATTGAGCAGGTTCTGCACAAGAATTTCCCAAAAGCGCGTATCCTTCGTATGGACTATGACACGACCAGAGCAAAAGGCAGCTACGAAAAGATATTGTCTTCGTTTGCAGCGCATGAGGCTGACATTCTTGTCGGAACACAGATGATCGTCAAAGGACATGATTTTCCGGATGTGACACTGGTGGGAGCGCTTGCTGCGGATCTCTCCTTAAATGTGGCAGATTACCGCTGTGCGGAGAGAACTTTCCAGCTTCTGACACAGGCAGTCGGCAGATCGGGGCGTGGAATGAAACCGGGTGAGGCAATCATTCAGAGCTACCATCCGGATCATTACAGCATTCAGGCCGCGGCGGCGCAGGACTATGAGGCGTTTTATCAGGAGGAGATGGCATACCGTATGCTGATGGATTATCCGCCGGCAGCGCACATGCTTTCTGTACTGGTATCGGGTGAGAACGAAGAACTTCTGGAGCAGGGGATGGATTATCTTGCAAAGTTTGTGGAGCGGATTGCTTCCAGATATCGGATTCCTGTGATCGGGCCTGCATATGCGGCGGTTGGAAAAGTAAATGATATTTACCGCAAGGTTCTGTATCTCAAGCACCGGGATGAACGCATTTTGCAGGATATCAAAGATAAAACAGAAAAATACATTAAATTAAATTCCGGATTTAGAAGACTGTATATACAGTTTGATTACACTTAGAGTTAGAAAGTAGCAATTTGCATAAGATAAAAAGAGAGGAAGAAATAAAAATGGCAATCAGAGTAATCAGAACAGAAGAAGACCCGGTTCTGCGTAAGATCAGCAGACCGGTAAAAGAAGTAACACCGAAGATCATAACTTTGATCGACGATATGCTTGATACAATGTACGAGGCAATGGGCGTTGGTCTTGCAGCACCGCAGGTCGGCATCCTGAAACGTATCGTTGTAATTGATATCGGAGAAGGCCCGATCGTATTGATCAATCCGGAGATTCTGGAAACTTCCGGAGAGCAGACAGGTGATGAGGGATGCTTAAGTGTTCCGGGAATGGCTGGTCAGGTGACAAGACCAAACTATGTAAAAGTAAAAGCCATGGATGAGGACATGAATGAAGTGATCTATGAAGGAACCGAACTTCTGGCACGTGCATTCTGTCATGAAATCGATCACCTCGACGGAAAAATGTATACCGATCTGGTCGAAGGTGAACTGCACAGAACCAGCTATGATGAGGAAGAATGAGAAGGTATTTACAGGCAGACCCGTGCATAACGGGAGAAAAGAGGAGCAGACTATTATATGAAGATTGTTTATATGGGAACACCGGATTTTGCAGTGCCGCCACTTGCCGCACTTGTAAAAAACGGATATGAGGTAGCCGCTGTGATAACACAGCCCGACAAACCAAAAGGAAGAGGAAAGACACTTCTGCCGACTCCTGTCAAGGAAGAGGCAATGAAACATGACATCCCGGTCTATCAGCCGCTTAAGGTACGTGATCCGGAATTTGTAGAAACATTAAAAGAACTTGAGCCGGATATGATCGTGGTTGCTGCATTTGGCCAGATTATTCCAAAGACGATTCTGGATATGCCCAAATATGGATGTCTGAATATCCATGCATCCCTTCTTCCGAAATACAGAGGAGCCGCACCGATTCAGCAGGCTGTGATTGACGGAGAAAAAGAATCTGGGGTGACGATTATGAAAATGGGTGTCGGACTGGACACCGGAGATATGATCTCCCAGGGAATCGTACCGCTTGCTGTGGATGAAACGGGTGGAAGCCTCTTTGACAAACTGGCAGAGGAAGGCGCTGAACTTCTGATCCGTACGATCCCGTCTATCGTGGATGGAACTGCGGTCTATACGAAACAGCCGGAAGAAAGCCCGACTCCGTATGCGGCAATGATCACTAAAAAAATGGGTCTGATGGATTTTTCAAAGAGTGCCACAGAGTTGGAGCGACTGGTGCGTGGAATGAATCCATGGCCGAGCGCCTATACTTTCCTGAACGGAAAGACACTGAAGGTGTGGAAATGCTCTGTTGAAAGTGGAAATTGTGGAAAAGAGGCACCGGGAACCATTACCGGTGTGGATAAAAAAGGAATTCATGTAGCCTGTGGAACAGACAAGCTAGTTCTTGAAGAAGTACAGCTGGAAGGCAAGAAGCGGATGGAGACAGATGCTTTTCTTCGTGGCTATCAGGTAACAGAAGGTATTATGCTGAAAGATCATAAGGAGTGATGCGGATGTACGGATATGGTTATGGATATTACGGATTCGACTGGACTTATATACTGCTGATCATTGGAATGCTGCTGTCACTTGCTGCATCCGCAAGGCTGAAGAGTACTTTTTCCTATTACAGGAGAATACGGAGTGCTTCAGGGCTTACCGGTGCAGAAACAGCAAAAAGAATTCTGCAGGCAGCCGGTATCACAGATGTGCATGTACGTGCAATTTCCGGAAGTCTGACGGACCACTATGATCCGCGAACAAAAACAGTAAGCCTTTCGGAAGATATTTACGGACAGACTTCACTGGCGGCAGTGGGTGTTGCTGCCCATGAATGTGGACATGCCATTCAGCATGCGATTGGTTATGCACCGCTTGAATTCCGAAGTGCGATCGTTCCGGTGGCAAATTTTGGAAGTACACTTTCCTGGCCGCTTTTTCTGATCGGGCTTTTTTCAGGAATCCGTCCGCTGGTGACAGCAGGGATTGTACTTTTTTCACTGGCAGTACTGTTTCAGCTTGTGACACTTCCTGTTGAGATCAATGCATCCTCACGTGCATTAAAGATGCTGCAGAGTACCGGAATCCTCGGGACAGACGAGACGCGCGGGGCAAGAAAGGTACTGACCGCAGCAGCAATGACTTATGTGGCAGCGCTGGCAGCTTCCATATTACAGCTTTTAAGACTTTTGATACTTGCAGGAGGACGAAGAAGGGATGACTAGCGGAATTAATACAAGAGAGATGATACTGGAGATTCTTCTTCAGATTAATGAAGAGGGCGAACATAGTCATATTGCAATCCGCAATGCTCTTTCCAAATATCAGTTCCTTCCGAAACAGGAAAGAGCTTTTATCACGAGAGTGTGTGAGGGAACACTGGAATACAGAATACTGATTGATTATATTATTAATTCCTTTTCGAAAATTCCTGTTGATAAAATGAAAGCACCGATCCGTGAAATCTTACGAAGTGCCATTTATCAGATGAAATTCATGGATCGTGTGCCGGACAGTGCTGTCTGTAATGAGGCAGTAAAACTTGCACAGAAAAAAGGTTTTTATAATCTGAAACCTTTTGTAAACGGAGTTCTTCGGACTGCTGCGAGACAGATGAACGAACTGGAATATCCTTCAAGAGAAGAGAATCTTGTCCGTTATCTGTCCGTTCGTTATTCCATGCCGGAGGAGCTTGTAAATCGCTGGCTGGAAGATTACGGCGAGGAAATTACCGAAAAAATGCTTGCAGATTTCCTCAGGGAAAAACCGGTAACGATTCGCTGCCGTACATATCTGAATTCTGTTGATAAAATTTGTGACAGCTTGAAAAGTCAGGGCGTTACCGTCGAACCGGCTCCATATCTTCCTTATGCAAAGCGTATTTCCGGATATAACCATATTCTGGCGCTGGATGCATTTATTCAGGGAAAAATCCTTGTACAGGATGTAAGTTCCATGCTTGTGGCGGAGATCGCAAATCCGTCCAGAGGAGACTATGTCATTGACATGTGTGCTGCACCGGGTGGCAAGAGCCTTCATATGGGTGATAAGATGGAAGGATTTGGTACGGTAGACGCACGCGATATCAGCCAGTACAAGGTAAATCTGATCGAAGAAAATATTCAGCGAACAGGTTCGATCAATGTGCAGGCAAAAGTACAGGATGCTACGTTGTTTGATGTAGAATCCGAATGCAAGGCAGATATTGTTCTTGCAGATGTACCGTGTTCCGGTTACGGTGTGATAGGCAAGAAACCGGAGATCAAATACCGCTCTACAGCCCAGAAAGAAGATGAACTGGTCATTCTCCAGAGAACGATCCTTGATAAGGCAGCAGAGTATGTGAAACCGCGCGGAGTGCTGATTTTCAGTACCTGTACGATTGCAAAAGAAGAAAATGAAGAAAATATGATGTGGTTTATGAATAACCATCCATTTAAACTTGAAAGCATAGATGACTGTATTCCGGAAGAACTTCATTCTGAGACGACTGCACTGGGCTATCTGCAGCTGCTTCCGGGTGTACATGGAACTGATGGCTTCTTCATTGCAAAATTCAGAAGGAAATAATTATGACAGATATCAAATCAATGAATATGGAGGAGCTGAAAGAGCTTATGGTGCAGATCGGTGAAAAGCCTTTCCGCGCAAAGCAGATCTATGGCTGGTTGCATGAGCATCTTGTTACCTCCTATGATGAAATGGCAAATATTCCGAAGAGCCTGAAAGAAAAGCTGAAAGAATATCCCATCACAGTTCTGGAAGAACTGGATGTTCAGACTTCCAAAGTAGATGGAACCAGAAAGTATCTGTTCCGCCTTTCTGATGGAAATATGATCGAGAGTGTCCTGATGCGATATAAATACGGAAATTCCGTCTGTATTTCTTCTCAGGCAGGCTGCCGTATGGGCTGCCGCTTCTGTGCATCTACGATCGGTGGACTGACGAGAAATCTTCTTCCGTCGGAGATGCTGGATCAGATTTACCGGATACAGACTTCTATCGGAGAGCGTATCTCCAATGTGGTGGTGATGGGAACCGGTGAGCCGCTTGATAATTATGATAATCTTCTCAGATTTATTCATATTCTGACTGAAGATGGAGGAATCCATATCAGTCAGCGAAATCTTACGGTATCTACCTGTGGGCTGGTTCCGAGAATTTATGAGCTGGCAGATGAAAAGCTTCAGATGACACTTGCAGTATCGCTTCATGCACCGAACGATGAAAAAAGACGGGAACTGATGCCGATCGCCAACAAATATTCTGTAGATGAACTTCTGGAGGCCTGCCGATATTATTTTGCCAAGACAGGACGGAGAATCACTTTTGAGTACAGTCTGGTCGCAGGGGTAAATGACAGCAAAGAAAATGCACAGGAACTGGCGGGCCGTCTGAAAGGTCTGAACTGCCATGTAAACCTGATTCCGGTTAATCCGGTGAGAGAGCGTTCTTTCGTGCGTTCCACCCGTCAGGCTGTGGAGAATTTCAAAATAAATCTTGAAAAATGCGGAATTAATGGTACTATTAGAAGGGAAATGGGCAGCGATATTGACGGTGCCTGTGGGCAGCTAAGAAAAAGATACATGGAAAAAACAGAAAGTGAGAAGTGACATGAGGGTATATTCAGCTACGGATGTAGGCCAGAGAAGGAAAATGAACCAGGACTATGTGTTCGTTTCCGAAAACCCGGTTGGAAATCTTCCGAATCTGTTTGTCGTCGCTGATGGAATGGGCGGACATAATGCAGGGGATTATGCATCCTCACATGCAGTTCAGACTTTAGTGGACGAGATTCGAAGAGACGCGGATTTCAACCCAATCAAAGTGATTCGTCATGCCATTGAGACTGCAAATACGGAGATTCTGGATCGTTCTCGAAGTGATGAAAATCTGCGGGGAATGGGTACGACTATGGTAGTCTGCACGATCGTGGGACATTATGCTTATGTGGCCAATGTCGGAGACAGCCGTCTGTATGTGGTACAGGGTGAGATTCATCAGGTAACAAAAGATCACTCCCTTGTACAGGAAATGGTCCGTATGGGTGAGATCAAACCAGAGGAAGCCAGAAACCATCCGGATAAAAACATTATTACGAGAGCACTTGGTGCAGAGCGCACCGTAGATATTGACTTTTTTGACCTGAAACTGGAACCGGACAGTACGATCCTTATGTGTTCCGATGGTCTGAGCAATATGGTAGAGGACAGTGAAATCGAAAAAATCATACTGAACCAGACAGAAGAACTGCCGCAGAAGGGTGAAAGACTTCTGAGAGAAGCCAACCAGAACGGTGGTAAGGATAACATAGCAGTCATACTGGTAGAACCATTCACGAATGAGGTGGAAAAATGTTAAAAACAGGAATGATCATAGCAGAGCGCTATGAAATCTTAGGGAAGATCGGCACCGGTGGAATGGCCGATGTATATAAGGCAAAAGATCATAAGCTGAACCGTTTCGTAGCGGTCAAGGTGTTAAAACCGGAATTTCGGGAGGATACTACATTTATCCGTAAATTCCGTAGCGAGGCACAGGCAGCTGCGGGACTGACACATCCGAATATTGTCAATGTATTTGATGTAGGGGATGACGAAGGTGTTTATTACATTGTAATGGAACTGATCGAAGGCATCACGCTGAAAGAATACATTGCAAAGAAAGGCAAACTTTCTATTAAAGAGGCGACCAGCATTGCCATTCAGGTATCAATGGGGCTGGAAGCCGCACATAATCACGGAATCGTACACCGCGATGTAAAACCGCAGAATATCATTATTTCAACAGACGGTAAGGTCAAGGTTACTGATTTCGGAATCGCAAGAGCAGCATCTTCCAATACCATCAGTTCTAATGTTATGGGATCTGTACATTACAGCTCACCGGAGCAGGTACGTGGAGGATACAGCGACGAAAAGAGTGATATTTATTCACTTGGTATTACTTTATATGAGATGGTTACCGGACGTGTTCCATTTGACGGAGATACGACTGTGGCAATCGCTATCAAACATCTTCAGGAAGAAATGGTTCCGCCGAGTGTTTATGCGGAAGATTTGCCATACAGCCTTGAGCAGATCATCCTGAAATGTACGCAGAAGAGTGTAAATCGCCGTTACGACAAGATGGAAGATGTGATTGCAGACCTGAAGCATTCTCTGATCGAACCGCAGGGAGATTTCGTTAAATTATCTTCTGTAGATAATGAGGCAAAGACCGTTGTGATTTCTGATGAAGAACTCGGAGAGATCAAGCACAGTCCGAAGAAACGTACATCAGACATTGCGCAGCTTGAAGATGAGGAATACGATACGGATTATGATGATGGTGAAGATGATTATGAAGATGATCATCGCCGTAAACGTTCCTCTAATAAAAAATCCAAGAAGAAACATAAAGCACCGAATAGGGGTCTTACGATTCTTGCACTTCTTGCTGGTGCGGCTATTTTGGTTGCAGCAATCTTCTTTATCGGAAAAGCAGCCGGCATTATAGGTGGTGACAGCAGTACAGATACTTCACAGACCGATCAGAATACAGATGCCTCGACAGATGAGGATGGAATGGTGATTGTTCCAGATCTGGTAGGAAAGACGGAAGAAGAAGCAACTGCACTTCTTGAAGAAGAAAAACTCGGCAAACAGATGATGGGAGAAGAAAGTTCCACACAGGAAAAAGGACGCATTTCTTCTCAGAATATTGCAGCAGGAACAAAAGTTGAACAGTATACAACTCTGAAATATTATCTCAGTAAAGGTCAGCAGGAAGTTGTTATGCCTGACCTTTCCGGAGAGACCGGTATAGATGCACAGCAGACACTGGAAGATCTGGGACTGAATGTAACGGTACAGAAAGAGTACAGTGAAGATGATGGAACAGGCTATCCGATGGTAAATCCAGGATATGTGGATTCTGTTACACCGGCAGCTGGAAGCAGCGTTTCCGCAGGTGACGAGGTTACACTGGTTGTCAGCCGTGGTCTGGATTATGGCGATAGTGTTTCAGTGCCAAGCGTTGTCGGTATGACAAAGAATGATGCAATCACAACACTTGGAAAATGGACTGACATTAAGGTAACAGAGCAGCAGAGCAGCGATGTGGCATCTGGGGAAGTTATTTCTCAGAATCCGGCAGCAGATGAAACAGCAGATCCGGATCAGCCGATTGAAATTGTAGTAAGCAGTGGAAATGAAGCTCCATCTTCTGATACAGAAGATACATCAGCAACAGATAATACTGCATCAGCACAGAGCACAGATAGCACACAGCAGAGTGCAGCTGCTGCAAATGGTGAAGTATGGAAATGTACACAGACACTGAATACACCGACCGGATATCAGGGAGGACAGGTTCGACTGGAACTTCTTCAGGATGTGAACGGAGAAACACAGTCTTCGATCATTGTGGACTGCAAACAGATAACATTCCCGTATACACTGGATGTTACCGGAGCTCCGGGAGTCAGCGAAGGTACATTATATGTGTCAGAAGTAGTGGATGGTACGATCCAGCAGCTGGGACAGTATCCACTTACTTTCAAGAAAGCAGAGTAATACATGCAGGGTAAGATCATCAAAGGAAT
>OLOM01001355.1_pt1 | contig 16681 bp, 15 predicted proteins | sample 1672531 | NCBI WGS metagenome assembly OLOM01 (sample SAMEA3136696, study PRJEB25190) | human gut metagenome | reverse complement strand
ATAAAAAAATCCACGGATTTTGTAAGGCGGAGTTGCGAAAGCGATTCCGCCTAGTTTTTTATCCGGGCAAATTATCGCTCGCAGCTTGCTCAGAACAATTCAGAAAATCAGAGCGAAACCAAACGGATATGTCAGCCCTACTCCCCAATGCAGGCGAGATGAAGGCCGGTACCGCAGAATCTGACAGGTACTGTTTGTCAGACTTGCCCAGATTCTGCAATTCCGACGATTGCGACGCGCCTTTAGAAGAGCCCGTGACCGTCGATAATTGCAGGGCTTCTTCGTCAGTAGGCACTCAAGCCCAAACTAGCAACCAATTACGAACAGTATCTCATCTGCCCTCTCCTTTTGTTCGAATTTCGATCATTGTCGCAGATTTTCGAACACCACACCATCGATGTTCGAGATCTGTGATAGATTGGTAAAAATCGAACAAAGGATTTCACCATCAATGTCACTTAGCTACAACCAGTTCATGACCATGTGCGCACTTTCGGAAGCGCCCGGCGCCACGCAAAGGGATCTGTCCGAAACTACTCGACTTGGGCTTGCAACCGTTAACGCCACACTAAAAGAGTGCGTTTCCGCCGGGTTCATAGACAACAAACGCCTAACCGCAAAAGGCATGGCCGAGCTCAAGCCTTACGAAGTCGACAACGCAGTCATCATGGCCGCCGGACTTTCCAGCCGCTTCGCCCCCATTTCCTACGAGCGCCCGAAGGGGCTCCTTAAAGTTCGCGGCGAGGTGCTTATCGAACGTCAGATCAAGCAGCTCAAAGCCGCGGGCATCAACGACATCGTGGTGGTGGTTGGCTACAAGCAGGAATCGTTCTTCTACCTAGAAGACGAATTCGACGTGAAAATCGTGGTAAACCGCGCTTACGCCGAGCGCAACAACAACAGCTCGCTCATGTTGGTGCGCGAGATCCTTGGGAACACCTACATTTGCTCGTCGGACAACTATTTCGAGGAGAACCCGTTCGAACGCCACGTGTGGAAGGCGTACTACTCCGGCCAATACAGCGAGGGCCCAACCAACGAATGGTGCATGCAAACCAAGTCCCACGATCGCATCACCAAAGTTACCAAGGGCGGTCGCGACGCCTGGTACATGATCGGCCATGCGTTCTTCGACCGCGCTTTCTCCAAGCGTTTCCGCGAAATCCTTGAAGCGGAGTACGATCTACCGGAAACCCGAAGCAAGCTTTGGGAAGACCTGTTCGCAGAGCATGTCAAAGAGCTTGACATGGCCATCCGCCGCTACGACCCGCCCATCATCCACGAGTTCGACTCGCTTGACGAGCTGCGCGATTTCGACCCCCCTGTTCCTTGAAAACCTGGACAGCGAGATCTTCGACAACATCGTCAGCGTCTTGGGCTGCGAGAAATGCGAGATCCACGACGTGTACCCCCTTAAGCAGGGACTTACCAACCTAAGCTGCCACTTCGCTACCAACGACGGCGAGTGGGTCTACCGTCATCCCGGCGTTGGCACCGAGCTGCTGGTGAATCGACAGGACGAGCTGGTCGCTCTGAAAACCGCCGCCGAACTGGGACTTGACCACACATTCCTGCACGAAGACCCCGCGCGCGGCTGGAAGATCTCGAAATTCGTCACTAATTGCAAGAACCTTGACGGCCATGACGAGGCGCACCTTAAAACCGCTATGGAAATGGCCCGCAAGCTCCATGAATGCGATGTGACGCTCGACCGTTCGTTCAGCTTCTACGAAGAAGGCACCGCCTACGAGAAAAAGCTCCTTGAGCGCGGGCCCTTCGTCATCAACGGCTGGAACGATATGAAAGAACAGGCAACGCGTCTGAACGAGTTGCTGGTGAAGGATGCCGGCAAGCCGGTTTTGTGCCACAACGACTTCTTCGGCCTGAACTTCCTCATAGGCGACGACGGCTTCATCAACCTTATCGACTGGGAATACGCCGGCATGAGCGATTACGCCAACGACTTCGGAACTTTCAGCGTATGCGAACAGCTGAACGAGGAGGAAATGCGCCAAGGCCTTACCTTCTACTTCGGCCGCACCCCCACCAACGCCGAATGGCGCCACAACCTTGGTCAGGTCGGCATGGCCGGATGGTGCTGGTATGCCTGGTCTCTTCTTAAAGAAAGCGAAGGCGGCGACGCCGGGGAATGGGCGTACATCTACTACCGCTACGCCAAAACCTACCTGAAGAAAGCGCTTACGTTGTACGACGCAGCCCTTAATGCCTAGACAGCCGAAAGCAAACAGGAGAACAAATGCATCAAGACATTGCGTTGCTGAAGAAACAACGCCATCGCAAGTTCATGAAAAAGGGAATAACGTTCGCAGTTGCCTCGGGCATTTGCTACGGCCTGTACACGGCATTCCTCACGCTGGCGGAAACGCAAGGCGTGTGGGGCGCATGGTTCGCATCCGAGCCGTGGGGCGGCGCACCTCTAAGCGCATTCACCGTCACGTTCGCCCTTGCCGCGCTTGCCGCCGGACTGAACGACCTGTTCAGCGGTTTGTGGTCGCTGGTCGCATGCGCGAAGAACGGGCAGCTCGGCGACCTTTGGAAAACCGTCAAGACGAAGCCCGGCCGCGTGATGATACTGTGCGCTGCCATTGGCGGCCCCTTTGCCACCATCGCTTACGTCGTGGCGCTTAACTCTGCCACCGCCGCAGGAAACCCCGGCGTGATCGTTCCCATTGCCGCGCTCAACTGCGCAATCGGCACCGTGCTTGGCCGCATCCTGTTCAAGCAGAGGCTCGAGGCTCACAAGGTGCTCGGCGTGCTTATTTGCCTTGTAGCCGCTGGAGTCATCGGCGGCACCAGCTTCGCGAACATGGGCCCCGAGGCGCTGTTCGGCTGCTTGTTCGCGTTCCTTGCCGCTTTCGGATGGGGCTTCGAGGGATGCGTTGCCGGGTTCGGCACCATCCTTATCGACTACCGCATTGGCATTGGGGTCAGGCAGATCACGGCTGGCGTGCTGGAATTCGCAATCGCCTTCCCCGTATTGGCGATCGCCGGTGACGGGTTCGACGCGCTGCCCTCCATCCTTTCGGCGGCGATGACCGACCCCGCCCTTTTGCTGTTTGCGGTTTCGGGCTTCTTCGCAATGCCGGCGTTCTCGTTCTGGTACAAAGGCAACTCCATGTGCGGAGCCGCGTTGGGCATGGCATGCAACGGCATGTACGCGTTCTGGGGGCCGTTCTTCATCTGGATTCTTATGGGCGTGCTGAACGTGGGCGGGATGTCCGCCGACTACCCGCCGCTTTCGATCGAGCAGTGGATCGGCGCCGTCATCATGGTGCTGGGCATCTTCTGCATTGCCATCAACCCTTTGGACGCATTCAAGAAGGAGGAGGCCGTCAATGAGTAACGAGCTTTTGCCGCTTCACTACGCAATCATCAAGCATTTCGAAAACGGGGTTGCGGCTTGCGCCCAGGATGTGGTTGCCTCGCTTAAACCCGCCTACTCAAGCTACAAGCTTCTGTCCCTTCACGACGTTGAAGAGACTCTGGCAACGGCAAAGGAAAACGGGATCTTAGAAGAAACCGACTGCACCGTAAACGACGACGAAGGCCTGACGTTCTATTACCGTCTGAGCGATTTCGGCAAAGACATGGTCGGCAAGTATTTGGATTAGTCTCGGCCAACCCCAACAATGACAGGAGGCCTGCTTCTCGGACTGAACTGCGTCCCAAGCGAAAGACCTTAGATGCAACGAAACCCCTTTTCCTGGATATCCAGGAAAAGGGGTTTCTTGTGCGCCTTAGCGCAGATGAGAGATATAACGTATCGTCTAAACGAATCGCCGTGTTCGCTACAAAGCGACCTTGAACGTCTGAGCGATCGGAGCCTTGGGAGACTCAAGCCCAGCAGCATATACCTCGGTTGCGGCGGTCGGATCCTGACCGGAGTCGACAGCAGCCATCAGGTTCTTCCAATTCTGGGGATCAAGGGTAACCAGGAACAGCTGCGACTCTTCGTCGATGTCGCCATCGAAGGGACCGCTGGTGCCGTACACCGTGATCTCGCTAGCGTCCTTGGCAAGAGCCTGGGCCCACGCAACCTGGGTGTCCACGGGGATGTTGGTGGTGATGGAGCCCTGAAGCGCCGAAAGAACGTCGCCAACCTTAGAGGGGTCGGCGTAGGCAGCCTGCATCAGGCTTACCATCATGCGGCGATTGACCACCTGGCGCATGGAGTCTTGGTCGAGGTCGTACTTTGCATAGCCGGTGCGGGCACGGGAAAGGGCCATTGCGCGCCACGGAGTAAGCGTCTGCTGGCCGGCGTCGTATTCTTCATCCGGGAAATCTTTGGTATAGAAGTTATAGGAAAGCGCATACGGCAAGTCAACGTTGACGCCGCCGAAGTTCTCGACGATCTTCTGGAAGCCGTCGAATCCGACAACCACGTAATCGGAAACGTCAACGCCAGCAAGCTGGGAGACAGCCTTGCACTGGGCCTCGGCACCGTGGTCGCGATACACGAAGTTCAGCTTCTTGATGTTACCGTCAGCGTCAACATACTTGGTGTCACGCGGAACCGAAACCAGAGTGACCTGATGCTTGTCGAAATCGAGGCGCATCAGCATCATAAGGTCGGCGCGACCCGGCTTGTTATCTTCCCACGTGTCGTCGCCGATTACCAAAACGTAATGAGGGTTCGTGTCAACAGCAGCCTGAGCCGGCTCGGAAACGCCGCTGAACGAAGAGGACGACGCGTTCGAAGAGCCCGAAGACGAGGAAGAACATCCTACCGCGGCAAAAACGAACAGCATACATGCCGCCACAACGGCAATCAGCTTCATGGTCTTTTTCATCTAGCACCTTTCTTTCTTAACCAAAGACGTACAAACGCCGCGCGACAAAAGCCGAGCGGCGTTGATGCAGCATCTTACTTGATACCCAACTGATTATGTTATTCTAACGTCCCATTCGGTATCATACAAACACTTGCCTTCCACGCCGTAATACCAACGGTCCGATAAAGCGGACATAGACACGTTGTCACAAACCTACTCTAACAACCCATCAATTCGCTAGATACAATCAGAAAGAACTAACCAATCCGACGTTTAAACCCGTAGAGTAGATTGCGCACAAGCTCAGCGAGTCTACGTCGATGCCAACGAGCCTCCAAAGCGCCCCACCCGTGCGAATCGTACAACGAAAGAAGCTCCTGTCTTTCTACGGGCATCTTCGATGGGTGTTGAAGCTGTTCGTTTCCGGCAACGATGTCAGAAAGATTCATGTTGCACATCTTCAACCTGCGAGAGATGACATCAATTGCGCTGGCGCCCTTATCGGTATTTGCTATTACGCAAGAGACGCCCCTGTTTAAGTCGAAGACATCGGCAGTAATTAAATCCGGACGTACGTCTTCAATGCCCCAGCAATCACCAAGCGTAACATCGGCTACCCTTGCCGTATTCGCAAACGGACACCTATAACAGCTGTCACGCAAAGTCAGCAATGACAGAAAGAACGCATAGTAACTCGAACGTCTCGCCTCGATAAAGTCTTCCGAACCATCATCGAACCGCACGCCCATCAGCATGGAGCTCTTCCAACCGTCGCGTTTCGACCTAAAGGTGACATCAACCAAACGTCTGCCTCGTTCTAAAACGGACTTCGAGTAATCGCGAAACATTCTGAGGCTTGGAACCCCGTGGCAGACGAGATCGACAGTAAGGAGTTTTGAATAACTGTTTCCGAGATAACCGAACAGGCCCGCTACTTGACAAGGGGTTCCGAAAAACACTACCTCTCGCCCCTCGTCCAACGATTCTTTAACCTTGGCAAAAACATCCGAGGTGTCACTTTGCACATATTTTGACCCTTTGATCGATGAAAGCTCGTCGATCGTTTCAATCTTCCGATGCTTAACGACAATACCTTCGGAAGAATCTTCGCAGGCGCAACCAAAGACAACACCGCCAGCCTCGATACACGCCAAAGCAATTACCGCGCTGACGCCCCCAGACGCCGATTCATCTAGGCCGCAATCCGCGCAAGCAGCCCAAGAGGGTCCGTTTGTTTTTCGCGGCCTGACGTTTTTAAAACCGCAGACGCGCTCACAGAGGCCGCATTTAATGCATCTGTCTTTATTCACCGTAGGATAGAGAAATCCGCCGGAACGTTCCTCCATCGATATGGCGTCAACAGGGCATTTTACCGCACACGCGCCACAGCCGCAGCAATCCGATGGGTCTTGGAAAAAACAAGGCCAATCGTCAATTCGAGATGCCTCACCCATTTCGTTCATCGGCCTTACCCTTCTTAAACAGTTTGCAAACGAGGGCTTTTCTCTCCTCGCTCGACAAAAGCACTATTGTCAGTTCAATGTAGCCAACAACCGCTGAAAACGCACAAGAGGCAGCAAATAGCAGCCACGATGTAAAACAGAGCACATTCGACAGCAACAAGAAAGAGATGAACACCACCATAAAACCCGTCAATTCCCGCGCCATCGTCTTAAAAAAGGGAGCAACGGATACATTTAAGACTTTAGCTGCATAAAACGGCTGAACGACGCAATGCCTAACAGACATAACAATCGAACTTACAGATGCGATAACAAGTAAGCCGTTGATTTCAGAAAAGAACAACAGGAGCAATTCCACCGTCACTACCAGAATGCCAAACAGCAGGGTAATTAATACTGAGCCTTTTATTTTGTTGGCCAATGAATTTGCGTAATAGAGAGGCTCGACCAGTGAACTTGAGATTAAAGAAACCACAGTCAGGACAGAGAGCGTCTGAATTAGAATAATTTCCTCAGCACCCCGTCCCGGCAGCCATAATTCAAAGAAGTGGACTCCGTACACGATCAGCCCAACAAGCGGAACAGCCATCACCCCAGCTGTAAATTTCATCGCGAGTGAGAAATGCGCCGTCAACGCCGCCTTCTCTTTCTTGGCGTACAGTTCCGCGCACTTCGGATAGAAAAGATTCGAAAAGCTTCCGCTCATCGAAACAAGCGCATTTGGCACTGTTTTAGATACGGAAAAAATACCCATTTGGTAAGCCCCAACAAATAGGTTCGAAATCCACAGGTCAAGGCCAGTTAAAAGCAGTTTGTTAACCGACTCGACACTCGACCAAGCACCGCTTTTTAGCACCTCTTTTACTCTTGAGAGTGAAAATCGATTTAGCGAAATATGATATTCAGGAGCCACGCGTCTCGCCGTTAAAACCTGGACAACAAGAAAGATAACGGACGCGACAACCGCCGCAACGCCGTAATACCACATATGAGGCGAAACGAATGCAAAAAGGGCGCACAATAGAGTAGCTCTTACAACCGATGAAATCAGCTGAGCTACCGAATTCAAGTAAAGCTGATTTTTGATGAACGCCGCTATACCGAAAACGACCACTACAAGACTTAGCGCACAGTTCAAGAACGCAAGCAAAATCATTATCTGCAAGTCAGTCACAAGCTCAGAGGAAACAAAAACGACGGATTCGATGTTGACTGCCAGAATCACGGAGGCAACCAAAACCAAAGCAGCCAAGATGCAATTCGCAAAGAACACGGAGGAATAGTATGACTCCGCAGCATCTTTATTGCCTTCATGATGAGCGAGCGTGATAAACCTACCCGCCAAAGAATTTAAAGCAGTGGTAACGATAGCCGCATAACTTACAAAATTGTTCACTAGCCCGACAAAACCGTAAGCCTCCGCACCCATTTTGTCTAACACAATCGGCGTCAGAACTAGGCTAATCACCATCTGCGCCACTATGACGCATACCTGCGTAATCAAGTTGATGACAAATACGGCCTTTCCCTCAAAAATCGGAAGGGGCCTTTTCTCCTTTTTCACAGTACCCACTACTCATTCATACCAGAAAGGCACTGCTTCAGATATTCCATGGAACGCTCGGCTTGTTCCTTTCGCCTTGAGTCACTTTTATCAAAGTCGATAGGCAAAGCAGCGATTGCATCAAGGCCGTCTAAAGACATGGCTGCCCTTTCAGACAAGCCCAGGTCTTCAAGAAGAGTCGTGAGCTTTTGAACGTTTCCGCCTCGACCATCCTTGTCCCCTCTAGGGACGGTCACAAACGGGGTATGACCTACAACCGAGAAAATGGTTCCATGAAAAGTATCCGTTATGACAAAAGTAGCTTTCTTAAAATAAGAGAGGACCTCGTCAGGCCTGCATCGCACATACTCGTCACGAAGCGGCTGGTCTTCCCCGAGGGCAAGCAATTTGAGGTTGCGATCGTGAGCAAAATCCAATGCCTTTTGGCATTCTTCCTCAGTAAAACGGAAAGAGTACCCATAAAGCAGCACGTAGTCTCGCTCATTGCAGCTAGGCCACCGCTCGCTTTCCACACCACCAACCAATACCGGATCTAAATGCATTTCGGGTTTTTCCCCGACAAGCTGCTCTACTATATAGGATGAGTTTGAGTCTCTAACAGAGATGGAGTCGAATTTAGACAGACAGCTCTTGATCTCTTGGTCGACGCCGAATGCAACCAATTTCTCCAATGTCGTATTTCCAAAAGAGGCCGCATAACTTACAACCCGCTTAGCCTTAGCTCCCCTGCCAAATAGCTCCAGTGAGTAGCCAACGTTGGGCCCTAGCTGAAGACAATTGAACACTTCGTCGCTGCCTATGACGAGGACATCGCACTTTGTTTTGTAGCGGTATCCCCGATCGATGCCCAACATATAATCACATGAGAACATTACCGAACGCGACGAGCTTCCGTCGGAGTTTCGGAGCTTTTTCAAACAACACCCAACCGATGTAGCAGCCATCTGTTTTTTCATAGTCCTCAAAGCACATCGAGCGATCTCGGCGACGTCCCTCCTATGATCAACGTCGGGTGAAACATGGTAGTCAACAAAAACTACCTCATGACCAAGGGACTCGATCATCTTCTTTAGGGAATAAGCCTGAAGAAACGAACCATAATTGGGGATACGGTGCATCGTCATTATGCCAATTAGCATTTCACCGCCACCTTTCTTCACGTCCACCAACGCTCCGCACAACACCGCAACGCCAAACGCAAACTGAAATGATAGATTGATCTCAACCGAAGAGCCAAAAACCATAGCGATCAGATAGCAGTAAAGACCGAACAACGGAGTCTTTTTCGCCGTCTGCCCTTTCAGAGCAGAAAATAATCCAGAAAAATACAATACCGTTCCCACTATGCCGCATTGAGTGATTAGGTGAAAAAGACCGTTCTGAGCGTTTCCGTATCCAAAAGACACTCGATAAATATCAGTTAGATAACCCCAGCCGAGTATAGGTTTCTCGGCAACAAATCCCAACGTTGCCGCATAAAGTTTCTCTCTCCCCGTCATGTTTGGACTTTTATGCAAAACGTTAACCATGAAGTCAACCAACACCTGATTGTGGAAAATGTCAATCGGGGTCCATATAAGAATATTGATCACCGCGATCAGGAGCAAGAGGACGCCTGAACAAGAAACTATCCACTTAAGGCTATTCGGGAAAAAAGACATCGCGAGCATTACGGCCATGATCATAACCCCCGTGCTTGATCCAGCAACGTAAGACATAACCGCACCGAAGACGATCACCGCACGAACGCAAAGCGACCGCCTGGGCAGGCAAACCAACATCAAACCCGAAAGCAAGCAGTGCGCATACGATACAATAAACTTATTCCCTAAGAAGTACATCGTGCTTGAAAGCGATCTATCGTAAGAAAAAACAAGCATCAGAACGTCGTTCAGAACGAGCAACGAGGCAAATACCGCCATCAACCGAAAGCAGGTTCTTTTCCAACCTAGTCTAATTGACGAATCAACGAAAACGAGCATAACGACGATAATAGAGAAGCCGAACATCAGTCCGGAAAAAGCCCAGGTTGCACTTTCAGTATTAACAAAAGTCGATAAGGCCATCACTGCGGAAAACAGAGACAACAAACATACGGGCACAGGAACAACCCTGCATGTCTTAAAATACCTCGCCAACAAATACACAATGAGCCCGTACCTCAAAAGCGAGGTGAACGAATTTCCATTACCTCCAGTGAAATCAAAAAATAATAAAGAAGCAAGCGTGAGATCGACGTCTTTAAGACTAACTCGATTTTGAATCCTTTTTTCGCTTCCCATCACGCTGACCCTCCAGCAGAATCACAAACCATCACGAGTAAAAGCCCAATCAACAAGCCTAGAGGTCATACAGGGGGATCACTCTTTTGACAAAAACCGCCTTGCACCGTTGCGATCCGAACCCACCAAACAGCATTTAAGCTTTACCGATCCGCCCTGTTGAGGCAATGCCAGATCAGCCACTGTCGCCGATGCCAACCAAATAACCCTAGACAGCCTGATCAAATCGAAGTTACCAAGAAAAGCCAGCAAACACGCATGTGAATCAGCTATCGCTCGCGTACCTTGCTCCAAATTGTTCGCATCAAAGAAAAGAGTCGATAACAGTGAATGCGAGTCATCAAAATCCTTAACTCTTCATTACGGCTGTGGTTACCTACTTTTCGATATGACGGATATGAGGCTTTAAAAAGATCCCAGTAATCAGCGTAATCCTGAGCGAATTTCTTCCTCGACCCCGGACTACATATCATTCCCTCGATGAGGCCAGCCATCTGCGTGCAAATGTAAGAATTAAGATAAGTCAACAGCAACGGGTAACGACCCGTTAAGAAATCCCTCATCTCATTACAGTTAAGGACAACGTCATATTTTGAATGCCCGTAATTCGACTTACTGATACTGTTATCCCTATAGCAATAATGATAAAGGGGGCGATTGACGCATACCACGCCATTGGACGAATCGATGATCTGGAGGATAACGGCCGCATCCTCACTTATTCTTCCTTCCGGATACTCAACTTCCCTAAACAAGCTCTTTCGATAAAGCTTGTCACACGCCGACACATCAATATCGTTCCCCAGCAAAACCTCTCGCAGCGCCGCCTCAACATCAAGCACCTTTTCGCACGAGGAAACAAAATCCAACTTGACGGCATCTCCCATATGAACATAACGACCGCAAGAAGCGATATCTTTCCCAGCACGTTTCGTAGCTTGGAATAGAATATCGAACATGTCTTGATCAACGTAGTCGTCACTGTCCACAAAGCCAACGTAGTCGCAGGAAGACACAGCTAGCCCTATGTTGCGAGCTGAAGACAGACCGCCATTCGTCTTATGAACGACTTTTATCCTAGAGTCCTTACGCGACCATTCGTCGCACATCAACCCCGACTTATCCGTCGAGCCGTCGTCGACGAGAATAATTTCAATTCGCGACAAAGTTTGACGGAGAAGGGACTCCACGCATCTATCGAGTTCACTTTCGACGTTATAGACTGGTACCACTATAGACACCAATGCCGCTTCAGCTGCCGACGCCATGTTTCCTAAGCCTTCCTTTAATCGACATCCCGAAGAAAATCGTCTATGCTCCCATAGAGTCTCATCTCATCAGCGACAACCCTGCTCTTGTCTAACGAGCCCATCAATTTCATCTGAAGCTCGCACTTCAAACTCAGGTTGTCTTTATCAGCAAACAGCATAAAATACTCGGGAATTTCCTCTTCACGAGGGTCGCGGCCGTAACGATTCCGAAAGCATCGAACGAACTCTTTTGCCTCACCTAGTTGAGAGGAGAGCCGTTTTTCTCGATAATGGTCTAATGAACAAATTCGTCTCGCAGGAACTCCTCCCCAAACCGAATCATGCTCCACATGCCCGCTAACTACAGCATGCGCTCCGATTATGACATTGTCCTCGATTGTGGTTCCACACAAAATCGTTGCGCCCCAGCCAATAAAGACGTTACTGCCGATGACAACCGGCTTTTGATTACCGAGAATCTCGCCAGTTTTGCCTTTGACGACCGACCAGGAATAGTCATGAGTCAAGATAGTTGCCGGTCCTGTTATATTAACGTAATCTCCTATGGTAACAAGATGGGGAGCCGTTTCATCGATAATGGTTCTTTCAGGGACATGAATAGTAACACCATCGCCGATCATGGCCCCTTTTCCACGTAAATAGTTGATGTAGGTATCGCTATAGGCTCTTGGACCATACAAGCATTGCTTCGCCAGCCTCTTTACCTGTCTTTTGAATTTCATCACTAACCTCACAGACAATCTAGCACGTTCAGAACAAACAGGACTAAGCTAGCCCGGCACCGAACAAGATACACGAACAGCCTCTGCTTCCATCTAAGCTCATTTACAGGATACGAGCTAATCACTCTTTGAACTTGTGGGTTGGCGACTTCTTCCGCAATGCGAGCAAGAGACTGGTGACACGACAAGCCCGAAGCACGCGGCCTCTCTTGCGCTATGCACATTCTTAAATTAATAAAGAAGACCTTCTGCAGTCGAGTGATGCACTCACTCGGAAGCCCAGCTTCACGGATCATCTGAAATGCGACATCATAAAAACGAAGGCACGCCTCAAAGCGATCAGATCGATAAGATCTAGTAAGTGATCCCTGATTGGTCCTATAACAATATTGCGTAAATTCACTAACCACAACACGCTGCGAACAGAGGAGGAAATCGAACTTAAAAACAAAATCCTCCGATATCACCTCGCGCTCCGACGGAAACCTCAGATTATTGTCTCTAATCAGGTTACATTTAAAAAGCGAGCTGCATGCAGACATCGGTATAGAATCACTAGCCGAAGGAGCGCTGCCGCATAGCCGGGGAATCAGACCCGTTCTAACGCCATCGCCGTCGTAAATAGCATTTTCCAGCCGAAATACGAACTGAACTCCACCATTATTGTTAATTTTTGTATGTCCGCCAATAACGCAATCAGCCTCTGCATCCCCCATGGAATCCACGAGTATTTCAACCGCATCGGGTTCAAGCCAATCGTCAGAGTCAACAAACATCACATAGTCGACATCTGCACCAACGTGGTCTAGACCCGTATTTCGAGCAAAGCCTAACCCAGCATTTTCTTTATGAACAACACGAACTAATGTGTTCGCAGAAGCCAGTTCATCACACAATTCGCCGGATGCATCCGTAGAGCCGTCGTCAACCAGAACAATCTCAGCAAGCGGATAAGTCTGTGCTAGCAGAGAGTCGACACACTGTGTTAAATACGGTCGAACGTTATATACTGGAACAACTGCAGCTATCGAATAACCGCCACTCTTTCCCGCTATTCGATTATTACTAAAACCAGCACGAATCAATTCAACACCTATCTCGCAAGCGGCTCTCCAGCCTTTTCTCTTAAAGCACGTATATGTATTATGAATTGAAGAGAGGCAAACCGCGACTCAGCCCCAACAACACTCGAGTAAACTAGACTATTAGTCGCCCCTCAGGAGACCCCGACAATCAGATGCTCTCTTTATATATGCCGAGCAGCAAATTCATCGTGTTCTCTTCGTCGAAACCGCTATCTCTAACCATCGCAACCGAATCAACCGACCTATCGCGACCCGCTGATAGCAAGGCATCCACCCAAACCTCATCAAAATCGCTAAGAGAGCAAAAAACGCAAGTATCCAATAACGCCACCTCACGACTGATAGTATCTGAGCACACAACAGGGAGTCCGTTGCACTGAGCTTCCACCAGAGAGATAGGGAAGCCTTCGTACAGTGAGGGAAACAGAACCACATCCATAGCGTTGTACCAGCTGTAAACATCGCCAACAAAGCCAGGCATTGAAACTTTGTCTCGAATACCAAGCCTTGACGCCTCTTTTTCAAGATCCGAACGCAGCTCACCCTCCCCCAATATCAGCAATCTCGAATTAGGACGATGCTGTAATAATTTTGAGAAAACTAGCAGAGCACGCATATGATTCTTCACGGAAGTCAATGCGCCCACACAACCAACAAGAAACTCATCAGGAGCAATGCCGATCTGAGTTCGAATCCGTGCGCGAATATTTAAATCAAAGCGATACTTCTCAGTTGCTATACCATTCGGAATGATTCGAAAATCCGCTATGTTAAACAAATGCTTTCCTGCACTCTCAGAGCAAGCAAGCCTAATCGTCTCAGATCCGCCATACAGCCTACGAAAAACAATCTGCGCAGAGCGCTTGATAACACCAGCCCCCTCGCCAAGAGCAGAATTGTGAGAATGTATAATCCTTTTCGGGATGCCATGTCTTTTAGCAATATAGGCATACAAGAATCCCGATGAATTCTGAGTATGAATATGGATGACGTCAAAAGAATGCAGCTCAAGAAAATGCCCTAAAGCCATAGCCCCCATGAGCATTGAGGGCATGCTATCACCATTGTGCATAGGACCATACTGACTGCACTTTACGGGGCTTTCAACTTTATTGCAAATCGATAAGATCGACTGCTCGATTTCTGCATCATTGCAACCAGCAACCAATCTCTCAATGAAGCTTACAACCCCGCCGCGACCCCAATAGTTCACAAGATGAAGAACCCGGAGGGGTTTTTTCTCACATTTCCGTTCGATCCCGGAGTCACCGTCATACGCAGAAATCCCTTCCGACCTCACAAGTCTCCCCCGTCCCCTTCCGAAGGAAGAACAAGCCGATCACCCAACATTCGATCCAACCAATCAGAACGATTATCCTCACAACTGTGGAACGGATCAAAACCGCCGCCGGTGTAAAATGTAAGCTCGCCAAATAAAGGGGCTCCTTCAACGAAGTACCAATCCACACGAACATGGGGGAATCCTTGCGACAATTTCTCTGACAGCTCGATCATCAGCTCAAGCCCGTCAGGCCGCTCCATCAATTGATCAGAAGGCACTTCACTACGCTTCCAATCACCATATGATTCCCATTCGGGAGAAAAATACTGCTGTCGATGACCATTGCTAAAGCGATCAACATCAACTTGAACCATCGCAGCCTTCCCATCAAAGCAGTAAAACTTATAATCGTTAGGGGTTTCTCGATGGGAATCCTGCAAATATTTTTCAACGATAATCCGAGGTTTGCAGTCTTTGTACGCCAGCTCCCTGCCTTGCCAGTACCAGTTCCTTCGCATAGCCACACGAAGATCACTTGCGGCTTCGTCAAAATCGAAAGCGGTTTTATCAGAACAGACATGAGTGCTTTGAGAATCGTGAGTGCATTTAACAACAAACCTATTGGGCAACTCAGCTGACAGGAAATCTTCTACACTATCAAAGACGCCGTAGATCGGAATGAGATATTGCCGCCCAATCTTTTCTTCAACGAAATGGCGCACCTCATACTTGTCAACAAGCGACGCAAGACGCGAATCTTTGTAATTCAATTTCATCCATTGCAATTTCTCGTTGAACATCTTCGGATCTTTAAGATCAGGCAAATATCCAAGCTTTGCAAAGTAGTAAAGATTGATATACGCCTTGTCAGGTAAAAATCGAAGATTGTTTTTCAACGAAAGTGTAAAACGCTTCTTAAGCTTCATTACCATCCCTTAATACATCAGCAATGCGTTCGCTTGCACAACCGTCACCGTAAGGATTTGATGCTCGAGACATACTTGCATATTCCGAATCATCGGAAAGTAGTCTATCGAACTCACGATAAACCATACTCTCATCGGTACCAACGAGCTTTAGCGTACCCGCTGCCACCCCTTCTGGGCGCTCGGTTGTATCCCGCATAACTAATACGGGTTTGCCAAGAGAAGGGGCTTCTTCCTGGATTCCGCCTGAGTCGGTGAGGATCAGATAGCTTGCAGCCATAAAATTATGGAAATCCAAGACCTCAAGCGGATCAATAATATGTAGACGATCGAATCCATCCAGCTCCTCATGGGCAGCTTTACGCACTTGGGGATTCATATGGAGGGGATAAATAGCCTTCGTGTCAGGGTGCTTCTCCATAACCCGACGGATCGCTCGGAACATACGATGCATCGGCTCGCCAAGGCTCTCTCGACGATGCGCCGTAACAAGAATCAGACGCGAGCCCTTCGCCCACTCTAATTCTGGATGAGAGTACTCCGAGCGAACCGTTGTCCGAAGAGCGTCTATCCCTGTGTTGCCAGTTACCCAAATCTTGTTAGAAGGTTTCCCTTCATCAAGAAGGTTCCTCTTGCTGTCTTCAGTGGGTGCAAAATAATACTCGCTAACAATATCGACCACTTGGCGATTGAACTCTTCCGGCCAAGGGCTATATATGTCATGCGTGCGCAAACCCGCTTCGACGTGACCTACCGGAACCCGTAAATAAAAGCATGCGAGCGCGGCGGCAAACGACGTCGTAGTGTCCCCATGAACCAATACGATATCGGGATTCTCCTCTTCCAAAATGCCTTTGAGCTTAAGCAATACGTCGCAAGTCACATCAAAAAGCGTTTGTCCGGGCCTCATAATAGACATATCGTAATCAGGCTCAATGCCAAACACGGTCAAAACCTGATCGAGCATCTCCCGATGCTGACCCGTGACCGCCACGATCGTCTGGAACTCGTCGGGGCGGCTCTTGAGCTCGTTCACGAGCGGGCACATCTTGATTGCCTCCGGACGCGTCCCGAAGACGGGCATCACTTTCTTCAAACCTGCTTCTCCCTGCATCTCTTTAATGACTTACAGCTTGTAGACGTTCTCGCCGTCACCGCACACGTTGCGCGGGTCGATGAGGATGCGGTCGCCGAAGGCCTCGGGCTTGCCCTTGATCTGGGAATGGCCCACCATCACAATCACCATCTCCAGGCCGTCCAGGAATTCCTCCATGGAGTGCACCTGGTTAGGAA
>OLOM01001342.1_pt1 | contig 16741 bp, 17 predicted proteins | sample 1672531 | NCBI WGS metagenome assembly OLOM01 (sample SAMEA3136696, study PRJEB25190) | human gut metagenome | reverse complement strand
AACGCCAGCAGTACGATCAGTTTGGCCACGATGCGCCAAACTTCGGCGCCGGCGGATTCGGTGGATTCGGAGGCGGCGGATTTGGCGGCTCAGCCGATTTCGGAGACCTTGGCGATATTTTCAACATGTTCTTCGGAGGCGGCGGTGGCGCCGGTGCGCAGGCGAACAGCCCGCGTCAGGGCGCAGACCTGCGCTATGATCTGACGCTCTCCTTTGAAGATGCTGTCTTTGGCTGCAAGAAGACGATAACCGTCGATCGTTGGGTGACTTGCTCCACCTGCGGCGGCTCAGGCGCAAAGCCTGGCACCAGCGCGGAAACCTGCAGCCGTTGTCACGGCACAGGCCGCGTCACCAGCATGCAGCAGACACCGTTCGGCCGCATGCAGACCCAGACCACCTGCCCGGAATGCGGCGGGCGCGGCAAGGTCATCAAGGAAAAATGTCCAGATTGCGGCGGCACAGGCCGCAAGCGTGAATCGAAAACCCTGGAGGTCAATGTGCCAGCTGGCGTCGACAACGGCACCCGCCTGCGCATGGCTGGCGAGGGCGAAGCCGGTGAAAACGGCGGCCCATCCGGCGATCTCTACATCTATATCCGTGTGCGTCCGCATGAGATCTTCACCCGCGACGACACCGATATCTATATGGAACAAAAGATCAACGTCGCTCAGGCAGCGCTTGGCGACGAGATCGAAGTGCCAACCCTCGAAGGCCGGATCAAATTTACGATCCCAGCCGGCGTGCAGAGCGGCGCGCGTTTCCGCCTTAAAGGAAAAGGCGTCAAGGGCATGCGCAGCTACGGCAAAGGCGACCAGTATGTGACCGTCATTGTCGAGACGCCAAAAAATCTCACCGACGAGCAGCGTCAGCTCTTTGAAAAGCTCGCCGATTCTCTCGAACGTTTCGACGGCCAATCCGCCAAGGGCGCGAGGCGAACAGAGAAGAAGAAAGAAGACAAGGGCTTCTTCGACAAGATGAAAGATCTTTTCACCGACGACGATGAAGACGACAACAATTAAACACCTCCAGCCGAGGCTCAGAAATGGGCCTCGGTTTTTTGCGTCCGGCACAGAATCTGTGCTATAATAGTTCAGTGACTACAAAATAACAAACGAAGGATGATGGAAGATGATAGCAACCTTGGTCAACGCAGCAGTCGTCATCGCCTGCGCGCTGCTGGGTAATTTTCTGCAGCGGGGATTTCCTGACAGACTGCGCACACTGCTGATGCAGGCGCTCGGGATCTGTATCGTTGTCGTCGGCTTGCGCATGGTGCTCGACGTTTCAAACGACATCGTGATCGTGCTTTCGATCGCGATCGGCACAGTGATCGGCCATTTCTGCCAGCTCGACCGCCATCTCGACAACCTTGGCGTGCGCGTGAAGCAGATCGCCAAAGTGGACGACGCACGTTTTGTCGATGGCTTCGTCAGCGCCAGTTTGCTTTTCTGCGTCGGTGCTATGGCCATCGTTGGCTCCTTTGAAGCAGGGCTGAACCAGAACTACAGCATCCTCTTTACAAAATCCGTGCTCGACGGCATCATGGCCATCGTGCTCGGCTCCACCCTGGGGATCGGCGTCGCTTTTTCAGCCGTCGCCGTCATTCTTTACCAGGGCGCGCTGACGCTCCTCGCTGGCTTGCTTTCTCCCATGCTCACAGATCTCGTCGTCAGCTACATGAGCGCCGCCGGCGGCATCATGATCATGGCCATCGGCATCACAACCGCCGGCATCCGCGAGATCAACACTGTCAACACCCTGCCGGGCCTCCTTGTCGCCGCCGCGCTCGGCTTTATCCTGCCGGCGTTGGGCATGGCGTGAGAAAAGGAGCAAGGATGAAAAAGGACAAACGCAAATTTTCTTTAGCGATCCTTCGCATGATAAAATGGGGTGCCATTGGTGTAGCGGGGCTGCTCGTTCTGGCGCTGATCGTCGTTGGCGCAGCACGCCTGATGACGGCACAGAGCCATGCAGTCGATCCTGCTTGTGGAATTGACGAGAGTATCTATGTGCCACTGAACGGTCAGGAGCAGTATCTGCTGATCCGTGGGAATAACGTGAACAATCCCGTGGTTATCTGGCTGCACGGTGGTCCAGCTGGGCCAGATGCCTATACGAATTATGTTTTTCAAGGTCAGCTCCTCGATGAGTATACTTTTGTCAACTGGGATCAACGCGGCTGTGGCAGAACTTATTTCCGAAACAGAGAGGACGACCCGCAGAACAACACTGCGACTTTTGCGCAGACTCAGAAGGATCTGGATGCGCTCATGGCTTATCTCTGCGAGCGTTTTGGTCAGGACAAGGTGATCCTCGTTGGCCATTCCTACGGCACAGCGGTGGGCAGTCGCTATGCGCTCGATCATCCAGAGCGGGTGACAGCGTACATCGGTGTGGGCCAACTGGTGACGTTTGAAAGCGAGCTCTACAGCTACGAAGATGCGCGGCAGCGTGCGCTGGAAAGTGGAGAAGATGTCTCGACGATGGACGCTGCTTATGAGCAATTCTTGCGAGAAAAAACGGTGATGAATATGCTGGCGCTGCGGCAGCAGACCAGCGCGTACCATCACGCGGAGAAAGCCGATCAGAATTTGCTGTGGCTGGCTGCGAAATCACCGTATCTGGGCTTCGACGATGTGCGCTGGTTTCTGCTGCAGCTTGAGAGCGCTGAAGATTTCGTGGCGATGAACGAAAAGCTCTTTGATTACGTGTTGACAGCGGACGTGCGGTCTTATGGGCTGACGTATCAGATGCCAGTAGGATTTATTTCCGGCGCAGATGACTGGACGACGCCTGTCAAATATACGGAGGATTATTTTAATGCGATCTCAGCGCCAGAAAAGGAGATGCAGCTCATCGAGGGCTGCGGTCATCATCCGCAATATGAAGACAGCGTGCAGTTTTCGCACGCGTTGGGAACCATGCTCCACGCCTTATTGGATGACTAAATGAAGCGATTTGATTGTGCCTGGCAGCGGAATTCACACTGATTTTTGGAAGGGCAACAAATTGCACGGAGTCTGGATGATGCAGGCTCCGTTTTTCTTGTTCGCGGGAGATGCGCGTGCTATGATAGAGCGGTACGAAAAGGAGGTATGACTCATGAAATTAACAAAGAAAATCCTTGCCCTGCTTCTGACATTGGTGTTGTCGTTGGGCATGTTCACAGCCTGCGCGCCGACAGATTCCGCTTCGAGCGGCGACAGCCAGCCGGCGATCGCAGAAGACGGCAGCTACACCTCGAAGGATGAGGTGGCGCTTTACATCCACACCTACGGCCATCTGCCGGAGAATTACATCACGAAAGATGAAGCCTACGACCTTGGCTGGAAGAGCGAAGGCACACTCGACGAGGTGGCGCCGGGCATGTCCATCGGCGGCGACTACTACGGCAACTATGAAGGCGTGCTGCCAGACGAACCTGGTCGCGAATACCACGAGTGTGACATCGATTACGAAGCGGGAAATCGCAACGGCAAGCGCATTGTCTACTCGAACGACGGCAACATCTATTACACAGAGGACCACTACAACAGCTTTGAACATTTGTACGGAGATGATAAATGATGCAGGAGATCATCATTGATTTCAGCAAATACGCGAGCATTGCGGATTTCCACGACGACATCGCAGCGCGGCTCAATTTTCCAGCGCACTACGGGCGCAATCTGGACGCGCTCAACGACTGCATGCGAGAAATCCCGCCGGGAAGCGTGAGCTTCACGATCTTTTACGGCGGCAGCGGCATTCCACACAAGCAGCAGGTGACGATCGCAAAGATCCTGCTGGGGAAAAACTGAACGATCAACGGATGGCTTCGGCCATCCGTTTTTTGGTGGATTGACGACGGGTTATTGACATCGCATATGGTGTCATTTATACTGACTGTAGGAGGAAATGTGATGTCAAAATGGGAAAAATTATTGGCGAAAATCAATGCCCTGTCTAAGGATTTGCGTTTCGATGAACTTCGAAAAGTGCTGGAAAGCTATGGATATAAAATGCATGCGCCGAGAGGCGGCAGCAGCCATTATACGTTTCGAAAAGAAGGCTGCAAGCCTATCACAATTCCTAAGCATGATCCGATTAAAAAAGTCTATGTTGAATTAGTGCGCGAAGTAGTAGAAAGTGAGGGCGATCATCATGAAGACGGTAGATGAGTATTTTCAGCTGCCATATCGGATGGAGATTATAGAGGATAAAGATGAAGGCGGATTTGTCGTCAATTTTCCAGATCTGCCTGGATGTTTGACATGCGGAGAAACGGTTGAAGAAGCGGTGGAAAATGCAAAGGATGCCAAAAGATGTTGGCTGGAAGCGGCGCTGGAGGATGGGATCGCAATTCCACTGCCGGATGAAACAGAAAATTATTCTGGCCAATTCAAAATCCGTATGCCAAAGAGTTTGCATCGGTCGTTGGCCGCTCACGCAAAGCGAGAAGGAATCAGTATGAATCAATACTGTATCTATCTGCTGTCGAAAAATGATGCTGTTTTTTCAAAATAAACAAAGGAGCGTCGAGATGACGAAGAACATACAGAAAATCCTTGCTGCGCTCTGTCTGGCGCTGTTGCTGGCTGGCTGTACGAGTCTGGACTCGGCTGGATACACGCAGGTGTCGAGCGAAAAGGCGGCGCAGCTGATGGCGGATTATGACGACGAGATCGTGCTCGATGTGCGCACGCCGGAGGAATACGCGGAAGCGCACATTCCTGGTGCGATCAACGTGCCGAATGAGGAGATTGGCGAAGAGCCGATCGCAGAGCTGCCGGATAAGGATCAGATCATCCTCGTTTACTGCCGCAGCGGCAATCGCAGCAAGGAGGCTGCGCAAAAGCTGGCAGATCAGGGCTATACGAATGTCATCGAATTTGGCGGCATCAAAGATTGGCACGGAGAGACCGTGGCTTCATAAAACAACACAGGCCTACGCCGGGATTCTGGCGTGGGCTTGTCTGCATTTTAGCGGAGATGGTACAATAGAGGGTGCAAAGGAGGCGTCGCAATGACACTGAAACATAAAGCGCCTGATCACATCATTGTGCGTGGGGCGCGGGTGCACAATCTGAAAAATCTGGATGTGGATATTCCGCTGGGCAAGCTGGTGGGGATCGCTGGTGTCAGCGGCAGTGGAAAATCGTCGCTGGCGTTGGGCGTGCTCTATGCCGAGGGCTCGCGGCGTTATCTGGAATCTCTTTCGACATACACCAGACGGCGCATGACGATCGCGCAGGCGGCGCAGCTTGACGAGATCGACAACGTGCCGGCGGCGCTGGCGTTGCGACAGCGACCAGGGGTGCCAGGCATTCGCAGCACGTTTGGCACATCGACGGAGCTTCTGAATACGCTGAGACTGATGTTCTCGCGCCTGGCTAGCCATCGTTGTCCGAACGGGCATTATCTTGCGCCAACGCCAGACGTGGCCATTGGCAAGGAGCTTGTCTGTCCGGTCTGTGGCGAAGTATTTATGCCGCCGGGCGCGGAGAGCCTCGCGTTCAACAGCGAGGGCGCCTGCCCCACCTGCAGCGGCACAGGCATCGTGCGTACAGTGGATGAATCGACCCTTGTGCCGGATGAATCGCTTTCGATCGATGAGGGCGCAGTGGCGCCGTGGAATTCGCTGATGTGGTCGCTGATGACGGATGTCTGCCGGGAAATGGGCGTGCGCACCGATGTGCCATTCTCGGAACTTTCGCCGCAGGAGCGGGACATCGTTTTTCACGGTCCGGCAGAAAAGCAACACATCTTTTATCACAATAAAAATTCAAACCAGGCTGGCGAGCTGGATTTTACCTACTACAATGCCGTCTACACCGTTGAAAATGCGCTGGCGAAGGTCAAGGACGACAAGGGTATGAAGCGTGTGGAGAAATTTCTCAAGCAGGACATCTGTCCAGATTGTGGCGGATCGCGATTGTCTGAGGCTGCGCGTGCACCGCGACTCTGCGGCAAAAATCTGGCGGAAGTGTCGCAGATGACGCTCGATGCGCTCGTTCCGTGGGTGCAGGCAGTGCCGGAACAGATGCCGGCGAATATGCGCGAGATGGCAGAAACGATCTGCGACACGTTCCTGCACACCGCGAAACGCCTGCTCGATCTTGGCCTCGGCTATCTGGCGCTGGATCGCGCATCGAGCACCCTTTCTACCGGCGAGCGTCAGCGCGTGCAGCTGGCGCGGGCCGTGCGCAATCGCACAACAGGCGTGCTCTATGTGCTCGACGAGCCGTCGATCGGGCTGCATCCGGTGAATGTCGACGGGCTTCTGGGCGTCATTGATGATCTGCTCGCCCACGGCAATTCTGTCGTCCTCGTGGATCACGATGCGCGCGTGCTCGCCGCCAGCGATCATCTCATCGAGCTTGGCCCCGGCGCCGGCGCGAATGGTGGGCAACTGCTCAGCCAGGGAACCGTCGCGAAAGTGGCAGCGGATCCGCGCTCGCTGATCGGACCGTTTCTTCGCGGTGAAAACGTACACGCGCGCGAGCGCACGACAGCAGAAGGATTGTTCGCAAGCGGGCGCATCCATCTCGAAACCACGCCGCTGCACACAGTCCACGCGCTGGCGCTCGAGATCCCAAAAGGCCGACTCACCTGCGTCACCGGCGTTTCTGGCAGCGGTAAAACGACGCTCATCCTCGAAAGCCTTGTGCCCGCTCTGCAGGCGCTGACGAGCGAGACAGCGCCGCCAGCACATGTGCGCAGCATCGAAGCCGAAGGCATCCGCCGCATCAATCTCATCGATGCCACCCCGATTGGCACCAACGTGCGCTCCACCGTCGCCACCTACGCCGGTGTGATGGACGAATTGCGCCGTGCCTATGCGCGCATTCCGCAAGCCAAGGAAGCAGGCTGGAAAGCCGGCGATTTTTCTTATAACACCGGGCGTTTGCGCTGCAGCGAGTGCGACGGCACCGGACAGATCACCATGGACGTGCAGTTTCTGCCAGACGTGGAGATCACCTGTCCCGTCTGTGGTGGCAGCCGCTACAGCGAGACAGCCGAGCGCATCAAGCGCACGCCAAAGGGAGCAGACGCCGCTGATGCGCGCTCCTTGCCAGAGTTGCTCGCCCTCACCGTCGACGAAGCGCTGGCGCAGACAAAGGATTTGAAAAAAGCGCACGAACGTCTGCAAACCTTGAGCGATCTGGGCCTTGGCTATCTCACCCTCGGCGAAGGCACGCCTGCGCTCTCCGGCGGCGAGGCGCAGCGGCTCAAACTCGCTGCTGAAATGGGCCGCGAGCAGAGCGATGCCGTTTTCGTCTTCGACGAGCCAACCATCGGCCTGCATCCGCTGGACGTGCGCACACTGATCACCATTTTCCAGCGCCTCATCGACCAGGGCGCGACCGTCGTCGTCATCGAGCACGACCTCGACATGATCGCAAACAGCGATTATATCATCGACATGGGCCCCGGCGGCGGAGAAAGCGGCGGCCGCATTGTCGCAGCCGGCACGCCAGAGGATGTTGCTGCAAACCCTGAAAGCATCACCGGCCGTTATCTGAAAGAATTGGTGTAAATGAGAAGGTCCAGAACCGTTATCTTGGTTCTGGACCTTTTTGCGTGTGATGGAATTTTGGGGGATGCGCGGATCATTTCTGTTGCGTGGCTTTTCTATATTCCCTCGGTAGCAGTCCTGTACTTTTGCGAAATAGCGTTGCGAATCGGCTGGAAGTCGAATAGCCAACCGTTTGTGCGATCTGACCGATGGAGAGTTCTGAGCTTGCCAATAAATATTCCGCCTGACTCATGCGTCGCTGTTGAATGTATTCCGTGATGGTGCAATGATAGTAATTTTTGAAGCAGCTTTTTAGTTTTGTTGTGCCCATGCAGGCAATCTGAGCCAGTCTTTCCAGAGGAATATCTGCAGCATAATGATCGTTGAGATATGCGGCAACGGTTCGGACGCTTTCTATGTCTTGCTGCGAGAGTATGCGTGGTTGTTTATCCGGATATTTCAGCTGAAACGCCACAACCAGCGAAACTGCTTCCGCAACTTTTCCTTCGTAAAAAAGCTTCGCAGCGAGTCCTTCTCCACGATAATCTCGGATCTCAGTGAGCAACTGTGACATTTCCGGAAAATCTGTCGTCTCATCAATCTTGCGAAAAGCAGCGATTGGATCAAGCGCTGCCTCCGGATACAGCTTTTTCAGATAATCCTCATAATAGGCCGGCGCGATCCCGATTCCGATGGAGCGCACAGGAATGTTCTTGTGGATCAAAGCCTTGTATGGCGAGGATCCTCCGATATAAGTTTTGATACAACCGGCGGAGAGACGGCGATAGGGAGATAATTCTTCTCCGGAGATAGAATCGTAGCGGGCGATGTTCAGATAATTTGGCAGGGAGAATTCCAGAAGATAATCTTCCCAAAAAGAAAAACTGTGGATCTTGATGTCATAGAGATCTTTCTGGCCATAGGTCCAGTAAGTACCTTCACCGATCTCCGGTGAAAGTCTCCAGCAATCACCCATGCTGCCGTATTGCTGGTTGTCTGGATCATGGATGAAGCCATTTCGGATGAGCATCGGCGCAAAAAAATGGTCGATGATTTCTGACATAGCAGAGCGCCTCCTTTGTGCAAGGTGAATGTCAGTGAAGCTGGCAGAGAGGGTGGCCTGGGCCACAAGGTGAATGCCTCCGAAGGAGGCGGAAAAGGTGGCTTGGCCACAACGATTGGACGGACGTATGAAAGGATCAGACGAACATCGTTGGAACCCATTGCATGTTGGTTAATGGTAGCGTACTGTATTAAACGATGATTAGCGATATCTAATTAAAAGCTATCACAAATCATTTGTCGCGTCAAGATGATACAGATTAGGAGGATCAATATGAGTAATCGAGCAAATTCTATGAACAAAGGACTATCGGTAAAGGATCTGGTAACGACAGGGATTTTTACAGCACTGGTGTTTGTCTTCATTTTAATTGGTGGCATGTTTTTCGCAACAAATCCTGTGCTGACTTTTTTCATGCCTGCTGGAAGTGGTTTGTTGGCCGGACCGGCGTTTTTGCTGATGATCGCAAAGGTCCAGAAACGTTGGAGCCTTTCTATCATGGGCGTTGTGATTGGTATTCTCTGGTTTGTGACTGGGATGCACTGGGCTTTTGTGCTGGGCTATCTGCTTATGGCGATCGTCGCTGATTTTGTTGCTGGAGCAGGAAAATACAGGAGCAAAAAGCTCAACAGCCTGGCATACATTTTATTTTCGCTTGGCAGCACAGGAACCTACATCCTTTTCTTTGTTGATCCGAACGGCTGGGCACAGACCATGTTAGGAAATGGAACCGAGCAGAGCTATATCGACACCATGCAGGCAACCGCGAATACCGGCATCCTGGTCGCGATGTTCGCTGCCGTTCTCATCACCTCTGCGATCAGCGCCTTCGTGGGTTGCAAGCTTCTCAAAAAGCAGTTTGAAAAAGCAGGCATCACAGCATGAGCGGCCAGAGTCAGAAGCAGGGGCTTTGGCTTGATCCGCGAACCAAACTTTTTCTGATTTTGATTTGTGTGCTGGCGTCCATGTTTGCGCCCTCGTTTGCATACCAATTTGCGCTTGTCGTGCTGATCGCCGTGCTGGGAGCCTTCTTTGGAAAGTGGAAATATGTCATGAAAGCAGTCTGCTTTTATGCGCTCGTCTGTCTGTTGACAGTCTGGATCATGGCAGAACTGACGGGCACACTGCGCACAATGTTCGTTGCCTTTTTGGGCTTGTTCCACAAAGTCTACGCTTGTGGAATGTTGGCTGGGATCATCTTGAAAACAACGAAAGTCAACGAATTTCTGTCAGCGATGAACCGTGTCCATGCGCCAAAAAAGCTGGTCATTCCCCTGGCGGTCATGCTGCGCTATCTTCCAACCATCGGGGAGGACTGGCGCTATATCAAAGACGCCATGCGGATGAGGGATGTTTCGCCTTCACTGGCGGGCTTTTTGCTGCATCCGGGCATGACGGTGGAATGCATTTATGTGCCACTCTTGATGGCGGCTTCGAAAGCGGCGGATGAACTTTCCATTGCGTCTATCACGCGTGGGATTGAAAATCCCAATCCCCGCACCTGCCTTGTCCAGATAAAATGTGGAGCCAGCGATTGGTGTGTGATGGCTGTGGGCGTTGCATTTTTGATTGTTGAGCTCTGTGTGCAGGGAGGGGTGATCGCATGATCGAATTTGAAAATGTATCGTTTTCGTACAAGGTGAATGCCAGCGAAGCTGGCAGAGAGGGTGGCCTGGGCTATAAGGTGAATGGCTCCGAAGGAACCAGAGAGGATGGCCTGGGCCATCCAGGGCAGGATCATGGCAGGCTTTCTGACATCAATCTGAAAACCAGCGACGGAGAATGTGTTCTGTTTTGTGGCCGCAGCGGCTGTGGAAAGACGACGATCACAAGGCTGGTGAACGGGTTGATCCCGCAGTTTTATCAGGGAACGCTTCATGGACGTGTGCTGGTGGATGGTCAGGAAATCGCAAAGCTACCGATGTATCAGATCGCTGCGAAGGTCGGTTCTGTTTTTCAAAATCCGCGGACACAGTTTTTCAATGTGGACACCGACAGCGAGATCGCCTTTGGTCTCGAAAATGCGGCGCGTCCACCGCTGGAGATTGCCGGGCGTGTGGCACAGACGGCGGAAGATCTGCATATTCAAGAGCTGCGGCAGAGAAATATCTTTGAGCTGTCTGGCGGCGAAAAGCAGAAGATCGCTTTCGCATCTGTCTATGCCATGAACCCACAGATTTATCTGCTGGATGAACCGTCTTCCAATCTTGACATGACATCGATTCAGGAACTCGCGGAACATTTGCAGTTGATAAAGCGCCAGGGAAAAACGATCCTGATCGCAGAACACCGGCTGTACTATCTGATGGACCTGGTTGACCGGATCGTTTATCTGGAAAATGGACGGATCGAAGGAATGTATACTCCAGATGAATTCCGCCGGCTGTCAGACCAGGCACGTGCGTGCATGGGGCTGCGGGCAGTTGATCTGGGAACGGTTTTTCCGCCGGAAACGCAGTTGATTAGGCCGGCTCCGATGTTGGAACTGCGAAATGTGACGCTTCGCTATAAAAAACGGATCATTCTACATGATGTCACTTTTTCTGCCGGAAGAGGGGAGGTGATCGCCGTTGTCGGCCATAACGGCGCCGGAAAAACGACTTTTTCCCGCGCTCTTTGCGGGCTGCACAAAGACTGTGAAGGAGATTTTCTCTGGGAGGGCAGACCGATGGCGCGCAAGGAAAGGCTGAAACGCTCCTATATGGTGATGCAGGATGTTGGCTACGAGCTTTTCGCTGACAGTGTGGAAGCAGAGTGTTCCTTTGGCATCCGCGAGGCTGATCAAGCATTGGTGCGTGCGACGTTGGAAGAGCTGGAGCTTTTCTCATACCGGGCGCGCCATCCAAATACGCTTTCCGGAGGACAAAAGCAGCGACTGGCCGTCGCCGTCAGCATGATCTGTGAGAAAGATCTGCTCGTTTTTGATGAACCGACCAGTGGCCTGGACTTTGACAGCATGACTCAGGTGGCGGGGCTGATCCGTAGGCTTTCCGACATGGGGAAGATCATCTTCGTTGTCACCCATGATTTTGAATTTGTCTGCCGCACGTGCTCTCGTGTTCTGCATTTTGACGAAGGCGAGATGCCTGATGATGTTCCCGTAACAATAGATGCCCTCCCGAAATTGAGAGCGCTGTTTTCTGTCAAGGGGAATGACCAGGAAGCGATCAGCTGTTTAGATGGAAAGAAGAGATGAGTAATGAAAAAGAACAAAGAAAACAGAGTGGCATTGCTGCTTCAATGGGCTGGTGAGCAGAAAATATGGTTGTATTTGGCGATTGTTCTTTCGGCACTCAGCGGCCTGTGCATTATTGTTCCCTACATTGGGATTTACCGGTTGATGGATGCCATGTTTAATCGGGCTTGCACACAAGAACTGGTCGTGCAGATTGTGGCGCTGATCGCAGCCGCTGTTACGCTGCGGTTTGTGCTGTTCGGCGCTTCTGGCGTGGCGTCTCACAAGGGGGCTTACGGTGCGCTGTTTAAAGTGCGCTGCATGGTAGCGGAACACATGGCGCACGTGCCGTTGGGCGCATTAAATGAGCGCTGCACAGGAGATATTAAAACGGTTTTGAATGAAGACATTGAAAAGCTGGAGCTGTTTTTGGCGCACAATCTTCCTGAACTTGTGTGTTATCTGGTGGGGCCGATTGTCATTTTTATTTACCTGATGACAGTTAATGTGCCGCTGGCTTTGATCTCACTGCTGCCGCTGGTTCTTGCTGTTGTGATGATGGGGCTGATGTTCAAGAACACTGACGATCTGATGGCCCGCGCCAATCAGTCCATTACTGCACTGAATGCTGTGATGATCGAGTACATCAACGGCATGAAGCTGATCAAAGCTTATAATATGGGAAGCAAATCCTTCCAGAAATTTTTCGGCGCGATCCGTGAGGAAAACGCCATGTGGAATGAAACCGCTCGGCGGATGGGCCCTCCGTATGCAGCGTTTATTGTTGTTATCGAATGTGGCATGCTATTTCTGGTGCCGATAGGCGGGATGTTTTTCCTGAAAGGATCGCTCACAGCCAGCGCGTTTCTGCTGTTCGTCTATGTGGGTTCTATGTATCTGACGGAAATCCGGCCGTTGCAGGAATTGGGTACAAATTTCGCCAATGTGTTGAATGCTGTGACGAAAACCAAAGAGATTCTGGACATTCCTGTTTATAGAGGCGGCACAGATTTTCCTAAACATCATAACATTGAACTGCGGAATGTACGCTTTTCTTACAAGGTGGATGGCTCCGGAGGAGCCAGAGAGGACGATGGAAAAACCGATGTGCTGAAAGGCGTCAATCTTAAAATACACGACGGCGAACGCATGGCGCTTGTGGGGCGCTCCGGCGCTGGGAAAAGCACAGTGATCGAGCTGATCTCTCGCTTCTATGATGTACAGGAAGGCGAGGTGCTGATCGGCGGGAAGAATGTCAAGGAGCTTGACTATGATACCATTCTGAAAAATGTCGCCATTGTATTCCAAAAGACGTTTCTCACCCGCGACAGTGTGTTCGAAAATATTCGCATGGGCTCAAATGCCACGCTGGAAGAGGTGCGCGCGGCCGCAAAAAAGGCACAGATTGATGATTTCATCATGTCTCTGCCACAGGGCTATGACACCAAGGTGGGTAGCTTTGGTTCCCGCTTTTCCAGCGGTGAAAAGCAGCGGATCGCGATCGCGCGTGCGATCCTGAAAGATGCGCCCATTTTGATCTTGGACGAGGCCACAAGCGCTTCGGACCCGGAAAATCAAATGGAGATCGATAAGGCCATTGAAAATCTCTGCGAGGGTAAAACGGTCATTGTCGTCGCGCATCGTTTGAGCGCTTTAAAAATGTGCGATCGTGTAGCAGTGGTGGAAAATCATACGATCACCTGCGTAGGCACCCACGAGGAAGTTCGAAAGAACAATGCCTACTATAGAAAAGCCTGGGCGGACTACGAAATGGCTCGGAATATTACATACCAGTTGGAAGGAGGCGAGCAGCATGCGTGAGAACAAGGTGAATAGCTCCGAAGGAGCCAGAGAGGGTGGCCTGGGCCATAAGCTGAATGGCCACGAAGCGGACAGAGAGAGTAGCTTGGGCTACGATGTACTAAAAAAGAACCGCAATTTCTATATCGGTGTCGGCGGAACCGTCCTTGAAGGGCTGCTTTCTGGCAGCTTGTTTATGCTGCTGTATTCGGTGATGCATTTTTTGTGGTCAGGGCAGTTTGATATGAACCGCGTGCTGGTTCTGACAGGCGTGATCGCCGGGATTTTTCTTCTCCGCATACTGATCTACAGCTACGGCTATACCAAAGCGCAGATTGGCGGCGCAGAAGTCAGCAAGAATATCCGCCTTTTTATGGGCGACCATTTGAAGCGCATCCCGCTTTATCGGTTTACAATAGGCGGCACCGGCGATTACATCAACATCATCACGAGCGATGTCAACAACTACGAAAAAATCCTGACCCACAAGATTGGCGATCTGGCAAAGAGCTTTTCGCTGTCGCTGATGCTCGTCGTTTTTGTCATGACAATCTATGTTCCTGCTGGAATAATCCTGTTCACAGCAGATCTTTTATTGATCCCGAGCTTGTGGCTTTCTTTCCGCATGGTGCGAAAATATGGAAATGAGAAGAACGCGATTTGTGCGGAAAATATTTCGAGCATTGTGGAGTATGTGTCCGGCATACAGACCTTTCGCGCTTATGGCGTAGGCGGTATGAAGAACAAAAGTGTTGTGGACGCCATGCGGGAATTCAGCCGCATCAGCTTTGTGTACGAAGCAAAAGTACTGCCGGTGCTGGATTTAGCGTGTTGAGCTGGTTGGCCTGCCCGTTGGTCATCTGGGTGGCTTATGCGCCGTGGGCGGCGGGAACCCTGGAAGCAGTGGACTATCTTTTGATCTGTATGCTGCCTTTATTCTGTGCGAAGCTGTCGAATACGATCTTTGTAGACCTCACCAGCTATAAGAATTTGATGATCTCGAAAAATAAGATCCTCAGCGTCATGAAGGAGCCAGAGGAAACCGGCAGCATGAAGCCGTTTCAAACAGATACACATGACATTACCTTTGAAAATGTAGATTTTTCGTATGTTTCCGGTGAGCCGGTTCTACAGCATGCGAGTTTTACTGTTCCTGACCAGAAGCTCACGGCCATTGTCGGCGACTCCGGCTCCGGAAAATCTACCATTCTGAACCTGATCGCAAAATATTACGAACCAACAAACGGAACAATCTCTGTTGGCGGTAAGCCAACGAGTCATGTAGCTGCCGAGCGTGTGCTGGAACAAATCTCCATGGTGGACCAGGACGTCTTTCTTTTTGACGACACCATCCGGGATAATATTCGGCACGCCTGCCCTGATGCCACAGATGAGGAAATCGAGGCTGCTTGCCGAGCAGCGAATTGCGATGGTTTTATCCGCAAGATGGAAAAGGGCTACGACACGCCAACTGGCGAAAACGGGAATCTGCTCTCCGGTGGTCAGCGTCAGCGTATTTCGATCGCGCGCGCTATCCTGAAAGACAGCCCAATCCTGCTCCTTGACGAAGCAACAGCATCTCTGGATATTGAAAACGAATTGGCAGTGAAGCAGGCCATTGCCAATCTGTTAAAAGAGAAAAAGACTGTGGTGATGATCGCCCATACCCTTTCCATCGTCAAAAATGCCGATCTCATCCTTGTGGTAGCTGACGGCAAGATCGCTGAAGCCGGTACGCACGATGAGTTGCTGGCTAAAGGCGGAAAATATGCGGCTATGTGGAATGCAGAGCAAAAGATATCAGCGTGATGGAGTTGGGATAACAAAATGAAAACCGTCTATGACCACACACATTGGTGCGGTCATAGACGGTTTCTTTTTATTCAGCGATCACGTAGCCGGCGAACGTTGGATGGTCGGCGATGCGTGCGTTCTGCGGTTCGCGGAGCACGCAGAGGGCGATGACGAGGTCGGCGCCGGCGAGGGTGAAGTTGACGAGGGCGGAAAGCAGCGAGAGGGTGCCGGGGGAAATGAACAGAAATGCGAGGCTCGCAAGTCCGAGCACGGCGAAGGGCAGGAGTACGCCGGTGAGGTAGGCGCGTTTGGCGAGCGGCCGTTCGCAGCTTGTTGTTGGCATCATCGCGCTCAAGTGGAAATGCACATCCTGCCAGCGCAGAGAACCGGCGACCATCCAGCCGAGGCCGTGGAGCAGCTCGTGGAGCGTGACGCTGACGGCGATGATGGCGAGAAATGCGGCGAAAAACGATGGTCCGCCGAGGCTCATCAGCTGCGCGCGGTCGCGCAGCGCAAAGCGGAAGAGGCAGCCGACGGCGAGGAGAAATGGCAGCGCGCAGAGCACGCCGTAGAGCATCGCCTGGCTTTTGGTGAAAGTGTGTGCGCGTTCAGTCATGGTGACCGCCTCCTTTTTGGCTCACAGGCGCATATCTTTTGCAGCGGCGTAGGTGCTTCCCGTGGTGAAAAAACTGAGCCAGTAGATCACGCAGAGCAGGGCGAGCACGTCCAGCGGTGTGTAGGAAAGGGTGAGCGAGAGAAATCCTGCAGCGGCTGCTGCCTGGGCAACACAGAATGCGATCGAGACGCCGATGGCCAGCACGGCGGTACGCGCCAAAATCTGCTGGCAGCGTTTCGGCGCACGACGTGAAAGCCAGCTTGAGGACGCGAGGGCTGAGAGAATGATGAGGACAGTGATGATCGTTTGCAACATGATGAACAACTCCTTTGGTTTTATTTGTTGGCACTAGTATAATCTATTTCTAGCGCTAAGTAAAGTATTTCTTGCATAATGGCTGAAAAATTTCGCTCTTGCGCAAAAAAAAGAACCAGCTCAGCGAGCTGGCGAGATCTGTTCAGCGCACTTTGCGCAGGATGGCAATGGCGACGAGAACGACGATCATATAGAGGTTGAAGACGAGGCGATAGGCGTTTGTGAATACATAGGGGCTGGAGAGGATCGTCCAGGTGAATTGACCGAAAAGATTCATCAGGATGAAGAGCGCCAAGAGTCCCCAGAGACAGGCACTACCGATGATGGCGCGGCCGTGTTCGTCGCGGCCTTCTCTGGAAAAAGCGTAGAGGGCGAAGACGATGATGAGTACGATGCAGCCGATGGCGTTGACGTAGACGAAGGGGACGCTGTCCATCAGTGCGTAGATGGCCTGGTAGATCGGTGAGTCGTAGATGGTTG
>OLOM01001335.1_pt1 | contig 16796 bp, 14 predicted proteins | sample 1672531 | NCBI WGS metagenome assembly OLOM01 (sample SAMEA3136696, study PRJEB25190) | human gut metagenome | reverse complement strand
CTTCGCCCAGCTCGATCATCTTGGCTTTGCGTTCTGCCATGGTGTCGGTGACGATGAGCTCGGTGAGCGTGTCAAGTTGATGGTCGAGCTCCATGAAGTACGTCGGCTCGACGCCGATCACCTCGCCGCCCGCGTCAAGCGCGCTTGTAGCAAGAACACCCATCAGTCCGGTCTTCGAGCCGCCGTAAACAAGGGTGTTCCCGCTTTCGGCTATCCAGCGCCCAAGTTCGGTGGCAGCGTTTCGCAGCGTGTCGCCTTTTCCTTCGAAGGCGCCCAAGTACACCGTGATTTTCATAAGATGGTTCTCCTTTCGTCCGAGATACTGTATCAGATAGCCGAGCAGCCTTCTTAATCGTTTGCAAACCGAAACTGCCGTTGTCGGGCGTAAGATGACGCTATCAGTTGGTGGATGCAGGCTGACGGCGTTCGTATTCTGTTCTTGCACGGCACGAAAAGTCACTCCGGATGGGCGAGTAAACGTTTAGGGCCGAAGCGTCTTGCACAGACGCGTTTAACGAGACGGGTGGCCTTAATTCTACAAAGGGTGCAGGGCATCATTATCCTTGGCCGATCATGTTTCTTCGACGTCAAGGAGGCCCTCATGAGTCGCATTCGCAGCCTGGTTGCCGTGTTCGTTTCCCTCGTTGCCGCTCTGACTCTTTTCGGGTGCGGTGCTTCTTCGGGCGCTTCTTCGTCATCTTCTGCTTCTGCGGGGAAGGGAAGCGCCTCGCCCGTCGAATTCAAATACTCGGGCAACATCAGGCATTCGGATGTCGCGCTTGTCGAACGCTCTCGCGATTCATTCGATCAAGTGGCGTATGAGGTCGATTTGAACGAGTTCGAACTTCTGATCGAGTCGAATGCAGCGGATGCCGACAAGCTTAATCAGGCTTACGACAGGCTCGAGCGCCACATGGCCAATTTGGTGAGCGATGTCGCTCTGCTCAAGTTCGATTGGAGCCTGAACGTTGCCGACTCCAATGCGGCAAACCGTTATGGCGCGAAGCTTGACATGTACGATAATGAGCTCGCGCGCTGCACCGATCTTTTCATTCGAGCCTTGGACTCTAAGCAGGGCGATGGCTTCCGTGCTCATATCGGCGAAGCTTTCGCCAGCCAGCTTGATGGCTCCCATGGCGGTACGGCGGAATCGCCGGCGTTGCGCCAAAAGTCAAACGAGCTTGCAATCCGTTATGAGCAGATGGTTGCCAGCGGAGCGAAACAATCAGATCTTGAATCCCTGTACGTTGACTTGGTGAACACCAACAACGCTTTGGCGCGTAGCTGCGGGTATGACAACTATGCTGAATTGGCGTACGAGCAGCGGTGCGGGCGCGATTTCAGCGTTTCGGACATCGAGGTCGTCCGCGAGGTGGTCGTGAGTGATTTCGTTCCTATCTATATGAGCTATATGGCCGATTCCGTTGACATGGATCTCGTTGATAAGGTGTTCGACCAGAATGACGATCCCGCTGATGTGAAACTTGAGAATCTGGGGAGGTGTCTAGCGGCCGTTTCTCCGGCTTTCGGCGAATCTTTTGAGTACCTGCAGCGCAACGGTTTGTTCGATATTGGCACGTCAGACAGGAAAACGGTCTCTTCCAGCGGCTTCGTTCTTGAGTGCCCTAGCTACAACGACGGCATCTTGTTCGTTTCGCCTTATGGTGAAACGGCAGATTACTTGTCGGTAGTGCACGAGTTCGGTCACTTCAATCACATGTATCGCGTGCAAGCCAATGCATTCTTGCCAAACAGCCTTCCTGATGTCCAAGAGTCTATGTCGCAGTCGCTTGAACTTTTATGCTGCGGTTCGTATGACCGGCTTTGCCCTGGTTATGGCAAGGCTTTGGCCCAATATGCTGTCTTAGACAAGATGCTCATGGTTCGCGACAGCTTCGCCATTGATGAGGCCGAGTATCGTGCTTACACGACGTCTGATCTAACGGTTGAGAAGCTTCATTCCATCTGGGATGACGTTGTCAAGAAGTATCAGATGCCCGACGACAGCGATTCGTTCACCACGGTGTCGCAGGTGTACACCAATCCGTTCTATTACGTCGGGTACGGCACGTCGGCCTTGGTCGCGTTCGATCTCTACGTCGAATCGTTGACGGATTACGATGCGGCTGTTACGAAGTACCTGAAGATGACCGAGGTTCCGCCCGAGACTGCTTTCAGGAAGATGCTCGAGATCGCAGGAATCAACGACGTTCTGGATGCGAAGGCGGTTTCGGGTTTGTGTAAGAAGCTGGATGAAGCTCTGTGTGGGTGATGGGCTGGCGGTCGCGGTATTTTTGTTTTGAGACGAGCGTTCCCGCAGTTGGCGGTAGTGCCCGTTTTGAGTTTCGGTAGGTGATTGTTTCGCGTCGAATGATCACGCAGGCTAGGATCGCTGCATTTGGGCGTGCCATACTCGGGTTGTTGTTCTCCTGAACGTGAGGAGTGAAAATGGCTCAGAAAATCGTCACGCGAGAAGAGTTGCTTGAAAACGCTTATCGCATCGCCGAGGAAAACGGTGTGTCGGCTTTGTCCATCCGAGGCTTGGCCAGGGCAAGCGCGGTTAGTGTCGGCACGGTTTACCGCTATTTTTCCGCGAAGGAAGAGCTTACGGTTGCTGTTATCCAGCTGTATTTTGCGCACGCCTTTTACGAACGTTTCTGCCATATCGATCCTACCGTCGGCTACCTCGACTTTTGCCGCAAGATGTACGTTAGCATGTGCGAGACTCTCGATCACTTCAGGGAAAACTGGCTGCGCGGCGTTGATGCCCTTCCTGCTGCCGAGAAGGCTGCAGCGCGTATGAAGGAGTCAGAGCAGCTTGCTCATGTCGTGCACGGTTTGGTTCAGGTGTACGAGCACGACAATCGCATTTCGCCCGATCTACCTGAAGGGTTCACCCCCGAAAAGGTTTGCAAGTTCACGTTTTTCAACGTGCTCCAAAGCGTTCGCACGCGCGAGGAAGATTGCGCCGTTTTGTTCGGCATGCTTGAGCGCACTTTATACGGAGATCGCGTGGCCTTATGATTTTGGGGCCTCAGGCTGCGGGCATTGCGGCGGGCGATATCATCACGTTTGACTCGTAGCATCTTGACCATACGGAAGCCTATGGGGATGCATGGACGATAAGGGTTGTTTCCAAGCAAATGGAAAGGCGCATCGCCGACATTGGTCGACGGTGCGCCTTTTGCGAAGTGCTTAGCGGTGTTGAACGCTAGGCGCTTTTCTTTTGCTTGATAGCGGACAGTGCGCAGCCGATGACGGCGGCACAGACAGCGGGAACGAGCCATGCAAGGCCAACGTTGGTAAGAGGCAGGGTGTCAAGGAACGGGATAGCGCCGGGGAGGAACGCATCGCGGACCGCAATGAGGACGCTGACGATGGTGGTGACTCCGGTAACCCACGGCCAGACAAGCGGCAGCTTGTCGCAAACGTTGTGAGCCAGGCCCATGATCATCAAAGCGATGGAAACGGGGTAAAGGGCGCTTAGCAGTGGCACCGAGAACGTCAGGATTGCGTCAAGGCCGAAGTTTGAAATGAAACATGAGAAGATGGCGAAAGCAGCGGCCCAAACAGGGTAGCCAAGCTTGCCCAGCATGTGTTGTTCGGGGTTGGGGGAGGCGGCGCCGAATGTCTCGGCAAAGTACGTGCCGCAGCAGCTGATAAGGCCGATGCAAACGTTCAGGCAGGCAAGCAGGAAAATGGCGGCGATGATGATGGTGCCGGCAAGGCCGAAGTGCAGCGTTGCCGAAGCGGTGAGGATGGCGGCGCCGTTGGTTGCGCCGGGTATGACGGATCCAAGGCTGGTGCCCACGAAAGCCAAGCCGCAATAGATCACGGCCATAAGAATGCCTGCGATAACGCCGGCCTTCGAGATCTCGCGGGTAAGGCCAGCGGGGTCGGTAACGCCGAGCCCCTTGATGTTCTCGGCGATGACCAGGCCAAACACCAGTGCAGCAAGCAGGTCCATGGTTTGGTAGCCTGTAAGGAAGCCCTGAACGGCGGCAGCTTCGTTGTAAGGCGCAATGGGATCCTGAGCGATGCCCGCCGGAGCCAGAATGGCCGAACCGATGACCAAAACGAGCAGAACGATGAGAGCCGGGCCGGTGATGCGGCCGAGAAGCTTGGTAAGGGCACCGGGGCGCATGGCCAGCGTGTAGGCCACAACGAAGAACACGATGGAGAAGGCAAGGCGAACCACTTCAACCGAAATGCCTTCGGGAAGCAGCGGCACGAGCATCTCGAACGACGTCGAGCTGGTGCGAGGAATAGCCAAGCAGGGGCCGATGGCCAGGTAGATTGCAGCGACGAAGATACTGGAAAACAGCGGATGTGCCCGGTCGGCAAGCTCGCGGGCGGTGCCGACAAGGGCGACGGCCACAATGCCGAGGACGGGCAGTCCGATTCCGGCGATAAGGAAGCCAATGGTTGCGCCGATACTCTCGGTACCCGCTTGCAGGCCCAAGAGCGGCGGAAGGATAAGGTTTCCCGCACCGAAGAACATCGAGAAAAGCGTGATGCCCACAGCGAGGGATTGATGCGGTGTAAGCGCCTTGGTAGAAGACGTGTTGCTCATTGCGAAAGTTCCCCAACTAACGTGTTTATAATTGTGACCAAGTATTCTATCAAAAGCTTCGATGAGAATACTCGTTTTCGGGTGATTGGGCGTATAATGAACGTTTGCGCTCTAAAGGCTGATTCGCTCGTGAGGCGTGTTCGTTGCCAACGGTAAGGCTTACAGCATGAGACTTGATGCTCTTGAGATTGGAAAAGACGCGGTGGTCGCGTCGGTTGAGTCCGGCGATTCCTCCCTCCGTCAGCATATATTCGACATGGGTTTGACGCCTGGTACCGAAGTTACCATGGTCAAATATGCCCCCATGGGCGATCCTTTGGAAATCCGTCTGCGTGGTTACGAGCTTACGCTGCGCAAGGACGACGCCGCGCGCATCTCCCTTGTCGATGTGCATGACTCCCATGACGTTTCGCGTGAGACGCCGCAGACGGGATTCACCGTTCATCCCGCTTTTGGCGAGGGCTGCCATCCGCGTCAGATGCGCAAAACGTTCTCGGAGGGAACTCCCCTCACGTTCGCCCTTGTTGGCAATCAGAACTGCGGCAAGACCACGCTGTTCAACAGGCTGACTGGGTCTAATCAGCACGTCGGCAACTTCCCGGGCGTTACGGTCGACCGTAAAGACGGCATCATCCGCAATCATCCCGAGGCAACCGTTACCGACCTTCCGGGCATTTACTCGCTTTCGCCCTACACGGGCGAAGAGGTGGTTAGTCGAAAGTTCATTTTGGAATCGAAGCCTGACGCCATCATCAACATCATCGATGCCACCAATATCGAGCGAAATTTATATCTCACGTTGCAACTTATCGAGCTTGATCGCCCGATGGTCATTGCCCTTAACATGATGGACGAGGTAGCTGCTAACGGCGGCACTATCGATGTCAACATGCTCGAGAAGCAGCTTGGCGTCCCCGTCGTGCCCATTTCCGCGGCGCGAAACGAAGGCATCAGCGAGCTTATCGAGCATGCCATCCATGTTGCTCAGTACGACGAGCGCCCCGGGCGCATCGATTTTTGTTCGCCCAACCTTGATTCACGTGACGGCGGCGCCCTTCATCGTTGCATTCACGGCATCGCGAAACTGGTGGGCGACCATGCCGAGGCTGCGGGTATTCCGCGTCGATTCGCTGCGACGAAGCTGGTCGAAGGCGATTCGCTGGTCATTGAATCGCTCAATCTCGATCAGAACGAGCTTGATGCCATCGAGCACATCGTCAAGCAGATGGAAGAGGAGTCGGGCCTCGATCGCATGGCTGCTCTGGCGGATATGCGATTCACGTTCATCGAGCACATTTGCCTGGCGTGCGTCATTAAGCCGCATGAAAGCATCGAGCATAAGCGTTCAGAGGCAATCGATCGTGTTTTAACGGGTCGCTATACCGCCATTCCGATGTTCCTGCTGATCATGGGTCTGGTGTTTTGGCTGACGTTTGGTGTGATCGGCGCAGGCTTGCAGGGCATTCTTGGGGATGCGATCGATGCATGCATCGATGTGACGGCGGGCGCGCTTGAGGCCTTTGGCACGAACCCTGTGGTTCGCTCGCTTATCGTGGACGGTGTGATGACCGGTGTTGGCAGCGTCTTGTCGTTCTTGCCCATCATCGTCGTGCTGTTCCTGCTGCTGTCTATTTTGGAAGACTCTGGTTACATGGCGCGCGTTGCGTTCGTCATGGACAAAGCGCTGCGACGTTTTGGCTTGTCGGGCCGCAGTTTCGTGCCCATGCTCCTAGGTTTTGGATGCAGCGTTCCCGCCATCATGTCCACGCGCACGCTGCCCTCCGACCACGATCGTAAGATGACCGTCATGCTCACGCCGTTCATGAGCTGTTCGGCGAAACTGCCCGTGTACGGTCTGTTTTGTGCGGCGTTCTTCCCGCAGGCGGCGGCTCTTGCCATGATCTCGTTTTATGTCATCGGGATCCTTGTCGGCGTTGTCGTGGCGCTGATCTTCAAGCGCACGGCGTTCAAGGGTGAGCCGGTGCCGTTTGTCATGGAGCTTCCGAATTACCGTTTCCCCAGTGCTAAGTCCACGTTGCTTTTGGCATGGGACAAGGCGAAGGGCTTCATCACCAAGGCGTTCACCATCATCTTTTTGGCATCCATCGTCATTTGGTTCTTGCAGACGTTCGATATTCGCTTCAATGTGCTTGCTGATCAGTCGCAAAGCATGCTGGCGGTGCTTGGCGGGTTCATCGCGCCGTTGCTTGCGCCGCTTGGTTTCGGCGATTGGCGCACGTCAACCGCATTGGTGTGCGGCCTTGTAGCTAAGGAAAGCGTCATTTCGACGCTCACGGTTTTACTGGGATCCACGTCTACGGCAGTGCTTTCGGGCATGTTCACGCCGCCTATCGCCTATGTGTTCCTGGTGTTCGTGCTGTTGTATCCGCCGTGCGTTGCGTCAATCAGCACTGTTCGTTCCGAACTCGGTGGGCGTTACGCCGCGGCTGTGTTCGCGCTTCAGATAGGCGTCGCCTGGATCGTGGCATTTCTGTTCCATACCGCGTTTATGTTGGCTGGTTTGATTTAGTTTTGATAGCCACTAAGAGCGGTCCCGTATTCTATGAGATTCAAAGGATGCGGGATCGCTTTTCTATGGAGCTATTCTTTTACCGCACCTGAGATTTGTTTTAGTTGGCGGGTAGCTGACCCGCGATGTTGGAAAGAGGTCGACGATGGTGAATCGGATCGCAGCTGATCAGTTGGCTCGGGCGGTAGAGGGTGCCGAGGCGATCGTCATTGGTGCGGGTGCCGGGCTTTCGGCCTCGGCGGGCTTCGACTATTCGGGTGAACGCTTCACTCAATGGTGCAAACCCTGGGAAGATGCTTATGGCGTGCATGACTTTTATAGGGCGGGGTTTTACCCGTTTCCGAAGCGCGAGGAGTTCTGGGGTTACTGGAGCGCTTCGATTATGGCGAATCGCTACGAGTGCGGCGTCGGTGAAGTGTATTCCCAGCTGAAGGGGATTCTTGAGGGGAAGGATTATTTCGTTCTTACCACGAACGTCGACCATCAGTTCCAGCTGGCTGGTTTTGATAAAGAACGCCTGTTCTATACGCAGGGCGACTACGGACTGTTTCAGTGCAGCGAGCCGTGTTGCGAAGAGACATTCGACAACGAGGAAATGGTTCGCGCGATGCATGCCGCTACGGTTGGCACGGCAATTCCAAGTGATATGATTCCGCGCTGCCCGCATTGCGGACAAGAGATGAGCCTCAACTTGCGCGCGGACGATACGTTCGTTGAGGATGAGGGCTGGCGTTCGGCGGCAAGACGTTATCGCGATTTCCTGAACCGTACGGCTGGCAAGAACGTGCTGTTCTTGGAGCTTGGCGTTGGGTTCAACACGCCGGGCATTATCAAGTACCCGTTTTGGGGCATGGCAGGTAAGAACAAACGAGCGGTGTATGCCGCCATCAACCAAGGTGAGGCGTATGCTCCCTCCGAGATCGAGGAGCGCAGCATCGTTATTGATGGCGATATCGCTGAAGTGATCGCCGCGGTTCGTTCGGCTCTTTCATAGGGGCTCAAAGAAAAAGAGTGCGTTTTAAGATTGTGTTTAGGGCGCCGTTCGAAACTCGAGCGGCGCCCTTCTTGTGTTCGTCATCGAGTAAGCAGACTAGCGGAATTCTTTCGCGCGGCGCGAGATCTCGCGCAACTCGTCCTTAGAAAGCTCGTCAAGGTGCTCAAGGTCGTATGCCAGCTTCACCACGCTATTCTTGCTTTGGGTTTGAATGAGCTGGTTGCAGTAGGCAACCACCACGCCTGTGACTACGGCAAGATAGAAAACGCTGACAAGGCTGAGGAAAACCAAGATGGCGCGGCACGCAGGTCGATATGTTGGCAGGTCGCCAAAGCCGATGGTTGTCATGCTTTGGAAGCAAAGCCAAAGCGAATCGCCCAGCGTTCCAACTTCAGGGCTTGTCAGTTTGATTCCCAGCGCGCACAGGAAGAACAGCACGAAGAACACGACTGTGATATGACCAAGGCCTGCTTGCCTGATGATTTTGCCGATCATGCGTAGTCTGAACATGCGTTTAAGCCTCTCGTCCTTGCTCCGATTGCTTCTTCGTTAGTCCGTCGGGCAGGGGAAGCGATGCGCCGACAATGCAGGCGATACCGATCCAGGGGATGCTTTGCGCGGGGAAGCACAGCAGGAGCATCGCAATGGCGACCAGCGCCTTTCGCTGCACGCCCGCAACCAGCGTGGCGGTTGTGATGGCAACGCAGAACATGGGCTCAAACCCGCCAATTGAAGCGATGCCGTAGCCTAAGGTGATGCCCGCGAAGATCACGGGAAAGAAATGGCCGCCGCGCCAGCCGAAGTTGATGCAAAGGGGTGTGACCGCACATTTTAGCAAACCGGTGGCAACCAGCACCATGCCGGAAACGCTTGCCCAGTTACGCATGAGTTCGAACGACTGCGCCTCTCCGGGAAACAGCACGTAGGGCAGCGGCACGGCCAGAATTCCCAAAATAAGGCCGGCAGCAACGGGCTTGGCAACGGGGTGGTCGCCCAAGCGCGCATCGAGCTTCGCGAAGCCGGTCGATGCGGTGTGGTAGATCAGTACTGCTATATAGCCAAGCAGGATACAAGGCAGCGCCCACCACAGCTTGTTGGCGCCCGGCGTCACACCATCGAAATGGGGAACGCCGCTCTCTTTCCCGAACACGGAAGTGAACAGCGCGATACCGATGATTGCGCCAAGGGCAGATGCGGTGTATAAGACCAGTTTGACCTTGCGGCGAAACTCGTAATCGCTTGGATCAAGTGCGGGCATGCTGTCCTCGGCGGCTGCGACAACGCCAACGAACGGCGAGGCGAACACGGCCGAAAGCGCGGCCGAAACGGTGACATCGGTGATTTGCTTCACGCGAATGCCTGCAGCTTTAAGGCTGTTGCCGATGCGCGTGCATGCTGCTGCTATGATGCCCGTAAGGCCCGCCTCGGGGCCGATTGATCCGCCGAAAACAAGAGGGAGTAGGAATCCGACGATACTGGCACCTGGGCGTTCGAGTTGGTAGCCACCTGTGGTTTTGACCGACGCCATCACGTTTTCAAGGCTTTCCGGTTGGCCGCCGAAGAAGCGGGTCCAAAGGCCGATAACCAGACCGCCTATTCCGCAAAACGCAACGGGGAGCCACCACGAGGCTATGCCCGCCTTTGAAAGGGCGTTCTCTAGGCTTGTGCGACCGTCAATCCACAACAGTTCGGTGAGGGCTGACGAGGCCCAGAAGACGGCCCAAACGACAAGTCCGATCACGAAGCCCACGGCGATTGCCAGCGTCACCATGCCAAAGCCAACCTCGGCTTTTTGCGCTGCCGTATCGAGTGGCTGGCCAAGGTCTCCCACATATGGTTTATGTTCGCGCGTTTTCTTCATGCGCTGGATTATAGATGATCAAATGCTTGAAGCTTGCTTGGTGGTCGGGCACGTGCGTTTTCGGGGCCGTGCTTCGGTAAGGGCGTAGCTCTGAGCAAGAAGGCCGGCGATGGCGTCGTCATCGACGCGGTCAAGCGCCACGGTGATCCAGTGGCTCTTGTTCATGTGATAGGCAGGGAAGAACCCTTCCTGCTGACGCAGGATCTGAATCAGATCGGGGTCGCATTTCAAGTTGATGACGTCGATCGATCCTTCGCCACTCAATCCCAGCTTCGCTTTTGGCACGTCCATAAGAAGGGCGAACCATTTGTTGTTTCGGCTGTGACGGAAGACTCGGTGGCCCGGATGCTCGGGCCAAGGATTCTCGGGATCGATCCCAAACTGATCTGAAACCAATCCCTCGAAGTCGGTTCGGTTCATCTTCGATCCCTTCCGCAGCGTAACCTGCTGACCAGCTCGATGCAATCGTTGCATGCATTTAGATTATCGCCTTTGAAACGCTTACGTGGAAGAATCTGATCTTTTGGCAGCGGCGGCTTATTCGCGTATATCATTTACAAGATGAATCAACGGCTGGTCGTATTGCCAGTCGAATGCGCCAAAACAGCGTTAGGGGAGATGGCGTATGGGCGAGATCGCGGAAATCGTCGCAAACCAAAGGGGGTTCTTCAACACCGACGCCACGAAGTCGATTGACTTCAGAGTTGAAATGTTGAAGAAGCTTGAGCATGCCATCAGGGACAACGAGGCGCTTATTCTTGATGCGCTTTACGAAGACCTGTCGAAATCGAAGGCCGAAGGTTGCATGACCGAAGTGGCCATGGTGTACAACGAGATCCACGAGGCCCTGAAGAACGTGGGCAAATGGAGCCGCCCTCAGCGCGTGCGCGGCACCCTCAGCACGTTCCCAGCTAAAAGCTACATCCACCCCGAGCCCTACGGCGTGGTTCTTATCATGTCGCCTTGGAACTACCCGTTTGATCTGGCCATTGCACCTTTGGTTGCCGCAATGGCTGCGGGGAATTGCGCCGTGCTTAAGTGCTCGCGTTCAAGCGCGCGAACCTCGAAAGTTATCAAGCAGATCATCGACAGCACTTTCGATCCACATTATGTTTACTGCGTCGAACCAGATATCGATCATGACCAGTTGCTCGCCCAGCGATACGACTACATCTTCTTCACCGGCGGCGCACGTGTAGGCCGTACCGTCATGCGCGCGGCAAGCGAGCACCTTACCCCTGTTTCGCTAGAATTGGGCGGAAAGTGCCCGTGCATCGTCGACGAGACGGCCGACATTAAGATCGCTGCCAAGCGAATCGTATGGGGAAAGCTGCTTAACGCTGGTCAGACATGTGTTTCCATCGATTACATCGTGGCTCATCGCAGCGTGAAAGATACCCTAATCGTTGCCATGCAAGACGAAATCGCGCACCGCTACCCGTGTGCCGCAACCAACGATTCATATCCCAAAATCATCAACGAACGTCATTACCGCAGGCTTCTTGATTTGATTCAAACCGAAGAGGACGTGATCGGCGGCGAAAGCAACGATTCCGATCGCAAAATCGCACCGGCAATATTTCCGCATGTCGATTTCGATCACGAGATCATGAAGGAAGAGATCTTCGGCCCGTTGATTCCTGTTATCGAGTATCAGGACATCGAAAGCGTGATCGGCGCCATCAAGCAGCTCGAGAAGCCCTTGGCATGCTACGTGTTCACCCAGAGCGATTCCCAGGCCAACCGCATCATTCAAAGCCTGTCGTTCGGTGGCGGTTGCGTGAACGACGCGATCATGCACTTCACTAATCACCACCTGCCGTTTGGCGGTGTTGGGAACAGCGGTATGGGTTCGTATCACGGCAAGTTCGGCTTTGACACTTTCAGCCATAAGAAGGGAATCGTGCGCAATACCGTGAAGATCGACGTGCCCGCAAGGTATGCGCCGTTCGACTGTGCCAAGCTGCGCCTTTTGAAGAAGATACTGTAGTATCGACCGAATCGATCGTATTCGACGTTGGCCCTGCTCCCTCAAACGGCTGTAGTGCCACATGACGTGGCGGCTGGCATGCAGTCGCACCAAGGAGCTGTATAGGTTGGGGAAGGCAACGCAGATCAAGACGGGCGCACGTAAGTTCGTTCGGTATGTCAGCGACAATCGCGGGATCTTCTTGGCGTCGGTGTGCGCCATCGTGTTCGTGACGCTGCTGGAAAACGTTCTAGCTGAAGAGAACATGAAGCTCGATGCCGCTGCTTGGTGGCTCATCGGCGAGCATCTGCGTCAGCCGTGGCTTACTCCCATCATGGAAAGCTTCTCGGCGCTTGCTACCCCGGTGACGTTGCTTGTGGTGTTGTGCGTTGCAACCGCGTTTGCTCCCGGAAGACGCCCGGGATGGTGCAACGCGTTGAACCTGGTGTTGGTTGTGATTTTGAACCAGACCCTGAAGTTTATGATCCAGCGCCCGCGCCCCGACGTCTACCGCCTCACAGAGGTTTCGGGGTTCAGCTTCCCCTCGGGACACTCCATGGTGGCGATGGCGGTCTTCGGTTTGTTGCTGTGGTATGTCTGGCGTTACGAGAGGAACCCGCGTCGTCGCGTGGTTTTGATTTGCCTGTTCGCGTTCATCATCGCGATGATCGGCATAAGCCGCATTTACCTGGGTGCCCATTATGTAAGCGATGTCCTGGGTGGCTTCTGCGTTTCGATGATTTGGCTGGTTTTGTATACGAAGGTCGTTGCCCCTGCACTGGGGCTGATTGACTAGGGTATCTGCTTTCGTCTTGTGTGGCTTCCATGTGCCATGACTTACAAAAGTCTAACGATAGACTAATGTAGTCAACTAATAGACTAACATAGTCAACTGTTAGACCAATTACCGAAGAAAGAATCTAGAAGGCGACGAAAGCATGGAAATCCTCGCGCAACACTTCACGAAAACCAAGCTCCTGAAATACACGCTGCCGACTATGGCAATGATGTTCGTCAGCTCGGCTTATACCATTGTCGACGGCTTGTTCGTATCGAATCTGGTTGGCAAAACCGCGCTGGCCTCGATGAGCATTATTTTTCCGTTCATCATGATTCTTTCGTCATTGGGCATTATGATGGGCGCCGGCGGCAGCGCCGTTGCCGGTCAGCTTTTGGGTGCGGGTGACCGTAAGGGAGCCAACCGCGCTTTCTCGCTGATTGCCTGGGCAACGTTCTTAACTGGCATGGTGTGCTCTGTTTTCGGCATAGCGTTCATGGACCAGGTCGTTGCGCTTCTGGGCGCTTCTCCCGAGATGGTCCCCATGGCATCTACGTACGGCAGGATCGTTTTCCTGTCGATGCCCATGTTCATGCTTACTTACGTGTTCGAGATGTTCTGTTCGGTTGCGGGCAAGCCGGGGCTTGGTTTTCTGTCGGCTTTTACGGCGGGTGTGGTCAATATCGGGCTTGATGCTCTGTTCATGGCCGTGTTCGGGATGGGAATAGAAGGCGCCGCCATGGCAACCTGCTTGGCTGAGTATTCCTCCACCGTCTTGATGGTCGTTCTATTTGCTCGCGGCAAAGCAGGCGCGTTGAAATTGGTGCGTCCCTGCTGGGACTACCGCATTCTTTCGCGATCGATAACCAACGGCGTTTCCGAGATGGTGACAACCGCGGCCGTGTCTGTTGTGGCTGTAGCTTACAACTTGCAACTTATGAGTTTGTTCGGGCCGGATGGCGTTGCCGCATATGCGGTCATCGAGTACGCATCAATGCTGATCGGTGCGGCATTTGGTGGTCTTACCGAGGGCATGGCGCCGTTGATGAGCTACCAGCATGGCGCGGGCAACAACTGCGAGAAGCGCAGCTTGTTTGTCAACGGCGCCACGCTCACGTTGCTCGTAGGGGGTGTGGCGTGTGTGGCTATTCAGATGTTGGTGCGTCCGCTGGCATTCGTGTTCGTCGGTTACGACGAGGGGCTAATGGCCCTGACGGTTCATGCGTTCCGTATCTACAGCATCGCGTTTTTGCTGATGGGGGTTGCATATTTCGGCTCGGCTATGTTTACATCCGTCGAGAACGGCAAGATCTCGGCGCTCATTGCATTCGTTGAGACGTTCGTTTTTGAGTTGGGGTGCGTCGTGCTGCTGCCGATGTTCTTCGGCGCGGACAGCATTTGGTGGTCGATTGTTGTGGCTGAAGTCGCAGCCAGTATTTTCACCATCGCTTTGCTTGCACGTTATGTAAAGGGCTACGGGTGGTGTTAACAGTTCATCGAAGATCACGCGGTTGACGGTACAATCGTCAATGAATTGACTAACTTGGATAGGGTGGTGAAGCATGCGATCTGAAGAATTCTCGATGCACATGTGGGAAAGCATGCGCGACGCCTCGGTCTCTTACAACTCCTTCGCGAAGAAGATGGGCGTCGATGTCAGCGAGCTATACGTTGTTGACGCGCTGTGGGACTATGGTCAGGGGCTTACGCAGAAGGCCATTTGCGAGCTATGCGACATGGGGAAGCAAACGGTAAGCGCCATCTGCAAGCGGCTTGCTGCGCGCGGCTTTGTGGCCTCGCATCCAAGCGAAACCGACAAGCGCGAGAGGATCATGGCGCTTACGGACGAGGGCCGCGATTGGTGGCGCCCTGCTGTGGACCGCATGCGCCAGATCGAAGCGAAAGCGGCAGCCGCTATTTCTGCCGAAGATGCCGACGTGTTCATCAGGGTGGCCAAGCGGTATGTGGGCGTCCTTCGAGAAGAAATGAGCTGATGGAGGCTTTGAGGAGAAGAGCAAACAGCAAGGCGTTTCAGCAAAAACGAGGCGAGTCGGACATTTCTTCGGTGGCGAAGATATTGCGCGCCACAGCTTCGTAATCGTCGGCGCGTCGTACCTTTCTAATGGCACGTGCGATCGAGGCCGGATCGGTGAAGGAGTGCTTTGCGTAGAACCACCACTCCTTCATGCGGAAAACCGCGTTTCCGCCCATGACGTCGGAATACGCCTGGTACAGGTTATCGTGGAATCGCTGAAGCTCCTCGCGCGAGGCTTTTTCGCCGCCGTCGATCATGCGTGCAAGGGCGGGGTTGGCCAGGATGCCACGGCCGATCATCACGTGGCTCGTTTTCGGATAAGTTGCAATAAGCTCATCCAGATCGGCTACGTCGAAGATATCCCCGTTATAGGCAACGAGGAAGGGCGCGTGCTCGAGTGTTTCGCCATACAATTCCCGCCTGGGCACGCCGCGATAAAGATCTTTCTGAACGCGCGGGTGAACGATGAGTTCGGAAATGTCACAACGGCAGTACAGATCCAAGAGCGTTTCGTATTCGGAATCGTCGTTGAAGCCGATGCGCGTTTTCACTGAGACGGGCAAGGGTGAGCGCTCGCAGACATCGGAAAGAAACGCCTCGAGTTTGTCTGGTTCGCGCAAGAATCCGGAGCCTTTTCCTTTGGAAACCACCGTCCCCGAGGGGCAGCCCAGGTTAAGGTTGACTTCTTTGAAGCCCATGTTGGCAAGAAGCTGCGCTGTCCAAACGAACCTGTCGGCATCGTTAGTCAGCAATTGCGGAATGACGTTAAGTCCTTTGTTGTTCGCAGGATCAAGCTCGCGTGCGTAGCGCTTGCTTAAGGGCGTTCCCACCTCGTGAAGCTGTGAGATGAATGGCGTGTAGTAACGATCCAGCGCCCCGAATGCGTCGGCATGGACGCGACGGAACACGTATCCGGTGATTCCTTCCATGGGTGCCAACGATAGTTGCATCTGCGCTTACTCCGCCTTCCGTTCAGTCGTTTCGTCTGTAGCATTATGCAACCTGGCGCCCCTCTGCCACAAGGTCGCTTTTCCTTGCTGCATGTTGGACACACGGCGTTCGGGCGCGTAAGCCGATTGAACCGCAGGTGACTTCGCCTATGGTGCCTTGCGCGGCAAAATAATGTCAGAAGCCAACTTCAGAGCGAAGGCTCGAAGAGAAAACGGCTATCGGATTTTAGGCGAAAGGAAGTGATCGATATGCTTAAACCAATGATCAAAAAAGCTGTGGTGGGCGTTCCCGTCGTTGCTTTGTCGGCAACGCTTGCGCTTACGATGGTTGGTTGCGGCGGTAACGGCGCTCAGAGCGGTTCGGGATCTGGCAGCGATGCGGCTGCGTCTCAGGTCGAGCAGGCCGAAGGTTCTGGTTCCGCTAGTGAGGCTCCGGTTAGCGAAATCGTGGCGCAGGGTGGCATCGAGTTTCCTTCGTACAGCATCATTCCGATTGAAGGCTGGGAGCTTACCGATAGGGTCGATGAGAAGTACGAGCAGTGTGAGTTCAGGCGTGTGGGCGCAAGCTCTCCTGACATCTTCTTGCGCACTTTTAAGACTGAGCCGATGCAGGAAGCCGAGGCCAGGCAGGGTTCCAAGAAACAAGGCGTTATTGACGAAGTCGAGATCAACGGTGTTACGTGGGTCCGTCATACCGCACCGAACGGCACCATCAACCTGTTCGCCAAGGCACCATCTGGTAAGACCGTAGCACTGACTTTGGGTTCCCAGTTTAGTTGGGAAGAATCGGTTCAAATGGCCGAGCGTATGGTTCTGAAATAACGTTGATCGTTTACTACGGCGACACAAACCCGAGGGCGTCGAAAGGCGTCCTCGGGTTTTTCTTTTGTCGACGACGTGTTGATGGCGCGCCACGCAAAAGGCTACGGCTGGCCCTAAAACATGCAGCTACAGGGCAGGAGCCGTGGCATTTCGCAAGGGCCCCTGCGATGTTGACGGGGTCTATTCTTCCAGCGCACCTTCCACGGCTGTAACCAAAAACGCCGTTGCCCCTTTGCCGCAGGGCTCGTCGTAGTATGAGATGAATCGGGGGTCTGCCAGGTAGC
>OLOM01001333.1_pt1 | contig 16800 bp, 15 predicted proteins | sample 1672531 | NCBI WGS metagenome assembly OLOM01 (sample SAMEA3136696, study PRJEB25190) | human gut metagenome | reverse complement strand
GCTGACCACCAAGTTTTTCTTCTTTTTCGAAAAGAACAACATCATGACCACGCTCTGCTGCTTCGAGCGCTGCCTGCATCCCGCCAGGACCACCACCAACTACCACAATTTTTTTCTTTGAAGTAGCTGCAGGATAGTTATCTTTCCAAGATGGATGTCCGAATAACGGATTGACAGAGCATTCACTCTTTCTAGTAGATTTGCTGAAATCCTCAAGCACCGCATTAGTACTTGTATTAACACGCCCGATAGCAACATCAAGGCAGCGGAAACAACGAATGCATGGACGAATATCTTCTGCCCTACCTTCACGTGCTTTATTGGCCCATTCAGGATCTGCAATTGCTGCACGTGCCATTACAACATAATCACAATCACCATTAGCGATCATTTCATCACAAAGTTCCGGATCAGTGACAGCACCAACAGTCCCAATCGGAATCTTAATTCCAGATTCTTTTGCCTTACGTGCCATTGCGCGATTATGTGCATGATCTGTAATAAAATGACTTGGATGCATGATCGCTCGGGTTACGGCATTGAGTCTTGTACCACATGAAATATGCGCCATATCAATATATGGTTCGAAAATTTTCAGCATCTCAATGGCATCATCGATTACAATGCCACCAGGAGTAAGTTCATCACCACTGATACGACATTCAAGAATAAACTCATCACCTACAGCTTCACGTATGCGTTTCAATACCATCAACGGGAAGCGACAACGATTTTCAATACTTCCGCCATACTCATCAGTTCGATGATTAACAAGCGGTGAAAGGAAACCACCCATAAGCCAACCATGTGCGAAATGGAGAAGAACCATATCAAAGCCAGCACGCTTAGCGATCAAACATGCATAAGCATAGGAATCTGCAACTTGATTCATATCATTTTCGTCCATTTCCTTGACTTTCAGCCCGTTTGGCATGGTAATGGCAGAGGCCCCCATAGGACCAATATGCTGGGAATTGTATTCAGGCAACGCGAACTGACCACTATGGTTAAATTCAATGGATGCCAATGCACCATAAGTATGTACGTAATCAGTAAAGAAATGTAATCTTTGCAGAGCTATCTCGTCACAACAGTTTACATGTCCACTATGCGCACAACTATTTAATTTATCCAGTTTACCTTCGCCAATCGTTACTGCACCAGCACCGCCCTTGGCACGATCACCCCAAACTTTAACACCAAACATGTTTAAATTATTATCAGGATCAACTGCAAAAGAGTGGTGCGTTGGTGCCGTGATTATCCTGTTTTTAAACCGTTTCCCTTTAATGATCATAGGCGAAAACAAATGTGGATATGCTCGTTCTCTTTTAATCTCTGACATAAAGAAACTCCTTTCTATTAACCATGATAATTCACAAGTTCTTAGATAAGTCATTACACTGATTTAATTACCTTTTATGATTAGATCATACCATTTTATTTATGCATTGCATAATCCGAATTTATGATATCCTTGGTATAGACAAACGCCTATAACAAAAAAACTGTATGCCTAAATACTAGGCATACAGCAATGTCTCAATTATAAAACTTAATCTAAAAAAGCTCTTCGTAACTCATCAATTACTATTTTTTCTGTTAAAGATGGTTCAGACTGATACAATAAGCAATAGTTAAATGTCACATCAAATTCTTTCAAATCTATAACTTTTAGCATTCCACTTTGAACTAGAGGACTTCGGCTAGCATATAATTTTGTACAAACTGCTGCAACCTCTCCTTGAAGCGCTATATCCATCATCGCATTCAGATCATTAACATAATAACATTCATTTTCTTTAAAATATTTCATATAGTACAACGCTACAGGATCTTCTCCTGCATACACTGCCACTGACAACGTTTTAAAATCTTGAATAGTAATTTTATCTTTCTTTGCAAGACGATGGTCTTTACTAATAAACACACAAAAATCATCCACAAATAATTCTTCAAGATAATAGCCAGACCTATCTCTAAAATGATATACATCGTTTTTTTCTTCTTTAACGTATCCCAGAATTCCTATAGATGCAATTTTTTGCTCAAGCATATCTAAAAGATTATATTTTCTTCCATCATGAATAATAATATTTATTGAAGGGTATTTCTTTTTTAATATTGCTACACTTTTTAATACAACAGAAGTCACCGAGGGTACTACTGTAATATGAACATTCCCTCCAATTTCAGGTTCGCGCTCATCCATATGGCGCCAATTTTTTTCCATCTCTACGATCTTTTTTGCATCTTCAAAAACAACTTTACCCTTTTCAGTAAGTTTTACGCCCTTATGCGAGCGTTCTATCAATTGAAATCCTAAATCATTTTCTAATGATTTTATTATACTCGTAACAGTTGGTTGCGTAACATATAATTTTTTTGCCGCTTTATTAATTGATTTACTATTTACAACCTCTATAAAATACTCCAAATGCTCAATTTTCATCTTAGATATCACCACCAAAATGGATCAGTTCATTTTAAGATAATATTTTAAGATAAAAGGTAATTTTTAATCAAGTGTAATCTTTATTCTAATTATACCACAGATAGAGTATCTTCAAAGTGATTCTATAAACAAATTGCAAGCATATTACGTAAATAATACAAGCATCATGTTCCGCATTAGAGACTGTTCTTCTTCCCTCACAGCTCCTTGATATAAAACCGATCCATCGTTGTGTGGATGGTTGGCACGGGCTGGGGGATGCTTTTGTAGCCGTGTTTTTCGTAGAGGGCGATGGCAGTCCGCAGGCTGGTGTGAGTTTCGAGATAGAGTTTTTTGTAGCCAGCTGCTTTTGCGCTGCGCTCGACGGCTGCCATGAGCTCGTGGCTGTAGCCGCGGCCTTTCACTGAGTCATCAAGGTAGAGCTTTTGCAGCTCAGCGCAATTTTCTACGCCGGGAAATTCTGCGTAGCCGACGCCGCCGATGACGGTGCTGTTTTCGTCGGCAGCGATATAATAAGCGCGACGCTGGGGCTCGGCGTTATAGAACGCGCTCAGATGATTGAGCTCTGGATCAAAATACGCGGTGCCGGGAATATCTAGGTGCGCGGCGCGCAGATTGTCACGGATGATGGCGGCGATCGCCGCGTCGTCGTCAGCGGTGATCGGGCGGATGATAAATTTTCTCTGATTGTCCATGGGGATCCTCTCCTTCTCGTTTGTCTTCTATTATAACGCACGCTGACGAAAAGCCGCAGCATTATTTATTCCGTTTTGTCCCGTTGTAGAGAAAGGCGTTGGGATCCATTTTATAGAAAGTTCCTTTGTCGATGCCGATGGGGCGTTTGCAGTTTGGGCAGACGATCTTGTCGCCCTGCATCTCAACAGGCACGTACCATTTGCTGATGCGCGCTTTGTGGCAGCGCAGGACTTCGCCGTGGCCGATCTTGTCGTATTTCCAGAGTTTTGTTTTGCAGGTGGCGCAGCGGATGGTGAGCATGAACGATTGTCTCCTTTCTGAGTATCCGGCAGCTGCGCGCGTATAATTATAAACGCGTGGCTGCATATTTATAAAAAATTTGCCAAAAATATTCGTTGGCGCTTTACAACTGTCAGGAAATGTGATATTCTTTAGAAAACTTTTACCACACAGGTGATGAAAATGTCAACCAATACTGTTCTTCAGGCAACCCAATATTACTTTAGCTACTTTACCTTTACTGTTTTCAGTAAGGGTTATTTGGGTTATCCTGAAAACAGCACGATCTGACATTTTATATGTTATGAGAGTGAACCTGCACGGAGGATAATCCCCGTGCAGGTTTTTTTATTATCATTCATCATCCACCAATTTGAAAGGAGCACTTATCCATGATTATCAAAGTAAGAAGAGGCGCAGATCAAACTCAGGTACAACAGCTCACCGACTGGCTCAAAGAGCAGGGCCTCCAGCTCTACTTCTCCGAGGGGGACTCCTACTCGATCATTGGCCTTGTCGGCGACACCTCCCGCGTAGACATTGAGCTCATCGAAGCGCTGGAAGTTGTCGAGAGCGTCACCCGCATCCAGGAACCATACAAAAACGCGAACCGCAAATTCCATCCGCAGGATACGATCATCAAAGTCGGCGACGCACAGATCGGCGGCGGCACGCTGACGCTGATCGCTGGTCCATGCTCGGTTGAAAGCGAAGCGCAGATCATCGAGGTGGCACAGCGCGTCAAGGCTGCCGGCGCAACGATCCTGCGCGGCGGCGCGTTCAAGCCTCGCACCTCGCCATACTCCTTCCAGGGCATGGGCGCTGAAGGCATCCAGCTGCTCCTGAAAGCAAAGGAAGCCACGGGCCTGCCGATCATCTCCGAGGTCATGGATATTTCCCAGCTGCCATTGTTCGAGGATGTCGACATTCTGCAGATCGGCGCACGCAATATGCAGAACTTCAACCTGCTCAAGGAAGTCGGCAAGATGAACAAGCCAGTGCTGCTCAAGCGCGGTCTCTCTGCAACCTACCAGGAATGGCTGATGAGCGCCGAATACATCATGGCTGGCGGCAACATGGAGGTCATTCTCTGCGAACGCGGCATCCGCACATTTGAAACAAAAACGCGCAACACGCTGGATATTTCTGCGGTGCCAATGCTGCGCGAACTCACCCATCTGCCGATCGTCATCGACCCTAGCCACGCTGCCGGTATCCGCCGCATGGTACGTCCGCTCTCGATGGCTGCTGTCGCCATTGGCGCCGACGGGCTGATGATCGAAGTACACAACGATCCTGAACACGCAAAATGCGACGGTCCACAGTGCCTGCGTCCGGAAACCTTCGACGAAGTCGCTGCTGACGCGCTGAAGCTGCATGCATTCTGCCAGAAGGAACTGCACCAATGATCGCCTCAAGCATCGAGGTGCGCACCGGCAAGCCGTACAAGGTCCACATCGGCCACGGTCTGCTCGATGAAGTGGGCGTGATGCTCTCGGTGCTGCACCGTCCCTGCCAGGCGATGGTCGTCAGTGATACGAACGTGGCGCCGCTTTATCTGGCGCGACTGCGCACGAGTTTGGAAGCTGCCGGGTTCCGCGTGCTGGAAAGCGTTGTTCCTGCCGGCGAAGGGAGCAAAAGTTTCGCCGTGCTGGAGCGGCTGATGAACGACTGGAGCCTGGCCGGGATGCACCGCTCAGATCTCGTCATCGCCCTTGGCGGCGGCGTGGTCGGTGATCTCGCTGGTTTTGCCGCCAGCTGCTACCAGCGCGGGATTCCTTTCGTGCAGGTACCAACGACGCTGCTGTCGGCTGTGGATTCTTCGGTCGGCGGCAAGACGGCGATCGATATTGCTGCCGGCAAAAATCTCGTCGGCGCATTTTATCAGCCGCTGGCTGTTTTCTGCGACGTGGATCTCATCCAAACAATGGACGACGCATTCTTCGCCGACGGCGTCGCTGAAAGCATCAAATACGGCGTGCTCATGGATGCCGCCCTCTTCGACCGGCTCGCTGACAAACGTCTGACGAAAGACGCTGCAGATCTTGCAGAGATCGCCAGCGCCTGCGTGAGTCACAAGAGCAAAATCGTCAGCGAGGACGAATTTGAAAAAGGCACGCGCCAGCTCTTGAATCTCGGCCACACCTTTGCTCACGCGATCGAACAGCTCTCAGATTTTTCCACGAGCCACGGCCACGCCGTCGCGATCGGTCTCGCCATGATGGCCCGGGCAAGCATACGCAAAGGCTGGTGCAGCCAGCGCACAGCCCAGCGCATCGAATGGGCGCTCGCTGAAAATGCGCTGCCGGCAAACACCGACTACGACGCCGACGCCATCCTCGAGATCTGTCGCCGCGATAAAAAGGCCGGCGCGAGCGCCATCACCATCGTTGTGCCTCACGCCATCGGCGACTGCGTGCTACGCACGGTAAGCTACGACGATCTGCGCGAACTCATCATTCTCGGAAAGGAGCCGCTTTGATATGATACTTTCTCCTGCGACCATCAGCGGCACGATCGCTGCCATTCCGTCGAAATCTGCGGCCCATCGTCTATTTATCGCCGCCAGTCTGGCGGACCGTCCTTCCCGCTGGCAGCTTTCGGCAAGCTCCATCGACATCGACACCACCCTCGCCTGCATGCAGGCCCTGGGCGCGGAAATCGTCCGTGAAGGCGAAAGCGTCAGCATCACCCCGATCACAGAAGCCTGGCGCGCCGCCACGATCGATTGCCAGGAAAGCGGCTCGACGCTGCGCTTCCTTTTGCCAGTGAGCGCAGCCCTCGGCACGAGCGCCGATTTCATTGGCCGCGGCCGACTGCCAGAGCGTCCCATTGCAGAAATCCTCAAGGTGCTGGAGCAGCTTGGCGCAACGACGACAAACGATCACCTGCCGCTGACGATCAGCGGTCCGCTCCACGGCGGCGCAGTGGAATTACCGGGACACATCTCCAGCCAGTACCTGACTGGCTTGCTCCTGGCGGCGCCGCTGTTGGACGAAGATCTGGACATCACCCTTTCGACGCCACTGCAGTCCCGTCCCTACATCGATCTGACACTGGACATTCTGCGCCGCTTCGGCGTAGAGGTTCGCGAAGATGGCAGCCACTTCCATGTTGCAGCTGACGCGCGCTATGTGCTGCCAGAGGGCGAAACTGCCATTGAAGGCGACTGGTCCAACGCTGCCTTCTTCCTCGCTGCCGGTGCGCTCTCTGCACCGGTGACAATGACCGGACTGGATCTCCACTCCAGCCAGGGCGACAAGGACATCGTCGATCTGCTGCGCGGTTTCGGCGCAACAGTCGACTGCCACGAGGACGGTGCAGTCACCGTCTCACCAGCGCCGCTCAGCGCCCAGACGATCTCCGTCAAGGAAATTCCAGATGCGCTGCCGATCCTCGCGGTGATCGCTGCGCAGGCGGATGGCACCACCGTCTTCACTGATATCGAGCGTCTGCGCCTCAAAGAAAGCGACCGCATCGCCACGACGACGGCGCTGCTCGAAGCCATGGGCGTGCATTGCGAAAGCGACGCCCACGAAATGCGCGTCACTGGTGTGACACAGCTCCACGGCGGCTGCACCGTGTCGAGCGCCGGCGATCACCGCATCGCCATGGCCGCAGCGATCGCTGCACTGAACTGCGACGCGCCGGTCACGCTCACTGGCGCAGAAGCTGTGCGCAAATCGTATCCGCATTTTTTCCAAGATTATTCATCCCTGGGAGGTGTTTGCGATGGCATCTAGTATTGGCAGCCATTATCGCTGCAGCGTTTTCGGCGAAAGCCACGGCGAAATGATCGGCGTAGAGATCGACGGCATGCCGCCAGGCGAAGCCATCGACGAAGCAGAGCTGGCGCGTTTCATGGCGCGTCGCGCACCGGGCTCGAGCAAACTCACGACCCAGCGCAAGGAAGCTGACGCCGTGCATCTGGCAACTGGCGTGATGAACGGCATGACCACTGGCTTCCCGCTGTTGGCTTATATTCTCAACACAAACCAGCGTTCGAAAGATTACAGCAATCTGCTCGATCATCCGCGCCCATCCCATGCCGACTACACCGCCTATGTCCATTACAAAGGCTTCGCCGACATGCGCGGCGGCGGTCATTTTTCCGGCAGACTCACAGCGCCGCTGTGCATCGCTGGCGGCATCGCCAAACAGATCCTGCGCCGCCGTGGCATTTATATTGGCGCCCAGCTTCTGCAGGTCGCAGAGGTGCGCGGCACTGCCTTTGACGCCATGCATGTGGATGCCGCCACCCTCGAAGGTATGGCTGAACGCCCATTCCCAACCCTCGACGAAAACGCCAGCGCCGCCATGCAGGAAGCGATCGCTGTAGCTTCCCGTGACGGCGACAGCGTCGGCGCGATCGTTCAGGGCGCAGCCATCGGAGTTCCCGTCGGGCTCGGCGGACCGATGTTCGACGGCGTCGAGAATCGTCTCGCACAGGCGCTCTTCGGCATTCCCGGCTGTAAGGGCGTGGATTTCGGCGCTGGATTTGACAGCGTCACCATGCGCGGCAGCCAGCACAACGATCCCTTCGCCATGCAAAACGGCTGCGTCACGCCGCAGACCAACCACGCCGGCGGCATTCTCGGCGGCATCACTTCGGGCGCGCCGATCACTGTGCGCCTGGCGATGAAGCCAACCGCATCCATCGCCATAGAGCAGCAGACCGTTTCTCTTTCAAAAGAGATCGACGAGTCCCTCGTCATCACCGGTCGCCACGATCCCTGCATCGCCATTCGTGCCGTGCCTGTCGTAGAAGCGGTCATGGCCATCGTTCTTTTAGATTTGTTATTGGAGGAGCATGCATTATGAAAAATTTAGATGATATCCGCGTTGAGATCAACGCTGTCGATGAGGAGCTGCAGGCTCTCATCATCAAACGCCTCGACCTTGCCAAGGACGTGGCAGAATATAAGAAAGCCAACAATCTGCCGATCCTTGATCGCGACCGCGAGCTCTGGATCCTCGATCATATCACCGAGAACAAAAGCCCAGATCTCGTCGTGCCGCTGCGCGAAACCTACGAAACGCTTTTCCGCGTCGCCCGTCGTCGCCAGAGCCAGCTCATCGATCCAGATGAAAGCTTCATCAACGGCATCAAAGCCACCTTCACCGACGACGCATTTCCAGCAACGAGCAGCGTCGCCATCAGCGGCGACCCTAACGATCTGCCCGTCGCTCAGGCGCTTTTCGATAATCCGCGCTGCATCAAGCTCAACAACGATATGAAGATCGTTGACGCCGTCAATCTCGGTCTCTGCCAGTACGGCATTCTGCCGATCGAAGACAACCGCTCCGGCGCCAAGGCGCTGACCTACGACCTGCTCCTCAAGAAAACCTGTCACATCGTCCGCGGCATCAAGGTGAATCTCCACTACAAACTCGTCGCCGCCAACAATGTGCCATTCACCAGTCTCAAGACTGTGAAAGTAGATCGCCGCTCCTACTACCACTGCTCAGAATTTCTCGCCACTCTAAACTGCAACATCATTGAAACCGGCGCGGAAGATATCAACCGCGAGCTCGCCGAGCCGAGCGACGATTTCGTCGCCTGGATCGTGCCAGCTCATCTCGAAGTGAGCGACAAGCTGCACGTGCTGCGTCAGGAAGTGGCCAATCCTGGTGACTACATCCGCTACATCTGCCTGGCCAAAACGCCACGCATTCATCCTGACGCTGAAAGCATCAGCCTCATGCTCTCGGTGCCAAACGTTTCCGGTGGGCTCGACGAAGTGCTCTCGCCGCTGGCGGCCCTCGGCATCAACCTGACGCTCCTCGAAAGCCGTCCGATCGTGGATGGCAACCACACCACCCACCGCTTCTTCATGGATATGGACGCCGACATCCGCACGCCGCAGGTGCAGGCCATCATCAACCAGCTTTCCCGCGACTGCCCGGCGTTCAGCCTGCTCGGCGCCTATAAAAACGTGGAGATCGAGCTATGAGCTACGGACTCCTCGGGCGCACGCTCGGCCACAGCTTTTCACCGCAGATCCACGCGCAGATCGCTGATTACGACTACGATCTTTTCGAGGTGGAACCGGCAGACATCACCAGCTTTTTTGAAGGCGGCAACTGGCGCGGCGTCAACGTCACAATTCCCTACAAGGAAACCGTGCTCCCTTATTGCGATGAGATCAGCGAGCAGGCGCAGCGCATCGGCTGCGTGAACACACTGGTGCGCCGCCCTGACGGCACGCTCTTTGGCACGAACACCGACTACGACGGCCTGTCCTTTGCGCTGGACAACGCCGGCATCGTGATCCGCGAGCGAAAATGCCTCGTCCTCGGCAACGGCGCCACGTCAAAAACCGTTTGCACCGTTCTCGCCGACAAAGGCGCGCGGGAGATCGTTGTCTTTGGCCGCCACGACGCCGTGCCTTACACAGAGATCCCGCTGCACCACGACGCGGAAGTCATCGTCAACGCCACGCCCGTCGGCATGTACCCAAACAACGGCGCGCGGCTCATCGATCTGAACGGGTTCGCTCATCTCGAAGCCTGCTTCGACGTCATCTACAACCCGCATCGCAGTCAATTTCTCCTCGACGCCGAGCGTCGCGGCGTGATCACCTGCGATGGCCTTCCGATGCTCGTGGCCCAGGCTGTCTACGCCGCTGTGCATTTCATTGGCCTCACAGATCCGGCGGAAAAGATCGCGCCCATCCTCGCCAAAATGCGCGCTGACGACGAAAACATCGTGCTCATCGGCATGCCTGGCGTCGGCAAGACCACCATCGGCGAAGCCCTTGCTGCCAAACTCGGGCGCAGCTTTGTCGACATCGACAACGCCATCGAAGAAAAATACGGCAGCGTGCCAGATTACATCAACAACCACGGCGTCGACGCTTTCCGCGCCGTTGAAAGTGAAACCATCGCCGAGATCGGCAAGCAGCATGGACTCGTCATCGCCACCGGCGGCGGTGCGCCGACGATCCCTGCCAACAAAGATCTCCTGCGCCAGAACGGGCGCATCTACTGGCTCATGCGCGCGCTGGAGGATCTGCCGACCGACGGTCGTCCGCTTTCTGCCGGCGGGATCGAAACGCTGCGCCGTCTTTTTGACGAACGCAAATCCTGCTACGCCGATTTCGCCGACGTGACGATCGCAAACGGCGACGTCGACACCACTGTCTCACAGATATTGGAGGATTTCCATGAAGCTATGCATCATTAACGGGCCAAATCTCAATATGCTCGGCATCCGCGAGCCAGACATCTACGGCCGCACCACCTACGCTGATCTCTGCGCGCTGATCGAAAACCACGCGCAGGCGCGCGGCGTCGACATCGAGATCTACCAGAGCAACCACGAAGGTGACCTCGTCGATAAGATCCAGGCCTGCTACGAAAACGCAGACGGCATCGTCATCAATCCTGCTGCCTACACCCACACCTCCGTCGCGCTGTTGGACGCTGTGAAAGCCGTTGGGATTCCGACGGTAGAAATTCACATCTCCGACGTTTCCCAACGCGAAGACTTTCGCCAGGTGAGTTACATCCGCGCCGCCTGTGTGAAAACCATTGCCGGTCATGGCATCCAAGGGTATCTCGAAGGCATCGACTACCTGCTCGACGAGGTGCTCGTATAGTAAGCACAACAACAAAAGCCTTTGTTCGACAGTTTCTACTGTCGACAAAGGCTTTTTCTTCTTTTAGCCAATTCTCGTAAAGCCCATCGTGATCATCGCCAGTTCCATGAGCAGGAAGAGCCAGAAGCTTGGCACGGTCCAGAGGACGGGGATGACGCCCTGGCGGGTACGATTGTCGGCGATATAGGCGGCGATGGCGCGGCGGTTTTTCAGCAGGACGAGGATGCCGAGGAGGCCAAAGCCGACGGTGACGACCATGTGCACAGGGTCTTGAAGGGTGTTCGGCAGGAGGCCGACGAAGCGGGCGAGCATGTCGCTGATGAGGAAGTTGTTGATGATGTGGAAGACGATGGCCCACTTGAAGCCGTATTCCATGGCGATGTAGCCGAGGAGCAGGCCGCAGCAGAAGGCGAAAAGGCCCTGGCTGATGTCGCCGTGGAAGATGCCGAAGAGGGCGGCGGAGACAACGATGGCAAAGAGTTTGCCGTATTTGGCAAGGTTTTTCATAACGACGCCACGGAAGATGATCTCCTCAACGATGGGGCCGAGGAAGGCGGTGTAGAGGAACATGGTCAGGCTTGGCTGCATGTTGCTGAGGCTGTCAGTGGTGGTGCTGAGGGTGTAGCCCAGCTGGCTGGCAATCCATTTGATGGCTGGATCGGCGAGGATGAACAGGAGCTGGAAGCTGAAAAGCAATACGACGCCACTTGCAAGGACGCGAAGGGTCATGTGGCCGGTGGCGCCTGTCTCGAGGTCGCTGGCGAGTCTGCTGCGGCGGTTGGCAAGGATGAAGAGCACGCCGATGGCAAGGGCGACGAGGGAATGCAGGCCGGATTGCTGCATGATGAGGGACTGGACTTTTTCCAGGGAAATGTCGCCGTCAGCGCCCATTTCTGCGGCGGTGGCAATGATCATAGCGGCAAAGGTCACGAGGGTGAAAATCAGCGTATAGATGAGGACGAAGCGATGGGTGCGGCCGAGATTTCTGCGCACGTCGTGTTTTTCTTCTCTTGTCATGATGGTGAATCTCCTTCCGGTTATTGGTTGATTTGTTGAGCTGATGATAGCATAAAAAAACGCGACACACGGAAATGTGTCGCGAGATGTCACGCCAGGGGCGCGAAATGTCACTGTGGGTGCGTGGGATGACGCGGAAGGAAGATGTTGAGCTGGTAGCGGTCGTCTGTCTGGTGGATGTCGATGCTGCCGCCATTTTTTTCGGCTTTGTCGCGGATGTTGTGGAGACCGAAGCCGTGGTTGCGGGTGTCGCGTTTGCGTGTGCGCAGGTGTGTGGGCAGCGGAGCGGCGAGCGGATTTTCCAGGGTGACGACGTAAAAGCTCTGGTTCTGGCGGATGGTGATGGTCAGCCAGCGTGGGCTGGTTTCCGGCAGGCGCGCATTTTCTTCGAGGGCGTTGTCGATGGCATTGGCGAAGATGGTGCAGAGGTCGAAGGGGGTGAGTGTGAGGGGGCTTGTGAAGGCGCCGTCGATGGTGAGGGCAATCTGCGCTTTGCGCATCTGACCGGCGCGTCCGTTGAGGATGGCGTCGATGACGTCGTTGCCTGTCTGATACAGGCGGTAGGCGGTGTCCTGCCATTCCTGCTGGAAATTGGCAAGGTAGTCGGCGAGAGCGGCGGTGTCGCCGGTGTCACAAAGCTGGGCCATGTGGGCCATGTGGTGTTTCATGTCATGGCGAAAGGCGCGGATGTCTGCCTGGGCTTCCTTGTAGCTTTCAAAATACTGCAGCTCCATGCCGGTATACTGAGCCTGCAGGGCGCTCTGGGCTCTGTAATAGGTGGTGGTTTTCCGGCGCCAGACCATGACGAGGAAGAACACGTTCAGAAAGATCACGAGGGCGGTGAGCATGGTGACAAGGAAATGGCCGCTGGCGGTCGCGAGAACGTCGGGGTCGAGCTCACCGTTTGTTGGATTCATGACCAGGCCCAGGAGGGTCGTCAGCAGAAAGAGAACGACGATCATCAGACATTCACCGATGCTGAAACGAATCGCCAGTTGGTCACTAAATCTACGGCGCTGCCGCCAGACCCAAAAGATGACGAGGACGTTCATCAGCGCGGCAAGGGCATAGAGCGCATGGTCATGGCCAAAAACGATGTCGACGCCGAGGACGTTAAGCACAAAGACGATCACGTTCAGTGGAAAACCGGCGATGAGTGTCAGAAAGGCAGTGGCAACCAGGGTGCGCAGCCGCGCCTGGGTGGTCAGGGAAACGACGCAGACAAGAACATAGGCAGCCATCACGAGGATGTAGAGCGGGTCGCTGTCCAGGACGGTAGCGATGGCAAGCAAGAGCCAGGTTACGGCCGCGGCAAGCAACCAGCGTTTCTGGGGAACGGCGCGGCGGTCTTGGGCATCCACGGCGAAGGTCACGAGCATGGTCAGGAGCAGCACGTCCAGCACTGCAACAAAGAGTCGAATCATCTGCGGCTACCTCGCTGTGCGGCTGACGTAGGCCTGAAAAGCATTCTTGAACGCCTTCTTGCGCAGGCGGCTGAGGGGGATCTGCTCGCCGCTGACAAGCAGGATCTCATTTTTATCCAGGCGAGCCACATAGCGGAAATTGATCAGATAGCTGCGATGCACGCGGAAGAAATCTTCGCCTGCGAGGGCACGCTCGATTTCGTCGATGCCGCGGCGATCACTGAAGGCGGTGTCTTTAAGCACCACGCGCACGCGTTTGTCCTGGGCTTCGATGTAATAGATGTCCTTGACGCGCAGCAGCGCTTCAACGGGCCCGTCCTCCACGTGCAGGGTAATGTGGTCCGACAGTTCTGCCCGCACAGCGGAAATGGCTTCGGTCAATTTTTCCGGCTGCACAGGTTTCACGAGGTAGCGAAAGGCTGCCACTTCATAGCCGGTGAGTGCAAATTCATCGTGCGAGGTGATGAAAATGATGTAGCAATCAGGCAGCAGCTTGCGCAGTCGTTTCGCAGTTTCGATGCCGTCGATGCCGCGCATTTCGATGTCCAGCAGGATGAGTTGGTAAGGCTGGCTCTGTTTCTGCACGGCAGCGAGCAGGGCCTCGCCGGATGTGAAACCGTCGACGAGCATATCCAGGTCCTGATAGGTTTGGTCGATGAACAGGCGCAGTGTCTGCTGCATGTGCCAGTCATCGTCGCAGATCGCGATTTTCATGAAAAACGCCTCCTTTGGCGAATGATTCTATCTTTCATTATATTTTGCGCGCGCCAGCACCGCAAGGAGAACAGCGCAAAAAATAAGAGCAGCGCTCGCAAATTGACGAGCACTGCTCTTGAGATCAGATCAATCCCAGATGCCAGGCGTTGTGTGTTTAACACCAGCATCCTTGGCAACGAATTTTGGATCCTTGCCTTCTTTTTTCTGGCGCATGTAGTCGGCCAGCGTGCGCTTGACGGTGCCATTGAGGCAGAACAGCGCGATGATGTTGACGATCGCCATGCAGCCCATGGTGATGTCGGCCAGCGCCCAGGCAGCGTCCATCGAGTTGATGGCGCCGACAAAAACCATGACCACGCAGGTGCAGCGGAAGATGAACAGGAACACCTTGTTCGTAGAGATGAACCGGGCGTTGAACTCAGCGTAGAAGAAATTCCCGATCAGGGAGGTGAATGCGAAGAGTGCAACAGCAGCAGTCATGAAATGCACGCCCAAGGAACCGAAAACGGTTTCAACAGCAGCCTGCACGAGAGGAATCCCGTCGAGCTCGCCGCCTTTTTCGTAGACGCCGGAGAAGAGCACGAGGAAACCACTGGTCGAGCAGATGATGATCGTGTCGATGAAAACCGAGAGCACCTGCACCAGCCCTTGTTTGACAGGGTGGCTGACTTCCGAGGAAGCAGCGGCGTTTGGTGCCGAACCCATACCAGCTTCGTTGGAGAAAAGCCCGCGCTTGATCCCCATGACCAGGCAGCTGCCGAGCATCCCGCCAAAGATGGCACGGAAATCGAAGGCGTCGGTCACGATCATGCTGATGACTTCAGGGAATTTTTCGATGTTGAAAAGAACAACGACGATACCCAGGAAGATGTAAAGCCCTGCCATGATTGGCACCAGAATCGACGACACCTTACTGATCTTGTCGACCCCGCCGAAGAAGAGCACCATCGAGATCACTGCCAGCACAATGCCGAGATAAACCGGCACACTGGAATGTTCCCAGTCGCTGCTGTAATATTCGAACGCCGAAACAATGTTGTACGACTGCAGGCCATTGAAGCCGTAGGCGAAGGTGATGATCAGGATCGTCGCGAAAACCAGACCCAGCCAGCGCATGCCCATTGCTTTTTCAATGTAGTAAGCAGGGCCACCTTTGAAGATCGCGCCGTCGCGTTCCTTGTAAATCTGCGCCAGCGTACTTTCGGCAAACGCCGACGCGCCGCCGATGATCGCCATGATCCACATCCACATCAGCGCACCAGGACCACCAGCGACCAGCGCCGTGGCAATACCGGCGATGTTACCGGTACCGACGCGGGAAGCCGTGGCGACCATCAACGCCTGGAAGGATGAGATCGCTTCTTTGTTGGATTTCTTTTCCATAACGACGCGGAACGTCTCCGGGAAGAGACGGATCTGCACAAAGCCCAGACGGATCGAAAGGAAAAGACCGACCGCGATCAAAAGCCCTACGAGAATGTAGAGATACATCCAATCGCTGATCGAAACGAGAGTTTCTGTCAGAGTCAATAAAATCAGTCCCCTTTTGTGAAAATAATTTATGCTCACTGCCGAGCCTATCATAGCTCGCAGCTAGACAAACAGCGTTAAACGCAAGGAAACCCGGCGGCCATTGCGTCGGGTTTTCCCTGGGATATTTCAGAGATGCGCGAGCGTTAATTCGCCCATTCCGCACCATATTTCTTCTGTTCACGCTTCTTGGCGAACATCAGCGTGCCAACGATGAGCACAGCGCCAACGATCCAGCAGATGAACATGTTGCGCGTGAAGCCAGCGACAACAAACGTTACCGCCGAGATACCAGCAACCGTGATCGCGTATGGCAGCTGCGTGTTGACGTGGTTCAGATGGAAGCACTGCGCACCGGCAGACGCCATGATCGTCGTGTCGGAGATTGGCGAGCAGTGGTCACCGCAAACAGCGCCAGCCATGCAGGCACTCATGGAAATGATCATGAGCTGTGGGTCCGTTTCCTGGAACGCAGCGACGACGATCGGAATGAGGATACCGAACGTGCCCCAGCTTGTGCCAGTGGCAAATGCCAGACCGCAGCCGATGAGGAAGATGATCATTGGCAGGAAGTTGACCAGCGCGCCGGCAGAATTTTCGATGATGCCTGCAACATAGGTGGAAGCGCCCATGCTGTCGGTCATCGCCTTGAGGCTCCAGGCAAAAGTCAGTATCAGGATTGGTGCGATCATCGCTTCAAAGCCCTTTGGCACACATTCCATGAATTCCGTGAAAGTCATAACACGGCGTGCCATGTAGAAAAGCAGCATGAAGATCAGCGCGAAGAACGAACCAACCGCAAGACCGACAGACGCGTCAGAGTTCGAGAAAGAATCAACAAAGCCCGTGCCTGCAAAGAAGCCACCGCTCCAGATCATACCGATAACGCAGCAGATGATCAGCACGATAACAGGCAGCAGCATATCGATCAGATGACCGCCTTCTTCCTTCGTGTTGTCCGAGAAGTTTTCGTAAGGACGTTCACTCGTCGTGTAGAGATCGCCCTTGATCGCGTTGAGCTCGTGCAACTCCATTGGACCGTAGTCCGCATGCAGGACAGAGATCAGAATGATGAACGCGA
>OLOM01001330.1_pt1 | contig 16850 bp, 16 predicted proteins | sample 1672531 | NCBI WGS metagenome assembly OLOM01 (sample SAMEA3136696, study PRJEB25190) | human gut metagenome | reverse complement strand
CGGTCTTATTGCCGGTCTTGGCGGCTTTCTGCTGGCGGCCCAGGCGGTTGCTGACGACTTCCAGGTCGGCCAGAATCAGTTCCAGGTCGATGGCATCAATGTCGCGGATGGGGTCAACGCTCTCGGGCTTGTTGACGTCCTCGACGACGTGGATGATGTTGTCATCATCAAAGCAGCGCACGACATGGACGATGGCGTCACACTCGCGGATGTGGCCCAGGAACTTGTTGCCCAGGCCCGCGCCCTGGCTGGCACCCTTGACCAGACCTGCAATGTCGACAAACTCAACGATGGCAGGCGTCTTTTTATCGGTCTGCCAGATCTCGGCCAGCTTGTCCAGCCGCGGATCCGGCACCGGCACGATGCCGGAGTTCGGCTCGATGGTGCAGAAAGGATAGTTGGCTGCCTGCGCGTTCTGCGTGCTGGTCAGCGCGTTGAAAAGGGTGGATTTGCCCACATTTGGAAGGCCGACGATACCTAATTTCATATATACTCATTCTCCTTCGATTTTTCCTTGATTTGCAAGGGTTTTCGGGTTTTGGCTTTTCGGCTACTACGCCATTTTTACGCCATTTTCGCATTGAGTTTTATGTCAGAAAACCCTTTTGACTCAAACTGCCGTACAGCTTGGTCGAGCGAATCGGTAGTTACATGAACATACCTATCCATCGTTGTCTTGATACTGGCATGACCCAATAGCTTTTGCAGCACTTTCGGCTGCATACCACTTTCGATGGCTCTTGTGGCGTAAGTATGGCGTAGAGCGTGCATACAAAAGCGATTTATCCCTGCTTCGTCGCAGAGCTTGTAAAGGTGGGTATCATAGGAGCTGTTCTTCGCTGGCTCTCCTGTACGCCAGTTGATAAAAACAAGGTCACGCATAACAAGCTGTGAGGTTGTGCCTGTGCGCCTGTCTATGTATTCAAGCGTCTGTGAAAGCAAGGGAGACTCTTTCCTGTTATCCCGGCTATCCCAAATGCTTTTCAGAATATCGTAGGCTCTGTTCGTCAAGGGAATTGTGCGATAACTCTGTTGAGTCTTTGGAGGACCTGCACGCCAGTATTTTTGAGCGTGCCTAAACTCCAAAGTCTTGTTGACCGTAAGTGTTCGTTTTTCAAAGTCAATCGCATCCCAAGTTAATCCAATCATTTCGCCAGTACGCAAGCCTGTTTCGAGGATAAAGGCGTATTGGTTATAGTTGTGGGAACGCTGGGCAACTTCAAGAAAACGTTGTTGGTCATCGCAAGTAAGAAACTTTATATCATCCACAGCACGAACTGGCTTTGTAAACCGCACACCATCCATTGGGTGTCTGGCAATCAAGTCATTCATTTTCGCCGCCTTGAACAATGTGCCCATAGCAATATAGGCTTGTCGGATAGTAGAACCAGCATAATCAGCGTCCATCCGAATCAAGACTTGCTTACAGTGCATGGGCTTGACATTGGCAATCGCCATTCTACCGATAACGGGCTGAATGTTTTTGGAATATCGCTCCCGATAATTGCGGAGCGTATTAGGGGCTAAGTCACCTACTATATTTTCAATCCAGAAACTAAACCATTGGTCAACCGTTGTTTCGGTGGCAACAAAAACTTCTTCGTGCTTGTCGGCATATTTCGCTTCTTCCATCCAATTCCTTGCTTCGGGAATAGTTTGAAAATATTTCTCATGCCTTTTTCCTGTTTTATCAACAAATCGTGCGCTGTATAAACCGTCCTTTCTTTGGTAGATACCCTTACCGCAGTCTTTTCCTTTGAGATTTTTTCCCATGAAATGCTCCTTTCCCTTGAAGGGAAATGGACGCACTGCTACACGATAAGTATAGCAGATTTTGTCCATTCCCTCAAGTAGTTATTGTGAAAAACTCTCCGGCAATTTGTAAATTTTTCGGAACTTCTTATATCACCAGTTTCTCACTGATGAATTGCTCAAATTCCTTTCGTTTGACCAGCTTCTTTGTGCCGACAAACAAAACGAAGGGGCAGTTGGGCGAGCGGAGCATACTGTCGATCTTGTTGATGCCGATGTTGCTGTATTCTGCCGCTTCCTTGGTGGTCAGTGTCATTTTCAGATGGATCGGAACGGTGCCGATGCAATTCTCCATGTAAAAGCTCCTTTCTTGGGTTTATCAGCCGAGCAGACGAGCCGCCGTTTTCAGATTGTCGGCAGCGGTGCTTTTGCGGAAGCTGTCTCCATCGAACATGATCGGGACGCAGACCTCCAAGATGCGGTCATAAATTCGGCGGTCATCCAGATCGACAGCTTGCTTCATAACGGAAAGCGGGATATTCGTGGTGACGATCATGGGCTTGCCGGTCAGCAGCCGTTTGTCAACCACATCGAACACTCGCTCCTTACCGAAGCTGGTGTTACGTTCTGCCCCCAAATCATCCAGAATGAGGAGGTCGGGGCGCATAAGCGATTTCATGTAATTGTCGCGGTCCGAACCGAAGTTACCCTGCATACGGTTGACTACATCAGACATTCCCACAAAGAGGACGGACTCCAGACGGTCAATCAGAGCGTTGGCAATGCATCCAGCGGCATAGGATTTTCCCGTGCCGACATTCCCGAACAGGAGCAGCCCGATTCCTGCTTTTTTGAACTCGTCCCAGTTCTGCGCGTAACCCCTCGCCTTTGCAAGCTGGGGCGTTGTAACTGCGGCTGACTCAAACCGCCAGCCAGCGGCGGGCATATCGCGGAACGCCTCGCTGCGGAGCATCGTCATGTAAGACATTCTCTCATATTCCCGACGCTCCGCTTCTTCCCGTTCTCGGCGTTCGGCGACGCACTTGCACATAACCGGGTGCTTGGTAAAGCCCTGTGCCTGAAGGTCTGCGGGGTAAAAGGCTTCTTTCGGCGTATGGCACTTGCCGCAGTATTTCAGCCCATCAGCGGAATTGATGTAATCGTCAGGTGCGGCATTAGCCGCTTCAACGGCATCAACCATTTTTGTAAAAATCGGATTCATAGACACTCTCCCTCGTTATCGTCGTAAGTGTAGTTTTTCGCTCTCCTGCCCTTGCTGTCCTCGTCCAACCACTTCTTGATGGTGGCGTAATGATTGGCATAGTGCCTGTCATTGGAAGCCATGTACCGGGACAGCCGCTCAATGTATTCGGCAGCTTTGCCGGGATAAGCCGTTTCCAGCCGGGAATATTCCTCTCCTGACAGAAAAACATTTTGATACTCTCCATATCGGCGGCGCGTACTCTCTACTCTTTCGGTCTTACTCTGTTCTTTATATTCTGTATTAGTATTACTTGTGGGCAATTTCTGCCCATCAAGAGGGGCGGTTTTCTGCACTTCTGAAAGGCAGCCTTTGCCCATCAGAGGGGAAGAAAGCTGCACCCCATCGGGTATTTGCAGAAACAGCCTGTTAGCCTTGGTCAAGCCCTGTCGGACGCGAGTCAGCAGCCCGGCATTTTCCAGTTCGCACAAGGCGGTTTTTACCGTTCTTTCGCTCCGATTCAGGTCATTCGCCATCTGCTTGATTGTGTAGATGACATACACATTTCCGTCCTCTGATACCCACCCCGATTTTTGCGAAAGCATCGTGCGATTCAGCAGGAGGGCATACAGCAGTTTAGCGTTGATGGAATGTTCGCTGACTACCATAAATTGTGGCAAAGGAATGAACGGTGGGAGCGAGGTATCAATCTTGATATAGATGGCGTATCACTTCCTTTCGGTGTCTGCGGTATTCATGGTGGCGTTCCATCTGGTCCGCGAGGGGAGTACGCAGATGTACCACCCTTTTTTGCCCTCTTGGATTGATAATGCGGGCAAATAACGACAACCGCCCGGAAACTCTGCTTGCAATCGTGGACGCAGCGGCGGCAGAGCGTGTTGTACGCCTTGCGTCCCCGGTCATTCAGGAAGAACGACCATTCCAGCTTTTTTGATTTGCTCATGCGCGGCATATCTGTACTCCTTTCCCAAATTACAATTCGTTTCTCTGCTGTACTTTCAGCAGCTCCCATACGTCAGCCATCCGTTCTTTCAGCTCGGCAACGTCGGCATCGTAGAAATGCCCGGTGCTGTTGATGCGGCGGCAGACGTGGTTGATGTTCGTGGCAATCCTGCTGACAGCGGCAGCTAACTTTTTCTGCTCGGTGTAATCGACCTTGATGATGTACCCGTCAATCAGCATTTTCCGGGCATACGCGCCGAAGTTGCGGGTGCCGAGTTGATTCATCTTGTGGCGAACTACGCTCAATTCCTGCTCATTTAGGCAGATTTCCTTGCGGATGGGTCGTGTGCGGTCTGGCATATCAAAGAACTCCTTTCACTTTACAACGGACACCTTTTTGCCGTTTGTTGAGTATGGCGGCAAAAATTTTTTCCTTTCACTTAACAACGGACATTTTTAAGTCAAAACGCAGGTATCGAAATGAGAAATTTTCAAAAAATATGCGCCCCTGCTTTTGCGAAAGCGGGAGCGCGGTGTATCTGCGGATATGAGATTTGAGAGAGTAGCAAGCACATCCGGTGTCCGTACACACCGGAAAAAGGAGCGGTTCTGCCTTGCGCCCGAACTGCTCCTTTTGTTGTTGGGGAATCCCCACACCCCTTTCATGTCTGAATTGAAAATATTTCCTGAACTTTTCAGAAAGCCCTTGCTTTTATTCGCTTTGACGATTATAATTATACTGTGATTTTATAAGCAGACGCAGAACTGAACTGCAACAGGAGTACCGCCCATGAAGTATTTATCTATCGCGCAAACCGCCGAACGCTGGGGCATCTCCACCCGCCGTATTCAGATTTTGTGCGGAGAGGGGCGCGTCCCCGGTGCTATCCGCATTGGCTCGGTCTGGGGGATTCCAGAGGACGCAGAGAAGCCAGCGGACGCGAGAATCAAGAACGGCAAGTATATCAAGAAGCCCGCCGAAAATGAAAAATGAGCCGCAGATCATATCAGCGACTCTAACTCGAAATAATGGGGTCTATTCCATTTCACGGGTGCGAACGGGCGCACTGACCTCTTGTCACGAATCTACCTAAATTGTCGATTCGACAGATTATAGCAGAGTCCTACAAAGGAGCAACAATTATGAACAAACAGCAGCTTGCCAATAAAATCTGGGAATCCGCAAACAAAATGCGATCCAAGATCGAGGCTAACGAATATAAAGACTACATTCTTGGTTTCATCTTCTATAAGTTTCTCTCTGACAAAGAAGTGGATTTTCTAAAAAAGGACGGATATGAAAAAGCTGACCTTCAGGAACATGTACATGAGAACAACGAGGAACTTGTTGATTATTGTCAGCAACACCTCGGCTATTTTATCGCCTATGATAATCTTTTCTCGACATGGCTGGATAAGGGAAATAGCTTTACCGTTGACAATGTGAGAACCGCTCTCTCTGCATTCAATCGTCTGATCAGCGATACGCAGAAAAAGGTGTTTAGCAAAATCTTTAATACGCTGGAAACTGGTTTGAGTAAACTCGGTGATAGCACCAGTAATCAGACAAAAGCTATCCGCGACTTGATTCAGCTGATCAAGGACATTCCCACCGATGGCAGGCAGGACTATGATGTTTTAGGCTTTATTTACGAATATTTGATCAGTAACTTTGCTGCAAATGCTGGGAAGAAGGCCGGTGAGTTTTATACGCCTCATGAAGTGTCTCAGCTTATGTCTGAGATTGTCGCAAACCACTTGAAGGATCGTGAGAAAATCGAAATATATGATCCTACGAGCGGTTCTGGCTCTCTTTTGATCACCATAGGCAAGAGTGCTGCCAAGTACCTGAAGAACAAAGACGGCATCATGTACTATGCGCAGGAGCTGAAGGAAAACACATACAATCTGACCCGTATGAATCTTGTTATGCGCGGCATCAATCCAGCCAATATCTTCACTCGCTGTGGCGATACATTGGAGCAGGACTGGCCTATGTACGATGATGTCACTCAGACGTATAACCCGTTGTATCTGGATGCTGTGGTTTCCAACCCACCGTATTCACAGCACTGGGATCCGTCTCACAAGGAAACCGATCCCCGTTATCGCTATGGCATGGCACCAAAAGGAAAAGCTGACTATGCCTTCCTGCTTCATGACCTGTACCATGTAAAACCAGACGGTATTATGACCATCGTCCTCCCTCATGGTGTTCTGTTCCGTGGTGATGCTGTTGGAGGCGCTGATGGGCTGGGTGAAGGCGAGGGACGTATTCGCCGAAATCTGATCGAAAATAACAACATCGAAGCAATTATCGGACTGCCCGCAAATATTTTCTATGGCACGGGTATTCCCACCATCATTATGGTTTTACGGCAAAAACGTGAAGCTTCTGATGTGCTTTTTATCGACGCTTCCAAGGGATTCACCAAAGTTGGTAAGACCAACAAACTAATGGCATCGGACATCAAGAGAATTGTGGACGCTATTGCCGCCCGCCCTGAGAATATTGAAAAGTTTGCCCGACTGGTCTCCAAGGAAGAGATTCGCCGCAATGGATATAACCTGAATATTCCCCGTTATATCGATTCTTCCGAAGCGGCGGAAACTTGGGATATTTACGCCACCATGTTCGGCGGCATACCCAACCATGAAATAGATCTTCTGGAGCAGTATTGGACTGCGTTCCCTCAGCTGAGAAGTGTTCTGTTTGCCGCCGATGAAACCCCGTATTCAAGATTGGCAGTTGAAAACATCAAAGAAGCTATCGAAGGCAGTGCCGATGTACAAGCGTTCGTTGCAGCACATCAGTCAGCGTTCGCAGATTTTGATACATATCTGAACGGCGAACTGATCGGAAAAATGATGGATCTGAATGTCTCCAAGGCTGAGGATACTATTACGCAGAATATCTTTGGCCGTGTTGCACCGCTTCCCCTGATCGACAAGTATCAGGCGTATCAACTGTTGGATGACAAGTGGAATATAATTTCCACCGATCTTGAAATTATCCAGACAGAGGGTTTTGCGGCCACAAAGCAGGTCGACCCGAATATGGTCATCAAAAAGAAAGGCGATAAGGAAGAAGAAGTACAGAACGGCTGGGTAGGCCATATCATTCCCTTTGATTTGGTGCAGACTACACTTCTTCGGGAAGATTATGATGCACTCAAGGCAAAAGAAGCCAGATTGGATGAAATTGCCGCTGAACTGACGGAGATCATAGATTCCATTGATGAGGGTGATCGCGGAGAGTTTCTGAATGATGACAATACTGCATTTGTCCCCAAAGAGTTTGCAGCAAAACTTGCGGAAATCTATGCAGATATCTCTTCCCCGGAATTGCTTGGTTTGCAGGGATATGCTGCATTGATAGATGCCAAAGCGGGAAAGGCGGCGAAACTGCAATATATCTTTGAGCATAAGGAAGTGAACTGGGCGTTTGTCGATGGAAATGCCCCGTATACCAAGGGCAAAGTCGCGGCTTATATGAAAACGCTGCGCGAGGCATATTCCTTCCCGGAAGATTCCTTTGAGGCGAAGATGGTCTGTGCCGATAAGCTGATGACGGAAGAAAAAGCCGTCAAAAAGGATGTCAAAGAAAAATCCTATGCGCTCCACATGAAAACCAAAGAAACCATTGAAGGGCTGAGCGATGAGCAAGTTCTTGACCTCCTGCGCCTGAAATGGATTGTTCCGCTGTGCGCATCTCTCCGTGCCATGCCGGATGCAATCATTGACACACTGGAAAAGGCGGCACAGGCGTTGGCGGATAAGTATGCTGTGACTTACTTGGAATTGGATGAGCAGATTCAAAAATCCGAGGAAGCGCTTTCTTCCATGATGGATGACTTGACCGGCAGTGAGTACGACATGAAGGGATTGGCAGAGTTCAAAGCTCTGTTGAAGGGTGATGCAAATGAGTAAGACCGAAATCCCTTCCATTCGTTTTCGCGGCTTTGATGACGCTTGGGAACAGCGTAAGGTTGGAGAAGTGAGCGAATCCTACTCTGGTGGAACGCCTTCGGTAGGTGTCAAAGAGTATTACGGAGGACAAATACCATTCATTCGTTCTGCGGAAATCAATAGCGAAATAACTGAACTCTTTCTAACCGAAGAAGGCTTGAAAAACTCCTCAGCACGACTTGTGGCTGTGGGCGATATTCTGTACGCTTTATATGGTGCAACAAGTGGCGAAGTGGGGCGAGCAAGGCTTAAAGGTGCTATAAATCAAGCCATTTTAGCAATAAAACCTCATACGGATTACGACTCGGAATACCTTGCTCAATGGCTACGAAAAAGCAAGCATAGCATTATAGAAACATACCTGCAAGGTGGGCAAGGAAACCTATCCGGAACTATTGTCAAAGAACTATCGGTGGATTTTCCGTCACTGAAAGAACAGAAGGCAATCGGTGACTTCTTTCGCCAACTCGACAACCTTATCACCCTTCATCAGCGTAAGTTTGAAAAGTTGACGAATGTCAAAAAATCGATGCTCGAAAAGATGTTCCCGCAAAATGGCAGCAGTTACCCCGAAATTCGCTTTAAGGGATTTACTGACCCTTGGGAACAGCGTAAGTTCGGCGAAGTGTTTATGTCATTGCAGAATAATACGCTCTCTCGTGCGGAGCTGAATGATGAGATTGGTGCAGCACAGAACATACATTATGGAGATGTGCTCATCAAGTACGATGAAATTTTAGACGTTTCAAAAGAGCCACTTTCGTATATTGAAAAGCAGTCGATTGCAGATAAATTCAAGACTTCTTATTTGCAAAATGGAGATGTCATCATAGCTGATACTGCTGAAGATGAAACTGTCGGGAAATGCACAGAAATAGAGGGCTTGACGGATCAGAAAGTTATCTCCGGGTTGCACACGATGCCGGTAAGACCGAATAGAAAATTTGCTTTTGGATTTCTTGGATTTTACCTTAACTCGGCTGCGTATCATGACCAGTTAAAACCGCTCATGCAGGGTATAAAAGTTACTTCGATTTCCAAGGGCGCTATGCAGGACACGGTTGTCAAATTTCCCTTGGATTTGAAGGAACAGGAACAGATTGGCATATACTTTGGCGGCCTCGACCACCTTATCACCCTTCATCAGCGTGAGTTGGAAAAGCTCCAAAGCATCAAAAAAGCACTGCTTGAAAAAATGTTTGTCTGATACAGGAGGCAAGCTATGGCATTTGAACAGGAAGCCGCCTTTGAAACGGCGCTCATTAATTTACTGACAGAAAAATATGGCTGGGAGCCGGAAATTCTGCGCTATAAAACAGAAGAAGATCTGATCCAAAACTGGAAACAGATCCTCTTTGAAAACAACCGGGATGTGGACCGGCTGAACGATGTTCCGCTGACCGACGGAGAAATGCAGCAGATTCTTGACCAGATTACCCGTCTTCGCACGCCGCTGAAACTCAACGGTTTTATCAACGGTAAAACCGTTGCTGTCAAGCGCGACAATCCCGCGGACGAACTGCACTTCGGGAAAGAAGTCAGTCTGAAAATCTATGACCGTCAGGAAATTGCCGCCGGTCAAAGCCGCTATCAGATTGCAGAGCAACCGGTGTTCAAGGCAAGAAGCTCTGTTTTACCCAACCGCCGTGGTGATTTCATGCTGTTGATCAATGGTATGCCACTGATTCACTGCGAACTGAAGCGCAGCGGTGTGGATGTCAGCCAAGCCTACAACCAGATTGAAAAATATGCACATGAGGGAGTTTTCTCTGGATTGTTTGCTCTTGTGCAGATTTTTATTGCTATGCAGCCGGATGAAACAGTCTATTTTTCAAATCCCGGTCCGGACGGAAAGTTCAACAAAGACTTTTACTTTCACTGGGCTGACGTCAACAATGAGCCGTTGAACAACTGGAAGGACATTGCACAGTATCTGCTTTCCATCCCTATGGCACACCAGCTGATCGGCTTCTATACCGTTGCCGACGATACCGACGGTATTTTGAAGGTTATGCGCAGCTATCAGTATTATGCGACTTCTCGTATTACCAGCCGCGTTGCTATGCGCCGATGGGCTGATAAGGATCAGATGGGCGGCTACATCTGGCACACCACCGGTTCCGGAAAAACACTGACCAGCTTCAAATCGGCTCAGTTGATTGCAGCTTCCAAGGATGCCGACAAGGTTGTATTCCTGATGGACAGAGTTGAACTTGGCACGCAGTCCCTGTTGGACTATCGTGGGTTTGCCGACGATACAGACTCTGTGCAAGCTACAGAAAACACGGATATTCTCGTAGCAAAACTGCGGAGCGATGATCCCGCAAACACGTTGATTGTCACATCTATTCAGAAAATGAGCCGTGTGGAAGAAGAAAATGGCTTCAATGCGCACGACATCGAACTGATTCAAAATAAACGGGTTGTATTTATCATTGATGAAGCTCATCGTGATGTGTTTGGCGAAATGCTGCGGACTATTAAAGAGACTTTCCAGAACGCCATGTTTTTTGGCTTTACCGGCACGCCGATCCACGATGAAAATCAGAAGAAAATGAGCACTACTTCGGATGTGTTCGGCAATGAGCTGCACAGGTACAGCATTGCGGACGGCATCCGTGATAAGAATGTTCTGGGCTTTGATCCATACATGGTGCCAACATACAAAGATCGTGATCTTCGGAAAGCGGTTGCACTTGAAAGAGCTAAGGCAACTACTGAGGCAGAAGCGTTGGCAGACCCTAAAAAGAAAAAAGTCTATCTGCATTATATGGATCACACAAAAGTGCCGATGGCTGGATATGTTCAGGCAGATGGTAGCTATTTGAAAGGCATTGAAGATTATCTGCCTGTTTCTCAGTACGAACGCGAAGAGCATCAGTGTGCCGTAGTTGATGATATTTTGGAAAACTGGACAACCCTAAGCCACGACAGCAAGTTTCATGCGATTTTTGCTACCAGTAGCATTCCAGAGGCAATCCAGTATTATAAACTGTTTAAAGCAAAGGGCAATCTGAAGATTACCGCTTTGTTTGACCCCAGTATTGATAACAATGGTAATGGGCTTTTTAAAGAAGAGGGCATTGTTGAAATCATCAAAGATTACAATACCAGATACAGTATGGAGTTCCAAATGGCAACTTATGCAACCTTCAAAAAGGACATTTCCTATCGTCTGGCGCACAAAGAACAGTACAAAGGAATTGAACATACTTCCGACCAGCAAATTGATCTACTGATCGTTGTCGATCAGATGCTGACTGGTTTTGACTCCAAATGGATCAACACGCTATATTTGGATAAGATTTTGGTTTACGAAAAGTTGATTCAGGCATTCTCACGTACCAATCGTCTCTATGGTCCGGAGAAGCCCTTTGGCACGATTCGTTATTATCGTAAACCGTATACAATGCAAAGAAACATTGAAGAAGCGTTCAAGCTGTATTCCGGTGATAGACCTCTTGGCCTATTTGCCGATAAGCTGGAACACAACCTCCAAAAAATGAATGCGTTGTACGATGATATTGGGAGCATCTTCCGTTCTGCTGGAATTGAGAACTTCGAAAAACTTCCGGTTGATCATACGGAGCGCGGACAATTTGCTAAATTATTCAAGCAGCTTAACAGCTATCTCGAGGCTGCTAAGATACAGGGCTTCACTTGGAATAAGCTGTCCTATGAATTTAAGAACGTTGGCAGAAAAGTGATCATAAATCTGCACCTCGATGAAACCACCTACTTGATTCTTGCTTTGCGTTATAAGGAACTATTCTCTGGTGGTAGCGGAGGGACCGGTGTTGAAGATGTGCCGTATGAAATCGACTCCTACCTGACGGAAATCAATACTGGTGTAATTGATGCCAACTATATGAACTCCCGGTTCAAAAAGTACATCAAGGCATTGCAGGATGGTGCGGAAACTGCCGCTGTGCTAGATGAACTTCACAAGTCGTTTGCAACGCTCACGCAAGAGGAACAAAAATACGCAAACATCTTCCTCCACGATGTCCAGAACGGTGATGTGATAGTTGACGAAGGAAGAACGCTCCGTGATTACATTACAGAATATATGACCAGTGCCAAAAATGACCAGATCCACCGTTTTGCCACCGCCATCGGAGTTGATGAAACGATACTGCGTAGCTTTATGCAGTCGAAAATCACGGAAGCCAATATCAATGAGTTTGGTAAATTTGACACATTGAAGGCAACCGTGGATACGGAAAAGGCGAAAACCTTCCTTGAAATGATAGAGGGTAAGCCTATCAAGAAATTCCAGATCAACATGAAGATTGACCAAATGTTAAGAAGATTTATTCTTGAAGGCGGATTTGATATTACATGATTCGTAAAAGGAATAGTGATATGAAAAGAAAAAAGAATTTAAATCGCGATACAGATACAACATTGAAACTGCATTTCTATATCATGTCGCTGTGGCTCCTGTTTGTTTTGTTATTCTTGCTTACTGTCGACATTCCAATAAGCTTTTCAAAAGACGCTCATTTTATAGGTGTTATGCCGTTATTAAAACGGAATTGGTTTGCATTTATTTCTTTGCTACTGGCACTACTTGGAATTGTTTTTGCCTCTATGGAAAGGCGAAAGTGGGCTGGTGTTTCAAATCCGCCATATGAAATTTTATCAGTTAAAAACGAAAATTACGAATATTTAACATTTCTTACCACCTACATAATTCCGCTGATTTGCATAGATTTGACTAAAGTTCGTTATGTTATTGTTCTTGGAGTGCTACTGGTACTAATTGGTTTTATTTTTATTCGAATGGACTTATACTATGGAAACCCGACACTTGCTCTCATGGGTTATAGACTATATCGTGCGGAGATAAAGGGATGTGAGGCTCCTGATGGGATAATTCTAATATCCAGAGACCGCTTAAATAAAGCATCGTCCATAAAATGGATTCCAATAGATGAATACGTTTGGATCGCAAAGGAGATTAAAAATGACATCTGAAGAACTAAAAAATGCGGCTGTTTCCGTTCTGGAAAAACCATACCACACTCAGCTATACCTCATTCTAAAAGTTGGAGATGAGCTGATTATGCGTTTGGCTGATATCGAAGATGAGAATACCGCCCCTGAGATTCAGCGTATGTTTGTTGGATTTGTAAACAATACCATAATATCCAATGATAATATAATTATTCGTAGCCTATCTGTTGCCGATGAGTTGCCGAATGCAATATATGAATATGACTATGAAAGCTACCCAGAGGAACTTGGTGTATTCAAGAAGTTTTCCATAGAAACAGCAGTTAAATCAGAAAAATTTAACTTTAAGACCGATAATTTAAGTCAATTGTTTGGCTACATAATTTATCTCGGATCTATGGAAAACGGCATCGTCCTGTTTAAAAAGCACTATTCGATCTCATTGATAAAAAGAGACAGTTTTTTGCTTGGCGCTATTAAAAGTGCAGAGCGCTTTGAAAAAATTCCCGGTGAAGATATCATTCGCTTAAATGATAGTATTCAACTTGTGCGTATAAATGAAGTCATTTTTGTGCTTGACCTAAAAATGCTTGAGCGCAATATGGGGTTTTCTGCTTTGATTCAAAAAGCAGCGAGTGAAACAGTTGAGGCAATTCAGACATTAGAAATTTTAGATGATATTCAAGTGTTAAAAGATGCCCTCTGCGAACCTGCTTTTTCTCGAAAGTTATCTAGGGTTAAAAAATCCTCTCCCATTTTCAAGTTGGGTATTACTAAAGAGGCAATTATTGAGTTTACCAAAACAACACCGGAGCTTGCGGGAAAATTCAAATACAGTGATGATGGGAACAAAATCCGATTAGATACCAAAAAATCCAAAGATGCATTTTTAAAATTAATGAATGACTCTTTTTTGCGTTCTGAGTTGACGAAACAATACTATGAAGCATCAACTAAAGATAACATTACGCAAGCTTCGAATTAAAAAATGATTTCTTTTTATATGTTCACACAAAAGTTTCAAAATCCGGGTTGACATCTGCTCGGATTTTGATTATACTATACTTAACCCGAATTGGAGGTTGAACAGCATGAAACAACTGGGTATGCGCCTTCGCGCATTGCGGGAAGGCATTGGTTTATCCCAATCAAAATTCGCCGATGTGATCGGCTCTACACAGTCCAGCATTAACCGCTATGAGAATGGTCAGGCAACGCCGACTGTCGATCTTCTGCGCAAGTATGCGGACTATTTTGACGTTTCAATGGACTACATCTTCGCCCGCTGCGATAATCCGCACGGCAAGTTGTATGAGGCAAAACCTCCGGTTGACGCGAACAATCCTGAACTGAGAAAGTTCGTTGAAATGTGCTTCGATCCGGAATCACCGATGAACGAAAAGCTGAAAGAAGCAATGCTGAAAATGCTTGGGGAGGCGAAGACATGAGCAATGAATTAACCCATAATCCGGGACAGTTCGATGAAGTCATCCATATCATCGACAACGCCCGCAGCCGCGCCATGAAAGCGGTCGATGCAGAGCTTATTCAGATGTATTGGAGCGTCGGTGCGTATTTGTCTGAGCTTTGTTCTGCATCAAGCTTTGGCGATAAGATCATTGACGAAGTTGCGCATACATTGCGCAAGAGAACCCCAACATCAAAGGTTTCAATCGTCGCGGTCTCTATCGTATGAAGCAATTCTACGAGACTTACAAGGACGATGAATTTGTGACACCACTGGTGACACAAATCAGCTGGACAAACCATCTGCTTATTATGTCTGGCTCCAAGACGGCAGATGAACGGCATTTTTACATGGCGCTCTGTGCGAAGGAACATTATTCCAAACGCGAGTTGGAGCGTCAGATCGGCACATCGTACTATGAGCGTTCAATGATTTCTGCCAAGAAGCCGATGCCTGAATCCGTTTCGCATGATGTGCGTGAAAGCATCCTCGATACCTATGTGCTTGAGTTTCTGGACTTGCCGGAGCAATTTTCTGAAAAGAATCTCCGTAAAGCAATCATCGAGAATTTGAAGCAGTTTATACTTGAATTTGGTCGGGACTTTACCTTTATCGGTGAGGAGTACCGTGTTCAGGTCGGCAATACAGATTTCTTCATCGACTTGCTGTTTTATAACCGTGCGCTTTCCTGCCTTGTCCCGATTGAACTGAAAATCGGAAAATTCAAGCCGGAACACATCGGGCAGATCAATTTTTATCTCGAAGCACTTGACCGCGATGTGAAGAAGCCAAATGAAAATCCAAGTGTAGGCGTTATTCTTTGCGCCAGCAAGGATGACGCAGTTGTCGAATATGCTTTAAGCCGCAGTATGTCGCCCACACTCGTTGCAGATTATAGGCTTTGTCTTCCTGACAAGACGCTCCTGCAAAATAAGCTGCGTGAATTGACAGAGCTTGCGCTGGAAAGCGGCGAAGGCAACGAGGGTGATGAAGAATGAACGCTGTCATCTATGCCCGCTATTCCTCAGACAGCCAGCGCGAGGAATCCATTGAAGGTCAGCTCCGCGAGTGCAGGGAATATGCTGAACGCAACAACATGACCATTGTTGGAACGTATATTGACCGGGCATTATCTGCAAAAACAGCAGATCGACCGGAGTTCCAGCACATGATCAAGGACAGCGCAAAAGAGTTGTTCGAGATTGTGCTTGTATGGAAGCTCGACCGCTTTTCCCGCGACCGTTACGACAGCGCTCACTACAAGCACATTCTGAAAAAGAACGGTGTAAAGGTTATTTCTGCGAAAGAGCATATCTCCGAAGGCCCGGAGGGTATTATTCTGGAAGCAATGCTGGAGGGCTATGCTGAGTTCTATTCTGCCGAGTTATCAGAGAAGATCCATCGTGGGCAGAAAGAGAATGCATTGAAAGGAAAAAACAACGGCGGTGGCGTTCCGCTCGGCTATCTGTTGGACAAGAAAGCACAGAAGCTTGTGATCGATCCCGTGACTGCACCATTAGTGGTTGAGATATTTGAAAAGTATGCTGATGGCAAATCGGTTCGTTCTATTGTTGAGGATTTCAATGCCCGCGGACTTAAAACGAAAAGGGGACAGCCCTTCAATATCAATAGTTTCAGCTCTCTGCTGAAAAACCGCAAATACATTGGCGAGTACCGTTATCAGGACGTTGTGATTGAGGGCGGCGTTCCTGCTATCGTTCCGGAAGACCTGTTCAACCGTGTACAGGAACGCATGGAGAAGAACCGCCATGCTCCCGCAATGGCAAAAGCAAAAGAGGACTATCTGTTGACAACAAAGCTGTTCTGCGGTAAATGTGAGCGCATGATGGTTGGTGAAAGCGGTACGAGTCATACCGGCGCTATGCACTATTATTACAAGTGCGGCGGCGCAAAGCGCCGAAAGGGCTGCAACAAGAAAGCAGTCCGCAAGGACTGGATTGAACGTGTCGTCGTCCGTCTGACTATGCAGCGTGTCATGGATGAAGAAAAGATCAGCAGGCTTATCGACGCAATTCTTGTTATGCAGGAGCAGGAAGACACGACAACGCCTGCGCTTCGTTCACAGCTTGCAGAAACTGAGTCCGCGATTTCAAATCTTCTGAAAGCCATCGAGCAGGGTATCTTTACGCCGTCCACCAAGCAGCGGCTCGAAGATCTGGAAGCACAGAAGGAAGAAATCCTTGTCAATATCCAGACTGCTGAACTGCAAAAGCCGAAGCCTACCCGCGAACAGATGACGGCGTGGTTTGAACAATTCCGTCACGGGGATCCGGAAAACCGGGATTTTCAGAAACGCCGAATTGACACGTTCGTGAATTCGGTGTATGTGTTTGATGACAAACTGGTATTGACCTATAACTATCAGCACGGGACGCAGACGATCTTGCTTGAAGAGATCGAGTCAGCGCTCGGTTCGGATTTAAGGTGTGGTTCTCCACCAAACAGGTATTGGACGAACACCTATTTCTTCAGCGGCGGCTTCGCCGCAAAGTGTTCGCTCTGATCCACAACAGAAAA
>OLOM01001323.1_pt1 | contig 16961 bp, 19 predicted proteins | sample 1672531 | NCBI WGS metagenome assembly OLOM01 (sample SAMEA3136696, study PRJEB25190) | human gut metagenome | reverse complement strand
GGCATGACCTGACGGTAGCGGATGCAAAGGCTTTGGCGGTCACTATCCGCCGGGACATCATCAGACCGCTTGTAGAGTTCAATTATGGCACAGATGCGGACATCCCATTCTTTGGCTTTGATTGCCATGAGGTAGAAGACCAGAAGGAAGTAGTTGAGATATACAAGACACTTGCTTGCGACATGGGGCTTGAGATACCAAAGAGCCATATTTACAAGAAGTTTAATATACCAAAACCGGAAAAGGGTGAGGAAGTCCTGAAGCCGCCACAGAACGGCATGGCAATAGGACAGCCGCCACCAATGGAAACGGCAGAGGAGCTGAAGCTGAAGCAGGAGGAAGGGCAGGCAGAACAGGTACAGGTGGATACAATCGTGTCTGTGGCGAATAAGCAGGCAGAAGACATTTTCCGGGAGATGATGAAGCCCATTTTCAAAATGATTGACAAAGCGGAGGACATGGAAGAACTGCAAAAGGTTCTGAAGGATGGGAAAAGGCTCCGGGAACTGTATCAGGAGATGGAAAGCCCGGAACTGGAAGACCTGATACAGCTACCTGTCCCAACTGATAGGGAGGTCAATGGACTAATGGATGTATTGTATGGACTGGCAAAGGACTTTGTCTTCAAGGAGGCGGTGGCGTTCCTGAAGGGGAAGAGGACACTGACAAGTGAAGAGTACAAGATGCTGTCTGATGAGAGCCGGGCAAAGGCTTTCACGGTGTCAGGATATACAAGTCTTGAAGTCCTTCAGGAGTTTCTTGATTGCTTGACGAAAGCAGCAGAGGAAGGAACCACCAAGGAACAGTTCCGGGAGGATATGAACAGGTTCCTTGAGGAGCATGGATATGAGGGCATCAATCCTTGGAAGTGTGACAATATCTTCAGGACGAACATGCAGACCGCCCTCAATGCAGGACACTATAAGAGCATGACAGATGAGAACACAATGAAGCTAAGACCATACTGGAGATACCGGACAGCCGGGGACGGGCATGTACGAGAGTCACATGCGGTCATGGAAGGCAGGGTATACCGGGCAGATGACCCTATATGGGATGTGTGGTATCCACCCAACGGGTTCCGGTGCCGCTGCATGGTGGTCAGCCTGTCAAAAAAACAGGTTGAAAGGATGGGATTGCATGTTGAGACAGAGGCACCTTTTGACGTGGACTACTCCACGGGGGAGCTGCTCCCGAAATTTCCGGACAAGGGCTTCTCCAATAACCCGGCTAAGACGGTATGGAAGCCGGACATGACGAACATATCACCGGAACTCAGGGAACTGTACAGGGAGAGAAAACAGCCTGATGATGGTCAGACAAACGGATAGCCCTTTAGAGGGGCTTATGGGTTGGTATGGTAGGAATTTCCACCCACAAACAGAAATAGGCGTTATAACGCGATATAACGCTATTAAAAGGCAAGAAAAAGAGGTGAAGGGACATGGCAAAGCTGATTGCATGTGCCGGAGAGGGCATAGAGCTCTCCGGTGTGCCTACAGAAATCAAAATTCTTCCCCTTGGAAGGGTTCATTCACAGAAAGGTGACTTCAATGTGGATGAAGAGAGCTTTGAGCTCATCCGGAAACAGTTCAAGGACAGGAAGCTTGACCTTGTGATTGATTATGAGCACCAAACGCTGTCAGATGTACAGGCTCCGGCAGGCGGATGGATAAAGGAACTGTACAAAGGCGAGGATGCCATCATTGCAAAAGTGGAATGGACAGCCAAAGCCGCCGAGTACCTGAAGAATAAAGAGTACAGGTACCTCTCCCCGGTAGTATTGGTGAGGAAAAGAGACCAAAAGGCAACGGCAATACATTCAGTTGCACTCACAAACACGCCTGCTATAGATGGGATGTTTGCATTGGTGAACTCCCTTGATATAGAGGACATTTCAGAAGGAGGAAATATCATGGACTTAAAAGAACTTGCAAAAGCATTAGGGCTTCCGGAGACCGCAACGGAAGAGGAAATCAAGAAGGCTGTGGAGGATGCAGCCAAAGCAGCGGAGAAACTCAAGGAAATGGAGGAAAAGAAGTCGGAGGATAAGACGGGAGAGGGCGGCAAGCCGCAGGAAGTAGCGGAAGTGGTTGCCAACAGCACCATCCTTTCCATGCTTGGTCTGAAGGAAGGTGCAAAGACTGAAGATGTGGCAGCTTCCATCATGGCGTTAAAGACAGGAACCCCGGATACACAGGCGGAGCTCCTTGCACTCAAACAGCGTATGCAGGAGAGGGATGCGGATGAGGAGGTTCAGAAGGCTCTGAAAGCAGGAAAAATCACCGCAGCACAGACCGGATGGGCGAAGTCATACGCCCTGAAGGATATGGATGGCTTCAAGGGCTTTGTGGAGAAGGCTCCCGTAGTAGTTCCACCGGGCAAGCTTGAGCTGAAGGATGCCCCGGCAGCTCCGGGTTCTGATGAGGTGGACGTAGCGATCCTGAAGAATATGGGAGTTTCTATGGAAGATGTGAAGAAGTACGGCGGAAAGGAGGACTAACAGATGATTAGAACAGGTAACGAGAGAACAGGGAACCGCCTGCTTGATATTCCGGTCAAAGGCGGAGAGGAACTGACAGAGGCAACAATGGCAGTCATCAATGCGGAGGGATATGCAGAGACAGCAACAGCCGCCGCCGGGCTCCTGATTGCCGGATGTGTACAGAGCTATTGTGACAACCGCAACGGAGCAGATGGCGAGCAGTCTGTCAGCGTGAAACGTGGGACATTCGTGTGGGAGAATGACGGAACAATCACGGAAAAAGACATCCTGAAGAAGTGCTATATCAAGGATGGAGTGACCGTGACCATCACAGCGGATGGCTCAAGCGTGGCAGGAACTATCTTGGCGGTAGAGGCTGACGGAGTGACCGTAGACATGACACAGGTATAAGGAGGAAATGAAAAATGATTGTAAATCAGGCGAACTTACACGGACTCACAGTGGGGTATTCCACAGCTTTCAATAAGAGCTTTGATACCACACAGTCCAATTATCAGAAGGTTGCAACTGTGGTACCAAGCACCACAGGAGAGCAGGACTATAAGTGGCTTGGACAGATGCCGGGTATGAGGGAGTGGATTGGTGAAAGAGAAATTCAGGCTCTTGCAGCGTATGACTACCTCATCAAGAATAAAAAGTTTGAGATGACCATTGGCGTTCCGAGAGATGACATTGAGGATGACAAGTATGGAGTATATACTCCTCTCTTCTCCAATATGGGAGAAGCGGCTGCCCTGCATCCGGATGAGCTTGTCTTTGGTGCCATGATGGAAGGCTTCACGGCGAAGTGCTATGACGGGCTCTCATTCTTTAATGAAGCCCACAAGGTAGGAAAGGAGACCTACAGCAATCGCAGCAATAAGAAGCTGTCAAGAGAGTCCTATATGGAGGCGAGGGCAGCCATTATGAGCATCAAGGGAGACAAAGGCAAGAGCCTGAAGCTTGTTCCCGATCTCTTGGTAGTGTCCCCGGCATTGGAAGAGGCAGCCAAGCTCATTTTGGAAGCTGACCAGATTGACGGTACCACCAACGTGCTGAAGGGAACGGCAAAGCTCCATGTAGAGCCTGCCCTTGCAGAGCATAAGGATTATTGGTTCCTGCTTTGTACCAACCGTTTCCTGAAGCCTTTTATCTATCAGCTCCGGAAGAAAATCAAGTTCGTGTCCCTGACCAAGGAAACAGATGAAAATGTATTCATGCTTGACGAGTTCCTGTATGGAGCTGACGGAAGAAGCAATGCAGGATATGGTTTTTGGCAGATGGCATATGGTTCCACCGGAGAGGTCGGAGCACAGGGATAAGGAGTAGGTGATTGGGATGTACTGTACCGTGGATGAGGTGCTTGAGATGATTAAGGATGACATGAAAAATGTCATCATTGGAGATGAGTATATTGAGGATGAGCAGGAACGAGAGGAGAAGATTGCAACGCTCTGTGATGCTACCATTGTGGATGCTTGTGCCGAGATTGACGGGTACCTTGCCAAGCGGTACAGGCTTCCTTTACGGAAGGTACCACAGGTCATCAACAAATTTGCAAAGGACATATCTGTGTACAACCTTGTATCAAGGACAGGCATAGATGAGAGTGAAAGAGAGAAGACCTTCCTGAACCGTTACAACGCCGCTATAAAGTTTCTTCTTGATGTGGCAAAGGGCACCATCAGCATAGGCGTTGAGGATATAGGAGGCGGCAGCGAGGCAGCCAACGGCTTCAAAATGAAGTCTTCAGGTAGGGTGTTCTCAAGGGAAAACATGAGGGGATGGTGATGGGATGTCATCAATCAGGGCGGAACTGTCCGGAGAAACAGATGAGCTCATCCAACGCCTGAACCGATTGAGCCACCTTGAGACCCGTGGGGTTCTGAACTCCATAGCGGAAGGACTTAGGACTTCCACCGTGGAACGCTTCACGGAAGAGAAGTCCCCGGAAGGAACAAGCTGGAAGACATCCATCCGGGCTAGGGAGGAAGGCGGCAAGACACTCACAAAGACCACGCAGCTCAAGAACAGCATCCGGTCAGAGGTGAGTGACGGTGGACTTGCAGTAGGTACCAATGACATCAGGGCAGCCACACACCAATTTGGTGATGAGAGGACAATAAGAGCGAAAAATAAGAAGTACCTCACATTCAAGGTTGGCGGTCAGTGGCGGAGAGTAGCCTCTGTCAAAGTAAGCATCCCACCAAGACCATTCCTTGGTATCAGCGAGGAAGATGAGCAGGACATCAAGGACAGCTTGGAGGAGATTTTTGAGGAGTAGGACATGGTAGCAGAGAAAAACTACTTGATTGAAACGCTGAAGAGCTCCGGCATTAAAAGTCAGGTCTACACCGAAATGAAAAAGCTGAAGCAGGGGAATGAGCCACATGTTGGTGCAGTATTGCGGAACGGTGAAACCCTCTTACGCTCCGGCTCAAAAAGAAAATTCGTAGACCAAGAGGGGCAGCGGAAGCGGAGGGTGAAGCTGTGGGATAGGAGCACATCACTCCATGTAGTAATAGCTGACACATCAGAGGAGAAGGTGGAAAAGATACTTGACAGCTTTCTCCGGAAGCTCAAGAAGGGTATAGATGTGGACGGAAATTGGGTGAATATCGTGGTAGGTGAGGTGGACTGGGTAGAAGAGGGTGACAGCATCCTGAAGGCGAAAGTAGCAGTACAGTTTGACATCACTTTTGAAGGCGGTATTTATGAAGATAGAGACATCAAGCCAATGGATATTGGCTCTGTCGGATAAGGAGGACAATATGGCAGAAATAAAAACGGCTGCAACCTTAAAAACCATTGAGGAGCTCAAGCAGGAGCTTGGGGTATCTGATGTGGTGTTTGAAGGTGTCAAGGCAGCCAATGGATGGAAGAGTGGAAGACAGGTGGAAGAGGATGCTTTCAAGGAAGCCTGTGCTGCCTTCCTGAAAGCCCCGGTTGACGGGAGAGTAACGGATGAGGAGGCGAAGGGATAATGTTCGGAGATGTAAATGTGAAAGTCGAAGACGGGAACCTTGGGCGGAGCAGCTCAACGGGAACCGGGACACATATCAAGATAGGTATTTCCAATGTGGAAAGCAAAGCCCCTATCTTGATTAGCGGAACCATGAACGCCAAGAAAATCAAAGAGAAGGTTGGAGAGACCCCATTGGCGGATGCCTGCATTGATGCGGTAGAGTGGGGAGCAGCTTCCATCTATTGCATCCCGGTGAAGGCAGGGACAGCCGGAACCATTGGAACGATTGAGGAAGAAAAGGCAGGATATGGGGAATTTACGGTGACAGGAAGCCCCAACAATTCCTATGACATTGTGGTAGAGGTGATGGATGACGGGGAGTGCAATGAAGGCAGCTTCCGGTATTCCGTAGATGGAGGAAATACCTTCACAGAAGAGATGACCATACCTGTCACAGGAGAAGTCACATTGTCTGCTACCGGGCTTGTAGCAAAGTTCACGGATGCAGAGGGAGGCGGCAGCTTTAAGTCAGGAGACCGCTTCACATTCTCTACGACATCCCCGGCTATGAGCAATCAGGCGGTCATCAGTGCGGTGGAGGGGCTCATCAACAGCCCTCTTGCTTTTGAGTTTGTCCATATTGTGGGTACATCCTCTAAGGCTCTGTGGGCTTCCTTGTGTACCCTTGCCAATGACTTCCTGACAAAGTACAAAAGACCGCTCTACTTTGTGTGTGAAGCGAGGGGAAAGACCGCAGATGAGACTCTTGAGGAATATGTCAATGCCATGCTTGAGGAGAGGAAAGGTATCAATAACATGTACATGCAGGTGGTGTGCAGCAACTCCCGTTATCAGAGAATGGATGGCAGGGTGCAGGACATCAACAACGCAGGCATTGTGACCGGGCTCTATGGTCAGGCGAAGGAGTCACAGAGCATTGGAGAAGTGAAGAGCTTCCCTATCTCTGAAGCCAAGATGCTGAAACTCCTTCCGGAAGGAATTGAGGACTATATCAAGACTTTAGATGATGCCAAGTATGTAACTATCCGGAAGTACATAGGCAAGGAAGACTTCTATGTCACTTCTGCAAACATGATGTCACCGGAGGGAAGCGATTATGCCTATGCGGAGGATGTCCGGGTATCTAACAGGCTTGTGAAGGCTGTCCGGGCGGCTGCATTGGACGAGCTTCAGGTGGAAATTGACCCCGGAGACATTGAGACAAGCATTGCCAATATTCAGGAGCAGCTTGCTACCCCAGTGGAGGATGCTGTCCGTGATAAGATTATCAGCTCCGGAACTGTGGAAATCGACACCGAGAACCTCAACATCCTTGTGGATGAGAGCCTTGATGTCAGAATAACCTATGTACCTATGGGTCATGTGAGGGAGATGAACCTGACCTTTGCAGTAGAGAACCCATACGCAGCAGCTTAGGAAGGAGGTAGAGGAACATGGCAAATAAACAGTTAATCAATGGGAAAGTGTATGACTGGTCAAGCGTGACAATCACGGCTTCCGGCATGGAGAACATGGAGCCAATGGAAATCTCCTATGATGATGAGCAGGAGAGTGAGCCTATCTATGGCAAGGGCGGAAAGATTAGAGGGTATGGTACCGGAAATCAGAAGAACTCCGTCAAGCTGTCCCTGCTCCGTGAGGACTTCAATGAGATGTGCCGGGTCATCAAGTCCAAGGGATATAAAAACTTTTATAAGTATGTCATCCCTAAGATTGTGGTGAATTATGCGGATGAAGGGGCTGCAACCTGTACGGATACACTGACCAACATTGTAATCTCCAAGCGTAGCTTCAAGGCGGCACAGGGAGATAAGAGCATGAAGGTTGATCTTGATGGCGTGGCAATGGGCGGCATCAAAATCAACGGGCTTGATGCGTAACTGATAACAGAATAAATGACAAAACGGAGGTAACTATCATGGATAGAGAGATGGAAAATAAACTTCTCAACGCAGGAAAAGAGAATGGAACAGCAAAGGGAACGGATGTGGAGAGCCTGAAGGAAAAGTATTCAGGGACAGATGAGAAAATCTACACAGTAATCACAACGGTACAGGTGGATGATGAGACCGAGGAGGAGTTCACATTCCTCTTCAGGAAGCCGAAGCCTGCATCCTATGACAGATATGTGAAGACTATATCCAACTCTGTTACAAAGGCATCCAAGAGCTTTGCTTTTGACAATATCATTGATGAGCAGAGGGAAGAATTGAAGAAGACCGTGGAGGAGTACCCGGCAATCACTATCAGCCTTGCGGATAAGCTGCTCCGTATGCTTGGACTTGCGGACACGACATCAGTAAAAAAGCTGTAGAAGATGCCAAGGAGCAGTTCAAAAGCAGCTTTGTGAGCTATGGGAAGATGGTCATATACACATATCTTCCCAAGGAACTGCTTCCGGAAAGCTTTGAAGACCTGACCTTTGATGAGTTCTTTTCCCTGTATGGTCAAGCGGATTGTGCAAGGGAGATGAGGATAGAGGATATTGAGACAGGCGTAGCGAAAGGCATAGCAGACAATTTTGGAGACGAATAAAACAAGCCCCACAGCCGGAAACTGTGGGACTTGAGCGCACCTCTATGAACTTCTGAAGACAAGTATACCACAAATAGAGAAAAAAGCAACAGGGAGGTGGTTGCATGGGTATGGAGTCGGTATACAAATTGTCTGTTATTCTGAATATGGTTGACAACCTATCCAGTCAGATGGGCGGGGTCGGGAACAATGTGACAAACACGGTCAACAAGCTCAATACCGCTTTTGGAACTATGCAGAAGGCAGGAGCGGCAATGGCAGGGGTTGGCGGTGCGATCACCGGACTCTGCATGAAGACGGTCACAGCCACATTTGACACACAGAACGCACTAGGGGAACTTTCTTCCCTTGGGGTAAAAGACCTGAAGGCGGTGGAGAACGCAGCAAAGAGCTTCTCTGATACATGGGCAGGCACAAGCAAGTCAGATTTTATCACGGCAGCTTATGATATTAAGTCCGGTATCGCATCCCTGACAGATGAAGGCGTGGCACAGTTCACGGAACTGGCAGCCCTGACGGGTAAAGCCACAAAATCTACAACGGAAGAGATGGGCTCACTGTTCGCTACCGGATACGGCATCTATAAAGGGTTCTATGATGACATGTCAGACCTTGAGTTTGGAGAAATGTTCTCCGCAGGGATAGCAACGGCAGTTAAGAACTATAAGACATCCGGCTCCGAGATGGCGAGTGCAATATCAGCACTTGGAGCAACGGCAACCAACGCTAATGTCCCATTGGAAGAACAGCTTGCTATTATGGGACAGCTTCAGACCACGATGTCTGGCTCTGAAGCAGCAACAAAGTATAAGTCATTCCTCAATCAGGCATCCAGTGCCGGGGAGAAGCTTGGACTGACCTTCCTTGATACCAATAATCAGCTCAAGTCCATGCCGGAGATACTGACAGAGCTGAAAGGAAAGTATGGAGATACGATAGATGCAGTAGAGAAGAGAGAACTGAAGGAAGCTTTTGGAACGGATGAAGCGGTTGCTCTCATTGACCTACTATACAACAACGTGGAGACCTTGGACTCTGGAATACAAGACTTGCAGGGCAGTATGAAGAGTGGCATCTCTGTGACGGAAGAGATGGCGGAAGCCATCAACAACACACCAGAGCAGAAATTCCAAGTGCTGAAGCAGCAAATACACAATAATGTGGAAGAGCTTGGCAATGGACTCCTTCCGGCGGTCAATAACACTATGGACAAGGTGAGCGGACTGATAAAGAAGGGCTCCGATTGGATAAGCAACAATCAGGAAACGGTACAGAGCATCATGAACATAGCCTTGAAGCTTGGCATATTCCTTGTAATAGCCGGAAGCGTGATGGGCGTGGTCGGGAGCCTTGGGAAGCTCTTCCTGTCAGCCAAGAACGCTATAGGGCTTGTGAAGACCGCAACCTTGGGGATGAATACGGCTTTCCTTGCTTCACCTATCACATGGGTGATAGCCGGGATAGTGGCATTGGTAGCCGCCTTTGTAGTCCTATGGAATAAGTCAGAGGCGTTCAGGAGTTTTTGGACAGGGCTTTTTGAACAGGTGAAGTCAGCCGTCATGCAGGCCTGGTCATCCATACAGCCAGCCCTACAGAATTTAGCCAAGAAACTTATGGAGCTATGGCAGGCAGTACAGCCAATCATACAAATATTTGAAAAAGTGGGGGCAGTTGTCCTTGTGGTACTTGGTTCCATCTTTGCCGGAGCCATTCAGGGAGCGATATCCGCACTAACACCTTTGATTGATGCCTTTTCAAGCTTTGTATCGTTTGTCACTAACGTGGTCAATGCGGTGGTTGCCTTATTTAAGGGCGATTTTTCAGGAGCGATTGACTTTGCCTCTGATGCAGTCGGGGATTTTAAAGACTTCATTGAAAACGGCTTCAATGCAATCCTCTCCTTTATCGGCGGCTTTGTATCAGGATTTCTTGATGCAGTTGGCGGAGCCTTTTCAGCTATAGGCATTGATGCAAGCGAGACCATAAGCAGCATGAAGAACACTGTGAAAAACGGGCTTGAGGCGGTGAAGGGCTTCTTTGGGAATATCTTGGGGGCTGCTTCCGATACCGTGAGGGAAAAGCTTGGGAACATGAAGGCAGCCTATGAGGAACATGGCGGAGGTATCAAGGGTGTGGCAGCGGCAGCAATGGAAGGTGTGAAAGGCTTTTATACATCAGGCTTCACATTCATTGATAACCTGACAGGTGGCAAACTAACGAGTATTAAGAACCAATTTAGTGAGAAGATGTCCGGAGTCGCAAATGCGGTATCAACTGGAATGTCAGCAGCCAAAAGCTATGCGAGCACACAGCTCTCCAATATGCAGGCGGCATATCAGGCAAGCGGCGGAGGCATCAAAGGTATTGTGTCAGCAACCATGACAGGGGTACAGGGTACCTTCAGCACAGCATACTCCGCAATTAACACCTTAACAGGTGGAAAGCTTGAAAGTGTACGCTCTACCATAGCATCAAAGATACAGGCGGCGAAGTCAACCGTGGACTCCACTTTGGAAAGCATCCGTTCAGCGTTCTCATCAAAGCTTGAGGCGGCAAGGTCAGCGGTGTCAGGAGCGATAAACCGTATCAAGTCATGCTTCAATTTCTCATGGAGCTTGCCAAGCCTGAAGCTACCGCATATCAGTATATCAGGAGGCTTCAGCATCAATCCGCCGAGTGTGCCAAAATTCGGCATCTCTTGGTACAAGGACGGAGGTATCCTGAACGGGGCAACCATCTTTGGGGCAATGGGCGGAAAGCTTTTGGGAGGAGGCGAAGCCGGGGCTGAAGCGGTGCTACCATTGTCAGAACTGTGGAAGCGGATGACGGAGATTGTCAAAGGTGTAGTCAAAGGAGAGAACGAAGAGAGTGGTGACAGCGTACAGCAGACAGGGGCGAACATCACAAGTGCCCTGACCTCAAAGGCTGCATCAGTACGGAAAGAGAAGGAGAGCAAGACAACAACCAAAGAAACATACACAACGGAGAAATGGGGCAGGGAAGGCGGCACTACTATCCATCAGATCAGCTTCACGGTAGACATCAGCAAGATAAAAGACTTGCCGCTGCTCTACAAGCTGATAGATGAGCTAAAGGATGCACAGAACCGGACGGACAGCCCTGCTCCGGCAACAGCATAGGAGGTGAGGGAAGATGCTGTATGTGCAGGAAAAGGTGGTAAAGCTTGGCGGTGTATACCTTGGCGGACAGGTCACAAGCGTGGAGATACAGGAGGCAGGAAGTGTCTATGTGGCACAGGATGAAAAAGGCAGATTTAAGAAGTCACAACCTGTAGGCTATGAAAATGGCAAGGTGATGGTTGATATATTGCTTGAAGCAACAAAGTCAGCTTCCACTTTGGAGCAGCTCACAGAGCTGCAGAGGCTCTTCAAACCATACGGGCAGAGCAAACCAAAGCTCTTGCCTATTGTCAATGAGGATTGTGCTGCCCGTGGCATTACAAAGGTATATTTCAAGAACCTCACCTCTAAGAAGGTCATATCAGAAAGTAAACGGATAGTCTCCTTGGAGCTGTGGGCTCCCAATATAGCCGGAATAAAGGTAAAAAAGAAGGTCAGCAAAAAGAAGACCACAAAAAAGAAGAGCACCAAGAAGACCAAAAGCAAGAAATCAAAAAGCAAGAGCCCGGCAAAGGACAGCCGGAGCACGGCGAAAGGAAAAAAAGCCGCTAAGAAAGCGGTGAAGAAATAGGGGGCGAGAGGTTTGGGAAACAAGAAACTAATATCCCCGGAGTTCCGGGTGACAGTAGGAGACTATGAGATAAGTGAAGGGATAGAGGTGGAGTGCTTCTCAAGCAAGGAGTCCCATATGGACTGGTGCAGGGTGGAGCTGTCCCCACAGCTTCAGGGGATTGTACAGTTCAAGGACATGGATGAGGCAACCGTGGAACTTGGGTATGATGATGACTTTGACAACCTGATTGACGGATATGTCAGATGCGGTGATGGGGACTACTGGAAAGAGATAATGATAAAAGATGACATGATGAAGCTTGACAGAGTGACCATCAAGGCATCCTTTGTGGACTGTGAGCCGCAGGATGTCATCCGGTATGTACTGGCATGTGCAGGGATTGAAGACTATATTCTGTCTGATGAAAACTATGGAAAGAAAGACCTGTTTGTCATAGACAAGAGGAACGGCATCAAGACGATAGCAGAAGTCAACAGCTCATGGGGCATCAGCAACCCATTCTTCTTTCAGAAAAAGGTGTTTTATTGGGGAACTAGGGAAGTCCAAAAGGAGATGTATGTCCTTGAGGAAGGAGAGACCATCCTTGCACTGAATAAGTATGGAGACCTTTGGGAAGCGGAGACAATAGCCATCCCGTGGATACACCATAGCCAAGAGGTGGAAGTGCAGCACAGCAAATACAGCGGCATTGTAACGGTTGAGAAGACCATAGTGAGAAGTGACGATACCGGAGCGGTACATATGTACATCTATTTTGCAGGAGGTGAGCAGGATGTCTAATATGATGCAGAAGTTTGTGGAACAGGAGCTTGAAAATCAGATAAAGCAGAATTATCCACACATGCAGTATCCGCCCGGCTTATATGCAAGGGTAGTGTCAGTAAAAAAGAAAGGGGAGCTGTATGAGGCAACTCTCAAAATACTTGACAAAAATAAGCAACCGGACAGCCGCTTCCCGGAAGTTCCGGGAGTGAAAACGGACATCATTATCCTGAAAAATGACATTGTGGCGGTAGTCCTCATGTATGGGGAGTGCAGCCCGTATATCATAGGGAGGTGCTTCTGATGCAGATAACAGGTGAGAATGATGTTGACATCATGCTTGATGAGGACGGACAGCCCGTGTCAGATGGAAACGGTGACGCAGCTCTTGTATCGGATGATGATTGTTGGCTTCAGGATATAAAGAATGAGGCATTGACAGAAGAGGGTGAGCTTTTCTATGAGGATGAGGAAGGGGATGAGAGCTATGGGTGGAGCCTGCTTGACTTCATGCAGGGAGAGTATGATGACTTCATACAGATGGAGATACAGCAGCGTATCCGCTCCAAGCTGTCCAAAAGAGAATATATAGATGCCGGAAGCATACAGACCGTAGTAGTGTTTGACGGGCATGTATACCATATCAGGGTGTCCTTCCGGAGGAATGACAGCGATAGACCATACAATATAGACATTGAGAGTGATGGAGTGGAGGTGATTGTGGAATGATAGATGAGAGCATTATGGAGAAGATTATCCCTATCCCGGATGAGGATGAGGAAATGGAGAAGATACAGGGTGAGCTTGAGGATGAGGGCTTCCCTATAACGAACTTCAAAAAAGGTGGAATTTTTTACCATCTTAGCCGCCTGTTAGTGACCATCTACATAGAACTGAAGGAGCTTTCCCGGACTATCCTGAACGCCTGCTTCATCAAACATGCTGAAGGGGACTGGCTGAAGATTAAGGCAGCCGATTATTCCAAACAGCAGAAAGAAGCCAAAGCAGCAAAGGGCTATGTGACTATCTACAGGAATGACTATAACAATGCCCTTCAGGTCACAAAAGGTCATTGCTTTAAGACGGAGCCGGATGCCGGTGGTAAGGAGCTGAAGTTCTATTGCTTACAGGATACGGTCATAGAAGCCGGAGAACCCGTGGGACGGGTGCTTGTGGAGGCAGAAGCACCCGGAACCTTTTACAATATAGCACCGGGCAGAATAACCATATCATTGATACATCTTGACGGCATGGACTATGTGACCAATGAGGAGGACTGGCTTTTTGAAGAAGGGGCTGAAGAGGAAGACCTTGAAGACCTCCGTGACAGGTGCATGAGTTCATGGGCGGAACTGGCTACAAGAACCATAGAAGAGAAGCTCCGGAACGCAGCCAAGGCAGTTCCCGGCGTGCTGGATGCCCGGATTGATGCACAGCATCCAAGGGGGCAGGGCACCGTGGATGTGATTATCACAGGAGCAGCCGGAGAAGCTTCCCCGGAGCTGATACGGAAGGTTGGAGAAGCCATTGAGCCCCTCAAAGGGAACTATGAGGACTACCTTGTGAAGTCCAGTGAGGTAGTGCGGCAGGACTTTGAGCTTGTGATATACCTTGCTGAAGATGCAGCCACGGATGGAGTGGATGAACAGGCAGCGAAGCTCATTGAGGATATGATGGCTCTGACACGGGGAGAGATGAACACCCTTTACCAGGACAGCATCATCCATGTGTTCAGTGACAAGATTGACAACTACCGGAAGACGGACATCCTGAAACCGTCAGAGGATATGCTTCTTGAACAGGATAAGGTCATCATGGCAGGGGACATCAATGTATCTGTCCGGAACGTGGTACAGAGTTCAAGGGGGAAGGAGTGATACCACCATGATAGAGAATTTTATTGAGTACATGTGGTATCTTCTAACCACTCCGCTGAAGAAGCTGAAGAGATCCCTGAATAAGTGGTACATCCTTTGCAAGGTATACGGCAGGAGGTTTGACGAAGTGAAGGAGGACATCCTCCGGGCAAGGGATGAGGGTATGGTTGCCACGTGCTGCCATGAGATGCTCCCAGTACATGGAGCGGACAGGAGGCTCACCCGGTATGATGGAGAACATCCGGAGAACTACCGCTCAAGGATAGCCATGTATGAGGAGATATGTAAGCTTGGAGGCACCAACGAAGGAGTGTTACTTGCCGTGAAGACTTTGGGGTATACCGCCCCGGAGCTTGTGAGGGCAAATGACATGACGGGCTTTGTACACTTCACGCTGGACGGGAGCTGGCTCCTTGATGGGAGCCGGATATTGGAGTCTGACACCATTGAGAACAGGTGGGCGGAGTTTTATATTGTCATAGGCATGGATGCGGATGAAGAGCATCCTATCAGCTTTGACATTTTGAGGAAGACCGTCCGCAAGTGGAAGGAAGTAGGGGCGAAAGACAACTATTTCTTCCGGTATACATTAAGCATCCGGGAGATAAACAGCATGAGCTTCCTTTCCGTGCTTTATAAAAAATATTTATATTACTTTGATTATCTGAAGCTTGATGGCATGTGGGAACTGGATGGGAGCCATGTACTTGATGCTGAAAGAAACCCATACACCACAAGGATAGGATACCGATATGAGAGCGGATATGAGCTGCATGAAGCCGGGCTTCTTGCTGTAGCCTATTGTTATGCCTGCCGGGTGGTGGAAGAGGCTGTGCTAAAGGCAGCCTACAGCTTCAGGGCACAGTATTTTGAATATCTGAAGACAGATGGCACATGGCAGACAGATGGGAGCCATGTATTGGATGCGGAAGTGTCACCAAGGGAAATGAAATGGGGAACTATCTTTCGTCATCAGCATGAAGAGGAACTGCTTCTGAAGCAGGCGTATCAGTTACCGCCATGTGAAGAGGAGCACAGCATCAGGATAGCATTGGAACAGTACCGCATGGTCATTGATTATTTCAGTTATCTGAAGCTCAATGGGCTTTGGATGCTGAATGGTTCCCGGCTTATGGATGCACAGAGAACAGAATACACCACCAAGCAGGGATACCGCTTGGGTGTAGAACATACAAGGGAGTACAGGGTCATATGGCATGAGCAGCACAACCTCATCTTCCTTGATGGAACATGGAGCCTTGATGGTTCCAAGACAATAGATGCTTGGCAAAAAACGGAGGTATTGTAGAATGGCAACGAAAAGCGTTATAACCAAAATCAGAAGGAAAAAGATGGCAGAAGCAAGCCACACAACCGGGAAAATTGCAAAGATAACACATATTGCACTTGGTTCCGGTGGAGTGGATGGGAGTGGAAATGTTATTGTGCCGCTCCCGGAGAATGTGCAGTTGAAAAATGAAGTGGTAAGGAAGCCCTACACCACATCAAAAAAGACTTCAGACACATCCTATGAGTACACTATCAAGCTTGAAGAAAATGAGCTTGTAGGCACCTTCATCAGTGAGATGGCACTTATTGATGAGGACGGGGATGTGGTGGCGTTCTCTAACTTCCTTGCGAAAGGCAAGGATGAGACAGAAGTGACATTCACTATCGAAGATAACTATTAAGGAGGCAGAGGGAAATGGCGAATTTAACAGCAGCAACGAACCCGGAGCTTGTCCTGACAATGGAGGCAATGGAGAGGACAACCCCGGCACATTATGAAGAGTGGAACCGCAGGCATCAGCAGCTCCTTGACAATGACAAGTACCTGAATGATCAGTTCCTCAATGTCATGGCGGACAATGCGGCGTCTCACAATTCCATCTACAGGGGAAAGAACCTGACAAACGTGTACACGGTAGATGAGATATGCAAACGTATCAGTGACGGAACCTTTAAAGACCTTTATATTGGAGATTATTTTGACAAGAGCATCACTACAAGCTTGGGAGGTACCGAGACTGTCAGATTGGTATTGGCAGGCTTTGATGTGATGTGGAACAACGGAGATACAGCTCTGACAAAACATCATGCCGTGGTAGTCCCAAAAGATTGCTTTAAGACAAAGGCGAAGATGAATGAGACAAGCGTGACCACCGGAGGATATGCAGGCTCCGATATGCACACGAAGGTACTCCCGGTCTATGCCGCAGCCTTGCAAAACGTCCTGAATAATCATATAATTACCCATAGAGAGCTGCTGACAACGGCAGTATCAGCAACGGGCAATTCCAACGCAGGAGCAGGGTATACAGGCTATGCCAGTGCATGGGAGTGGCAGGACTGCCAACTTAGACTGATGAGTGAGATACAGATATATGGCTCCACGGTATTCAGTTCTTCCTTCTATGACACGGGAAATGCCAATATACAGTTCCCATTGTTCCGGTTAGCCCCTAACCTGAAGGTAGCAGGGCTTGGTCATAACGGAAGTAGAATGTGGACTTGGTTGAGTGCCGTGGTGTCGGCGGCGGCGTTTGCTTATTGTGGCAATATTGGTGGTAGTTACGCTAGCGTCGCCGCCGGAGAGGGTGGA
>OLOM01001322.1_pt1 | contig 16978 bp, 15 predicted proteins | sample 1672531 | NCBI WGS metagenome assembly OLOM01 (sample SAMEA3136696, study PRJEB25190) | human gut metagenome | reverse complement strand
ACTTATGCGGATAAGTGTAGCTAACGCACATGCGATGCGACTGATAGATTGGCAATAAATGGATATTCGTATACTTATTCGTATACTTATTCGCATACTTTTTTATGCGTTTTCAAATCTCGCAGAGGAGAAACATGTCAGCCGCATCGATCCTTGACAGCATGGTCTCCGTCACCAGCCTTAACCACGGCGGAGCAAGCAAAGCATTAAGTCAGGTGGGCGACAACCATCCAGTCGTCGTACTCAAAAACAATCAGCCCAGCGCGGTCATAATCACGCCCGCCGACTATCGCCGGCTCACTCAGGCTGAAGAAAATTTCGCGCTATACCGCAAAGCCGTGGAACGCCTACGCAACGATGACAGCACACTGCTAACCGATGCAGACGTATTCGGCGAAGATTATGAGCCGATTGATGACGGTTTTGAACCAGAATTCGAATAAGGTCCATCAACAACCGGCAAGTGGACAATTTTGTATATTTTGATATGGCGATGCAGGTTGTATGAAATCAAGAAATCGACGTCTTGCACAGCCGGATTGAATATAGTGGATGGCATTGCGATACGTACAGGTTTCACTTTTGGTCGGAGCAGTATCCATGTACAAAGGCGATTTATCAATCACACGAGGAGCTGACTGAAATGGCAGCGTTCGGCAGGCCGGAATATGACCGTTATGTACGTCTTGCGGAAATGATGATTTCATTTCTAAGAGACCATGGATACAACTACGACGCCAATCTCGATCAAGACATCCTTGACCATGATGGACCGGGAGTGCCAGTCGAAAATGGCGTTGACGCCATCATCGAGTTCAACCTCACTCCTCCGAAGGATATGATCACCTTGTTTGGACAAGTTCATGATGAAAATCCTTGGTGCGACGAGGAATACGAACAATTTCGCGATTACCTGCGAGAACGCGAAGATGAGCACCAATCGGGTAAATTGATTCCGCCATCCGCAGATTAGAACGCCGACCCCCACACACACAAGTAATAATCGTTTGCACTGTTCATCGTAGCGGGCGCGGAACTCATTCTCACTTCCCGCAGTGACACCGTATGCCAGATAAAAAAACCGGGAACGGACGCGACGTTTGAATTACGACGAACCCGACTCCCGGCATCGCGACTGCTTCTCAAAAGATGTGTGCTTGACTCACATGGATGGTACTGAGAACCATTCGCTTGCGATCTGCTTCCGCACACATGCTGGCGCGATGTAAATACAACGCAGGCACACGGCAGATACAAATCAAGTCTGTGCAAAACTTCCAGCCAGCAAAGAAGCCGACCGGAAAGCCACAGGCCACTCTAGTCGTATGGTCGAATATTCACAAATTAACTGACCAAACCGACATATGTCATGTGAAGTGAGCGATAAATCAAAAAACGGCAGTTCAAAAGCGGACCATCTCAATACACGTATCCCATATGGGATACGACCGGTAGTGAAGGTCCGGTCGTACACGCTTATCGTATTTCAATCCACGCATCCCGTATGGGATGCGACTTGTGCGTTCCTCCGCCTTTCGCGGTGCCGAAATTTCAATCCACGCATCCCGTATGGGATGCGACATTGATGATATTTGCGAGACTGGCTTTATTGACGAATTTCAATCCACGCATCCCGTATGGGATGCGACAACTGCTTAACCTGTTTTGCTTCAATTTTTCTTAAGCAATTTCTGCACCGTTTTTCCGCAGCATAGGCTGCTGGTTTCCAGCGGAAACTGCACCATATGACCGCCCAGACGAAAACAGGCACCAGCCCGCCGTGCCTGTATATTCCCGAGACGCAGCCCAAAAACGAATCCGCCGGCTGCAGCCGGCGGCGCTCGGGAAGGAAAGGACGATGGCGATACCGATGCCCAAACGGCAAGATATCAGGAGACTGGACCGTCAGGGAGTGTCCAGGTCGGAGATCGCGAGGAGGCCGGACGTGGACCGCGCCACTGTCGCGAAATACGCCGACATGGACGACATGACGCCGAAACCGCCCACGGACAGGCGCCGCGGCTCCAAGATCGACCCGTACGCGGCGTTGGTCGACGGATGGCTCGAGGCCGACCGCATGCCGCCACGCAAGCAGCGCCACACCGCCAGACGCGTGCACGACAGGCTCCGCGCGGAGACCGGCTACGACGGCGAGTACACGACGACGCTGAGGTACGTGAGACGCTGGCGCGAGGCGAACCGGAGCGGTTCCGACGGGTACGGCGAGCTCGTCTGGGCGCCCGGCGTCGCGCAGATCGATTTCGGTGTGGCGAAGGCCCGCATCGTCGGCGAGCTCGTGGACGACCACCGCCTGGTCGTCACGTTCCCCCATTCGAACATGCGGTATGTGACGAGCCTGCCCGGGGAGAACGCGGAATGCCTGTGCCACGGGCTGGTCGAGGTGTTCGAACACATCGGCGGAGTCCCTCCCGTGATCGTCATGGACAACGCCACCGGCGCGGGGCGCAGGAACGCGAGGGGCGAGGTGACGCCCGCCGCGGTGCTCGACGTGTTCGACATCAAAAAATCGCTGTCACACAAGGGCAACCCCTACGACAACGCCGTGGTCGAATCGACGAACAGGCCGCTGAAGAAGGAGCTCGTGTAACGGAACCACTACACCACGATCGAGCAGCTGAGGCATGACCTCAACGACTACGTGTGGTGGTCCGACAACCAGCGGCTCCACTCCACCCTCGGATACCGGAGCCCGAAGGAATTCACCGAACAGGGACTCGTCCTCTAAGAAACCGTCCAACACGCTGTTGCCAATCCACTCGTGCTCTACGAGCCCGTCGGCACCGGCAAGACGCATCTCGCGGTCGCGTTGGGCAGGCTCGCGTACATGCGCGCGATACCTGTCAGGTTCTTCACCGCGACCGGGCTGCTTATGATGCTGCGCCGCGCGAAACGGGAAGACCGGCTCGACACGGAGCTCCGGCAGATCGCCAGGGCGAGGCTCCTGATCATCGACGAGTTCGGCTACATGCCGATCGACAAGGAGGGCTCCAGGTTCCTGTTCCAGGTCATATCGGATTCCTACGAGACCCGGAGCATGGCCCATATCATGAACATCGAGTTCTCCGGCTGGGGGCGCGTGCTCGGCGACAAGAACATGGCCGCCGCGTTGATCGACCGCACCGTGCACCACGGAAGGCTCGTCAGATTCGAGGGAGGCTCCTACCGTAGCGAGCACGCCCTCATGACCAGATAGCTAGGAAGAAAAGGGTGGCGGATTCCGACGTCGCAGTTTCTGTTGGAGACCAGCTGCCTATGCTGCTGAAAAATAGTGCCTATACTGTGGATGCCAACTTGCAGAAACACACCAGAGCGCCGCCGCGCACCCGCTCCGGTCGATTTCAATCCATGCTCTCCGTAAGGAGAGCGACCCCTCTACTGGTAAGGAGACTGATTATGGTCGATATTTCAATCCACGCTCTCCGTAAGGAAAGCGACCCGACCGCGAGGTAGTCGGATGATTGCATGGCGATATTTCAATCCACGCTCTCCGTAAGGAGAGCGACCACCGCGCCATGCAGTATTTCAGTACTACCCCGTTATTTCAATCCACACTCTCCGTAAGGAGAGCGACATAGCGAGGCCGTCAGATACGAGCTTCCCAAACTCATTTCAATCCACGCTCTCCGTAAGAAGAGCGACACTCCAAAAACCACTGCATACACTGTTACACCTAATTTCAATCCACGCTCTCCGTAAGGAGAGCGACCGGCACCACCGGCAAGCTCGGTGAGATCACCATCAAATTTCAATCCACGCTCTCCGTAAGGAGAGCGACTTGGCCGGTATCGGATTCTGCGGGTTGACGAGCTGGCTATTTCAATCCACGCTCTCCGTAAGGAGAGCGACTTGAGCGGATCACGCCAGCTCGGGATGATGTAGCCATTTCAATCCACGCTCTCCGTAAGGAGAGCGACTCTCGATGACTTCCTTCTCCGGCTGCTTGTCGAAATTTCAATCCACGCTCTCCGTAAGGAGAGCGACTCATGTCGTTGATCTCGGCCCGGTGGGTGTCGATATTTCAATCCACGCTCTCCGTAAGGAGAGCGACACGTTTCCGCACGACTTGACGCCCTCGAAAAGATTTCAATCCACGCTCTCCGTAAGGAGAGCGACTTATTTCGACGGCGACCTCATGCCGCGCGCGTATTTCAATCCACGCTCTCCGTAAGGAGAGCGACGTTTCTTGCGTGTGCTGGGTGTCAGAATGGGTCAATTTCAATCCACGCTCTCCGTAAGGAGAGCGACCTTTTCTATTGCCCCGTGAAGGGGCGGAAGGGAATTTCAATCCACGCTCTCCGTAAGGAGAGCGACTCAATCTGCGCGTTGGTGATGGGCGTGCGTTGGGCATTTCAATCCACGCTCTCCGTAAGGAGAGCGACAAGCATGATGCAGTTTAACAGCAGCGTAAATGTATTTCAATCCACGCTCTCCGTAAGGAGAGCGACATCACGCCACGCGACGTGCATGTGGATGACGGTATTTCAATCCACGCTCTCCGTAAGGAGAGCGACGTAACCGAGCACAGTCAATGTATCACGGTACGAATTTCAATCCACGCTCTCCGTAAGGAGAGCGACGTACTGCCCGTATACGCGCGTATCCGTATCGGGATTTCAATCCACGCTCTCCGTAAGGAGAGCGACCACGTCGATTTTCCTGCCCTTATGGGCCTTGGCATTTCAATCCACGCTCTCCGTAAGGAGAGCGACCAAGCCCGCCACGAACGCGGAACGTAATATGCAATTTCAATCCACGCTCTCCGTAAGGAGAGCGACATTTTCTGGACTCAATCACACCAAACTTCTAAGGATTTCAATCCACGCTCTCCGTAAGGAGAGCGACCTGCGCCAATTCCAACATAAGCGTTTGCATATCATTTCAATCCACGCTCTCCGTAAGGAGAGCGACGAGAGGATGATGGCGTTGCCGACGTGTACTCCGGTATTTCAATCCACGCTCTCCGTAAGGAGAGCGACTAGAGGTGGCGCATGTTGAGACGTTCACACTGCATTTCAATCCACGCTCTCCGTAAGGAGAGCGACCAGGTGTCGTTCGAATACCTGAACGCCGCCTCGGTATTTCAATCCACGCTCTCCGTAAGGAGAGCGACTCGGACGCAAGGAGCTTGTCGAAAACCTGTGTGAGATTTCAATCCACGCTCTCCGTAAGGAGAGCGACTCGGATTGGAAAACGACGGCGAACCATGCAAAAATTTCAATCCACGCTCTCCGTAAGGAGAGCGACAAAGAATCATCGATGTATGTCGGCAACTGTTGAAATTTCAATCCACGCTCTCCGTAAGGAGAGCGACCGTGCAGCTGGACATTTTTGTCCACTTTCTGAGACGCAAGCCAGCTGCTTGGCTTTAAGCATATCAAACAACACCACCGGTACGACGAACAACATGCCTAAAACGAGCAGCGATAACGTCCGAATTCCTGCGCACTTTCGGTTTTGTTCTTCGTTGAGATGTTGAAGCGGGCATGGCCCGCGTCCTGTGTACGATTTTCAGTCGACAAACAAAGAATCGCAATTGGAAAGCAGGACGCGCAGCCATGCCCGACAGCAACATCATACAGATCGACCAGAACCTGTTCGAGACCAAACTCGACCGGCTGGTCACCGAGAAGATGACCCAGATCCTCAACGCCATGCTCGACGCCGAGGCCGACGAGATCACCGGGGCCGCCAGATACGAACGCAAGGAGGGGCGCAAGGCGTACAGGGCCGGCCACTACGAACGCACGCTCACGGCAAAGGCGGGCAGGCTCGAGCTCAGGGTGCCGAAACTCAAGGGCGCGGTCTTCGAATCCGCGGTCATCGAACGCTACCGCAGGCGGGAGTCCAGCGTCGAGGAGGCGTTGATGGAGATGTGCCTGGCGGGAGTGAGCACCCGTCAGGTCGACGACATCAGCAAACTGCTGTGGGGTGACAGGATGCCATCCCAGACCCTTTCCGACAAGCTCAAGCGCGTGTATGACGACATCGACCGATGGCGCACCCGGCCATTGGAATCCGAATACCCGTACGTGTTCATGGACGGCGTGTGGCACAAGCGCTCCTGGGGCGGAAGCGTGGAGAACGTCAGCGTCCTCGTCGCCATCGGCGTCAACGCGGAGGGCCACCGCGAGGTCATCGGCGTGACGGAGGGCATGAGGGAGGACGCTGCCAGCTGGGAGCAGTTCATACGAAGCATGATCGAACGCGGTTTGAAGGGCGTGCGCCTCGTGGTCGGCGACCGGTGCGCGGGACTCGTCTCCACGGTGAACTCGATGCTTCCCCGGGCGAAGTACCAGCGGTGCATGGTGCACTTCATGCGCAACGTGCTCTCGAAGGTGCCGCCCAACCACCGGGATTGGGCGTCCGCGGCCCTGAAGGCGATATTCGCCATGGAGTCCCGCGAATCCGCCCTCGCCAAGGCCGGGACGGTCGCCGCGGAGATGGAGTCCAGGAAGCTCAAGGCGGCGGCCGGCTGCCTGCGCGAGGGCATCGGGGAGACGACCGCCTACCTTTTGCCGGAATTCCCGACGGAGCACCGCAGGAGGATCCGCACGAACAACATGATCGAACGGCTGAACCGGGAGATCCGGCGTCGCACGCGCGTCGTCGGCAGTTTCCCGGACGGCAACAGCGCGTTGATGCTCATCTGCGCCAGAACCAGGTACGTCACCGCGAACGAATGGAGCACGCGCCGCTACCTCGACATGTCCCGGCTCGATGACAACCTGCAGGAAGCGAACTGATCATCGTCCCATGGACGGGCACGACCCTAAGTGCGCAAACCTTCGGGCACTACCCGAGCAGCTGTCTTTCTGTCTCATTTTAATGTCCACTATTTAGTTTTCAAACGCCCACGAAAATCACAATTCGGATTTCGACAGTTTTTCAGGTGCGAAAGGCACCCCTCATCATGAGCGCTTCCACTTCGCACAAACACCATTTCAAGACCGGCCACCTTGCCGAAACCACAATACCGCCGGCTAGAGAACACGCTCCAGATGCCGGACGTCACACGTCACACTCAAACACTCAACCCGGCATACCCCACACCATATCGTTATGACACCATGCCATTTTACCCTGTGCTATATCATCATCACATCATTAACCGGCAAACTCCGTTCACGCCCATAACGCTCAATCCTATCCGCATATCGAGAGCCAAGTTTATAAAAGCGCAGACTGTCCTCATCAATATTGGCAATCTTCAACAAATCGTGTACCAACACCAGATAATCGGAAGGACTCACCGAGCATTCGAAAACACTGTTCTGTACACGCTGTCCGTATTTCATGCATGTCTTCGCCACCAAACGAAGACGACGCTTCCCCTCAGGGGTTTCCGTACTCACATCGTACGCAACCACAACCATCATGGTTTTTCACCTCCAATAACACATCACCACGAATCATCGCATACCGCCACACACAGCTACGCACCTTTTACTTCCACATAAATGGCGGGTAATCATCAAGATCACCCCGCAACGATCGAGCTAGCAGCAGCGCTTGCACATACGGAACCAATCCCCACGAAATTTTTTCTTGCAGGAACGGATGAAGAATCTGATCACTCTTCTTTTTCTGCCACGCCGTAAGCACTTTCTTCCGCCCGAAATCAGACAGCAGCACCCCGCCATTCTCCCGTATTTCAAAATCCCCCGGCTTAACAGCGCCTGTATTAACCAATGTCAGAACGAAGCGGTCAGCCAACACCGGGCGAAACTCTTCAACCAGATCCAATGCCAGAGAGGCTCTCCCCGGCCGATCCGTATGCATAAAACCAACATACGGATCCAACCCCACACCTTGCAAAGCCGCAATGCAATCATTCGTCAATATGGAGTAGCAAAAAGACAATAATGCATTCAGCCTGTCCAGCGGAGGTCTCCTCGACCTACTGGTGAAAAAGAAATCATCTTTATTCTTCAGAACCAAATCGTCAAAAGCGTAGAAATAATCTTTGGCAGCAAGCCCTTCGACACCCCTCAACTCATCAATCGTCAAGCTTTTTCGAGCTTTTGACAATGCCGCCGACAATTTGCCGCTCTGCTCGGCAAGTCGGTCGATGTTCACCCGCAAAGCATGATCACGTTTCGTGCGTTCGAGCACCCATTTCGCATTGTAAAGCTTGCCAACAATGAAAGATTTCGCATAACGCAAAGATTTTTGTTCGTCATCCGCGACTCGAAATTGTTCACGGCGAAGTAGCACATTACGATTCTCCTCCCCTAACACGGAACAGTAATAATGACCTCTCGGTGAATAGAATGCCATAGAAACGCCCAGTTTGCCGCAGCGCCCCATAAGAGCAGGCGAAGCACCCTTATACGAGAAACACATGATTCCTTCAATTGACCGTAATGGCACTTTCGCCAAGGTTTGGTCATTCTGATAAATCACAACATTATCGTTCTCCAAGGCAAGATAGGCATCTTCTGTCATCACAAACAACGTGTTTAACAGCTGCTTCATCACTCCCCGCTTTCCTTGAGCCGTTCTTCGATATATGCTTTTGCCGATTTCATCTTCCGTAATTCAGGCAGGCACAAATCCCGTAGAGAACATGCCGAACACGATCTGGTCTGTTTCACTTTGGGAGTCCATCCACGGGAGAAAAGATCATGCATTTGCAAGAAGTCAGCTTCGACCATGTTGCGAAGATCTTCGTCAAATTTTACCCGCTCACGACGTTTTGTCTGCTGATAGAACAAAGCACCTTCAGGAATATCACACGCGAGCATTTCTTCCAAGCACATCGCTTCCGCGCATAGCTGTAAACGATCAGCATCAATCGTTTTGGATTTGCCGTGTTTGTATTCAATCGGATATGGCAACCACAATTCATCTCTTCCGTGAAGCGGAACACCATCATTAGACTTATGGAATTCCACAACATCACAGGCTCCAGTTATGCCGAGCGCTCGCGAATAAACTCTCAAATCCCGCATGATCAGCATATCGCCGCGAGATTCAGAAGCCGCATAATCGTGGGCGCGTTCATGTTCCAGATGCCCCGCTGTGGTCAGATAATTTTCTGACCACAGCTGCTCGATATGAATAAGCGCCCATTGACGCTTGCAGAATGAGAAATGCTGAATACCCGAAAGGGCCAGCCAATCTTCTTCTGAATAACCATCTGGCCCTTTCATATAAGCACCTCTCATCTAGGCTTGGACGTTGTAATCAGCGGCCTTCGATTACTTCGTAGCGAAGGCCTGGAATGGAAGCGTCATCTACATTCACGGTTCCATCCGCGTCAACGGAAACGGAACGATGAACTTTGGCCGAAGAATACTGCCCCCCCTTGCAGTTATGTGCAAACCAGACGACATCCAGCACTTCCATCGATCCCGACGGACGTGCCGAACTCTCATCATTCTCGAAAAGCGTGACCAGAGCTTCCTTGATTTTCTCTGCATCTTCTGCGCTGAAACCTGTTCTTTCCGCCAGCTGGGGGCTAATGCTTCCATAAGTTACATATACGGCGCGTCCAGAGACGCGATACTTCATGCCCATGGTGTCGGATGATTTTTTACCGGAATCCGTAGTCTCGCTGTTGACCGATTTAGTGATTTGCACATCGTCAATTGCAATGGGATTAATGGAGAATGCCGGCTGAATCGAGACCGGTCCGCGTACGCCAATCGAAACCTCATCGGTATCCTTGGCCTTCTTAAAGGCGAAAACCTGACCAAAGGACCGCACATCAAGCCAACGCTCGCACACCTTACCGAAGACTACATTCTTCTGCTTCTGCTCATCCTTCGGCAAGGTCTTCAGATATGTATTGAACCTGTCCGACAGCGATTTGGCACCATCATCGGAACGATCATCAGACTGTACAAAGACTGATTCTCCTGCATCCTGCAGACGGTTGCGGATCTTCCTCTTCAAGGCGACGTCGGAAACCTCACCCAGCCCTTCTGACGTCGTTCTCGGGCGATTACCATTCAACGGATCACCATTGGGATTTGCGTTATTCACCTCAAAGGCAATCGCAAAATCAATCTTATTTTCCAAAGCTGCCATAATCACATACTCCTTACTTATAGGCGATGAATCGACTCTGATAATTACAAAAGTCAGTTGTTGCTATTATTCTTTTGAGAAATCTCTTGCGCTTTACGCCTAGATGCTCTCCGCTGACATGAATATCCCAGAAGAAACATTGGCGAAAGCGCCTTATTATCTTCAAAATCACCTTCCTTAAACAAAGCCATAACATCATCGACCTCATTACGGAACCAGGAACCACCGTTTGCCGATTTAAGGTATGGCGTAAGCTGCTTCCACAATGTGCCCCACGTCGTATAGGGCTTCGCCGTGAAATTGCTCATCAATTTGATTGCATTGGTTGGACGGTCCTTGACTCCCTGCTTACGCAAGACGCTTTCCTCGAAATTGTCGGCAAGCGCCAACAACCTTCCATACAGGTAATCACGATCATCTCGATTCGGTTCAAGATACATGGTTATTACATCCTCCTGTCTATGCTGTTTTCTTGTTTCATCGATATAGTGTTTTTTCCATAGGCTGCAAGCGATTTCAAAATCACGACGCCAGACCCTGATATTGTCGTATCCCATAGGCCTGGTGACCTTATGGCATGCGGCATTCAAAATCGACATGGGAAATTGCGCTCCGCCAAACATACATTCAATAAGCCGTTCCTTCACATCTTTCGCGAAGCGTTTATAGCTCTTGCTGCTCCTATCAGACGTGTCACAAGCACAGTTGATAATGTCAGTGAACGATGGGGCCCCTTCATACTGAACGACATTAACCCGCTCAGCTCCCTCCACGATGCTTTTTTTGAAAGATGTAAGAGGCCAAGCTGCATCGACATGCCATTGCAGTATGCGCTTAATGTATTCGTCCTTCTGAAGCTCGCAGTAGAACGTTACGCCTAAACGCCCCGTTGTAGCAGCATCCAAGATGACGACAACCATCGGATCATTGTGCTTCTTCAGATCCTCCGCACCCTCATATCCTCTCAGAACCCTTGAGAAAATTTTTGCATACTGAACATTTGTCGCATTTAGCGCATCGCTGATGTCGTCATGAAGCGCTTTGGATTCGTCAGCTATTGACGAGAAGGAATCATCAAAATCAAAAGATCCTGACTGCGGATTCAATACGGGCTTTTCCTCAGGTCTTTTTATTGCCCAGACAACGATAGCCTGATTGCCTGTCAATGTTCCATGATTATTCACCAACCACCGCAAAGTGGAGTTGATTTTCTGAGAGGACGCACTATCAACCAGCAAAGCTTGTTCCTTACTGGAAAAACGTCCACGAAAAGTAAAATTCGTAGAATCATTAGCAGACAATAGCTTGGCATTGGCATCGGAGCTAACTACCTTTTTAGGGAAATTAGTGGTTGGCGTATAAAGATCCTCGCCAAAAACATCCTTCCCCAGCCTGTGTTGAGAACGCTGCAGATACGCAATCCAACGATTCCGAATATCAACGTCATTCGATAAATCAGAATCTTCGAGTCCGATTTGAACCTCGAAACAAACACCGGCTTTATCGTCCTTATCCGTTAGCTCCACGCCATAATGCGCAGCAGCCTCGCTGATGCTATGCTCCGACACACACTTGAAAACAGCTTCAAGCTTGGCGTCATCACCTTTCCATTTTGCAAGCTGCTGCAAGTACATGCTCGTCTTCTCAGGACTGCGCCCACTATCGACGTACTGTAACTGATCAAACAGCGGATGCGGTACTGGCTTAATGGTCCTTCCCATCGATTCCTCTGTACAAGGAATGATGATGGTGCTCTTTCTCTTGGCAACACCTCTGATACAACCATTCGCGTCCACAAGCACTGTCAGCGAAACCGGAAGAGTCGTATGCCCGTACGGAATCAGCGCCCTCTTCGCAGCGTCAGCGTCACCATCTTTCTCTGCACTATGAGGAGTCTGACCAGACGCCCCCTGTATCATTTCGTAGGTAGTAAGCAAATTACCAAACAAACTCATCGTTCACTCCTCCTCTACTGATGTAACGTTCTTGCCTAAGTTGAATTCTTTAACGTTCAAACCATGCCTAACGATGTGCCGATCGAGAAGCGGCGAATCCGGTGATTCGAATCTGATAACGCCATCCTTCATAATCGGCATCCAGAAGCGCGAAATCAGATTATGGTCAGGATTCTCATCCGGATACGAGAATCCATGAAACATATATCCCATGTTCCATTCTCCATAAGAGTCGTAGAACCCTTCTCCCCCTCCGAATTCACACGGTTCGACATAAGCTTGGCATTCCCTAGCACCCAGAAAAATATCGCGACGGCCTCCTTGACGCACGGACCTCATCGCAATGTTGTGATGTTTGTTTTCATCACGATCATCAGCAAGTTCCTCCCTCAGGTCGTTCCATTCAAAATGCGCAAGAACTTGATACCTCACATCCTTTAAATATGTGTAGTATGAAAGATCATTTTTAACATTTTTTTTCTTGGGCTGGTACACAATAGTGCGAACACCTCTGCTCTCCGTCTGAATCTTATTCATGACTCGCACAGCATCAATGACCCACTTAAACGTGGGCTTCCAATAGATGCTCTCCGTAATCCCCTTCAATGCTTGATACGTTGGCACCTGATACGAGTACTTCTCTCCACCAACACGCGTGGCGACTTCCGAGAACAATGCGTATCTACCCCAAACTTCATATTCGATTGAATTCCGATGCCGTTCCATATAACTCCTTTGTAAACGGTCTTCCAAAGCTATTGGTTAATAGCGTACCACAAAAAATTTCTTATGCCATATATAGAATCTAATAGGCGTTTCGCGGCATACGCTTTATCGACTATCCTTGTGCCTGTGGGACTCCCACTACCATCGCGCCAAGAGCGATGTGGATTGAAAATATATTTGGCATATGTGTTGCCTTCCCAACTACAGCTCTCTCGCATACTCCTTGGAGCTTGCGAGAGAGCACTCATCCTTCCTACATCAGCAGGAGAGGCATCTCCGCCTCCCGTACTACGCCGTACTTGTCGTTGTAGTATTCCTCATTCAGCAAGAAAACTCCAAAATCCTCATTTGCTAACGAAATTGCATGCTTCCTAGCCAAATCACGATAGTCATCATCGAACAGAGAAACCGTATATTCCTGCAACCGCCTTAGCACTGAGATTTTCTCGGACAATTCTCCCCTGTGGAGCATATCAAGTAACTCAGTCGCCTGACCATACGGGACCACAACATTGTGCGTGACATCCGGAATTACATGGAAGTTATCGCTAACCGTCTGAAAAGCCTGAGCAAAGCACAAACCGTACTTTCCTCCCGTAGTATTCGTGAATTGAGATCGATCACATTCGTTGAAGGATAACAGATCATAAGCAGTCGTCGCTCCCTCCGCCCTTCCCCGAATTGGGCAATCCGTATAGCCTCCTTTACCATTACCGTCCTTCTTACGGAGAAGCATGTCATAGTACTGTTCCAGAATATTCGAAGACAGCAAATCCTTTCCTGGGTAGTTCTCCATAATCTGTAAAGTGAGCCGCTTACCCATTGCGATATCCGGCAGATACCTTTCCATGCTGTCTTCATCTTTCAATGGATAGACATACACATTCTTTGGTTCTACCGATTCACCATTCCTATTGCAACGCCCAGCGGCCTGCATAATACTGTCCAGACCAGCCATCGCCCTGACCACGCAAGCAAACGAAATGTCAACACCTGCCTCAATAAGCTGTGTGCTCACACAAATCACAGGTTTCGGATTGCCTGGATCAAGCAGCGCACCGATTCTGTTCAGACAATCCGTTCTATGCCTTCCACACATGGCAGTACTGAGATGAATCAGCTCAAACTCATGATTCACATCAAGTCGTTCCAAGCATTGGAAAATCTCACGCGCTTCCTTTTTCAGGTTGACGATTGCTAAGCAATTGCCGTTCTTCCGCGCCTGCTGATAAATAATCTGCCCTAGTTCATCGCAGCTTTTATTTTCAGCTGAAGCAACAATTCTTGTACGTCGAAGCTTGTCTTCATAGCTTTCCGTTTCAGCAATAAGATCAGGCTTTTCCGAAAGAAGCAGATTCTCTCGTTTGGTTTTTTCAAGTAACGGCTGCGTCGCAGAGCACAAAAGAATCGTTGAATTGGTAATCTTCGATAGGAAGCTGACGATCTCATTGAACAGATTGATTGTGTTCATCGGCAACGACTGTATTTCATCAAAAATGATGACACTGTCGGCCATATTATGGAATTTCCGGAGTTTGGTTCCGCGAGCAGACATGACAGTCTCAAGGAATTCCACCATAGTGGTAACAATTATCGGATTGTCCCAACGCTCTGCCGCCAACTTGCGCTGATGCTCCCCGGCATCCTCAAACTCACTCGACGCATTATCCGCTACATCAGCGGAACGTTGCATACCTGCAGTGGAGTAATGCTCCAATAGAACATCGCTATCAGAGTTCAGACCAAGTACATCTCGGAAAGTCTTTGCCGTCTGAGTTGTGATAGACAAATATGGAATCACGTAAATGATCCGGCGCTTTCCTGTCTTCAGCGCATGATGCAACGCAAAATTTAGCGACGCCAACGTTTTACCGCCGCCAGTCGGAATCGACAAACGATAAATCCCGGTTTCCCGCGCCCCCGCCAAACAACACTGTTCATTAATCTGATGTCTTATCCTGTTTATTTCCGAACTCGAATCAAAAGATCTCATGTTTTTATCGAGTCGACTAATCAGATTCTGCCAATCAACCGCATTAGGCCGATACTGTTTTCGGGTCTCGAAACAAGCAGCATCCGTCCTATCCGCATCCACCAGTCGCGAATAAATCAGTTTAACGAGCAAACCTAGATAGAAGTATATGCTATCTTTCGACAGCCTCAGCGATTTAATTTTCTTCAGGAAACAAGCGATATCTTCCGCTGAACCTCGGAAATTCGATTGCAGATCGAGCGCCAAACCGTTAAGCCCCCGCTTGATTTCTTGATACGCATACTTCTCGTTGCTTTTGTCCGACTCCGTGAACCCAAGAAGAAAAGCTCTATTCCCGGACTCGTCAATGCAATCAGGAAGACCTCCGTGATGTTTAGAAATGGCAAGCTCAAGAATTTCCTTTGCTATCTCTTCAATTTCCCCTTTCGACTCGAAAAAATCATTGACGACAAACGCCCCTTGACGGGCATGCTGCACATCTCCCCTATGCCCATCATCCGATAACAGATATGTTTGGAACTGCTGAGCAACCTTCCCGACATCATGCAAGACGGCTGCCGTACGTGAAATATCAGCGAATTCATCCTCGAAACCACTAGCCAATCTTCCTGCACCATGAAGATGGTCATACAAAGCCTGAGTATTGCCTTCCTCATCTTTACGAGCTAATAGAACCATAACCTGCTCCTTTACAGATACCCCCCTGAATAGTCTTTACTCTACCGCATTCCAGCAAAAGATAAAAACGAAATGATTGATTCGAAGATTACCGTATGATTGATTCGAAGATTATCGTCGCCAAATACCTGTGCATACGTAGTACGCCCCAACACAAATAGTAGTAGGGGGTGTGTTTCTCCTGCCAAACTCGACAGGAGAAACACACCCCCACATACTATCGTCAGTCAGCCACCCAGCCAACCACCTCAGACCTTAGCAACCTCCACGCCCAGCTCGGCGCCGGCTTCGACGCTTACACTGTCGGACGAGGTATCATGCGCCACGAGGTCCTTGAACTGTTCGACCTTGGCCACATCGTCCGCGGGCACGGTCACCTTCAGCGTGATGCGGTCGGAAATTTCCAGGCCAGCGGCCTTACGGGCCTCCTGCACGGCGCGGATCACGTCGCGGGCGTAGCCTTCGGCCAGCAGGTCGTCGTTCAGTTCGGTGTCGAGGATCACGAAGCCACCGGTCGGCAGCGCGGCGGACACGGAGTTCGCAGCCTCCTGCGCGTTCTCCTCCTCCACACGGTTGATCAGCTCGTATTCGCCTTCCTCAAGCGCAATCTCGCCGTTCGGAGTCTCACACACAGGCACGCCGGCGGCGTCCACATGCCAGGCACCGCTCTTGGACGCCTTGATGGCGAACTGCACGTCCTTACGCAGGCGCTTGCCGGCCACACGCGCGTTCACGCGCAGCTCGTTCACGATCTTCAGACCATGGGAGCCGGCGTCCTCCAGCGTGCAGAACTCGATATCCTTCACGTTGAGCTCGCCCTTCAACACGTCGCTGTAGGCGGCGACCGCATCCGGGTTCTCGACCACCACGGTCAGCTTGGCGAGCGGCTGGCGCACGCGAATCTGCTTGGCCTTACGCATGGAAAGCGTGCCGGAAACAACCTCACGCACCTTCTCCATCGCGTCCACTAGCTTGGCATCGTCCTGCAGCACGGCACCCAGCTCGGTGGTCTCGCCGGTCTTCTCGTCGGCAAGGAACGGCCAGTCGGCCAGATGCACGGATTCGCCGCCAGTCAGGCCGCGCCACACGGCTTCAGCCTCCATCGGAGCCAGCGGAGCCAGCACGCGCATGAAGGTTTCCAGCACGGTGTACAGCGTGTTGAACGCGTTCTCGTCACCGGCACCGAAACGTTCGCGGTTGTTGCGGATGTACCAGTTGGTCAGCACGTCGATGAAGTCGCTCGCCGCATCGCACGCGTCGGAAATGTAGAAGTTGTCCAGCGCATGCTGGGTCTTCTCCACTAGGCGGCGCAGACGGGCCAGCAGGTAGCGGTCCATCTCCGGCAGCTTCGCCACTTCGTCGGCACGCAGCATACGGGCGTCATACCCGGCGGCGTTCGCGTACAGGGTGAAGAAGTAGTAGGAGCTCCACACCGGCAACATCACCTGGCGCACGGTGTCGCGGATGCCATCAGCGGTGACGATCAGGTTGCCGCCGCGCAGGATCGGCGAGCTCATCAGGAACCAGCGCATGGCGTCGGAGCCGAAGTCGTTGAACACGCCGTTCACGTCCG
>OLOM01001305.1_pt1 | contig 17118 bp, 10 predicted proteins | sample 1672531 | NCBI WGS metagenome assembly OLOM01 (sample SAMEA3136696, study PRJEB25190) | human gut metagenome | reverse complement strand
GCCGGCGGCTCCTGGTACTGGATGGACCCGTCGACCAGGGCCATGCGGACGGGCCTGCTCCAGCTCGGGGGAGCCAGGTACTACCTGACCGCCTCGGGCGCCATGGCCACGGGCTGGGCGTGGGACGCCTCGGAGGGCTGCTGGTACTACGCGACGCCGAGCAACAACGACGGTCGCCTGCTCACCGGCTGGCAGCTCGTCGGCGGCCGCTGGTACTGGATGGACTCCGCCACGGCCAGGATGCAGACGGGGTGGCTGACGGTGGGGGGCAAGACCTATCACCTCTCCGCTTCTGGCGCGATGGACACGTCTTGCTGGATTGATAGTTCCAATGGTGAGTCGAGCTGGATTAACTCCGATGGCGTTCTCTCTGCGACTGTCTCAGGCGACGCCATTAAGCTCGCAGATGGATCGACTCCAGATGACGGTCTTACCAAGGTCGGCGATGCCTGGTTCTATCTTGTCGAAGGCAAGATTCAGCACGGTAGCGTGACCATCGATGGTGTTGCGCACCTGTTCGACGAGACGACCGGTCGTGCCGTGGCCGGCTGGCATGTTGATGCCGATGGTGTCCGCAGGCACTATGACGAGAAGGGCACCGTTCAGACCGGCTGGGTTCGCGATGGCGGATGGTTCTACCTCGATTCCGAGGGTGCTGTTACTACCGGCTGGAAGGTCATTGACGGTCGTTGGTATCACTTTGACTCCAGCGATGGCAAGATGCAGACGGGCTGGCTCCTCGACAACGGTCACTGGTACTGGTTCGAGAACTCTGGCGCCATGGCTACTGGTTGGGTTTGGACCGGTGGCGCTTGGTACTATATGGACGTTGATGGCTCCATGCATACTGGCTGGCTGAACCTTGGCGGAACTTGGTACTACCTTGCCTCCTCGGGCGCCATGCAGACCGGCTGGATTTATGACGGCAGTGCGTATTACTTCTGCGCGGCTGATGGCCACTGGATTCCCTCCAATGCTGAGTACCGAGACATGCTCAACTGGGCTCAGGGTTACTCGAGTGCAACCAACTACCTCATTCTGGTTGATACGGCTAACTGCAGGGTTGGTATCTACTATGGTCGATTTGGCTCTTGGAGTGTTTCCAAGGAGTTCATCTGCAGCCCGGGCGCGCCTTCTACACCTACAGTTAAGGGCCAGTTCACCGTGCAAGACAAGGGCTATGTGTTTGGCCATGGTTATAGCTGCTACTACTACACGCAGTTCTACAACGACTATCTCTTCCACTCCGTGCTGTACAACGAGGGCACGAGGGTGGTTCAGGACGGTCGTCTTGGCCAGCACCTTTCTCACGGCTGCGTACGTCTTGCTATCGAGAATGCAAAGTGGATCTATGACAATATTCCACGTGGTACCAAGGTGGTTATCTGGTAGTGGCTCATAATTGAGCGTTTGTTAGAGGACCTTGCCGGCTTGTACGACAAGGTCCTCTGCTTTTAGGCGACCAAACAATGCCCTTGCAGAATTGTGGTGGCGACCTGAACGTTAGCGAATAAACTGGGAGATGACTGTACTTGTCAATCTGAGAAGCGTGATCCAATGAGTATGACGGAGAAGTTGAGCCGCAAGGTGGAAGTCCTAGTGGCCTGGCTGTTTGTTGCTCTGCTTTCGTGCGGACTGTATGCGGCTCCGGCTTATGCCGATCTCAACGAGGCGGGAGACTCGGGCTTTTCTGAGTCAGAGAGTGGAGCTGGCACCAACGAGCCCAAGGGTTCTTGGCGAGTTGATAGCCATGGGTGGTGGTACGAACTCGCAAATGGTTCCTACCCAAGGAGCCAATGGCTCGACCTTGGTGGGACCTGGTATTGGTTTGATGCAGGCGGCTATATGGTAACTGGCTGGGCTCCCGTTGGTGGCGGCTGGTACTATTTTGATTCCTCCGGCGCCATGGCTACTGGCTGGCGCTACCTTGACGGGTCTTAGTATTACCTTCGTGACTCTGGCGCTATGGCCACTGGCTGGTTTATGGTCGACGGAACCTGGTACTTTGCCGATGCTTCTGGTGCCATGCGGACCGGTTGGCTCAACCTTGGCGGGACTTGGTATTACCTGGCTGGCTCCGGAGCGATGGCTACCGGCTGGCAGGTAGTCAATGGCTCTTGGTATTACATGGAGCCTTCTGGCGCCATGAAGATGGGCTGGCTCTTGCTGGAGGATACCTGGTATTTCCTGTCTGGTTCCGGAGCTATGCAGACTGGCTGGCAGATGATTGGCGGGACTTGGTACTACTTCTATGGCTCTGGCGCCATGGCCGCTTCGACATGGGTGGGCAACTACTACCTCACAGCCTCAGGCGCCATGGCTATGAATCAGTGGATTGATGACTACTACGTTGGCTCGGACGGCGCCTGGATTCCCGGGTATAGCTCTGGCGGTAGCTATGGAACCTGGGATGGCGTTACGGTTTACTGGACTGCCAACGGTAAGGCTTGGCACAAGTCAAGGTCTTGTCCGAGCTTGAGCCGAAGCAATCCCATTCAGGGAACGCTCTCTCAGGTTGGCGGCAGGACCATGTGCAAGGTTTGCGGAGGGCACTAAGGGAGTGTCCCTATAGAGAAGCAGGGCCCGTCTCGTTACCGAGGCGGGCCCTGCTTCTTGCGCGTGACTTGCTGATTAGGCTTCGGTCTTCTTGCCAAAGAGCTCGTTCCAGTCGGAGGCGGCGAGAACCGTGCCCACGAGAATGACAATGCAGAAGAAGACGGTAGCAAGGGAAGGAACGGTCCCCTGCAGGATGAAGCCAAAGGCAACGGCCCAGGCCGAGTAGGAGATGTTAAGCGCCATGGCCTTGGCGGCACCGATGAGCGAGATGCCCTTGTAGTAGAAGAGATAAGAGGCCGTACCAGCGAGGGCAGACAGGGCAACAACGCCCGTGGCGAAGCTGGGGATGGCGCTGGCGGCAAAGCCCCAGGCGCCAAAGACGGGTACCACAACGAGGCCATAGACAAGGGCAGAGGTGGTCTCGCGAATTTGGAGGGCCGTCTCGTTGTCTACGGCATTATCCTTCATACCCCAAGCGCACAGAACTGCTTCGGAGCCCCAGCCAATGACGGCGAGGATTGCGCCTGCAAGTCCAAGCGTCGTGTTGCCCATCTCGGAGTCGCCAGCGGAGATAACGCCCATGGCCATGACGCCAAACAGGGCAACGACAAGCGCCGCGATCTGCTTTGCGCTCATGCGCTCTTTGAGCAGGATGAAGGAGAGCAGTGCGCCGAGCGCGGGGTAGAAGGCGGAGATGATTGCGGTGTAGGCGGGGCCAATGTTGTTGATGGCGATGACGTAGCCCGTCATGCCAATGGGTCCGCCAAGCAGAGCGCCGAGCATGACTACAAGGCCGCTCCTGGTCTTAAGAGCGGCAACGGTGTCCTTAAGACGCCCGCGAGCCCCCATGTAAATGAGCAGCCAGATAGCGCATCCGGCATCGTGGATGAAGGAGCTCGCAATGCTGGCGAAGGCGGCGGCGTCTGCCGTGCCAAAGTAGGGCGCCATGGCGAGGGCGATGCCCAGAACGACGGTGTCAAGGCCCCAAAGGATGCCGCTAAAGAGTCCAAACTTCATGGCTTACTGCTCCTCCCGGTAGAGCTCGAGCGCCTTGGTGAGGTACTCGCGGCCGTAGTTGTAGTAGATGTAGAGCCACTCGCCCACAAAGTCGCCCTCAGCCTCCTTGAGAAGGGACCACAGGTACCAGCACCAGCCGGCAAGGGCGATGTGGGCAAGGTTGTGTGCGCGCTCCGCGCGGGTGGGCTTGCGGCCAAAGTAGGCTTCGAGTGCCGCGTCAATCTCCTCGGGGGAGAGCTGACAGCACACGCAGAAGGTGCCAAAGTCGTTGGCGTAGTCGCTCATGCCGGAGTATTCCCAGTCGATGAGGTAGTACTTGTCCGCTTCATCGATGAGGAAGTTGAGCATGAAGAAGTCATTGTGGCACAGGCAGGTGGGGGCGTTGTCCGCGGCTACGAAGGCCTCAAGGGCATCGGCGTCGGCGGCGTCGTCGGCATAACCCGGGATGTCGATGGGGCCCTTTTCGAGAAGCAGGCTTTCGTAGCGCTTGGCTTCTGCATAGAAGTCGAACTTGGTTTCGACCTCGACGTTTGACTCGTGGAGGGAGTGGGCCATCTGCATGGCGCGGGCTACCTGCGAGGTATCGTGCGGGTCGAGATTCCTGCAGTTTGGAATGAAGTGGGAGATCTTCCAACCGCGGGCGGGGTCCTCATAGATGAAGGTCTCGTCGATGCCCAGCTCCTTTGCAACCTTCTGTGCTGCCACCTCGCCAGCGCGATTAATGAGCAGCTCGGTGCCGATGCCCGGGTGGCGGTAGACGTACTCGCCGCTGTTGGTTGCAAAGTGACAGGAGAGGTTTGTGAGACCTTGCTTGAGGGGGTAGACATCGTGAATCTCGGTCTTGGTACAACCGAGGACATTGACGATATTGTCGAAAATCTCCGAGTCGACGTTCTCGAGGAAGTGGGGATCGAAGACGCGCAGCTCATCGAGGGAGTCGAACTCATTGATGACACCGGCGGGGTAGGGACGCAGCACCATGTCGAGCTCCTTGATGTGCTCGATATAGAGATCTTCCCAGAGCTTGTCCGTGGTCTTAGGAAGGGCGTACTCGTCATCGAGAATCTGGGAGAAGCGCTTTGAGAAAGATCGGTCGAAGTAGACGTGGCCCAGCATGTACCAAGAGTTGGACCCGCCTACCGTTACCTTGGTGATGCGGTTGTTTGCCCCCGTGGTGATGCACCATTCCTTTGTGGGGCCCTCTGCGTACTGGGCAGAGTAGTAGGCCTTCCAAACGTAGGCCTCAAAGGGATTCTCGGTGAAGTAGTCATCGCTCGAGCAGACATAGGTATTGCCGAGCTTATTGCGTACGCGCCAGAGGGACCCATTGTTGTTGCGGGAGGCGTATTCATCGTTGTTGACAATCTCGACGCCGTACTTGTTGCGAAGGTAGAAGAAGTATTCCTTCTTGTAGCCGACTACGAGTGTGATGTCATCGATGCCGGCGGCCTTGAGCTGCTCGATTTGGCGCTCGATGAGGACCTCACCGCGCACCTTGAGGAGGCCCTTGGGCTTTTCGTAGGAGATGGGGGCGAAGCGAGAGGAGAGGCCAGCGGCGAGAATGATGGCGTTCTCTACCTTGTAGGGGGCTAGGGCATCTTTGCCTGCAGCGGTGACCCCGCCATTTTCGACAAGACCTTCTGCGATCAAGGCCTTGAGGGCCGTGTTAACGGTCCCAAGTGAGATGTCTGAGGCCGCGGCGATGTCTCGCTGGCTGGCGTTTGGCGTGGTCCTGAGGACATTGAGTACCTCGAATTGATTCTTGGTGAGCATCGTGGCTCCTTGTTGTAGTGTTCAAGATTATTATTAGTATATCGAGATTGAACGTTTGTTCAATCTGTTTTATAGAGTTGTCGAGTCTGACGAGTTGCCCGATATGCGTCTTTGTCGCATGGGGCCCTGGGGCCTGCTATGAGTAAAATGAATGTAAGGGATAAGCTAGCTTGAAGGATGCTGATGAAGAAGAAGCTTACCAAATCAATGATGCTGATGGCTGTCTATATAGCCGTTGCAACTATTTGTTTCTTGTCTCTGGCCCCTCGCGAGGCGATGGCAGCTCAGGGAAGCGCCTCGATTCATGTTCTTCCCTTCAACTACTCCGATGCAATCCTTGTTGAGAGCGATGGCCATTTTGGAATGGTTGATTCTGGAGAGGACAGTTCATATCCAGATGGGTCTGACCCAAGGTATCCGCTGAGGGATGGAATAACCAAGGGCGACGGCCACGAAAACGAGGTTGCGGAGTATCTCGAAAGTGCCGGAGTAACAAGCGAGAATTTTGACTTCTATATTGGCACGCATCCTCATAGCGACCACATAGGATCGGCTTCTCAGATAATCAGACGATTTAAGCCAAAGCGGATTTATACGCCTTCCTATGACGATAGCTACATTACTGACCCCGCTCGACTTTGGGATAACCGCTACGTATACGACAAGCTCATTGAGGCCGCTAATGAGGCAGCTGCTGAGTATGGTGCCGAGCTGATTCAGTCGTTTGGGGGAGACGGCACGGGATTTTATCTTGGGAGCGCATATATCCAGCTATATAACACTGACACTTCCTATCAGGCGGAAGGCGTGTTCGATGCGAACTGTTTTTCGCTTGGGGTGAAAGTGACGGCTGGCGGCTACACGGCCTTTCTTGCTGGAGACATTAACAATTTCACGGGATCTGAGGACAGGATTGCTCCCGAACTTGGCCACATCGACTTTCTTAAGATGGGGCATCACGGTAACCCGGGCTCTAATACAGAGAGCTATCTAATGATGCTATGTCCTGAACTCGTTATGCAAACCGGTGACTTTTCGGTCTTGCCGGCCGAAACCATCGATGCCCTTTGCAGCCTTCAAACGAACTATATCTGCTCGAATGATGTTGTCGCTGCTGGCGAACGTGCTTATATCATCACTTTGTCTCCTGAAGGCCTTTCCTCAAACGTTGATGTTGCTTCTGGCCGACTCTACTACTCCAATAGCGTTGGATCGTATCTCTATTACGAGAACGGGGTACAAGCGAGCAGAGCTGGATGGGTCAGAGTGGCGGGCGGATGGACGTGGCTCGACGGTACTCCCAGTGTTCACACCCAGCGCTGGGTGTGGGATAGGGGAGAGTGGTACTGGATTAAGTCCAACGGTCTGATGGCCACCGGATGGTGGAATATAGGGGGTGTCTGGTACTTCTTTGAGCCCAGCGGCATGATGGCCACGGGCTGGAAGATGGTGGATGGCAGCTGGTCTTATTTCGATGAGTCAGGGGCCATGTGTACCGGTTGGGTCAAAGTGGGTACCAGTTGGTATCTGCTTGACTCTTCTGGGTGCATGCAGATTGGTTGGCAGTTTGTTAATGGAGCCTGGTATTACCTTGACGGCTCTGGGTCCATGCATACGGGCTGGCTTAACGTTGGAAGCAGCTGGTACTACTTGAGTTCGAGCGGTGCGATGCAGACTGGCTGGCAAAACGTAGGCAACCTTTGGTACTACCTTGATTCTTCAGGTGATATGCGCACTGGATGGCGGTTGGTCGGGGGGAACTGGTATTACATGAATGGTTCGGGAGCGATGGCTCACGATTGCTGGATTGGGAATTACTACCTTCGCTCTGATGGAGCAATGGCGGTCAATTCACGCATCGGAACCTATTGGGTTGGAGATAGCGGAGAGTGGATTCCAGGCGCGTAAATTATGACGCCCGGATTCTTAAGGTGAGCTGCGTTTGGCTCTTGAAAATGAGATCTATTGACTCAATCTGTTTCGTAGCTCGTATCCCATTTTTGAGAGATTGCTTGCATCGAAGCGTTTAGCATCGCTTCGATGCGAAGAAAGTGATGAGGGAATTAACGGATGGCATTCAAAGAATACGAGAATATAGACGAATTAAAAAAGGTCCAGGATTTATCCCTTGGCATTTTGGCTGAATTTGACAGAGTTTGTCGAAAGCTTGGCATTAACTATGCCGTCTATGGGGGTACGGCTATCGGCACTGTTAGGCATGGGGGCTTCATTCCATGGGATGATGACGTCGATGTGTGTCTCGAACGCTCTGAGTATGAACGCTTTCTTGCGGAGGCGCCTTCTGAGCTCGATCCGAAATTTGATATCGTGAATGCTCGTTTGGCACAGAATTTCCCGTGTACCTATTCATTCATGACCCTTAAAGACACGGTGCTTGTTCCAGAGTTTTACCAAGCGTGCGAATATGAAAAGCCATTTAGCATAGACGTCTTCCCTTTGGACTATGCTGCGAGTTCGCCCCTTGGATTCAAGCTCCAGTCTTTTAGAACTTGGGTTTGGGGTCGTATGATGTTCCTTCGGGCAACCCCATGCCCATACCTTCCGTTCGACGGTATTAAAAGGAACGCTGTTCTTCTGGCGTGCGGGATGGCTCATCGCTTGCTTAAGTTATTTCATGTTTCAAGTGAGCAAATTCAATCCAAATGGGAGAGGGCATCTCGCATGTTTGAGTCGCATCCCACTGGTCAGCTGGCGGACTTCTCAGATCGAAGTCCGCTAAAGTGGGGCATTAGGAAGGATGAGCTTGAGGATACCATCGATATGCCTTTTGAAAGTATCCTAGTTAGGATACCGAGATCCTACGACGAGGTGCTTACTCGCGGCTACGGGGATTACATGTCCCTTCCGCCAGTTGAGCAACGTAAGAACCACTATCCTTCTCGACTTGATTTTGGGCCGTATTCGAATGTGGAGTGCCAATCTCTTATCAGCCGAAATAGGGGCGCCTGAAATAGGAGCAACTAATTGGGGGCATCGCTCTCATCTAAATGCGGAATATGGCATTGTCCAATTATATGGACAGGACGGACGGTCGTCGCAGTAGCATTGGAAACTGCGACGACCGTCCGTTTCGTCTAAAGCTGCTTGTTCCCAAATTACCTAAGAATGATCAATTTCTGACTTCTCTCTAATGACTCCTAAGTTGGAAATTGGGCATCTGGCTCCAGGCCGGGCTTTGAATCAGATGTTCTGACCAGACTTTTCACTGAGTGAAACTCGCTTTCTGAGCGCGATGGCTCCGTATAGCAAGGCGAGTGAATATCCGCAAACGAGCGATAGGTTTATCCCGTTCATGTCGAAGAGCTTTGTAGACGGAATGATAGAGGCCGCCATGCCGACTAAAGCAATCACGCTGACGAAAAAAGTCTTTCTCATGTCTCCAAAAGTAATGAGAAGGTCTGTGATTACAGACACGAGGGCTATCTCAGTTGTTACCACAAGTGCGAACGGAAGAACACTGGCATAGGGCAGAATACCGTCTCCATATAGTGACTTCAAAAGGAGTCCCGAGACTGGAATAAGCGCGACTGTCATCAATACGGCGACTCCGAGAACGGAGCCGACAAGCTTGAACACGGCTATTTTGATGCCGCGGCTATTCTTGGAATGAAAGGCCTCGGCAACGGGGCCAATCATGGGGGTGTATAGGTTCTGCGCTAAAACCTGCACAATGACGCAGGGGGTTGCGACTGAAGCATAAATACCTAAGGCCTCTTCACCATAAACAATACCGTAGTACTGGCGAGCTAGAGAGACAACCATGCCGGCGACAACATTCCCCGCCACTGTTGGGAGAAGTGTCTTTAATAACAGAATTGCTCTCTCCCCTGTAATCGTGGGCTTAATCGAGCTAACGAGCTTGCCTGCGTGGGGAAGATCGTATGTGAATGTGACGCAGAGGCAACATAGAAAAACGGCCAAAAGGGAAAGGGCCAAACTTTTGGTTGCTACCATTCCCGCCGTAAAGATGGCGACAACAATAATACCCCTAATCAGCTGGGACTTTCCAGCATAATCGAGACGCGATGCTTTCTGGTCTATTCCATAAAGCACATTAACGAAGGCCTCGTCGGCCTTAAATAATAGAAACGCCATAACAGTCATCACTGTTGTCTTAGATGGAGATGCGATTAGACCGTATGTCACGCAGCCGACAAGCGCTCCGAATACTGTAATTGTTCGAAGTGCAATATAGTTTGAAGCGGTGTACTTGTTCTCAACATCAGCGACCTGGTAGGTTCGCATGGTATAGGTTCCAAGTGCATAATAGATATTGCCTATTGACATCGCAAAGGCGAGGCTTCCTGAGTTCTGGTAGCCCGTGCTTAGCCTGACCACAAGAACCGTAATGAGCCACAGACAGCCTTGATAGAAAACTGAACCAACTGTATTCCAAATGATGCTTGATTTCATATCAAGCTTGGTATTGCCAGAGGCGGCCATATGCCCTCGCTGTTCATAAAGTTATCGAGTATTTTGCTGATCTGTCCAAGCAGAGTGTATAAAACAATATAGCCAATCCGAAGCTGGCAAGCGGTTCCCGAATTGGCAGATATATAATGAAAAACAAGCTGAATAATGGCGGAAGGTTTTTAATGTCCGACAATACTCGTGTTTCTCTCAGTATCATCGTCCCCTGCTATAAGGTCGAAAAGTATCTGCCAAAGTGCCTTGACTCTCTTATGACTCAGACTCTTCAAGACATTGAGGCAATCTGCATCAACGATGGATCTCCTGACCGCTGTATTGACATACTGAGAGAATATGAGAGCTGTTATCCGGGCAAGGTCGTTGTCATTGACAAACCGAATGAGGGAGTTTGGAAAGGCCGCTGGGATGGTATTGCCATTGCACGTGGCGAGTACATTGGCTTTCTCGACAGTGACGACTATGTAAAGCCGGATTTTGCCGAATCGCTATATACGACTGCGAAGAATACGGGTGCAGATGTAGTTGTGTGCGGGTTCGACCGCATTGATCTGGAGACGGGGAAGGTCCTGTCAAGAGAGATGACAGCCCCCCGTGATTCATTCGTAATCGATGAGGATCCAGGCAGACTTATCGAACTCAATGGTGCCCCCTGGAATAAATGCTTTAAGACCGAGACGCTTAAGAACATGCGGAACCTAACGAACCCGCCTACTGTACTTGACGATCTTGCATTCCACCTTCTTGCGTATTGTGACTTGCACGGGAAGGTGGCCTATGTGCCTAAGTCGCTTGTCTGCTATATGGTGAGAGCTGGATCAATCATCAACACGGTCAGGCGTGACCAGGTCAAATCGATATTCGCGGCTTTTCTCGAGATTAAAAAATATTATGAGGAATCGAGGCCGGAGCTCCTTCCCGTGCTCGATGCCGTTGCTTTTCTTCACTTGGGCATTTCGCTTGTTTTCAGGCTGTCTACGACACCTGGAGAGGACGTGTTCCGAGACATTGACGAGGTGACCGATTACCTTGATTCTAATTTTTCAACATGGAGACATTCCGAATACATGAAGCTGGGGTATGCGAGACCTCGTGGTGGGGCCTTGATGAAGCTACTGGTTGTCCAAAAGGTATATAAGGCTCACATGATGCCCGCCTTCTTGTCGCTGTATAGTCTGATGATTTCCAAGCTGCATATTGATATCAAGTGGTGATTGGCATGCTTGCTGATCGCTCTCGGGGGGGGGTCAAGGACGATACTTTGGAGTCCTCCAAGAAATCGCCCGCGCTCCTTTGGTTCATTTACTAGAGTGAGATGCCATCTGGCATCCTGTTGGTATTATTAACGGCTGATCGGCCGCTCCGCATACGCTGCGTCATGGGGATGACACGTGGTGCCTGGGGCGGCCGAACGACTCTGCTTCGTCTTCTGTCTCGTTTTCTGGATATGCTGGGTTTTGGTTCTTGCTGATATCTCTTACTTATGTTGTTGGTGTTATTGCGTGCCTAGCAGATAGGCGCGGAATTATGGGCGGCTATCTGGATGACTCGCACAGGGCCCAGAGAGGCTAAACTCCTTTTTCCGTCGCCATCTTCTCATTTGTCAACAGCTGCGTCCGGGTGTGCTACCCGTGCGTTTTTATGAATCACTTCAAGAGCTGCCAACTATGTGTAAGGCCCCACTATCTTAAGCCGAGACATATTTCGCGAGTCTTCGCGAAATGCCCTTGGATATGCCCTTTGAAATCGTAGCAATCGCAATATCAGCAGCGATGCGAATCGCCGAAATAGCTATCCAAATATATTCTGGGGACCATGTATGGGTAAGCTCAACAATCTGATCCCAACGAACAACATTATCCTCAAAGATATGTACGCACAGTATATAAACGGTGATTTGCCCTAAGCAACTGAGCGATTTTCACGCAGCGGACGCGCTGCGTCCGCTTGTTTTTCTATTCCTCTCTAAGGAGTTTAATGCGCCCAGGATGCAAACCGTGCTTGCAATTGAACCCGCTATATTTCTTAAGAGATCAATTGTGGTCTCTCTGTAGCCGCACATGGCCATTGAAAAACCGTTGTATTCAAGAATTGCCCAACACCAAATCGATAATAAGATTGGCCAGGCAATAACGTGGAAATTGCGCCGTTCAAATAGCTTGTGCCTTCTTGCGTAGGCACCAAACATCACAAAGGGCGCGGCGCAGAGACCGCTTTGTATATCGAAGGGGAGCATTGCATAACGGGTAGAAAGCAGGCCCAGCGAGAAGCAGGCTGCACCGCAGATGACGGGCGATTTAAACTTGAAACTAATTGAGGCTGCTAGACGCGCCCAAAACAAAGCAAAGAGAAACCATATCCCTCCGATTCGGGCCGTCTGAGGCCAGATAGCAACTCCGACAGATGGGATATCGCCCAAGCCATATATGGCAGCAGATAGCCATGAATTCAAAACGTCATGAGTCGACCCAAAAGCATGTGTTGCCATGTTCTCTATACAAATGCAGACCACAATCAGAAGGGAAGTTACTGCGTAGGGAACGATTAGACATCTGGTCTCTTTACTTACCGAAAACGCCTTGTCTGTATGCAAAAAATAGCCGCTTATAAAGAAAAAGACAGGAAGGTGAAAGGTAAAGGTCGCCGCTATCGCATATGTTGCCGAGCTGCTGTAAGAAGCATAGCGGAGCGATGTATGCCCAACAATAACGGCAATGATTGCTATTGCCTTCGCGACATCAAAAGAGCCAAGCCTCTTTGCCAATGTTTCTCCTATATTTACTATTTCGTGAAAACACGCCAAGTCAAGTTGTACATTAAATTTAAGCTGTATTGCAATGATGGGCTAACGCCAAAGCCGAATTTAGAGAAAGAGCGGTGAACCGTGCTGGGTTGGTTATTCTTTTACCTATGGGCGTTTTTGTTGGGAGTATTGCTTTATATTCCCGGCATAGCTTGGTACTCAAGGCTGAATGTCAAGCCGCACCTTATCGTTGCCTTGGCTCCGTCGTTCAGCATCATCGTCCTTACAATTGCGATGACGGTGGCCGAGCTGGCGGGTTGGCTAGTGCCATGGTATGGATATGTCCTACTTTTGACCGCTTTGACTGCCTTGGGGATATGGCTAAATCGCTCGGAACTGCGACAAATCATTATTTCTTCGGTAGCCAAGAACCCCTCGACGGCGTTTCTGTATCTTTCTGCTTCTCTCGTCATTGTTACATGGATTTATGTTAAAAGCTTGGACGGTCCGAGTTCGCTCATCCCACTGTTTGACAATGCGCACACGCTCTCGACGATTCAGTCGTTTGCTAAAACTGGCTGTTATGGTCCGCTTCTTTCTTCGGCTTATCTCGATACACCTCAACTCTTCCAGGGTCTTTCGTACTACCCGGCAGTTTTGCATTCGGTTTCGGCTCTTACGTCAAATATGTTTGGCTGTGGAGCCTCAGAGGCGTTGAACATTTTGGTTTTCGATCTTCTGTTTATGACGCTGCCTCTCTCGGTCCGCTCGCTCATCAAATCGGCCTTTCCTGAAAGTAGGGAGGCTGAACTGTTTGGAGTATTTTCGCCATTTGTTTTTTATGCTTTTCCGTGGGGTCTGCTGATATTTGGTCCGTTGCAAACATATTTGATGGGACTGTCTTTTGTTCCCGCAGTGCTGTCCGCTTTAATATTTCTGATCGATCGGCATAGTCCTGGTCGTATTTCTTCTTTCGGACTGAGCATGGCGGGATTGGCTACAGTGTCGCTCTGCCATCCCAGCGCGCTGTTTTCAGCCGGGGTTTTGGCCATTCCGGTCATTGTCAAAGCCGCAATGAGCTACTCCCTAGCTAAGTCTTTCTCTCTGAAGAGAAAGACCCTAGTCACTATCGCTATTGTTGCCGCCATCTCGGGGATTTGGCTTATTTGTTATAGCCTCCCGTTTCTGAAGGGTACGGTTAGCTTTACATGGCGAGCTTTCATGACTCCGCCTCAGGCATTCTCCTCGGTTCTTGGCTTGTCGCTGACGGACTCTCCCTCGCAGCCCATCGTGGTTCTGCTGGTGCTAATTGGCGCCTGCTCGTGCATCAGGAGAAAGGAGAGCTCTTCTTGGCTGATAGCCTCTGCGCTGTTAGTTGCGCTGATTTACTGCATTGATGTGACTACTGACGGCTGGCTAAAGCAACTGTTAAGCGGCTTTTGGTATACAGATTCAAGACGAATTGCGGCTATGCTGATGATTCCGTTGATTCCGCTGTTTTCAGTTGGAGCAGGACGCGTCTTTTCAGACTTCAAGGCTTACGCTGAGGGCAAGAAGGACACGAAAGCCTCTGCGGCGGCGATGGGGGCTGGGGTGGCCTTGGTGCTCATTGCGCTATCTTTTGGCCCGGATGTGAGTTTATACGGCAGCGTCAACCTGCCGTCTGCAATTAACCATGTTAGATCGTCGCTCTCGTCTCTGTACTCTCTATCAGCTTGGCAGTTTAGAGACAGCACATCTATTCCCTTAATGTTGGATAAGGAGGAACTTGATGCCGGACGGGATATTGCTCAGATAACGTCTGATGGTGGACTGGTATTAAATAACTCGCTAGATGGAAGTGCGTTCTATTATTCTGTTTATGACATTAATGTCGCAAATAGAACCTGTGGCTCGGGGCTTTCTGATCTCAGAAAATATGCTGTCGGCTACGTTTCGAACCCTAGCATTAGAAATAAGATGACGAATCTGGATATACGTTATGTTCTGCAGCTTGACTCTGGTGCTATTCCAACGGATGCAAGTACATTCGAGTTGAACTACAAGGCATCTGATTGGGCTGGCATCCAGGACATAACCCCTGAGACGCCGGGTTTTGAACTTGTCTATTCTAGGGGAGATATACGTCTATATCGGCTTACGGATATTTAGCAGGCGTTTCGAGACTGTCTTATCGGCCTCCCAGACTACGGTGGAAGGCCGATTTTATTCGTGCCGGGTAGAGTTGTTTTGTGTGGCGGGTTGGGGAGATAATCTGACCAGTTAAGGTCACCGTAGTTGGTTTGGAGAACACTTGACCACGTTGAAATTCGCCAATATTCTTCTCGAGAATAATGCTCGTTCTGCTGAATATCCCGCTCTCTATTGCAGAGGGAGCAAGCCGTGGCACAATGATGGTGTTGATGAGGGATGGGTGTTCCCCGGCGGGGGCACTTACGATTTCACCACCTACTTTAACGCTCTATCTGTTGAGAAGCTGAAGCGCTATACATCTGCGACTGGTTTTTCCTTGACGCTTGAGACGAAGGGAGCCAGTTTTTCGTACATCCAGACTACAGCTGATGTATTTTCGAGCTCTCCTCGTGAGGTTCAGGAGACCTCCGCTGAGATTCCCGAATCATCTGAATGGACGGTTCATTCCTTCGATCTCTTGGCGGAGGAAAACCCTATTCTGGCTGGCTTTAAGATTGTCACCTCGGGTGATCTATATATTCGTAGCGGGTCATATTCAATCGAGTTCGACCATAAGCTCAGAGACGTTGAGTTGATGCTCTCCACTACGACCTTCAAAAAGGAGGATTACATCAAGGCGAACATCGCCAAGATCAAGGATGAAGTCCTCGGTTCCAGCGAGGACATAGCTTCGCATTTCAGGATGTTCGTCGTTGACAATGGGCGTACGCTTGATGAGTCTGCTCTCGAAGGTGATGGGGTTTCAATCTGCCCGAACGACAACGTAGGTGGTGCGGGCGGATTTACTCGCGGAATGATAGAAGCGCTCGAAGCGTCTAGTCCTGTTACCCATATCCTCCTGATGGACGATGACGTCTCCATTTCTCCGGAGAGTATCATCCGCACCTATAACCTTCTCAGGGCCGTTAACGATGATTATTCGAACGCCTTTATCAGCGGCGCTATGCTCAGCCACGAGACCGCCGATGAGCAGTGGGAGGACACGGGGTATATGACGCCGGAGGGCACCTTCTCGCCGGCTAAGTCCCCGCTAAGGCTCACCAAGTTCGAAGATCTCGTCTATAACGACGCGTATCGGGTCCCGGGTCCCATCAAGAATCTTCACCAGCGATATGCGGCCTGGTGGTATTGTGCGATTCCGCTCGGCGCTATCAAGGATAACGGACTGCCGCTTCCTTATTTCGTTCGATGTGATGATGCCGAGTTCGGGGTTCGTTGCGCTCCTGAGTTCATTACCATGAACGGTATTGGAATCTGGCATGACTCGTTCCACTATCGATACAACGCCGCTGTTGAGCGCTACCAAACGACGCGTAACACGATGATCGCTCAGTTCACCACTGGTTTTTCTCCCAACTCTGACTTTATGCATGAGCTTAATCGGAACATGTATCTTGAGCTTAAAAAGTTCGGTTATGACAACGCAGAACTTCTGCTGGATGCGTTCGAGGATTTCATGAGAGGGCCTGAGTTTTACTCTGCTCCGGGTGTTGCGGAAAAAACCTTCATGGACGCCAATCGTAACAAGGAGAAGCTGTATCCGCTCTCTGAGGTTGAGAAGCAAGCGCACGAGCTTGGCCTTGTCGACTTTAAGGTGGTTGAGCTGAGCCGTCAGCTGATTGATGGCGACAGGCCTCGTGCGATGGCCCAGCGCTTTAACGACTACCTGACAAATAACGGTCAGCGTTTCTTTATCACCCAAGGAAATGGCTATGCCGTCATTCCCAACGTCGGATGGGCATATCCTGCCGGTGCAATTCGTGGTAAGAAATATCTGATCGTTATTGACTGGTATAACCGTGTCGGCGCGGTCAGAGTCAAGGACCCCATGCGCTACAAGAGCATTGAGAAGCGCTATAAGGCTGATCTTAGACGCTTCAAGGCTAACAAGAATCAGCTGCGCGAGGCCTATGCTGCCTCGCGTGAGAAGGTCACGTCCGTTGCCTTCTGGAAGAACTACCTCGGAATGACCGACTAACCCCAACCAAGGAGCTCAAACATGACCCAATACGACTACCTCGTCGTCGGAGCCGGCCTGTCCGGCGCCGTGTTCGCCAGCGCCGCGCGCAAGGCTGGCAAGTCCGTCCTTGTCATCGACCGCCGCGACCACATCGCCGGCAACGTCTACACCGAGGAAGTTGAGGGTATCAACGTCCACAGGTACGGTGCCCACATCTTCCACACGTCCATGAGGGACGTCTGGGAGTACGTGAACCGCTTCGCCGAGTTCAACAACTACGTGAACTCGCCGGTGGCCAACTTCCGCGGTCAGATGTACAACATGCCGTTCAACATGAACACGTTCGCCAAGATGTGGCCCGGCGTCGTCACGCCGGCCGACGCCCGCGCCAAGATCGCCGAGCAGGTGGCTGCCGAGAACATCGGCG